>Ga0126383_10001349_pt1 | contig 15165 bp, 13 predicted proteins | sample PanSoiMetPlot_35_FD_96882 | JGI IMG/M metagenome (GOLD analysis project Ga0126383, IMG submission 96882) | Tropical forest soil microbial communities from Panama - MetaG Plot_35 | ecosystem: Environmental > Terrestrial > Soil > Tropical forest > Bulk soil | place: Panama | collected 2016-02-17
ATCGACTGGGTGATCGACGCCTACACACGCGGCACGGTCGCGGAGGAGCAGATGGCCGCGCTGGCGATGGCCATCCTGCTCAACGGGATGCAGCCGGGCGAGCTGGCCCGCTGGACGGCCGCCATGATCGCGTCCGGCACGACGCTCGACCTGTCGAGCGTCACGCGGCCCACCGCCGATAAGCACTCGACCGGCGGGGTCGGCGACAAGATCACCTTGCCGCTCGCGCCGCTCGTGGCAGCGTGCGGGGCGGCGGTGCCGCAGCTGTCCGGCCGCGGCCTCGGCCACACCGGCGGGACGCTCGACAAGCTGGAAGCCATTCCTGGCTGGCGTTCGCGTATCACGAACGACGAGTTCCTGCGCCAGCTGCGCGACGTCGGCGCCGTGGTGTGCGCCGCCGGCGACGAGCTCGCGCCCGCCGACCGCAAGCTCTACGCGCTGCGCGACGTCACCGCCACTGTCGAGTCGATCCCGCTGATCGCCAGCTCGATCATGAGCAAGAAGATCGCCGAGGGCGCGTCGTCACTTGTGCTGGACGTCAAGGTCGGCTCGGGTGCGTTCATGAAGGACGTGCCCGCGGCGCGGGCGCTCGCACAGACAATGGTCGCGCTGGGCACTGCCCACGGCGTGCGTACCTTTGCTCTGCTTACCGATATGCACACCCCGCTCGGGCGCACTGCCGGCAACGCGCTCGAGGTGGCCGAGGCGGTGGAGGTACTTGCCGGCGGCGGCCCGCCCGACGTCGTGAATCTGACGCTGGCGCTGGCCCGCGAGATGCTCGCGGGCGCCGGCATCACCGACGTCGATCCGGCCGACGCACTACGGGACGGGCCCGCGATGGACGTGTGGCGGCGCATGATCAGCGCCCAGGGTGGTGACCCGGATGCGTCGCTGCCGGTAGCGCGGGAGAAGCACGTTGTCGCGGCGCCGGCGTCAGGCACCCTGGCGCGGCTCGATGCGTACGGCGTCGGGGTCGCGGCGTGGCGGCTCGGAGCGGGCCGGGCGCGCAAGGAGGATCCGGTCAGCGCCGCGGCGGGTGTCGTCATGTTGGCGAAGCCGGGCGATCCGGTGCGCGCCGGGCAGCCGTTGCTCGAGTTACACAGCGACGACCCGGCGCGGTTCGGGTGGGCGCTCGAGGCCCTCGAGGGTGGCTACGACATCGGCGACCCGCCGGCGCCACGCCCACTTGTCATCGAACGAGTCGCCTGAGGCTCAGGGCAGGACGAGCGCCCACCGGCCGTCGACGCTGGCCTCCACCTCGATCAGCACCGGGCTGAAATCCATCGTCTCGAATCCCTCGACGTGCCCGGCACTGCGAGCAGCGAAGGGCACCGGGCCGCGTTCCATTGCCGGATCGGCGAGCTCGATCAGGGGACCGAGCGTGCCGCCGAGTGCGGCCGCGTAGCGCTGGGCCCGGGCGCGCGCCTCATGTACCGCCTCGGCCTGCAGCTCCGCATGGACCGGGTGGTCCGAGTCGAGCTGCCAGATCGGGCCGGTCAGCTCCAGGCCGTCGACGGCGCCGCTCAGGTCGGCGAACGGCGCGATCACGTCACCGGCGCGCTCGACGTCGCGTCCGGTCAGCCTGACGTTGCGGCTGGCAAGCCAGGCCGGGTCCTGCTCCCACGGGATCCAGCGTTGGGAGACCCCGCCGCGGCGTGCTACCACGTCCAGCGCCGGCAGCGCGTCGATCGTCTCCTCGACGCGCGCGAACCCGGTCGTGAGCGCCGCCATTGCGGCGTCGGCGTCGGCGCTCCGGCAGGCCACCCGAACGACGACCTCGAACGAGTCGGGCACCACCTCGCGGCGCGCGCTGGCGTGGACCGCGACCTGCGGCAGCTGAGTCATGGCGCCATCCTTCCCTGCGTGCGCATGCCAAGCCGGTAATCTGCCAGCGACGAGCGCTCAGTACGCCTCTCGAGGAGATATCTTGCTGCGGCTGGGGTTCTGGTGGCGCCGGCGGCCCGCATCCGAGGAGGTACGCGAGGCGGTCCGGATGCATTGCGCGCGTGCCTGGCGCGAATACGCAGCCGTGCTGTATCTCGGTCCCCAGATAGTCAGCTATGACGTGCCGGGCCGTCGCCCTGACGGCACGCCGCGCCGCCGTCAGGTACTGCGCTGGATGGGCAGGCTCGGGCTCCGCGCCGCCGCGGTGGTTCTCGGGATCGTGCTGCTGCCCGTGGCACTCGTCGCGGAGCTGTTCGACAACGGTGACGGCGACTCCTGGGTGCTCGGCGCGCCCGAGCTGAGCATCACCGGGCTCCCCGGCACCCGCGCGGTCGACCTGGGTGATCGCGTTCGCGGGCGTCGCGGTGAGCTGTGGCTGGCCTGGTCGAGCACCTGGATCGGCGTGCTGAGTAGCGAGCCGCGCATCCTGTGGCAGGCCCAGACCGGCTCGGCGCAAGACATCGTGCCGGCCGCCGGTGCCGTCGACTTCGCCGACGGCTCGTCACTCGGCTTCGTCCCGTCCCTGGCTGAGCTGGACCGGCTGCGTGAGACGGCCGGCCGCCCCTGAGCGAGGTCAGTCGCTGCGGCTGAACTCGGCAATCGCCACGCCGAGCAGCCCTAGGCCGATCGCGAGCACCACGACCGCCTGGAGCATCGCCGGCACGTGCCAGCCACCCCACGTGACGCCGGGGTCGAGCCGGGCGCGCGCCGTCGGGCTGATCGTCAGGTGGGCGAACACGGCGCGCCGCATCGGGTCGACGGCGTAGGTGAGCGGGTCGACGCGGTTGAGCGCGGTGAGCCAGGTGGGCAGTCCGGTCACCGGATACATCGCGCCGGACAGGAAGAACAGCGGCATGATCAGCATCTGCGTCAATGCCATGAATGTCTGCATCTGGGTGACCCGCGCCGCCACGACCAGTCCGAAGGCCGTGAGCATGAACGCCAGCAGAATCTGCAACCCCAACACGGCGAGGATCAGCGTCGGCGCGTACGGCACGCCGACCAACCCGGCCAGCGCGATCATCAGCACGCCCTGCGTCGCAGCCACGGTCGCCCCGCCCAGGCACTTGCCGATGACTATCGAGCTACGCCGTACGGGCGCCACGAGCATCTCCCGCAGGAACCCGAACTCCCGGTCCCACACGACCGATGCCGCGGAGAAGATCGCGGTGAACAGCACCGCCATGGCGAGGATGCCGGGGTAGAAGAACGTGCGCAGGTTGAGGCCCTCGGTGCCCGCGGAGGCCAGCCGCGACAGGCCCGTGCCGAGCACGAACAAGAACAACGCCGGCTGGAGCAGGGCGGTGACGATGCGCAGCCGGTCGCTGAAGTAGCGGATCAGCTCCCGATGCCACACGATCTTGATCGCGCGCAGCTCGCTGGCCGCGGTCCGGAACGGGACCCGGACCGTCGCGACCGTTGCTGCAGCAGCGCTAGCGCTCATCGTCCACCTCGGCGGAACAGCGTAGCTCCCGCACGTAATTGGTCGGCGGTGCTCGCCTCGGCGTCGCGGATCGTCGTCCCGGTGTAGGACATGAACACGTCGTCAAGCGACGGCCGGGACACGTTCACCGACCGGATCGCCACCGGGAAGTCGCTGAACAGCTTCGGGATGAACTGCTCACCCTCCTCGACAGCGAATGTCACGGCACCCTCCGCCATCGTTGCGGTGATTCCGAACTGCTCGGCGAGCGCATGGAGGGCTCGTGCGTCGTCCTCGGTGTGCATCTGCACCCGGTCCTTGCCGATGCTCGCCTTCAGCGCCTGCGGTGTGTCCAGGGCGATGATCTTGCCCTGGTCGATGATCGCGATGCGGTCGCAGTACTCCGCCTCGTCCATGTAGTGCGTGGTCATGAAGATCGTGATGTGCTCGCGATTGCGTAGTTCCCGGATATAGCTCCAGATCGAGGCACGGGTCTGCGGGTCGAGGCCGATGGTCGGCTCGTCGAGGAACAGCACCCGCGGTGAGTGCAGCAGGCCGCGGGCGATCTCCAGGCGGCGCTTCATACCGCCGGAGAAAGCGCTCACCTTCGAGTTGCGGCGGTCCCACAGCCCCACCATGTCGAGCACGTCACGCACCCGCGGCGCAACGATGCTGCGCGGCATGCCGTAGAGCTCGGCGTGCAGCCGCAGGTTGCGCTCCGCGGTGAGGTAGCCGTCCAGCGTGGTGTCCTGGAAGACCAGGCCGATGTTGCGGCGGACCTCGTCGCGCTCGCGCACCACGTCGTAGCCAGCCACCCGGGCGGAGCCCGCAGTCGGCCGGATCAGGGTGCACAAGATGTTGATCGTGGTGGACTTGCCGGCGCCGTTCGGGCCCAGGAAGCCGAACGTCTCGTCCGCGTCCACGGTCAGATCGATCCCGCGGACAGCCTCCAGCTCGCCGTAGCGGCGCACCAGGCCGGAGACCGATACCGCTGGTCCGTCCATTGCGTCTCCTACGGCCAGGCTGCCCTGGCGACCTGCCCGAAAGTCGCCTATGTCGCTAACTCAGTATTCAACAAGTCCCTGTGACGGGCGCCCGCCCGCCAGACGGTACAAGTTGCATGGCACTAGCGTGTCAGTCATGGTGCGCCCGCTCACCGCTGCCAATATCGTTGCCGCCCCCAAAGTCCTGCTGCATGATCATCTGGACGGTGGGCTGCGGCCACAGACCATCGTCGAGCTGGCACAAAGTGCTGATTACACCGCGCTTCCGGCGACCGATGCGGACAAGTTGCGCCAATGGTTTAGGGACAGTGCTGACTCTGGGTCATTGGAGCGTTACCTCGAGACATTCCGGCACACGGTCGGGGTGATGCAGACTGCCGATGCACTGCGCCGAGTGGCCCGCGAGGCGGCTGAGGACCTGGCCGACGACGGAGTGGTGTACGCCGAGGTCCGGTGGGCCCCGGAGCAGCACGTCGAGTCGGGGCTCTCCCTGGAGCAGGTTGTCGACGCCGTGCTCGCCGGCTTTCGAGAGGGTGAGGCGGCGGCCGCCGGGCGCGGCAAGCACATCCGGGTCGGCGCGCTTGTCACCGCGATGCGGCACGCGGCGCGCTCGTCTGAGATCGCGCAGTTGGCGGTTGCCTACCGGGACGCCGGCGTTGTCGGGTTCGATATCGCCGGCGCCGAGGCCGGTTTCCCGCCGACCCGGCACCTCGACGCCTTCGAATATCTGCGCCGGGAGAACTTCCACTTCACGATCCATGCCGGAGAGGCGTTCGGGCTGCCGTCGATCTGGGAGGCGATCCAGTGGTGTGGCGCCGACCGGCTCGGGCACGGAGTGCGCATCGTCGATGACATCGACGGTTCCGAGCTGGGCCGGCTGGCGCAATACGTCCGGGACAAGCGCATCCCCCTCGAGATGTGCCCGTCGTCGAACGTCCAGACCGGCGCCGCCCGCTCGATCGCCGAGCATCCGATAGGACTGCTGCGGCGCCTGTACTTCCGGGTCACGGTCAACACCGACAACCGCCTCATGAGCGGGACGTCGATGAGCCGCGAGATGCAGCTGCTCGCGGATGCGTTCGGCTACGGCTGGACGGATCTCTCCTGGTTCACCGTGAATGCGATGAAGAGCGCGTTCATCCCGTTCGACGAGCGGCTTGCCATCATCAACGATGTGATCAAACCGGGCTACGCTGAGTTACTCGCATGAGCTGTAGATAGCTCGTGGTCCTAGCCGAGCAGGCCGCGGGCCTGCTTTGCCGTCAGCACCCGCAGCGCCGCGGCGTCCACCTCCGCGCGGAAGCGGGGATCGGCCTTCGCGGCGCTCAGCACGGCGGCGGTCATCTCCGGGATTTGGACCGAGTTCACGGTCAAGACGACGTCTCCGCCGGCGGCGATGAAGTCGAGCGCCCGCGCCGCCGGCGAATAGGCGGCGACCTGCGCTGCGCCGCCCAGGTCGTCGCTGATCACAACCCCGCGAAAGCCCAGGTCGCCGCGCAACATGCCGGTCACGATTGTCGGCGAGAACGCGGCCGGATGGGCCGGGTCGATTCGGGTGTAGTCGGCGGTCGCCATCATGACGAACGGGACGCCCGCCTTGATGGCCGCCGCGAACGGGGCAAGGAAGGCGTCGTGCCGCGTCGTGATGTGATCGGTCACACCGGCGCTGGTATCCGTGTTGTCCGTGACTCGCCCCAGCCCGGGGAAGTGCTTGCTCGTGGCGTCGATCCCGGCGTCGGCAAGGCCCTGCGCGAAGGCGATACCGTGCGCGGCAACCGTCGCCGGATCGCTGCCGAATTGCCGGAACATCGCCCCGATCGGTGCGTTCGGAGTGCCGGCCGGCACTATGTCGACGACGGGCGCCAGGTTGAGGTTGACGCCCGCCGCCCGCAGCTGCGCACCCCAGCGCCGGGCATCAGCGCGTAGTTGCGCCGGCGGCATCGTCCCCTGCTGCGTCGCGCTCGGGATCGTGTCGAAGCCCGGACCCTGCAACCGCTGTACCTCGCCACCCTCCTGGTCCGTGGCGATGAACAGCTTGGCTGTGTTTCCGGCCGCGTCCTGCAGCCCCCGGCTGATCGCGGCAATCTCTCCGACGCCGCGCTGGCTGGTGTCGGTGAGGATCACCGAGCCGACGTGGTCGACGCGGATCGCCTGCATGGTGGCCGCGTCGGGACCCTGCGAGGACGCACCGACCATGAACAACTGCCCCACCCGCTGGGCCTCGGTCATGGACCGGAGTACGCGGACAGCCTCGGTCGTCGGAGCAGCGGTCCGGGTGGGCGTCGGGCGAGCGTTACTGGTGGAGGGCGACGCTGCGGTGGACGTCGTGGTCATCGGGGACCGTGTGCTCGGCGGCGGCGTCGGCGTTGGCGACGAGGTCGGGCTCAACCGACCGGATGTCGTGGTGGACGTGCAGCCCGCCGTCGCGCTGAGCGCCGCCAGCGCTGCGGCGAGGACGAGCACCGCGGGCTTCACCACGACACTATGACAGTCGCGGCCACGTCGCCGTTGCGCCGCTGACCATCCATCGGCCGTGATCTTGGACATGTGGTCGCTATTCCGCCATAAGTCCAAGATCACGGGGTTGGGAGCGGCGCGTGGCAGCGGCGGACAGCGGCGGCGGGTGCCTCACTCGGCCCAGTCGAAGGTGCGCAACACGGCCTTCTTCCACTGGGCGTAGAGGTTCTCCCGCCGTTCCGGGGGCATTGCCGGGCGCCACTGGCGGTCGGCCGCCCAATTGGCACGGATCTCGTCCGGTGACTGCCAGAACCCCACCGCGAGGCCGGCCGCGTACGCGGCGCCCAGCGCGGTCGTCTCGGCGACGCGTGGGCGTACCACGGGCACGCCGAGGATGTCGGCCTGGAACTGCATCAGCAGCTCGTTGCCGACCATGCCGCCGTCGACCTTGAGCGCCGACGGCGTGAAGCCGCAATCGGCGTGCATTGCGTCGATCACCTCGCGGGTCTGGAATGCCGTGGCCTCCAGGACCGCGCGCGCCAGATGCCCGCGGTTGACGTAGCGGGTCAGCCCGGCCAGCACGCCGCGGGCCTCGGGCCGCCAGTACGGCGCGAACAGGCCGGAGAACGCCGGCACGAAGTACGCGCCGCCGTTGTCGTCCACGGTGCGGGCCAGCGTCTCGACCTCGGCGGCGGACGAGATCAGGCCCAGATTGTCGCGCAGCCACTGCACCAGCGCCCCGGTCACGGCGATCGAGCCCTCCAGCGCGTACACCGGCTCTTGGCCTGCGCGCGTGTAGCACACGGTGGTGAGCAGACCGTGCTCGCTCGGCACCCGTTCGGTACCGGTATTGAGGAGCAGGAAGTTGCCGGTGCCGTAGGTGTTCTTGGCGTCACCCGCGGACAGGCATGCCTGCCCGAACATCGCCGCCTGCTGGTCGCCGAGAATGCCGGCGATGGGCACTCCGCGCAGCGCCGTCAGCCCGGTGACCTCTCCGTAGACCTCTGACGACGAGTGGATCTCCGGTAGCACCGCTGTCGGCACCCCCATGTCGGCGGCGATGTCCGCTGCCCACCGGAGTGTTGCCAGGTCCATCAGCATGGTGCGCGACGCGTTCGTGGCGTCGGTGGCGTGCCGCCCGCACAGCTGCCACAGCAGCCAGCTGTCGATCGTGCCGAACGCCAGCTCGCCCGCCTCGGCCCGCGCGCGGGCACCGGGCACGTTGTCAAGCAGCCAGCGCAGCTTCGGCCCGGAGAAGTACGTGGCAAGCGGCAACCCGACGCGGGAGCGGTACCGGTCGGGCGGTCCCAGTGCGTCGCAGATCGGCTGGGTGCGAGTGTCCTGCCAGACAATGGCCGGCCCTATCGGTTCGCCGGTGTCCCGGTCCCAGACGACCGTGGTCTCGCGCTGATTGGCGATGCCGACCGACGCAATGTCGCGGGCGCCCAGGCCGGCCACGGACAGTGCGTCCTCAATCACGCGGCCGGTGTTCGCCCAAATCTCGCCAGCGTCGTGCTCCACCCAGCCGGGGCGCGGGAAGTGCTGGGCGTGTTCGAGCTGGGAATGCGCCAGCACCCGTGCGTCCTGGTCGAACAGCATGCACCGCGTCGAGGTGGTGCCCTGGTCGATCGCGGCGACGGCGGACGGTGACGGCATTGCGCTAGCGTGCCAGGTGTGGGGGATAACGCACCGTCCATACCACGTGGCGGCGCCGCGTCGCGCCTCGATTTGGACTATCGAGAGGCGGCGTGGCACCGCCTCGAAAGCGAGCCGTTCGACGTCGTCGTGATCGGCGGCGGCGTCACCGGCGCCGGCGCCGCCCTGGACGCCGCTACCCGGGGCCTTTCCGTGGCGCTGGTCGAAGCGCGTGACTTCGCGTCGGGGACGTCCAGCCGTTCGTCCAAGCTTTTTCACGGCGGATTGCGCTATCTGGAGCAGTTGGAGTTCGGCCTGGTCCGCGAGGCGCTGCGGGAACGAGAGCTGATGACGTCCTATCTCGCGCCGCACCTCGTCAAGCCGCTGCCGTTCCTGTACCCGCTCACCCACCGAGCGTGGGAGCGCCCTTATGTGGCTAGCGGATTGGCGCTGTACGACACGATGGGCGGGGCCAGCAGCGTCCCTGGGCAGAAGCACCTGACCCGCGCGGCGGCGCTGCGCATGTTCCCGAGCTTGCGCCGCGACGCGCTGGTCGGCGCGGTGCGCTACTACGACGCGCAGGCCGATGATGCCAGGCACACGCTGACCGTCGTGCGCACCGCCGCTCGCTACGGTGCCGTCGTCCGCGCATCGACCCAGGCAGTCGGGTTCGCGCACGAGTCGGACCGGGTCGTCGGCGTGCGGGTGCGCGACGCCGAGGACGGCCGCGAGACCACGGTCGACGCAGGCGTCGTCCTCAACTGCACCGGCATCTGGACCGACGAGATCCAGGCACTGTCCGGTGGGCGCGGCCGGTTCAAGGTGCGAGCGTCGAAGGGCGTGCACATCGTCGTGCCGCGGGAGAAGATCACCGGCGACACCGGGCTGATTTTGCGTACCGAGACGTCGGTGCTGTTCGTCATCCCGTGGAAGAACCACTGGCTGATCGGCACCACCGACACGGAGTGGACCCACGACCTGGCTCACCCTGCGGCCACCCGCAGTGACATCGACTACCTGCTCGAACGGCTCAACGCCGTGCTCGTCTCGCCGCTGACCCCCGACGACATCGAGGGCGTGTACGCGGGGTTGCGGCCGCTGCTCGCCGGCGAATCCGAGGAGACGTCCAAGCTGTCCCGGGAGCACGACGTGGCCCGCGTCGTCCCCGGGCTGATCTCGATCGCGGGCGGCAAGTACACGACGTACCGGGTCATGGCTGCCGATGCCGTCGACGCGGGAGCCGAGGACCTGCCCAAGCTCGTCCCGCCGTCGTGTACCGACAAGGTGCCGCTGCTCGGCGCGGACGGCTACTTCGCCATGCGCAACCAGGTCGACGCCCTCGCCGCGGAGTACGGCCTACATCCGTACCGGGTGCTTTCCGTCCTGGACCGCTACGGCTCGATGATCCGCGACGTACTCGAACCCGGGCTCACCGCTGCGGCCCTACTCTCCACGGTGCCGACCGCGCCGGACTACCTGCTGGCCGAGATCCGTTACGCCGTGACGCACGAGGGCGCGCTGCACCTCGAAGATGTGCTCACCAGGCGCACCCGGATCTCGATCGAATACCCGCACCGCGGCGTCGGGTCGGCCGCAGCAGTAGCTGACCTGATGGCCGGCATCCTCGGCTGGGACGCGGCTGCGCGGGCTCGCGAGATCGAACGCTACACAGCCCGGGTCGAGGCCGAGCGAGCTTCGCAGACCACCGGCGACGACGCCGCGGCGGACGCGGTTCGCACCGCGGTCCCCGAGGTCCGAGCCCATCTGGCAGACCTTGGATCCCCCGCCGTCGCAAGGTGACCACCGCCCCTCAGGGCGGTGCCGGAGCGACACATCCGGCGATGTTTACAGCTGGCGGAAGCAGGTCTCTACTTCGGCTACCAGGTCGGCCCACCGATCGGGGTCGATCGGATCGTCGAGGTCGCCGGCATCGGCCGAAAGATCGCAGAACGCGATGAGGTCGCGAAGCAGACCCGCTCCGTTCGAGGACGGCTCGCGCAGGTCGTAGCTCGCCTCGGGCTCGAACGCGTCGTCGCTCGCGTCGGCCAACTCCGACCATCCGTCGAGCTTGACCAGCGCATGCTCCTTGGCGTTGCGGCAGTACCGGGCGAGGTCTGCCGGCTCGGTGAAGACCACCACATCGTCGTCCTCGCCGATGAACGCAGGCTTGCCGTCGACCTCACCGCGCACGGTCAGGTAGGTGGCGTCCTCGAGGACGATTTCGATCGGCTCGGCGCCGATGCGCTCCCAGACCGTCTCCGTCTCCACCTCGGACTCGGAGAAGTCGCCCTCCCAGCGCAGCCAGCTCTCCACACGGCTGAGAGCGCGCTCCCATGTGTCAGCGATGACGTCACCGAGCTCGTTCCACCGTTTGCGCCCGTCCTTGCCCTGGTAGCTGACGTCGTCGCTGACCAGGTCGACGTACTCCGGCGTACTGCCGACCAGGCGGCGCAGCGCGCCGTCGTCGCAGGAATCGGCGATCTTCTCCACCATGTCGACCACATTGGCCAGTGCAGAGATGGTCGCCGGATCCGGTTCGTCCGCGGCCCACTCGTAGACCCGGTCGAGGTTGTACACATCGTCGGTCGTAGGCCGCAGATCGTCGGGTGGGAGCTTCATGACCCGCCCCCAGGCCGGGTGGTCCGACAGGTCGTTCTCCTCGCCCGAGGCGACGAAGTCCGCTAGTTCGCGCGCGTTCGGGTACAGCAGGATTTTGGCGCCGTCACCGAGGAACCCCTGCCACTCTTCGCCGTCTTCGTCCTCCCACGGCGGAGCCCAAAGCGTGAGCCCGGTGCGGCCCCCGATGGTCAGCGTGATGGGGACGATTGTTGCCTCGCCGCTGGTCATGTGCATGCTCCTCGGCCGTCAGTTCGGGACGCAGATCGGTGTGGAGCCGTTCGGTGTGATGCAGAAACTACCCGTGCCCCCATCGCTGGGCAGCCCTGTCGGGAGGCTGGGGAAGGCGGTGCTGCCCGGGACGCCCGATCCGCCGCCGCCCGCACCGCCCTCGGTGACGTTGCAGACCTTCCAGGTGCCGTTCTGCTTCTCCACATCGAAGACCACGTTGAGAGTGTTGTTGTTCGCGTCGACGATCGTGCTCGCGACCGTGGCTGTGTCGCCGTTCTCGGTAGCCTTGCCGATCCTGTAGCTCTTGTCGGGGTTCTGAACGAAGCTCTCGTTGATCTGGCTGTGCAGCGGTTCGCAGGTGATGTTCTGGGCGGTCCTCAGGTCCTTGTTGACGTCGGCCCTGAGCAGGATAGCGACAGCGGTCGTCGCGTTGCCCGAGCTGTTGTTGCTGCTCAGTGTGAGGATGAGCGCGACCGCGATCCCGGCCACCGCCAGGACGGCAATGCCCCCGGCGATCCACGGCGCCTTGCGGTTGCGCGGCGGCGGTTCGTACGGGCCGGAACCGGGGCCCCCCGGTCCGGGCGGGTAGCCCCCGGGCGGACCGTATGAGGGCGGACCGTATGAGGGCGGACCGTATGACGGCGGACCGTACGAGGGCTGACCGTATGGGGGCTGATCTTGCTGTGGGTAACCGTAGGGCGGCTGGCCGTAAGACGGCTGCTCATACGCGGGCTGCCCAGCTGAAGGCGGGCCGCCCGGCTGCTGCGGTGGTTGTCCGCCTTGGGGCGGCCACTCGGGCTCCGAGTAGTGCGTCATGTCGGCCCCCTGAGTGCTCTGCGGCGCGGCCCACGCGCATCCCGCAGACCGACCGAACCATAGCTAATGAGCAATTTGGACCGCGTCGTCGGGGCTCGCATATACGCTCTCCGAGTGTCTGCGCACGTGAATCACCTGTCTCACACCGACGCAGTGCATCCGGACGAGCTGGAGCCCTATCGGCGCCAGCTGACCGGATATTGCTACCGGATGCTCGGCTCGTCGTTCGAGGCCGAGGACGCCGTGCAAGAGACGATGGTGCGCGCATGGCAGCACAGCGACTCGCTCCAGGGGGCCGGCGCGCTGAAGTCGTGGCTGTACCGCATCGCGACCAACGTCTGCCTCGACATGCTGCGCGGACGGCAGCGGCGGGCGCAGCCGATGGACCTCGGCGGCTCGTCCAGTGCCGACGCCTTCAACGGAAAGGCGCTGCCGGAGAACGTATGGGTCACGCCGATTCCGGACTCCAGGGTGGTGCCCGACGACGGCGATCCGGCCGAGCTCGCCGCGCAGCGCGAGACCATCCGGTTGGCGTTCGTCGCCGCCTTGCAGGCCCTGCCGGCGCGTCAGCGGGCCGTCCTGATCCTCTGCGAGGTGCTGCGCTGGCAGGCCGGTGAGGCGGCCGAGCTCCTCGACACGAGCGTCGCCTCGGTGAACAGCGCGCTGCAGCGCGCCCGTGCGACGCTCGCCGCCCGTGACGGTGGCGGGCACCACGAGCCGCTCGACGCCGAGCAGCGGGCACTGCTCGCGAAGTACGTCACCGCGTTCGAGCGATACGACATCAACTCGCTCGTGGCACTGCTGCACGACGACGTGGTGATGTCAATGCCGCCGTTCCCATTCTGGCTTTCCGGGCCGGTCGAGGTGGGAAAGTGGTTCCTCGGCGAGGGCAGCGTCTGCCGGGGATCCCGGCTACTCGCCGTCACGGCCAACGGGAGTGCCGCGTTCGGTTCGTACCACCTCGACCCGGCCGGCGGTCACGCACCCTGGTCAATCCAGGTCATCGAGATGCGGAGCGACCGGATCGTCGGGCACCACAACTTCCTCGACACCACGCTGTTCCCGTATTTCGGGCTGCCCGAACACCTCTGAGAGCCCTGCCAGGCCGAGTAGCCGGACCAGGTCCGGGTCGGCGTCACGTAGGCGCACGGCATAGCCGGCCCGGCGGACTGCAAGCGCCAGCCAGGCCAGCTCCTCCACGACGGTGAGGCCGGCGCCTTCGACTGGCCAGCTCGCGAGCTCGCTGGTGCCCCGGACGATCACCACCGTGGCCACGCGCTTGGTGGCCATGTAGTGAGGACGTCAGCGGGCAACCGAAATCATCGCGATGACTTCCGGTGCGCGGCGACGTCTCAGTTGGCATGACAGCGCACATCGTGACCATTCCCGAGGACGCCCACGCCGCCCGGCGAGACTTGCGTCGCCGCTTCGCCGGGCGGCTTTGCGTGCCCGGCGAGCCCGGCTACGACGAGGGCCGGTCCGCGCTCAGCCCCAGCGTCGACGCGCACCCGCTGGTCGTCGCCGAGGCGGAGAGCCCTCTGGACGTGAGCGTCGCCCTCACCTGGGCACGCGAACGGCAGCTGCCGTTCACCGTGCAGTCAACCGGGCACGGCACACACCTGGCCACCGACGGCGGCGTGCTGCTGAAGACGTCCGGCATGACCCGGGTGCTCGTCGACCCCGACCGGCGCGTGGCCCGGGTGGCCGCCGGGGCTCGGTGGGGCGCCGCACTCGCCGCGGCGGCACCGTTCGGGCTGGTGCCCTTGTCCGGGTCCTCGCCGGACGTGGGCGTCGCCGGCTACATGCTCGGTGGCGGGCTGAGCTGGTTGTCGCGCCGCTTCGGCTTCGCCGCGGACAGCCTGCTACGCGCCCAGGTCGTGCTCGTCGACGGCCGGATCGTGACCGCGAGCCGAGACGAGCACCCGGAGCTGTTCTGGGCACTGCGCGGCGGTGGCGGCAACTTCGGCATCGTCACGTCGCTGGAGTTTCGGTTGTACGAGGTGCCCACCGTGTGGTCGGGCAGCGTCGCGTTCCCCATCGAGCGGGCGGCCGAGACGCTCGCCCGGTATCGCGAGTGGATCGCCACGGCACCGGACGAGCTAAGCACCGCGATCGTGCTGTTGCCGTCATGGCCGTCGACGGGCCGACCCGCATTCGCTATCCGGGCGCTGTCGTCCGGATCAGCGCAGGACTCGGCCGCCGCGCTGCGCCCGCTCCGCCGGGTCGCCGGTGCGCCGCTGTGGGAAGACTTCCGGGAGGCCGGATTCGCCGCCACGCGGATGCCCGGCATCGCGCCGCTGAACTTCGACATGATCGAGTCGCTGCCGGACCCGGTGATCGAGCATGTCGTGGACGCGGTGCGCGCACCGGGCAGCCGGGTCGGCGCCGTCGAGGTGCGGCACTGGGGCGGGGCGATGGCGCGTCCCGCCCACGACGCCGGCCCGATCGGTCACCGGGACGTGCCGTTGTCGGTGATCGTCGAGGGACCGCCGGAGGCCGCCGAGGCGCTCGTCCCGTATGTGACGGGCGGCTCGTACCGCAACTTCCTGCGCGACCCGTCCCGCCTCTCGTCGGCGTATACCCCCGAGTCGTACCAGCGGTTGTCGGCGCTCAAGGCGCGCCTGGACCCGGACGGCGTCCTTCCCCGGGTTGCGCAAGAATCCCTCGTCTAAGGCGAGCGGTTCTTGCGCAATCGGGTGGGTCAGACCCCGATGGGATGCCAGACCGTCTTGGTCTCGACGAAAGCGGCCAGCCGCCGGGTGCCAGGGTCGGCTGCCCAGTCGTCGTGACGCGGCAGGTACACCCGCTTGACGTTGTCGGCGGCCGCCTGCTGGAGGGACGGGCGCGCGTCGGCGGCCACCCCGGTGAGGTCGAGCGCGTTGACGTCGCGGTGGCTGGCGAGCCAGGGGGCCAGCTCGGCGACCCGGCCCGTAAGGATGTTGAGCACGCCACCTGGCAGGTCCGACGTGGCGAGCACCTCGGCCAGCGGGATCGCCGGCAGCGGCCGCTCGTCCGACGCGACCACCACGGCGGCGTTGC
>Ga0126383_10001350_pt1 | contig 15162 bp, 15 predicted proteins | sample PanSoiMetPlot_35_FD_96882 | JGI IMG/M metagenome (GOLD analysis project Ga0126383, IMG submission 96882) | Tropical forest soil microbial communities from Panama - MetaG Plot_35 | ecosystem: Environmental > Terrestrial > Soil > Tropical forest > Bulk soil | place: Panama | collected 2016-02-17
ACCAGGGGAATTTCCGTATAGGGTAACTCTACGGTAGATTGTAAGACTTATCCCAAGGCAGAGGGCAAGAACTATTTTATGACCTGGATTCGGACCATACCCATGGCGGACGCCGACGAGCGGCTGCGCAAAGCGGTAGAGGGAGAGAAGCGGTTGTATCCCAAGGAATATGCGACGCCGCTGCATCCCGCGCCGGACGGGGCGTCGTCGCAGATTGTGGCCTCGCACAGCCTGATTCCGGAGGCACTGTACCACGCGTTTGCCACCTTTGGGGTGCTGATGTCGCCGGAGCTTCCTTTGAGCCGGAGGCACCATGAAATGATCGCCACCATGGTGTCGGTGATCAACCGGTGCGTGTATTGAATCGACTCGCACGCAGAGTTTCTGCGCAGGGTAACGCTGGATAAAGAACTGGTGGCGGCGCTGGAGAAGGATTACACCACGGCTCCGCTGACGGGGCCGGAGCGGGTGATGGTGGACTACGTGGTTAAGCTGACCACCGACGCCACCAAGGTATGGAAGGATGACCACGAGCGGCTGCGGGCGGCGGGATTTGACGATACGGCGATCCTGCAGATCACGCTGATCGCGTCGTGGTTCAACTACATCAACCGCGTGGCCGATTCGCTGGGAGTAGGGAGAGAGTAGCCGCCAATGGACGTCCTCAAGCGACTGTTCGAAGCGCATTTTCAGGTGCCTGTGGAGCAGGTCGAGCCGCTGCAAGGAGAACTGGGCGGGTCGGGACGGAGGATTATACGGCTGGCGGGAGAGAAAAGCAGGGCAATCGGCATTCTCTACGGTGTGCGGGAAGAGAATGTCGCGTTCCTGGATTTCTCGCGGCATTTTCGGCGGCACGGGCTGCCGGTGCCGGAGATTTATGGGGAAGATCTGGCGCACGGCGCCTACCTGGAAGAAGACTTCGGCGATCTGACGCTGTTTGATTTCCTGTCGAAGAACCGGGCCGGGGACGCGATTTCACCGCCGGTGGTGGAGGCGTACCGGAAGGTCGTGGCAGTGCTGCCGCGGTTTCAGATTGAGGCCGGCCGCGATCTGAACTACAAGGTGTGCTATCCGCGGGGAAGTTTTGACCGGCAATCGATTACCTGGGACCTCAACTATTTCAAGTACTACTTTCTGCGGCTGGCGGGGATTCCCTTCAACGAACAGGTGCTGGAGAACGACTTTAGCCGGCTGACCAAGTTTCTGCTGAACGCCGACCACGATTATTTTCTCTATCGGGATTTTCAGTCGCGCAATGTCATGCTGCGGGACGGGCAGCCCTTCTTCCTCGATTACCAGGGCGGCCGCCGGGGCGCGTTGCAGTACGATATCGCTTCCCTCCTCTATGACGCCAAGGCCGACCTGCCGCCCGAACTGCGGCAGCTGCTGCTGGATCATTATCTCGATCAGGTGGCAGGCTACATTCCCTTGGATCGTGAAGGGTTTCTACGTTACTACTACGCGTACGTGTATGTGCGGATCATGCAGGCGCTGGGGGCTTACGGGTTTCGCGGTTTTTATGAGCGCAAGGCACACTTTCTGCAGAGCGTGCCGTACGCGCTGAAGAACCTGCGCTGGTTGCTACACAACGTGGAATTACCCATCGCGTTGCCTACGCTGCTGGACGCCTTTCGCAACATGTTGGGATCGGAAGAGCTGCGGAGGCTGGGGGCGGAGTCAGGACGGGAGGGAGGGCAGGCCGGCGCGGGCGGCGGTGACCGCGTGACGGTGCGGGTGTTCAGCTTCTCGTTTCACCGTGGCCTGCCGCACGACGACACCGGGAACGGTGGAGGCTACGTCTTTGATGCGCGCAGTCTGCCCAATCCGGGTCGCGAGGATCGTTTCAAGGCGCTCACCGGGAAAGACGCGCCGGTGATTGAATACTTGAACCAGCAGGAGAGCGTGCACGAGTTTCTGGCCAAGGCAGTGTCGCTGGTGGACGCGAGCGTGAGCGCCTATCAAAAGCGCAACTTCAGGAACCTGATGGTATCGTTCGGTTGCACAGGGGGACAGCATCGCTCTGTCTTTCTGGCGGAGCAGGTGGCGCGGCATCTGCGGGAGAAGAATGGTGTGGAGGTGGTGCTCCGGCATCGGGAACTGGAGAGTATGGGCCAATGAAAGCCATGATCCTGGCAGCGGGGTTGGGCACGCGCCTGCGCCCGCTCACCGACGATCGGCCGAAGGCGCTGGTGGAAGTGGCGGGGCGGACGCTGCTGGAGATCGCGCTCATGCGATTGAAATCCATCGGTGTGGGAGAGGTGATGATCAACGTGCATCACTTCGGCGATATGGTCGTCGAATATTTGCGGGCCAAGCTGAACTTCGGGATGCGGGTGGAAATCTCTCGCGAAGATGTGCTGCTCGATACGGGTGGTGGGTTGAAACAGGCGGGGTGGTTTTTTCTGGAGACGCCCGACGAAGCGTTCCTGCTGCATAACGTGGATGTCATCAGCAACATTGACCTGCTGCGGATGGTCGAGGCCCACGACGAAAGGCAGGCCCTGGCGACAGTCGCCGTGCAACGGCGGGAGACATCGCGCTACCTGCTGTTCGACGAGGAACTGCAGCTTTGCGGGCGGCGTGCAGGGCATGACGGCGAGCTTGAGCTGGCGCGACCTTCACAGCATGTGCAGGCGCTCGCGTTTTCCGGGATTCACGTGATCTGTCCGCGCCTGCTTACGATGATGAACGAAGAGGGAGCGTTTTCGATTATCACGACTTACCTGCGGCTGGCTGGATCGGGAGAGAAGATCGAGGGCTTTCCCGTTGATGCTTACTATTGGCGGGACGTGGGGAAGCCTGACAGTCTGAGGCAGGCGGCGGAAGATCTGGAGCGGAAGGCGCTCGTGCCGTAGTCTTTTCAAGTGCGAAAGACCGCGGAGATCTTCTCAAGTTCGGCGAGATTGCCGAAGGCCCAGGCGCTGCCCAGTTCCCGAAGCCGTTCGTTCACCTGATCGAGATTCAAGGGCTTCGTTTCCTTCAGGAACTTGACCCACTCTGCGGCGGTCGCCTTGCGTTGCTCATCGTCGGCATCCTCCCAGAATTGCTCGGCCGCTGCGTGGGGGGAGCCGTATTCATCCTCCAGATCTTCGTGAAAATATCCGCGCAGGAACTCCCGCAAGGTGGGAAATTGGGGTTGTTCGGGCATCATCGGCACTCCGGGTAGGTGGTCAGAACGTGGTAGTTGCGGTCGCCGTCCCACTTGAGGACGACGACGGCGTGGGAGCATGGCCGCGTCTGGTCGTCGCCGCGGTTGAGCGTGCGCCCGATGGGACGGGAGGCCTCGCCGTCATAATCAACGACCAGGTTGGGATGCCCGCCTTCACGATCAAGCCAGCGATCAATCTTGGCCTGATTCTGTTCGAGGGCGACAGCCACGGCGCGTTCGGCGGTGTCGCGGTCGGTGTAAGTGGAGGCGGCAGAAATGTTGCGCTCCCGCCGCAGGCGTTCCCGAAGTTGCTGGTCGGTGCGGCCGACGTGCTTGTTGAGGGTGTGGCCCCCGGCGGCTTCGTCCTGGGAGAGGTCATGCCGGGGAACGGAGGCCGAGGGCGCCGGCGCGGGGGCTGAACTCTGGGCCATCTCATGCGTGGGCGTGGACTGGCATCCGGCGAGAGCGGCCAGCGCCGCGCCGGTTGCTATCCATCCTTTGAGGTGGGCCAGCATAAAACCCGGTGTAATCCCGCAGAAGTATGGCACAACGTGGCGATGCGTGCCGGCTTCGTTGCTGGAGCCGGGACGCGCTACCATCACTACGGCATGGAGAGGGGCTCACTCGCGGGATATCTCGACGACTTCTTGCAGCGGGACAGGGAGTTCGCTTACGTCCAGCGCAGCGGATACCGGCTCGAGCGCTGGACGTACCGGCAAGTGGCCGAGACGGCATTTCGCTTTGCGCGCGAGCTAGAAGGGCGCGGCCTTGGCAAGGGCGAGCGCGTGCTGCTGTGGGGTCCGAACAGCGCCCAGTGGGTGTCGGCCTTTTTTGGATGCCTGCTGCGGGGAGTGATCGTAGTCCCGATTGACCATGCTTCGACCGAGGATTTCGCCTTGCGCGTACACCGGCAGGTTGGAGCCCGGCTGATCATGTGCTCGCGCGAGCACTGGCAGGCCTCGATCCCAGCGATTGTCCTCGAGACCCTGCCTGACTCGTTAGCGGGCCATCCGTGTCATGCCTATTTCCCTGCAGATCTCGCAGCGAACGATGCGCTGGAGATCATCTTCACCTCGGGCACGACGGCTGAGCCGAAGGGCGTGGTCATCAGCCATGGCAATGTGTTGGCCAATGTGGCTCCGATCGAGAGCGAGATGCAGAAGTATCTGAAGTACGAGCGGTATGTGCATCCCGTGCGGTTCTTGAACCTGCTGCCACTGAGTCACGTTTTTGGACAGTTCCTGGGAGTGTTCCTGCCACAACTCCTGGGCGGAATTGTGTTCTTTCAGGACGCACTCAACCCGGCCGAAGTGATGCGCACCATTCGTCGCGAGCGGATTTCTGTGCTGGTGGCGGTGCCGCGCATGCTGCAATCCCTGAAGGAAAAGGTGGAGAGGGACCTGGAGGAGGCGGGACAAGGGGAAGACTTTCGGCGCCGCTGGCGAGCTTCCGAAGGAAAGCACTTCCTGCGCCGGTGGTGGATTTTCCGTCGCATACGCCGCAAGTTCGGCTGGAAGTTCTGGGCCTTCATCTCCGGCGGCGCCGCGCTCGATGCTGCCAGCGAAGAGTTCTGGGGACGGCTGGGGTACGCGGCGATCCAGGGATATGGCCTGACGGAGACCACGTCGCTGGTGAGTTTGAATCATCCTTTCCGGCTGGGGAAGGGATCGATCGGCAAAGTGCTGGCAGGACGCGAGGTCAGGCTGGCGGAGGATGGCGAGATCCTGGTGCGCGGCGGGGGCGTGAGCGCGGGCTACTGGGACCGCGACCAGGTGTCGCCGCTGCCCGCAGAGGAAGGCTGGTATCACACGGGGGATATGGGTGAGCGGGACGCTGAGGGCAACCTCTATTTCAAAGGGCGGAAGAAAGACGTCATCGTGACGCCCGCGGGAATGAATGTTTACCCCGGGGACCTCGAAGCTGCGCTGCGCCGCCAGCCCGGGGTGAAGGAGTGTGCGGTGGTCGGCCTGCCGCGAGGAGGAAATGCCGAGCCGTGCGCGGTTTTGATTTTGCACGATGGCGCGACGGCGGAGGAGATCGTGAGCGGGGCAAACGAGAAGTTGGCCGAGTATCAGCGCATGAGGGTCTGGTTCGTCTGGCTGGACGAGGACTTTCCGCGTACCGCGACGCAAAAGCCGCGCTCGAATTTGATTCTCGAGACCGTCGTGGCCAAGCTTGGGGAGACGAGGGGAGATGGGCCTGGGGCAAGTACCTTGCAGGATCTGATCCGGCGCGTGACCGGCCGAGCACCGGCCTCGCTCGGAGCCGGGCAGAGTCTTGATGCCGATCTGGGGTTAAGTTCGCTCGACCGGGTGGAATTGCTGGGCGCGCTCGAAGAGCGATACCAGGTGGATTTAAGCGAGACGAGGTTCGCGGCGGTGAACACGGTCGGCGATCTGGAACGGATGCTGCGCGGGGAAGTCGTAGCCCGCGCTGCCTACCATTATCCGCGCTGGGTACAGCGCTGGCCGGTGACGTGGATCCGGCTGGCGACAGATTACCTGCTGCTTCTCCCCGCGGTGTTGCTGCTGGGATGGCCGCGAATCGAAGGCCAGGAAAATCTGCGCGGGGTAGACGGTCCATTGCTGGTGATTTCCAATCACGTTGGCGATGTCGATGTAGGGTTCATCAAGGCGGCCTTGCCCGCCCACCTGCGGCGCCGGCTGGCTACCGCAACGGGTGGTGAGGCGCTGGAGGCGCTGCGAACACCTTCGCCGGCGCGGAATCTATTCCTGAGAATATATGACCGTGTGCGGTGGTTCCTGGGGGTACAGCTGCTGAATCTGTTTCCCCTGCCGCGGGAGGCCGGCTTCCGCGAGAGTTTTGCCTTTGCCGGCGAAACCGTCGATCGGGGTTACAGCGTGCTGGTTTTTCCCGAAGGGCGCCACACCGAGGACGGCAAAATGCGCCCATTCCGCGCTGGAATCGGTCTTCTGGTGAACAACCTGCGAATTCCGGTGGTAGCGATGCGGATTGATGGGCTCTTCGAGCTCAAGCGGGCAGGAAAACGATTTGCCTGGCCGCATACGATTCGTGTAAGGATGGGAGCGCCGGTGCGTTTTGAACCCGACAGCGATCCCCAATGGATTGCTCAAGAGCTGCACAAGAAGGTGGCAGAGTTGTGACCCAGGCTACCGGCCGGTGAAAGCCGCAACAGCACGGTGGGCGATCATGCGTTGCATTTCCGCGGCCAGGTATTCGGCTTCATGTTTGTCGCGCATCGTACGGCCGAGAGTGACCAGGGTGCCGTCGTTGCGCACCAGTTGGACGTCATAGTAAGGAGTTCCGGAAGCGCCGCCCTGCTGTGCGGTAATGGCGGTCTGAATCCGGACAACATCTTCGCCGGCAATCCCTTGCCAACGTCCTGCGCCCAGGAGGCCGCTCCTCACCTGTACTTGTTGCGCTCCAATCACCACCGTCGAGGTCCCCAGCCATAGTTGAAGAGCTCCATAGATCAGCAGGAGTTCGAACAGTCCGAACAGCAGGGGAAAGATGAAGGGTGCGCCCTTGGCGAGCATGAGCCACAGTAATGCGCTCCAAAGAACGACGAAGCCGGAGAGCCCAGCGGCAAAGCTTGGGTTGCGTGCGGGAGGGAAGTAGAACTCGGTGGCGCCATCGGCTGCGGTGCGCACTACCACGGTTGGTCTGGCCGGCGGTCGAAGGTCAGCAGAGTTGGCACTCCGTGATGCCTCGCTTGGGGTGTCTTTGGTGCGGAACACCGGCAGTTCGAACACATCTTTGTAATCCACGCCCGGGACATCGGCGTCGGCCTCGAGTTTCCACAGAATGGTGTCGCCGGGGCTGGTGGCGTCGGTGGGGCGCGCGTCGAGGGGCACCTGGAAGCTCACCGGAATGGTTGCGCCCTCCGCTCCGGGCATCAGTTCCTCCGCGCCCACAGTCTTCTCTTCGCGCCAGACAATTTTTTCCTGCGTGCTCTGGCTGTTTCCTGAGCCGGCGACGATGCAATTGACGCAGGTCAGCCTTAACAGGATGCCATGCGCCGGCGGACGGGCAAACCGGGTCTGAATCGTGCCCCGCACTTCACCCCCAATGGCAAACGGCAGGGTGCTCATTTCGAAGGAGGTCTTGCCGAACTCGAACCAGCGCAGGGTTTCGCGAATCGCCCAGACCAACAGGGCCGCCCCGACCATCGGGAACCCCAGTGCGATGAGGCTGGCTGGCTGCTGCAGGAGTTTTTGCGCTGGAACGAGAAACAGAATCGGCGCCGAGGCCAGGCACCACAGGACGGAAAAGATCCACGCGCGTTTCAATTCCGACCTGGTTTGACTGTTGGCGCGACGCTGAGTCCAATCCTCGCGCCACAACCAGGGCTCCTGGGGACGCGCGGCCTGCCGTTGTTGGGCCTGTTTCTGCTTGCGCGGGGCGAGGATCGCCGCAGCGAGAAAGGCAAAGCCGATGAGGCTGAACATCAGACCGAAGGTGACCAGAGTTCCCGGCTGCGCCGAGCGGGAATTCACGATCTGGCGGATTCCTTGCCCCGTCGCCAGCATGCCAATTGCGCAAAACGGCAAGGAGAATAGCGCGAGAAACAGGCACGCGGCTTTACTGGAACGGTCCATCGGTTCGGCCGATTATCGCCGGTGAGGGTGAACCAGGCGAAGGGCCGGGAAGTGAAGCAACTAAAGTAATCTGCAACCGCCTTTCATCTTGGTTCAGGGCGTTGCCCGCAGCAGCGAATCTGATATTCTCGATAAAACTGAAGCTTCGAAACTGGCATCAAAAGCCCGCGTAGTGTATTTCTCTGGCCAAAACTCTAGGGAGGTCGCAAACCCATGCGTGTTCACCTCTGGCAGTGCGTCCGAGGCGCGGCATTCTGTGTGCTGGCTGTGGTATTCGCGGTTCCACTGAGCCTGCTGGGGCAGAGCCATGTCGTAACCCCGGCCGATCTGCAGAAAGAATCGGTGGCCGCGAGCCAGGCGCGGCTTCGCAACCTGGAAACGGTGCAGCAGTTCTTATCTTCCGAGAGGGCCAAGACCGCGATGAAGTCAGCCCACATGGACCCCGAGCAGGTGAAGACGGCGGTCTCATCGCTGAGCGATCAAGAACTGGCACAACTGGCCGAGCGATCCCAGAAAACCCAGAGTGATTTCGCAGCCGGCAACTTGTCGGATCGGGACCTGATCATCATTCTGATCGCCATCGCCGCCCTCATTCTGATCATCGTCGCCGTGAGATAGAAGCATGTTTCGTCTCCCAGCCAGAACGCTGGCGGCCTTGGTGTGGTTGTCCGCGATCGTAGTCGCGGAGACCACCAGCGTCTGGCTGGATGTGCCCTTCGTCCGGCAAGAGAAGGAAGGCTGTGGGGCCGCAAGCATCGCGATGGTGATGCAGTACTGGCAGCACAAGCAGGGGAAGGAAGTCGACCCGTCGGCCGATGCGGCGCTGATTCAGCGTGAGCTGTACGCCAGGGAAGCGCATGGCATTCATGCTTCGGCGCTGCAGCAGTATTTCGAGCGGAAGGGTTTTCGAGCATTTGCCTTTGCCGGCGAATGGGGCGATCTCGCGCAGCACCTCGAGAAAGGGCGCCCGTTGATTGTGGCCTTGAAGCCGGCTGGAACCTCCCGGCACTACGTGGTCGTCGCAGGAGTCGACGTCGAGCGCGGGCTGGTGGTGGTCAACGATCCCGCGCAGCGCAAGCTGCTGAAGCAGGACCGGTCAAGCTTTGAACGGGAATGGAACGCTGCCGGAAAATGGACATTGCTGGCGGTGCCACAATCGGAAACACATTGATGCGGGCTGCAGTTCTGCTGGTACTTCTTCTTCGTATTCAGCCTCCAGCTTCCGCCCAGAGCGATCCCGGCCCCGACCCAAGTCTCGAACGCGCGCAACAGTTTCTGGCTGCGGAGAAGTGGACCGAGGTTGTGCGGCTGACGGAGTCGGTTTCCGTCCGTTCTGCGGATCTCAGCTATTGCTACGGCAGCGCACTGGCTCACCTGGGAAGATGGGACGAGGCCAGGCGGGCGTTCGAAGTCGGCGCCCGTCTCCGACCCACGGATAAACGCTTTTTCGAAGAACTCGCCGGAGTAGCCTTCAAGCGGAAGAAATACGGCCAAGCCAAAGAAAATCTCCGTCGGGCATTGCGTCTCGATCCGGAAGACGCTTACGCGAACGACTTTCTGGGTACAGTTTATTTTCTCGAAGGCAATGCCGAGGGCGCGCTGAAATACTGGAACCGGATGGGAAAGCCGCAAGTGGCCGCGGTGAAGTTGGATCCGGAACCGCGTGTCGACCCGGCGTTGCTCGATCGCGCCTTTACTTTCGCACCCGCAAGTACCCTGGAACTGGCCGAGTTCCGTACTACGCAGGCTCGCGTCGATGGCCTGGGCATTTTTCCCGTTGCTCGTTTTGATCTTGAAGCTCGCGACGATGGCAAGTTCGACGTGCGGCTGCACAACTGGGAGCGCGATGGCTGGGGAAGCAACAAATGGCAGGCGCTGTTCGGCGCCTTTCGCGGGCTCCCCTTTCAGACGGTTTATCCCGAGTTCTATAACCTCGGACACCAGGCGATCAATGTTGTATCGCTGTTTCGCTGGGATGGGGAAAAGCGACGCATGCTGGCGACGGTCTCGGGACCGCTGCAACAAAACCCCAAGTGGCGCTATGGAATCACGGTCGACCTGCGGGGGGAAAACTGGAATGTGCTCAGCTCCTTTTCAGGTCCTGCCGAGTTTCTCGGGGGATTGAACCTGAGACGTGAGGCGATCGGCGCCAGGATTACGTCCTTCACCAGCGGACGCTTCCGGTGGTCGGCTGACGCCGAGCTTTCGCATCGCGACTTTCGCGACGTGGTTCCTGGCTCCGCCTTAACTGGGAGCTTGCTGGCCAAGGGATATCAACTCAAACAAACCTCGCAAGCCACTCTTGAGTTGCTCGAAATTCCCGAGCACCGGTTGCTTTTGAGCGCAACCGGAGCGTACGAACTCGGCCGTCTGTGGTCGCAACCGCAGGATTCTTTCGCCCGGCTCGAACCCTCCCTGGCATTCCGCTGGTTCCCCCAGGCAAAAGGAGACGACTACGAGGTTCAGCACCACCTGCGGTATGGCAGAACTTTCGGAGGCATCCCCTTCGACGAACTCTTCATGCTCGGCGTAGAACGGGATAATGATCTGTGGATGAGGGCTCACGTGGGGACACGGGATGGGCGAAAAGGGAGCGCTCCCCTGGGACGCAACTATTTCCTTTCCAACTGGGAGATGGACAAGAACGTCTATGACAGCGGGATTGTCAATGTAAAGATCGGACCGTTTGTGGATACGGGCAAGATCAGCGATCCAGTGCCGGGCCTGGGGTCCCACGAATGGCTCTGGGATACCGGGCTGCAGGCAAAATTCCGTCTGCTGGGGATCGGAGTTGGGTTTTCCTATGGCAGGGATCTGAGGTCAGGAAACAACGCCTTTTATGTCACCATGCAAAGGTGAGCGACTCAAGAGAGGAACGGCCACGTTATCTTGTGGGGTTGGCTATAATAAGCGACATGAGACGTAAGCTGACCTCGTATATGCTGCCCGCCGTGGTTCTCATGCTATGCACGTTCGGCATGGCTAAAGACAACGTAAAAACCGCGATCAAGGATGCCAACGGAAAAACCCTGGGCTGGGCGATGGTTAAGAAGACCGGTTCGGGCGTGACGGTGAGGCTCACACTGGATCACATGCCTCCGGGGGAGCACGCGGTTCATTTTCATCAGGTGGCAAAGTGTGATGGACCCGACTTCAAGTCTGCCGGTCCGCATTTCAATCCCGAGGGCAAGCAGCACGGCCTGCAAAATCCGGATGGCCCTCATGCCGGCGACATGGACAATTTCACCGTCGATGGCAAGGGCAAAGCGGCGGTCGACCTCTTCAATAAACAGGTGAACCTGGGCAGTGATGCCCACTCCCTGTTCTCGAATGGCGGCACTGCCATTGTTATTCATGCCAAACCTGACGACATGCGCACCGATCCTTCGGGAAACTCGGGTGATCGTATTGCCTGCGGCGTGATTACGAAGTAACTGCCGAAGCCCAAGGTTCGGGAAACAAGAGCCCGTTCGCAGGAGCGGGCTTTGCTTTTCGACCGAGTGCAGGCCCAGACGGCGTGCCTTGGAGCTACTCCACCAGACTTCCAGCCCGGGAATTGAGAACAAGTGCGTAGGACCTGCTAAGACGAGAATCCGTGCAGTGCGTCACGGCTGGGCGTCCGGCGGTGGGGAGAGAGCGGCGAATGAACGCCAGCAGATCTTCGCCGTTCCCTTTGGAAACCACGGCTTGGATTCCGGCCGCTTTGGCTTCCTTAGCAAGCTGCTCATTCGCAAAAAGGGTGTACATCACCAGGATCGAGCCGGGTGAAATCTTGCTGATTTGTCTCGCTGCCGCCAAACCGTTCATCACCGGCATGGCCAAGTCAAGGATCACGATGCTCGGGGCGAGAGCTTTAACCTGGTCCACGGCCTTGAGACCGTCTTCCGCCTCGCCGCAAATCCGCCAATCGGTATTGCTCTCGATCAGCAATCGTATCGCGCGCCGGACGGCAGGATTGTCATCGACGACCAGGACCGAAGGGGGCATAGGGATCACTTGAGAGAGCCGGGCGGATTCGAACCCGCGCCAACACACGCCGAACGGCCCACCTCCCGAGGGCGTGTCCGTTCGCTCAGTCTATGCCGCTTTACCATTGGATCAATACCGTGGACACCGTAATTGGTGGTTCTGCAAAGCTTTAATGGCCTGTATCTTCCCTGAGTCTCCGGGAACCAAAGTACACAATTGCCGGCCAAAGCTACAGGATCACCTGTATTGTGGCATATGAAGGTCTTCGGTATAGATAGATACAGAAAGCGACGCGAAGCCCTGCAGGCGTTGAACTCCCCCAAACGAGTTTGGCGCCTGTTTTTTTTGCCACTCGTATTCCCAGCCCACGATAAATCCAGCCTTCTTCACCGATGGGCAGATGACCACGCACGTGGCCTTGTCAAGGAGGTCCCGCGGGATTTTCTTGTCGGGTGTGCCAAGGATTCCCTTCAACACAGTGTAGGACTCCTGAAGGCGACCCTTCTGCGCGAAGGACGGGAGGACGAGCAGCAGGCAGAGAACGAACGGATCACACTTCTGCACGGGAGTCCCATTTCGTACCCAAACATAACAGAACTAGCACCATCATCTACCCACAGCCAGCCCCGGCCGGATGAAAACGTCGGTCAGTACAGCTTCGATCGCGGCGGCTAAGTGCTCTGCTATCCGCAAGGAGGAAGTCCGCGGTTTAAGCGGGTGACACCTATATTCACCGAGCAGCCTTTGCAACCATTGGTTTCACCAAGCGCGCCCTTTCCAACTCCACGTGCCGTCGGCGTCGATCTCCAGCACCGCGTCGTACAGATCGACTGAGTCGGCATCTTCGGCGAGGGTAATGTATGTAATCGAATTCTCGTCGAGACGCCGGAGTGCGCGGCGGAGTTGGGCCGGTTTGAGGGCGGCGTTCACCCGATCCAGCATGGCGAAGGCAGGCCGCGCGAGTATGAGCCGCGTGAGGACAAGCTGTTGCTGCTCCCCCAGCGAGAGAATGGCCGACCAATCGTGCTCACTGTCCAACCCACCAGCCACCTCTGGAACTGAGTCCAAGCCCGCATCGCAGAGGGCAGTCGTGATCTGGTCGTCGGTAATGACCTCCTCCCGGCCGGCGAGGAGAAGGTCTCGGAGCGTCCCCGGTGGCAGGTACGGTCGTTGGGGCAGAAAGAAGATCGCGTCCAGCGGTGGGCGGACAAGCGTCCCGACCCCGGCGGGCCAGATGCCACTGGTAGCTCGGAACAGGGCGATCCGCGCGGCCTCGTTCGGCCCAACGACCAGGACCCTCCTCCCGCGCGGTATATCCGCAGTCAGGTCCTTCAGCAACTCCCGGTCGCCTTCGGGCGAGAACAGTGTCAGTCTCTTATACGCGACGCGTTCGTCGTCCCCAACGGTCGCAAACACCGTACGCGAGGACGGAGGCCCTTTTTCGACAGCTCCGACTAGGGCGCTCAGCCGTGCGATCACCGCAGCAAATGTCGAGATAGACTGGAACTGGTTCACAATCAGCGAAGCTCCGCCGAGCACCTGGGCAAAGGCCACAGCCGATTGCGTGATGACGCCGAATTCCACCTTCCCGCGAATGAACAGGGGCGCGACGATCAGCGTTGGGATGATGAGGATCAGGTTGTTGTACCCGGTCGTGAAGAAGCCCACGTTGCGGTTCACCGAGATGATCCGCTGAAAGTTTTCCGCCAATCCGTCAATGCGTCCCTGGAGCCGGGCTATCAGCCGACCTTCGTGCCGCAAGAGGGCAACTGACTCGGCGTTCTCGCGAACGTGGATTAGGTCTGCACGGAAGCTGGCCTCTCGGTCGGACTGACGGTAGTTCAGCCCGATCAGTGGTCGACCCAGACAGATCGTCGCCAGCGTACCAATAACAGCGTATCCGATGGCGACGCAGAATAGAAACGGGCTGATTGTCCAGAGCACTCCCGAGAATGAAAGAACGGCGAGTGCTCCGTTCATGAACATCAGCGTGAACGAGAGAGTGGTGGCGGTAAACGCTCGAACGTCGTCGGCAATTCGCTGGTCGGGGTTTTCGAGCGTAGCTGACTTCTTGAGGTGAAGATAAGTGCGGTCCGCGAGGTATCGCCGAATGATCCGTCGCGTCAGCCACACCCGCCAGAAGAGCCCAAGCCTCTCCTCGGTGAATCGGTACAGGACGGCCACCCCTGTCAATCCTGCGAACACAGCGACATAGAGGACAGCTTGCCGAAGGAATGCGGCGCCGTTGCGGTCGGAAATCGCGGTCATGAAATCGCGGCCGACATAGCTGCTGAGGACGTTCAGGGCGTTGAGGGCAAGCGCGAACCCGATGAGTAAGGCAAACATGCCGCGAGCTCGCCAACGCACGTCGGACGTCAAAAAGTCCTTGACGGCACGGGCGAATCGTCGTCCGGTTACCCGGTCAAAAGCGACTGCTTGTTCGCTCATACTATGGTCTCGTCTCGCGGGTCACCGCCGCCCGCAGCCGGGTGCCTGATGGGACGCTCGGGGCGTTAAGAATGTCTGAGTAGCCGGGCGTTTTCGATTCCCGGCGGGACGAGTGGCTGCGCTGAACAAGGCCCTTGTGGTGCGACGCTGGCGACATCAGCTGACTTTGTCAGCGAAATCGTCGTTCGTTGACTGAAGCACAGGTTTACGGCGAACTAAACAATTCTGCCGCAGGAGGTCTCGCTCCGTTAACTGTTACTTCTGCCAGAGCACTGATTAGCTTTGTTCAGGACGCAATCCGAGTCTATGCTCAACCGTGGTCAGCATGACCGGAAACCGGCCACAACCAGGCATGAAAAGAGGTTCCTGCCAACACCAATTTTCAACCGTGACCTCCGTGCCGCCGTGGCAGCCGGAACCTTCTGCAAGTACCTGTTTTTCAGATTTCTGGAAGAGACGGTACAAAGCACCGTTCAACCTCACGAATCGCACACGGCGAGGGAGAGAACGGCGCGGGCCAGGAAAGTTGCCCGCGCTTTTTGGGTGTACGTATTGAGGCGGGGTGGAGAATTCCCGCGGCTCCACTCCGATACGACGGCGCGAAAGAGCCGCGTGTCTCGCGCATGGCTGTCTCGCACAAATCCTCAAAGTCAGCGCTGATCGCATTCAAGGGATCGCGGAGCCAAAGCGAGGTGCGTGTCCAACTACATCTTACGATGGCCTCGATCTGCGGAACCCTTCCATGCGTCGGCCCATGCTTGGGACTGAATCAATTATTGGGAGGCGGGAGTGTCAGAGGCTCTGCTAACGCAAAGGTCAGCGCGGACTCAGCCGGAATTTCAACCTGCTTGTTTCCCGTTACCGCCCCACCAATGAAGCCTGCACCGGCTCCTACCAGAGCACCGATGCCCGCGCCCTTACCTCCTCCTGCCAAACCTCCAATCAACGCGCCCCCCGCCGCTCCACCGCCGGTAGTCGCAGCTGTCCTTTTGCCCTTGCCCTTTTGCGTGCTACTTA
>Ga0126383_10001351_pt1 | contig 15158 bp, 26 predicted proteins | sample PanSoiMetPlot_35_FD_96882 | JGI IMG/M metagenome (GOLD analysis project Ga0126383, IMG submission 96882) | Tropical forest soil microbial communities from Panama - MetaG Plot_35 | ecosystem: Environmental > Terrestrial > Soil > Tropical forest > Bulk soil | place: Panama | collected 2016-02-17
AAGCCCGGTGTCCTAACCGCTAGACGATGGGGACCAGGCGTCGCGTGAGGTCCAAGTATATAGAGTGTGTGTGATGCTGTGCGGGAGTGCCGCCCTAATTGAGCGCACAGAACCAGCGGGGTAGGCGGCCCGCGGCTGGGAACTATGCCGATGGTGGAAATTTGATCCGCAGCAGCGCCATCATCGCCGCAAGCTTCTCAAACGCGTCAAACTCGGAGCCGTCATGGTCGCCGAGCGACTGCTCCAGCATCTCCAGTTCGAAGCGAAGGGAATCGAGGAGCCGGCGCGACTGCGCGATCTGCTCAGGGGAGAGGGGCATTAGTTTATCGTCACCGCTTTTTTCAACTGCTCATGGACGATGCGGTCGTGCTCCTCGCTCGACTTGCGCACCCGCTCGGCATACTCGGGGTCTTCCCGCATCCACGCCTCCTCGGCCTGGCGTTCCGCCTCGTCTTCCGCGACGCAAGTGGCGCAGATAAAAATAATCTCCTCCCTGACTTCTGGGTTATCTCCCATCCCCACCATGATCTGATGAGCGTAGTAGCCGGGTCCGGTCGCACCGCAACGGCGGCATCGTTCTGTTTGGTCAGTCATCACTCGGCCTTTGGAAATTTGACCCGCATCAACGCCGCTATCGCAGCGATCAGTTCAAACGCGTCGAGCTCGGACCCGTCGTGGTCGCCGAGCGACTGCAACAGTTCCAGTTCGTGGCGGATGTAGTCGAGCCGCCGACGGGACTGGTCGATGAGCTCACGGCTTAGGGGCATCGCGGCCTCCCGGTTTGTGCATGTGAACCGCATCCCGATAATACTTCCGGCGAACCGGGTTCAGCTTAGGCTGCGGCTCGGTGACCACGTAGCCAAATCCCTTCCAATCCTCGACGCTCTTCGGCGCGATCCAGATGCCCGTCTCAGCGATGGCCTCATCCTGGTCCATCAGTTCGGCCGCAGCGCTTTCGCCTTATCCGCAGCGTCGATGATCATCTGGCCAAACGCCCTGGCTCGCTCCGGATCAAAGCCGAGCCAGGTCAGTTCGGTGCCGAAATGGATCTCGACGACATCTGTTGCGGCGTTGTAGCCGATCGCGACCGTCAGTTCGCCGCGGTCGGTTTCGTTGGCGACGCCGTGCGGATATAGGTTGGTCGGCCCGAGCTTAGGTCCGCCGGCCGCCGAAGACCGGCTCTTCGTCCTCGGGCGCGATGATCTCGACATTTTCCTGCTCCTCGATTTCGGCCTCGTTCCCCCAGGCGTCCCAGCCTGGGCGCGGCGCGCCGCGGCAATTGAGCTCGATCTTCGAGAGCTGCGGGAAATACCACTCGATCAGGTCGCAAAACTCCTCCGGCTTTTCTGAATGCGCCCCGACCGGCGCCAGGAGCAGCGATTCCCATTGGGTCCCAGCTACCGGTGCCGGAACATTGCCGCGCACACCCACTAACAAGTGCTCGTGCTTATTCCGATTCCAGTAGCCGGTTCCGACCCGGTTTTTACCCCAAACAAAGTTGGTCGCGTAGTTAAAGCCACGCAGGCGCAGCACATCGATGCCGACCGCCAGGAACGGCACCGGCACCCACATAAACAGTACACAGTCCTCAGCCGCGCACTCAAAGCGCGGCGCGGTGAAATCGACGATCTTTTGCGCCTGGCTCTTAAAATGTTCCGGCTTTCCTGCCGACGACACCGGGTAGTGGTTGGCAGCGTGCCGGTCCATCCCGGTATCGCGCGACCAGACCTCGAAGTTCCACTCGAAATCTTCGAGGATCACGTTGTATTTGCGGGTCGGATACGCCGTTGATGTCTTCTCGGCCAGGGCCCGCTCACGCGCCTCACGAGCGTCGCGCTTCTCCCAATTTTTCTGCGAGCGTTGGATCGAGTGGATTGTCGCCCGCTTGGTGCTGCGGACCAGCGCCTCAAAATCCTCGTCTGACATTCTGGCCAGGCGCTGCCACAGCGACGAGGCACTTTTCGCAATCTTCATGTCCTTCAGGGTGCGATTGGCCTGACGTTGCACCGACCGATAGTCGCCGCCTTTACCGGGATCGCGCTCGCCAGTCTCCTTCATCCGGATCAGCATCTCACCGGCTTTGCGCGAAGAGCGCAGCCGGAGCTCGGTCGCCTCGTTGAACCGGTCGACGTCCTTCGCGACCTTGGCATACCGCTCCAGGGCAGACGCCATATCGCGAAGGGTCTTGACCTCATCAACCGTCTCAGCGGTGGCCAAGGCGTGCATCGCCGCGCTGTACTCGGTGACGGCCGTCGTGTCGCTCATTAGGCCGCTTTCTTTTTCGGCCGACCCGGCTTCTTCTTCTCCTTGGTCTTTGCCTTGGGCGGCGGTGGTGGTGGAGGCGGCGGCGGCTCCGGCCGATACGACGCCGAACCCGGCGGCTGCGGCGGTGGCGGCGTCCGGTGCGCGTGGTTCAGAAAGGCGATCGGGTAGGGCAGCGGCGGCTCCTTACCGAACTGGCGCCGATAATACTCGTCGAAGAAATGTGCCAGCAGCAGTTTGACGGTGTACCGGCGCGCCCGCGCATCGATGTGGGCCGGCGGCAGTTTCCCCTCGACATAGTATTTATAGCTCTCGGTCTCCTTACTAAAATGCGGCAGGGACCGAGCCGCGGCTTCCTTGAGCCGGCCGGCCTCGTTGTTCTCGATCTCGTAGGCTTTGCGCTCCTCGTAGATGCGCCCGTAGTAGCACTCGTCCCGTTTGTGGAAGCGCATGAACGAGATGCCGCATTTCCACAGCAGCGTCTTCAACTGGGCGTTAAACGGTCGGCGCTTTCCCTTTTCCCACGGCTTCTGACCATCGCCGGCGACACCCGCGAACTGCCAAATGTGACCGACGGTCGGTGTGCTCTCGACCGGCTCAAAGCGGTGCGGCTGGATCTTGCGCTTTTTGTCGTTCTGCCGGCGCTGGCAGTCCTTCTCGTCCCGGCCGCGGCAGTGGGCGCACCACATGCCGATATAGATGTGGGCGAGGAGACCGGCGCAGAGCACGGGCCCGAGCCCGTAGATGTTGCGCAGCCAGGGGCCCATCATGTGCGACCGGGTGTAGTGGTCGAGGGCTTTGGCGACCTGCCGCTCGATCGTGTAGGATTTGTCGGCCAGCCACTCGATCAGGACATACGGTTCTTCGGCTTCTTCGAGCGAGCGCACCTGATTGTCGGCGCGCTTGCGCATCTCCTGCATCATGTAATAGCCATCGACGAGGTACCGCGCCGAGGCAGTCCCCATCGTCCGCGAAGCTTTGATCAGATCGCGGTCGAGCCTGACCTTTTCTTCTTTATGCTCGCCGACGTCGTCGTCGTCGTCGTCCCACCAGTGCGGCCCGTTCTGGCCGTTTTCGTCAACCATGGTCACCCCTCCCGTAAGGCTTCGTTATGGATCGCTTGGCGGCGCTCGGCCTCGGCCCGACCGGCCTCGGTCAGTTCCACGTATCGCTCATTCGACCGGCTCATCTGCAGCCAGCCCTTGTCGAGCAGCCAGGCCTGGGCCTTGGCGATCTTCCCCACCGTGCGGTGCAGCATGAAACCGTGCAGCGCATAGCTGAGCTCTAGCCCGACAAAAGGCGGCTCTTTCTCCACCAGGGTCAGTTCGCTCATTTGATTTGGTCCTCGTCTGTCGTGTAGCTCGCGCTGTTCACAGTGGTCCGCTCGCCTCTCTTAGCTCGCACAGTTCACATGGTGCCCGCTCGGATATAGCTCGCGCATCTTCTATGGTTCTCGCCGGCAGGCTGGGCTCGATCGCTTCCACTGGTACTCGCGGGCCAGTTAGCTCGCTTTCTTCATCTGGCGCTCACGGTCGCGATAGCTCGCACGGTGCCATTGGTGCTCACCAGCTTATTAGCTCACGCCTCTCGACTGGTTCTCGCAAACTTTGTGGTTCGATCTATCCGCCTGGTTCCCACTTTTATAATGACTCGCACTCTTTCTATGATGTCGTCTGTCAACTTGGCCCACTCGGCAGCAGTGGTTTCACACCCACTTAATGGCAGGCTACGCTATCCTAGAGTACGGTAGCGTGCTGTGTAAACCCTACTGGATCCGGCGCGCGCCGATCGCAAATTTGTGGATGGCGATCAGCGCCTGCTCCGGCTCGTCAACCGATTGCGACAGCACGTGTAGCGCCATCGCCAGCGCCGTAAAGCCGAGCTGCGGCGAGTACCGCGTCACCAGATCCTCGATCCGGCGGGACAAATCCGAAATCTCCTCGCGGTGCTCTCTCAGCGCCGCGTGCATCTCAATCTCCATCGCCTCGACGCTCATTTCAGGATCTCCCGCACGTCCATGCCGTAGTAGCGGACCAGTTTTACCGGCCGACCGGCGGCCTTTTGAATGGCCTTGGCGTAGTCGCGGTACGATTCGATGCGGTCGCGGTCGGCGCCGACCAGCGGGACAAAGCCGAGAGGGCCGATCATGGCGCCGAGCACGCCTTCGCCGCCGTCAGGCTCGACCCCGATCCAGGCCCACAACTCGGTGATCTTCAGCCCCTTCCCGGGCTTGTATTTCTGCTCGGCTTTCATTGATAGAGCCGCGCCCTGACGGCACAATCCTTCGCTTCGAGCAGTTTCGCCAGGCAGCGGTCGCGCTGATTGTTTTTCGGCAGCACGATCGCGATGTGCTTGGCCAGGTTGGCGAACGGCTCGGAGACTTCCTGCAGTTCCTCGGCTAGGTGCTCGAAGCGGAAGAATTGCAGCAGCGGCTCGCGATCCGGCGAATCGACGCCGCTGAGCTGCGGCTGGGCGCCCTCTTCGCGCGGCAGGTCGGGCAGCACCGGCGGGCCCATCTTACCGGCTCTATATAGCCGAGTGAGCTCGTCTAGCGGCCGGTCGCACCACTCGTTCCACTCGGGGCGGGTATCGAGCCGCACCTTGTCGACAATGTCGTGCTGGTGCGTCGCCGGAATGATCCCGTAATAAATGGCGCCGATGTCACCCTTCGGTGTGCGCTGAATGACAAGCCAGGTCGCCTCATCTTTTCTTTCGCTCACTAAATTTCCTCCCAGAGTTCAGCATGTCGCGATCGGCAGCACTGCCCTCGATGGCGATCGACCGCAGCATTTCGGCCGACGCCTTTAAATACCAATCGCCACAATCGAAGACGCGGCAGAGCACCGGACGCCTGTCGTAGATCGTACAACCAAATAGGTTGTCGAGATAGACGCAGGCGCCGTCGGGCCGGCGTTTCAGCACCGGGTTGTCGAACACCGGGTCGAGCGCCCACCGGATGTCCGAGCGGACCATGTCCTCTGGTTCAAGGCTGACAAGCTGATGGCAGCACCCGTGGCAGGCGCCGCAGTCGATCTTTACTTCGTCCTTAGAACTCGCCATCGGCACAGTGGAGAACAGTAAACCCGTTCGAGCGCCACATTTCGACCACGACTCGGCGATCGTCGACGATCAGCACCGGCTCCCAGCCGTCCGCTTTGACCTGGTTCATGATCTCCGCCTTGATGACGTGATCAGGCCGGTAGTCGCCCTCTTTTCGCATGTAGACGCAGACCGGGTTAAACCCGTAGCGGTGCAGCCAGGCCTCGGTCTTGTCGCGCACCTCGTCGGAGCGACCCGACACGATGATGCGCGGGGTCGGGAACAGGTCGAGCCACAGCTGCCGGATCGGCCAGATCGGGACGTCGTCGCTGCAGGCCTGGAAAAACCCGCGCCAGTCCTTCTTCTCGCCCTGGATAAAGTGCAGCCGCTGCTCAATGTTTGCCAGCGTGCCGTCCAGGTCAAACACGTAACACGGCCCCATCACGCCCCCGCTCTGTTATCTTGGTTCTCGCTTTGAACGTAGCTCACGCGATTCTTTTGGTCCCCGCTTTAGGTGCTGGTCCGCGTCATCCCCTTGATGCCGTCTGGGATTATGGCCCGCGTCTGCTTCCTGGTGCCCGCGACAAAGGTGGCCCGCGCTAGACGTATGGTCCGACACTGGACATTTAGCCCGCCCTCACCTTTTGGTCCGCCTATCACGTTGTGGCCCGCTGTCCCGTAATGGTGCCCGCGTCTCATTCTGGCCCGCACTACGTGTATGGTCCTCACCCGTTACTTAGCCCGCACTCCTACTATGGTGCTCATCGACCTCCAGGGCCCGCGCATTTGACTTGGTCCCCGCGGGGCTCTCTAGCTCCACGCAGGTGTGTTGGTCCCCACCTCGTTTATAGCTCGCGCCGTTCTCCTGGTCCTGCACGAAGGTGTCGGCACGCACTTCATCTTTGGTGCCCGTCCTGGAACATGGCATCACTCCATAGCCCTGGTGCTCGCTTCCCAGGATGGCTCGCACTGAGTCATTGGTTCACGCTGATGACATAGCCCGCGCAATTCTAGTGGTCCGCGTCCCCAGGTTGGCCCGCTCTTTTTTCATGGTTCCCGTCATCTCTATAGCGGGTCGTACGATACGACAGATGCGGCTCGGCCGGCGGAATCGCCTTGCGCTTCTGCAGAAAAACATGCCCGGCCTCGGTGATCGCCACCCAGTGCTCATGGATCGTGATCAACGGCGGGTCCTCGTTGACCATCTCCATCGCCAGGTCGACCGCGTCGACCGGTGTGCGCGCAAAATCGAGGAACTTGCGCCCGCCCAGCAGCGACTGCAGCAGGATCACCTTCGCTTCGTCTCGGGTGTGCTTCATACGCTCTGGCACTCTGGTCCCCTCTGAGCAGTCGGCTCGCGCTGCGCCTCTGATCCCGTCCTCACAACATGGCTTGCGCCTATGATCTGGTGCTCGCAACCACGTTGGCCCGCTCGACTCCCATGGCCCCCGCGTATGAAGTAGCCCGCACTTCACTACTGGAACTCGCGTATCCGCTGGCGCGCACTCTTTGTGTGGCACTGGTCGGTTACTGGCCCGCATCGCTTCTTTGGCACTCACCTCATCAACGGCTCACTTCGACCCGGGTCTGCGGAAACTTACGGCAGGCCCCGAGCACCTCGCCGACGAAATCGACGAGCGCCTGATAATCGCCCCAGCCACTCTCGGGATTGAGCTTCTTGAAGAAGGGCGGGTCGATCTCCAGCGCTGCCAGCCCGCGCTCCAGCGGCTCGATCAGCTGCTCGGCCCGCTCGATGCCGTTTGCCGCCGGGTTCCACAAATACTCGTAGACCAAGGCGGCGGTCGCCATGCCGCCGAGGTTGTGGGTGATATTCGCCCAAAACACGATGCTCGGGTCACGGGTCAGTGTGATCGGCTCAAACTCCGGTGGGTGCGAGGCTTTCCACTCTTCGCGGCTGATCTCGATGACCCGGCCGTCGCGGCGGATCAAGATCGCCGCCGGGCCGATCGGACCGCCGGCCAGCGCCGGGTCACTCAGGTAAAAATCAAGGCTCATTCGGTATGGTCCTCATACGCTGATTGGCCCGCGCTAGTGCCCTGGTTCACGCCTTCAAAATAGCCCGCTCATTCTCCCTGGTTCCGCGCATTTCACCTGGTTCTCGCCATGGTCACGTGGCCCGCGTAATCAGCATGGTGCCCGCTTTTCCAGTAGCTCACGCTTCAGTTTTGGTGCCCCCGTCCTGCTTGGTCTCGCTCGTCTGTTTTGATGCCGTCGCCATACTGAGCTCGCACTTCTTTTTTGGTTCACGCGAAGTGGTTGGCTCGATGCCCGACAGGATCTTGATCCAGACGCTCCAGGGCGGACGCTGGTCGTAGAGGCTCACCAGCATCCGCCGCTTAAAGTCGCTCACCCGGCATTCCCGCGCGAGAAGCTGCGAATCGCCTCGATAAACGGGTCGACCGGCTCCGTCACGGTGAACGTCTCCTTCACCGGCTGCGGCAGGGTCTGCTCCCACAGCCGCAGGATGCGGCGGCGCAAGCGCTCGAGCCCGTCATGGTTGAGCACGCCACTGCCATCGTCACCGCCGGCGAAGATGCGTTCCAGCCGCTCGACCACCATTGTCGTCGCGTGCTCTTCGCCCCGCCACCAGGCCGGGTGCGCAAAATCGGTGCCGTCGAGCGCCGGGTCGTCGCCGAGACGCCGCGTCACCTGGACCTGCTGCTGCTGCGCCGGCTGCATCTGGACCTGCAGACCGCCGCGATACGGGTCCGGGTAATCCGTCGGGACGGCCTGCTGCTGCGACATTTCCTCCATCAGCCGGCTCTGGCGGGTGATCTGCTCGGCCTTGTTGCGGATAAAGGCGTTGTTCGCGACACTATGCACGCCCTCGATCAAGCGCCGCCGCTCCGCGGCCGGGTCCTCGCGGTTTGCCGCGACCATCTGCTGGCCGGCGACGATCGCGGCCTGGATCTGGCCGACACACTCCTTCATCCGCGCCGCGGTCTCCGGGTCCGGCTTGGGGATCTCGATCACCACCGCCGGCGCCTCGACTTTCACCCGCTTAGCCATGTCGCTCGCTCCATCTGGTTCTCGCGAAAACTCAGGCCCGTTCCATCATCATGGTCCTACGCAAATAACTTGACACCCTCTTCCTGCATGGTCCGCGCTGGCTTAGTGGGTCGCGCATCACTTGGTGGTTCAGCACCGCCTCTATGGCACACTATTATAATAGAAGGACGCATGGCGGAATTGGTAGACGCAGGGGACTTAAAATCCCTTCCAGGCTCCAGACTGGGTGCGAGTTCGATCCTCGCTGCGTCCACGCTCCCTGATTTTGGTCCTCGCGACTATTTTGACCCACGCATTGGTGGCTTGGTCCTCGCGAGCATCTTAGCCCGCATCCTCTTCCTTGGTGCCCGCATCTGGGGCTGGCCCGCACGAGGCGGCTGGTCCGCACTCTGCTCTTAGCTCGCACGACATTATTGGTCCGCGCCTGTATCTTAGCCCGCGCGCTGCGGATGGTTCCCACGTCGCGAAGTGGCGCGATCTCTTGTCTTGGTCCTCCTCACATGGATATAGCTCGATCGGTTTGGTTGGTACCCGCGAGCGCCCTAGCACGATCATGCCCCTTGGTGCCCTTGGCTGGTTTGACCCACTCTTTTCGTCTGGTCCTCACAACGCCGGGTGGCTCAACGCGCATTTTTTCTGGTGCCCGCAGGACCTATGGCCCGTGCTTTCCCTCTGGTGCCCTGATGCTGGATGACCCGCGCAGTTCCTTTGGTGCCATCTACAACTGTGGCTCCGGTTCTTTGGTCCTCTCGACAGTTCTAGCTCGCTCCCATTCCCTGGTTCAACACGCACGGATCGGCCCGTTCTATTCTGTTGGTGCCCGCACTATCGATGACCTGCTCAATCTCCCTGGTCCAACGCTAGACTCTTGGCCCGTTCCTTTCGTTTGGTGCCCACCAGCGTCAATGACCCGTTCATCTCCCATGGTTCAACATCTACCATCTTGACCCGTTCTTTTCGTTTGGTGCCCGCAGCGCGGCTGACCCGTTCTTTTAATTTGGCGCCCGCCTGCGCCATGACCTCGCTCGCTCCTCATGGTGCCCCGCGTTTAAAGTAGCTCGCTCCGAACCGTTGGTCCCCGCAGATGTCTTAGCCTCGCACTGGTTCTTCTGGTCCCCGCAATCATAGTGGCCCACTCGGAACTTATGGCCCCCACAGGGCAAGTGGTTCACCTGATCTTCGCCACCCCCGACGCGTCGATCGCCGCATGCACCGCCTGCAGCATCCGGCCAAACCCGATATCAGCCAGGATGATCTTCGCCCGGCCGAGCTCGACCACACCACCGGCGACCAGTTTCTGAAACTCGTCCTCGTCCAACCGCACATACTCGACATTCCCCTGGATCTTGCGGTCAGTCGCCACCGCGTCGAGCGCCTCGACCGCGATGCCGGCGATCTGCCCTAGCGCCCAGGCATAGCGATCGTCGACGTCGGTGTCGTGCGGATACGGGTACAGCTCCTCCAGCACGACACCCTTCACCTTGCGCAAAAACTCAGCGGCCTTCGCGTTGTCGCTCATTGCCTTTGGTCCCCGCTAATCTGGTAGCCCGCCCTCTGGCGATGGTTCCCGCGGTATTCCTGGCCCGTGCTCTAGATATGGACCCCACATTATGTTTGACCCGCGCTTTACCATTGGTCCAACGCATTTCTTAGGGCCCGCTCCCCGATGATGGTCCAACACACTGATTTCGGCCCGCTCTCCCTTATTGGCCCTCGCCACTATCGATAGCCCGCGCTGATAGCGTGGTGCTCACACGGGAAATAGCCCACTCTGATCTCTTGGTGCCCGCGTTGGTATTAGCCCGCACGTCATTTTTGGCGCTCGCAATTCCGATAGCCCGCACCGGGATCCCTGATACTTTCCTTCAATATGGCCCGTAGCCTTTATAGTTTGACCGCCTAACCTTTCAAATCGCTCCCGGCTCTCTGGTACACGCGACTGCTATAGCCCGCGCAATAGCTTTGATCCCATCCCGGTTTCTGGCCCGCGCTACTTCCCTGGTACCCGCTCCCTTTTTGACCCGCTCCGGTCTTGTGGTGCCCTCATGACCAAAGGCCCGCTCGCCGGCGCTCAATGGTGCTCATGAGCGATAGGCCGGCTTGTCTTTGGCCCGCACTAGACCTCTGGTTCCCGTGCTTGGCCTGGCTCCCAGGGAAAATACGGGTTCTTCGCCCGCTTCGCCGCCGCCGGATCCGCCGCACAATAAATACACTCAGCCCCCTCGCACGTCGTCGACACGATCGTCCCGTCCCCTAGCCGAACATCGTGCAGATACATCCGCGCCACCGACGGCTCCCTCGATCGCCTCGCCATCACCGCGCCAACCCCTTTGGTGCTCACAGTGGAATTAGCCCGCACCAATACCTTGGTCCGACACAAATTCTGTAGCCCGCTCACTTATCTTGGTCCCCGCGCTAGCTATAGCCCGCTCTTGATCCATGGTCCCCGCATGTCAGGTAGCTCTCGCTCAAGCTGGGTGGTGCCCTCTTCCCATTTAGCCCGCGCTCGTTCCACCTGGCACCCACAACCTCGATAGCCCGCTCGATCCACCATGGTCCAACACGTCCGTCCTAGCCCGCGCGTTCGTCCTGGTCCGCTCGATCTCGGATGACCCGCACTCCTGACGTGGTCCCCACAATCTTAACTAGCCCGCACTCAGAAGTTGGTGCTCACCTCACCTATAGCCCGCCCGACGCTTCTTGGATCCCGCCTCGGAGTTGGCCCACGCTTCGCTCCTTACTCTTGGTCCATCACCGGACAGATGGCCCGATCCCGGTTTCTGGTGCCCGCAATAGCTTTGACCCGCACTTCGAATGTGGCCCTCACTGAATGACTGACCCGCGCTGCTAATTTGGTGCACCCTCCCGCTTATAGCCCACTCACCTATCTTGGTCCTCACGCAACGATTGGCCCGCTCATTCTTTATGGTGCCCGCAGAAGCCGCAGCCCGCACTCATGACGTGATCCCGTCGATCTCCCTGGCTCAGCGCGTTCTTTACATGGAACCCGCAAACCGACTGGCACGCACCTCAAGCTTGGTCCCCACAGCTTATGTAGCCCGCTCTCTTCGATTGGTCCCCCACGCCACTGAATACCCCGCACTCATATTTTGGTGCCCGCTGTCTATCTAGCCCGCTCAGGTCTTCTGGTCCCCTCTCTGCGGCTGACCTCACTCTTGGTTCATGGTCCAACACGACCTTCTCGGCACGCTCTCTTAAATTGGTCCCCGCGCCACATATAGCCCGCGCAAATTTGATGGTCCTACTCCCAAGATATAGCCCGCTCGCTTCACTATGGTCCGACGCTCTTCACGTAGCCCGCTCTCCTAACTTGGACCCCGCGATAGCTCTAGCCCACTCATCTTTCTTGGTCCCCGCTGGAAATTTAGCCCACACGTTACCGTTGGTCCCCACGAAGGCGCTGGCCTGTTCCCCGTGGAACTTTATTTGCGACGCCGCGCCCGTGCCGCCGCCGCCTTCCTCTGCTTCCGACGCTCCACCGGCGATAATTCCACCGTATCCGTAGCCGGCGATGCCCCCTCTACAGGTACACCCGCATCCTTCAATATGGTCCTGGCCACAGACCGCAGACCAGCCGAAGGCATCCCCGCAGCCACCCGGTACCGCTTGTACACGTGAGCTCGGTCAGCCACCTCCGGCTCTACAATGATAAACGTCTGTCGCCGGCCATCCACCTCACGAACAACCACCCGCGGCTTGGGCCTTTTACCTTCCTGCGCCTCCTTCGCCTCCCCGCAGACGCAGAGAAACCACGGCGACGACCCGCCACAGTAAAAGCACCCCGTCTTCCCCTGCACACTAAACCCGCGATCCGGTGCCCTCGCCACGCCAACATCCCTCCGTACCCCAACATTATTCTGGGGTACGCAGCCGCGAAACCCCAAAATGTTTTGCGCCCAGGCGAGGGGGTAAAACGAAAATCGCGGGTGGTGCCGAAAAAGGGGTGGGGGGTCCCGGTCGGGCCCCGGCCCGCGGCGGCACCCGGGCTCCCGGCCGGAGCGCACCGCGGCGCCCCGCTGTGCCGCACCGCACCCGACTAGATCTAGCGTTTCCGCCGCGTATCTCGCTATCCCGCGGCGCAATATCCCCGTAAGTGGCTGAAATCCCGTGTTTGCAAATGTCGCATATGATGAATTATGGAAAATCGAGCCGTTCGGCGCCGCAACCGAACGCGACCGCAGCACCGCGCCGAAACGCCTTTGCGTACGCGGCGAACCTGGCGGAAATGCTCGAGTTTTGCCCCGCTGTTCACTCTCGAGCCGAGTCCGTCTCTTCGTCGATTGCCTCGCCTTCGATCAGTTCACCATCTTCGGCAGCCGCCGCCAGGCGCGACCGCACGCGGGCAATCAAAGTATTCGCGTCGTCTATTCTTGCCGGCTCCGACAGACCGCTAACGTTCTGAATAAGCTGCACAGATTGCACTTCCAGCCGGTCTCCGAAGCGTCGCCGGCCATACTTTTCCATCAGCCATTGCCGGGTCTTTATTCGCAACTCGCTCCGTCTACTGTGCTCATAGTCAAATTGCCTAATAACGCGACCCGCTTTTGTTTCGTAATCTACCCAGTCATTTGTTGAATTATCAGCGATATCTAGGCACTCATCCGCACGAATCTCACACTGATATTCGCGAGCACGAGCATATGCCTCCGCGAAATCCGGGTATCTCGTCAACCACGACATGACAGTCATTACCGCTAGCCCGGTCTCTTCGCATGCCTGTTTGAGCGTTCGGGGTGTGGTTGCGATGATGGTGCACAAGCGCTTGGCGCGTTCGGGAGAGTAAAGCGCCGGAGCTCCCATGCGGTTCCCGTTCCCGTTCAGCGGCAAGGGTGCGACGTCGAAGGATGGTAGTTCCCGGGGCAGGGTGCGCGGTACGCGGTCGCCTGGCGCGACGGTGCTTTGCGGGTCGCCTTCGGCGTAGCCTCCGACCCTGTCGTCATTGGCTCCTCTAGGGATGTCATCGCCGCCCGGGTGCATGTGGAACGCTCCTAATCCACGTGGAACCGCGGGGGAGCATCGGCGCGCCAGGCGACCCGTGCAACGTCTATGCTTGACAAGTCAAAGCGTCTCGGATTAGACCATAGGTCTAAACGCAACGCACTACAGCCACCGGGGCATAAACCGATGAAATACCTAGTTTACCGCAATCTGAACGCACACGATAACCTGGCCAAGCGTTGGTCTCTGTGCACGCTAGGCGGATCCCGCGGCGATGATATGCGCCAACGCGGCACAGTCGACGGGCACGCTCAATATGTGACGCTGCAGGGTGTGAGCTTTATCACCATCGCTGCAGCACTCGCGCGGTACCGCAAGAACACGGTCGACCTGTCATTGCCTGCGAAGCGTCGCGGGCGCGAGGTTTTCGCTTGGGCATGTGGCGACATGCTGCCGGGTGCACCTGTCCCCGCGGGGCAGGGTGTGCGCGTGACAATCGAGGTGCGACCCGGTGGCGATGATGGTTTCGTCGCGGTCTATCCCGACGGTCGGCGGGTGCCGGTAACGGGCGCCGATTACGTGCGGTTTGGTGACCATTGCGTTGCCTACGGGGTGCGCTGATATGGCGACCCTCGCAGAGCTAGAGGCAACCCGGGAACTGTCCCGCAAGCCGTTGGATCCGACCCGGCAATGCCGGGTGCATTGGAACATCCCGCAAGCGCTGTGGACAGTCTCACAGGGTGGCGAGCGCACCGTGCGCAACGGGCATCGCCGCACGACAGCGCTTGTCGGCGTTTCGTTCGATTACAACCCCGCCCGGTTCCGGGAATTCTTTACCGACCGCATAGCCGCGGGGATGAAACCGGCGCGCAAGGTCTTTGCATGGGCTCGGGGGCATATCGCCGAGGATGTGGCGATACCTGCAGCACTCCCGGCAACCCGGGTGCGGTTCAATCCGCGACGCTCCGGGTTGCGGTTTACGACCGACGACGGGCAAACCGTGGTCGGCTGTCAGTTCCTGGAATTCCGCGCCGATGGCTCAGCATGGGCTCGGGGCATCGTGGAGCTAGAGGGGAGCACGCTTTGACCTATTACACTCTCGCCAGGCGCGCCGATTACCGGTTCCCGTTTCGCGCCGTGTGTACCTCAGGCGACAAGGCTGCGGTGCATGCTCGGCGCGATAGCCTGGCAGCCGAGGGAACCGCGCGCGACGACATGCGCATCCTGCGGACCCGCTCCGATAGCTTCGTGACCATCGCCGCGGCATTGCGTGCGCTCAATCGGCGGAGCTCTCCCGACGGGTAAACCCCTGGACTCAAAAATCAACGCGCCTGGCGCGCCCCCTGCCCCGAACGGATGACGCCGTCGGGGTTTTCGGGTGCCGGAATAGGTACCGGCGCAAACACGATCATGGAGTCGACAAGTGGAAAACATTCTCGCGGTGCAATTCCGCCAGGTTTACGGGCTATCAACCTGCTATCCCGCCAACACTGCAGCGCATGCGGTTGCGGAACTCGCCAAACAAAAGACCCTGACGGTTCGGGAGCTCCGCATTGCCCGCGGGCTCGGGTTTCGCGTTGTCGAGGTCGACCGCTTCGGCCGGCCGGTCGGCGACGTGGTCGACGCGTAGGGGAGGCGCGAACATGGGCGACATCTACATCCGACGTCATGGCGTTATGTGGTTCTGGCGGTTCGGCCGGCTCGGCGGTTCGGTCTACCTGGCACGATCGCTCCGGCCGCGCCGATCGCTAGCCACCGATCGCGCCGAGTCCTTCTTTGACGTGGTCTATGGGGGTGCACAGTGAAGGCGCGGCGCCCCCCGCGCGCCTGGCTCGTGACCTGGCGCCCCGATGATGCCGGCGACTGGC
>Ga0126383_10001354_pt1 | contig 15154 bp, 16 predicted proteins | sample PanSoiMetPlot_35_FD_96882 | JGI IMG/M metagenome (GOLD analysis project Ga0126383, IMG submission 96882) | Tropical forest soil microbial communities from Panama - MetaG Plot_35 | ecosystem: Environmental > Terrestrial > Soil > Tropical forest > Bulk soil | place: Panama | collected 2016-02-17
ACACCTATGCCCCGTTGCGGCCACCCTACCTAGCGTCGCGAGCGCCCATTCGGTCCGCTCATTCCATGGGTGTCCGTAGTTGAGTCGCAGGAAATTCTTAAAGTGCGGGCGCGCTGAAAAGATCGGTCCCGGCGCTACACAGATCCCGAGCTTGAGGGCACGGCTCTGGATCTCCAGTGAATCTGCTCCGGGCGGAAGCTCCACCCAAACGAAGTATCCGCCTGCAGGCCGAGTTGCTCGAGTACCCTCCGGAAAGTAGTGACCGATGGCTTGTGCAAACACGCGCTGCTGCTTCTCGAGGGTTTGACGCAGCTTGCGCAGGTGCTTATCAAACCCGCCATGCTCGAGGTAGTTGGCGAGCGCGATTTGCGTCGGTGTCGAGCTGGCCAGCGACGTCGCCAGCTTCTGACGGGCAACAGCTTTTGCATAGCGCCCCGCAGCCACCCAACCAATGCGATACCCGGGGGCGAGACATTTCGAGAAAGAAGAGCAATGCAAGACCAGGCCGGCCTTGTCGAAAGCTTTTGCCGGCAAAGGACGCTTCGCGCCGAAGTAGAGCTCGCCGTAGACGTCATCTTCAATGAGCGGCATATCATGGCGCGCGAGCAGCTCTACCAATTGCCTCTTCTTACCTTCCGGCAGCGTGCTGCCCATAGGATTCTGGAATGTCGTCATCAGCCAGCACGCTTTCGGTTTGTGCTGCTTGATCGCCTGTTCTAGCGCGCCGAGCTCGATGCCGTCACGTTGATGCGTCGGCACTTCGATTGCTCGCATACCGAGCCGCTCCAGCGACTGAAGCGCCGCGTAGAACGTTGGGGACTCCACGATGACGGAATCGCCGACACGTGCAACTGCGGCGAGGCACAGATTCAGTGCTTCCAAGGCTCCATTGGTAACGACGATTTCGTCCGTCGGAACTCGGATGCCATCGCTTACGTACCGGACGGCAATCTGGCGCCGCAACGTGTCGTTTCCCGGCGTGAGATCGTCGACCGTGCTCCATGGGTCAAGGTTGCGCGCGCTCGCAGCCAAGTACCGACCCAGCCGCGGAAGCGGAAACAGCAGCGGGCTCAAGAACGCCGAGCCGAGCGGCACCGCCTTGCGTCGCGCCGTGTGCTCGAGGATCTGAAAGACCCGCTCACTGACGGCAAGGTCGACCGAGTCGTCCGCGGCTGCTGAGACCGATTGGGCTTCGGGCGGAAAACGTCGTGGACCTGCGGAGACGTAATAGCCGGATTTTGCCCGCGCTCGAACGAGACCGCGTGCCTCGAGGAGATAGTACGCCCCGAAGACGGTTGAAGCGCTAATGCCACGATGGCGACTCGCGATTCGAATGGACGGCAAGCGGTCGCCGGAACGGAGGACACCCGAGCGAATCGAATCTTCGATGTCCGCGGCCAGCGTCTCGTAGCGTTTCATGGCAGCTCCGCAAGTCGTCTAGGACCTGACTGACCCCCGAGCGTAAAAGCGCTGAGGCATCGGACCGCCGCGGCGCTCTCGCTCTCCCGACCTCGCGGAGGGGCGGGTTTCGTGGCACACGTAGGTGCCGCCTTGAGTTCGATAGAGCGCCAGCTCAATCCACCGTCCCGCGTGGCGGCTGAAGTTATACGCCCTCGGTTCGGGGCTGCTCGTCACGCGTGCGATCAACACCCCGCTAAACACAAGATCGGGGGCGTCATCAACGGGCAGGCGGAAGTCTCGAGGCTTGATCCGTTGGTGTCCAACTAGCGCCGCCGGGGGGGCGGCGGACGACGGTTCACCGGTGCCGCGACCCGCTCGTCCTTGTGCCGGAAGTTGATGCGGCCTTTCGTCAGATCGTAGGGCGACATCTCGAGGGTGACCTTGTCTCCAGCCAGGATGCGGATCCGATGCTTCCTCATCTTGCCCGAGGCGTAAGCCAGTACGTCCGCTCCGTTGGCCAGCATCACGCGGAACTGCGTGTTAGGCAGGACTTCCGTAACCACCCCTTCCATCTCGATCACTTCTTCCTTCGGCACGTCCGGGCCTATTCCTTGCGCAATTTAGGACTATTGCGCTTTCAGATTCACCGCGGACGATTTGCCGTTGGGCGCCTGCTCCACGTCGAAGGAGACCTTCTGGTTCTCGCGGAGTGTCCCGAGGCCAGCACGCTCGACGGCCGAGATGTGCACGAACACATCCTTCGCTCCGTCGTCAGGTTTGATGAAACCGAAGCCCTTGGCTGCGTTGAAGAACTTGACGGTGCCGGTAGGCATTGCTGTCCTCCAGGTCTGGCGTGGCCACGCACGATACTGTTCGCGGCATCAAACACCTATGGGAAGAAAACCAGGAGTGGCGCCCGGAAGCCGGGACCGCAAGCCGACCCACAGCGAATTCGACGGGCCGATTATGGGCGTGTTGCCGCCGTTTGCAAGCGTCGCCCGCTGGTGCAGTTCGGACTGCGCAATCTTCTCGGGTCGCGGAATATCGGAGCGCAGCCACAGCACGCGAAGCAACGCCCACCCTACGGCACCGCCGGGCAGGCCTCTCGCGAGCAGCCGTCCGGCTCTTGCCGCGAAGTCAAGCTCTGACCCGGATAAAGGGTGTATAAGGGTTAGCGAAGCGCTGCGTTCGAAGGCCGAGCGGTGATGTGGCTGCCTTCTCCTGCTGAGGCGTGGTCGGTCGCTTAGCGCGCATACGAACTTTCATTGGAGAGGTCCGGGTGTTAGTAAAGTTCCTACAGGGATCCGACGGCGAATGAAACCGAGCGCTTTCAAGCATGGCCGCGCTGAGACATGGACGCCCGAGCGCATCGGACAACTGCCTGTCCGGGACATCATGCAGTTGCGCGCAAACGCCGAGCGGCTCAACGAGCCCGGCGTCGCTGCGCTGTGTAGCGATGCATTGGCCGCGAGAGCGCGCCCCCGCGCGCGGACAGGCCTTCTCAGCAACTCTGGGCCGCGCACAAGGGCGCGCAAGCTTATTGCGCGCGCGAAGGCCTTCGAGGCGCGCGGGGTATTGCTGCAGGACGCGCGCACGAGCTGGAGCGGCGTTCGCAAATCCGACGGTGCAATCGTCATGGCGCTCTGGGCGGAGGCGATCGAGTCGGCCGATGGCGGCTGCCGCTATCTCCTTTGGGCAGCCAATGCGGCAGGAACGCGGCCGTGGTCCGACACGCCCGCCGGCAGGGAACGCCTCGAACACTGCAAGCGGGCGATCGAGCTAGGCCGCGCCGAAGGCCTGCTGGTATACGGCGATCGATTGGAGGGAAGGCTCCCAGAGGACAGAGCCTCTGCAATTCACGGCGTCGACGCCGAGACGGTGCTCCTGTTCGAGGTAGAAGAGCGAGGCGCGGAGTTCTGGGCAGTTTGGGGCAGAAAGCCGGCGGAATCGTCTGCGGTGCAATCGCCGCTTTAAGCAACAGGCGCCCAACAGACTGGGTTCCGTTACAGGAGTGCTGGCATTGATCGATATTCTGCATTGCCTCAAGAAACACGGCGAGCGGCTCGATTCGGAAATCGCTAAAGAGATGGGCATGCCGCTTGCGACGGTGCGGCAGCGTCTGGCAGGCCTGGCAGCGGCTGGTGAGGTCATCACCTGCTCGCTGACGCGCTTCGAAAACGGCAACCGGATCGAAGGGTTGCTCTGTCGTGTGCCAGGCTACGTTCCCCCTAGAACCCCGGGTCGGAAACCGAACCCGACGACGTAGCTGTCCCGGGCTCAAGCCAGCTGAAACCGCGTACGACCGCGGCCGGTCACCGTGCGCGAACGGGTGGAAACAGGGTGTAGTAGGTGATGAGCGCCGCGATCGCGCCGGCGAACGTGACAACGATCCCGAACACATCGATGCCGTTGGCCTCCGGTGTGGTGATGAGACCGAAGATCGTGCCAGCGAGGATCGCCCCACCGACGCCGAGACCCAAATCCCTCACGAGGCCATAGCCCGACCGGACGATCAGCTTGCTTGCGAGGAAGCCCACCAGCAATCCCGCGACGATCCAAGTTCCGATTGACATCACGACCTCCGCATCAGGCTGCCGCCGTGGGTGAGTACCGCGCCTGCTGCGACGGCGCCTCGCAGCCGGCATTCCCGTCGAGCAGACTTCATCGCGCTACCGCCAGGAAGATCGTCGGGTGCCACACCAGATTGGTCACACCAGCAGCGAGTTGTTCTTTGGCCACAACGCCGAAACGCATCCTTGCTTCTGAAGCCGTGGCGCCAACGGCGTGAAGCGCGGCACCGCTCGCACTAGCCGTTGCCACGGAGCGAAGCGGCCTACCGCTACTCGTTGCGGTCAGCAGAAAAGCGGTGGCCTGAGCGACGTAACGGCCGCTATCGTCGCGACAGAGTGCGCCGGTGAGGACGTAGCGCCCGGCTGTGCCGGTGATTCTCTCGACCACGCGCATAGCGAGCACCCACAGAAGAAAGACAACCGCCCGGCGTCGCTAATCGAGGGCGTTGGAAGGATGGGAGTTCTAGCGCCTCTGTAGACTTGCGACTATACGCGTTTGCCAACGGCTTGCTTGCCGCGAGAAGCTGAAGCCCCAAGCCCCTCGCGGACTAGCCGCTCTGCTACTCAGCCGGTAAGCCTATACCACGCCGGCGGCGATAGAATGAAGAGCGTCTCAGAGACGACTTGCAACCTTCGGTAGGTAAGCAGATATGGATTCGGAACAGAGCAAACCAAGGACGATCGACCTTGAGGAGGTAGCGCGGCTCATCGAGGCGCTGGAACGGGATCTCGGCAAAGTGCAGGAAGGTTCGAGCGACCTTGCGACGCTGCGCAAGGAGGTCGAGCAACTACGCGCAGCGCTGGAGGCAACGGGGACCGCCCACGGTGAAGTCCACGAGGGACTCCACGGCATTCGCACCCTGATTAGCAAGGCCGGGGACGAACTCCTCCGTGACGTGCTGAAGGGCGGCGACTACGCCGCGCGGATCGGTCGGATGCTCGGGATGTAGCACGCGGATCCGATCCCGGCGTTTCCGACGAGTGTTCCAGGTGGCCGCATGAGCGCAAGTGATCCTGGCAAACTGGACCCACGTATATCCTGTGGCGGCCGAGTGAAATCCGGGATGCCTTGCGTCTCTTACCCGCGCCGCTTCGCGATGAGTCCCCAGATAAAGAGGACGACAATGGCGCCGACGACGGCGCCGATGAGCCCGGCACCCTGTCCGGGCGCATACCATCCGAGCGCTTGGCCGAGATAGCTCGCAACGAATGCGCCCACGATGCCGAGGATTGTCGTCAACACGAAACCCTTGGGCTCGTTGCTGCTGCCCGGCATGAGGAACTTAGCGATCACGCCCGCGACAAACCCAATGACGATCGTCCAGATGATCCCCATGGCCTGCTCCTATGACGGGCTCGGTGACGACCGAGCTGGCACAGGACGATACACCCCTGTCGTGGCGGGTAATACCACGTCGGTGCCGGAGCTCGTTCGATGGTGCCGATGCGTTGCATTTAGGACACAGAGGAGAATGAAATGAGCCGCGGAATGCCGTCGATGATTGCACTTTTGGGACTTCTCGCTGTTGCGGGCTATCAGAACCGGGACAAGATCGCAGAAGTGCTCCGCGGGGGCCAGCAAGAGCCGAGTGGCGGACCCGGCCAGAACAATCAGCCGGGTGGTCAGGACGGTGTGCTCGGCAAACTGGGCGGGCTCCTCGGCGGTGCAAGTGCGGGGAGTGTGCTGAGCGGAGGGCTTCGCGACCTCGTCGAGCGCTTCAAGCAGAGCGGGCACGGTCAGGCGGCAGATTCCTGGGTCAAGCCAGGTCCCAATCAACAGCTCACCCCGGATCAGCTCGAGCAAGCGATCGGCCCGGATGCGCTGAACACGCTTTCGCAGCATACCGGGCTCTCGCGGCGAGAACTGCTGTCCAGGCTGACACGGGACTTACCCGCAGCAGTCGACAAATTTACGCCGGATGGCCGCTTACCAAACGAAGAGGAGGCATCGCGGTTGCTAAAAAGCTAAGTGATTCATAAAGCCGCGATGGCGGAGAGGGCGGGATTCGAACCCGCGGTACGCTTTTGGCGTACACACGCTTTCCAGGCGTGCACCTTCGACCGCTCGGTCACCTCTCCGTATCCGGCTTCGAAAACGCGGCGCGGATTTTACCCCGGCCCCGCTACAGCACCTTCCCGGGATTCATGATCCCCAGCGGATCGAGCGCGCGCTTGACCGAGCGCATGACCGCGATCTCCACCGGCGACTTGTAGCGCAGGATCTCCTCGCGCTTGTACTGCCCGATGCCGTGCTCGGCGCTGATCGAGCCGTTGAAGGCGGCGACGCTGTCGTGCACGACGAGGTTGACCTCGGGCGTGCGCGCGGCGAAGGCCGCCGCGTCGCTCCCAGCGGGAGGGGACACGTTGTAATGGAGATTCCCGTCGCCGACGTGGCCGAACGTCACCATGCGCGCGCCCGGAAATGCCTTCTCGAGTCGCGCATCGGTGGCATCGATGAAATCGCCGATCCGCGAGATCGGGATCGAGATGTCGTGCTTGATGTTCGGCCCCTCGAGCGCCTGCGCTTCCGAGATGCGCTCGCGTAGGTTCCACAGCTGCTTGGCCTGCGCGCCGCTCCGCGCGATCACGGCGTCGAGCGCGATGCTCTCCTCGATCGCCTCGCCGAGCGTCGCCTCGATCAACGCGCCGATCGCGTCGCCCACCTGAGTGTCCGAGAGTTCAAGCAGCGCGTACTGCGGGTGGGCCGCCGAGAACGGCGCCGGCACCGCCGGGAAATGCTTGCGAACGAGGTCGAGACAGGTTGCGGAGAACAGCTCGAACGCGGTGAGGCGGTCGCCACAGCGCGCCTGGACGTGCTCGAGCAGGCGCAGCGCGTCGCGCGGCGTGCGGAGCGCCGCGACCGCGGTAGCCTGGGCGCGCGGCTTGGGATAGAGCTTCAGCACCGCGGCGGTGATGATCCCGAGCGTCCCCTCGGCGCCGATGAAAAGCTGCTTCAGGTCGTAGCCGGTGTTGTCCTTGCGCAGCCCCCGCAGGCCTTCCCAGACTTCGCCCGACGGCAGGACGACTTCCAGCCCGAGCACGAGATCGCGCGCGTTGCCGTACCTGAGCACCTGCACCCCGCCGGCATTCGTCGAGAGATTCCCGCCGATCTCGCAGCTGCCTTCGGCCGCGAGGCTCAGCGGGAAGAGGCGCTCGGCCTCGTCGGCGGCGTGCTGCAGGTTTGCGAGCACGCAGCCTGCCTCGGCGGTCAAGGTGTTGTTGATCGCGTCCAGCGCCCGGACGCGATTCATGCGCGCGAGGCTGAGGACGATCTGTGTCCCGCTCGCATCCGGCGTCGCACCGCCGCAGAGTCCAGTATTCCCACCCTGAGGAACGATCGCGGTTCGCGTCTCGGCGCAGGCTTTGACGACGGCGGCCACCTCCGCGGTCGTCGCCGGCCGGACTACAGCGAGCGCGGTACCGAAGTAGCGCTTGCGCCAATCGGTGACGAACGGCTCGGTGTCGTGGCCGTCGGCGAGGACATGCGCGGCGCCGACGATCTCGGCGAACCGGGCGAGGAGCGACTCAGAGGTCATGCTCGCGATTTTATCGTCTGCCGCCCTCAATACTTGAGCCGCGCGTAGTACGTCTTCTCCGACGCGGCGCGCGCCTCGCCGAGCGTGCCGATGCCCCGCTCGGCGAGGAGCGGCAGCAACCGGAGGAAGACCTCGGCGGTGACCAAGGCATCGCCGAGCGCGGTGTGCCGCCCGGTGACCGGGACGCCGAGACGAGCCGCGACCTCCTCGAGGGCGTGCGAGGTCTGGGCCGGGTGAGCCACCGCCGAGAGCAGCAGGGTGTCGAGCACCGGTTGCTCGAACCGCACCCCGGCTTGCGCTTCCTTGAGCTGCAGGAACCGCATATCGAACGCCGCGTTGTGCCCGACGAGCACGGTCTCCTCGGCGAAGCGATGAAACGGCGGCAACACCTGCTCGATCGGCGGTTCCCCGCGCAGCATCTCGGACGTGATGCCGTGCACGGCAATCGACTCCTCGGAGAGGCTGCGCTGCGGGTCGACGAGGCTCGCGAAGGTCTCCCCCTGCAACAGCCGCCCGTTCACGATCCGGACCGCGCCGACGGCGATGATCTCGTCGCCCTCGGCTGGGTTGAGGCCGGTCGTCTCGGTGTCGAACACGGTATACGCGAGGTTCGCGAGCGCCTGATCGTCGAGCGCGTCGGTCGCCGGCGAATGCCGGAACAGATCGAAGTCGTAGAACTCCGGCCGGCTCGCCGTTCGGGCGCGCGCCGCGGCGCGCGCTCCTACGAGCGGAAGGAGGAACCGGAAATAGGCGATCTGCGCAGGGAGATCCCGTTGGTACCACGCCTCGCCGCCGTGACGCTCCACGACCTGCGCGACCGACAGCGGGCTGTCCTCGCCGCCCAGCGTGAACGGATCGTTCTGCCACGCGAACGCCGTCTCCGTCGCGAGCGGCGCGCCGCGCCACAGCAAGTCGAGCTGCGCGTGACCGCCGGCCGGCACCAGCCGGAATCGCACCTCGCGGATCCCGAACTCGTCCTTCAGGCGCTGGGCGATGTACGACGCCGCCTGAGCGAGGGAGAAGCTGTCGGCGCGCAGCCAGAGCTCCGGATCGACCGCCTCCAGCTTGGTCGCTAGGCCGGTGCGGCGCTCGATGCGGCTCCGCGCGAGCGTCAGCAGATCCTCGCCGCGCATCTCTTCGAGCGGCCATCGGACCTTCAACCCCTCCGAGACCTCCGCGGTGACCGCGTGCAGACGATCCGACAAGCGCACCGCTTCGTCCTGGATGATCGCCCCGAACGTGGCCCGCTGCGACCGCTCCATCTCCGGATGCTCGCCCAGGCTCTCGCTCGCCGCGCGGATGTTCGCGAGCGCCGCGCGCGTCGCCTCCACGAGGCCCTGGAACAGCGCGACGTGCCTCGCATCGGCCTCGATGAGCTCGGTCGCGTCCGAGAGCAGCAGCACGTAGCCGGCGAGATCGCCCTCCCCGGTACGCTCGGGCGCCGCCGCGGCTCCGATCACCGGCGCGGCCTGGACCCGCAGCAATCGACCCTCCTTCGTCGCGGTGACGAAATGCGTCCCTTCGCGCTCCTGCCGCGCCGCCTGGCGCACGAGCGACTCCACCGCGTGCAGGACGAGGTTCCGATCGAGGATCCCGAACACCGAGCGGCCGAGCCCGAGCAGGCTCGACCCGCCAAGCAGTGCCTCCGCCGCGGCGTTGTAGAGCAGGATCCGGCCCTCGCGGTTGCACACGAGGACGCTCTGGTCGAGCTCGGAGACGAGCGCCGCGAGCCGTCCCCGCTCCTCCTCGAGCCGAGCCTTGGCTTCGCTCACCTTGGTGTCGACGTCGGACAGGAGCCGGGCGCGCTCGGCTGCGAGCTCGTTGATCGCGTCCGCGACTTCGCGAAATTCGGATGGGCGTGCAGGTTCGAGGCGGTGGCCTGGGTTCCCGTGCGCGATGAGCCGTGCGCCTTCGGCACTCCGCCGCGCCCCGGCGACGAACGGCGCCAGCAGGCGATAAGTCAGAGCGCCGACCGCGAGCGCGAGCCCGAGCCCGAAGAGGCACAGCAACCCGAGGCGGGGCGAAGTGAGGAGCGCGGCGAGCTCCTGCCGCTCCTCCACCTCGAGGTCGGCCCAAAAAACCACCGCCGCGGCACCGACCACGCCGAGGGCGACGGCCGCGGACGCCAGCGCGGCCGCGGCCACCGAGCGGCTCATGCGTCGAGCATCGCCCGCACTTTCGCGACGAGCTCGCGCGTCGAGAACGGCTTGGTCACGTACGCGTCGGCGCCGAGCTCGAGCCCCTTCGCGACCTCGACGTCGCGGCCCTTCGCCGACAGCATCACGATCTTGATGTCGCGCGACGCCGGGTCGCTCTTCAGCTGCTGGCAGACCTCGTAGCCGCTCTTGACCCGCAGCATGACGTCGAGCAGGACGAGATCCGGCCGGAACGACGCCGCGAGCTCGAGCGCCTTCTGGCCGTCCGCGGCGGCCGTCACCTCGAAGCCGGCTCGCTCCATCACGAACTCGAGCGAGGTGACGATGTTCGGCTCGTCGTCGACGATCAGGATCCGCTTCGTCATGTCCGTCTCCGGCCGGCCCGGCGAGAATCCCGCCGGCGGGCCGTCAGTGCGCGGCCGCGGCGGCTCTGCCGATCCCGGTGTTCGACCGGACGTACAGCTCGTCCCACATCTCCTCGGCGCGCCGGTCGCGGTAGAGCAGCGAGCCGATCACCACCGCCAGGAATCCGAGCGGGATCGAGATGAGGCCGGGGTTCCGGAGCGGGAACAGCGGTTCCGACAAGCCCACGAGCGACGTGGTCGCCTCGTCGAGCGACTTGATCGCCGCTTCCGCGCCCGCCTTCGCCTTCTCCGCGGCGGCTACCGCCTGCTTCGTCCGATCGATCGCGGTGGGGTCGGAGAGCGTTGCAACCTCGGCGTTGAGCTGCGCGACCCGCTCGTCGGCGGCCTTGATCGCCCGCTCCTGCGTCGCTCTGATCTGCGCGGGATAGGTCATGTTCGGCGACACGAGCACGAGCCCGATCGCCGCGAGCGTCCCGACCACGAGTCCGGCCACCACGCCGCCGGTGTTGCACCGCTTCCAATAGAGCGTGAGCAGGACCACAGGCAGGTTCGCCGACGCGGCGACCGCGAACGCCAGCGCCACCAGATGCGCGACGTTCTGGCCTTTCGCGAAGATGCCGATCGCGATCGCGACGATGCCGACGATCAGCGAGCAGATGCGCGCGGCCCTGAGCTCCTCGTCCGAGGTCGCATGGTCGCCCTTCACTACCCCGACCCAGATGTCGTGCGACATCGCCGAGGCGGCGGCGAGCACCAGGCCCGCGACGACCGCCACGATAGTCGCGAACGCGACCGCGGCCACGAACGCGAGCATGAGGTTGCCGAGGAGGCTGTCCTTGCCGCCGCCCAGAAACTGGGCGAGCAGCGGCGCGGCCATATTGCCGCCGCGGTCGATCTCGGTGATCGCCGGCGCGCCGACCTTGACCGCCGCGCCCGTGCCGAGGAAGAGCGTCAGCACGTAGAAGCCGCCGATGATCGCCATCGCCCAGATCACCGATTTGCGCGCCTGCTGCGCCGTCGGCACGGTGAAGAAGCGCATCAGGATGTGCGGCAGGCCCGCCGTTCCGAGCACGAGCGCCATGCCGAGCGAGATCTGGTCGATCGGGCTCTTGAAGAGCAGGCCAGGCTCGAGGAAGCGCTGGCCGAGCTCGGCCGGGGTCATGTTGCGACCGGCGTCGCCGAGGAGCCTCGCGACCTGCGCCTGGACGCCGGGGTCCGCGACCACCCCGCCAAGGTAGCCGTTGAGGTTGAACCCGTACTGGCCCCACACCAGGGCGACCATCACGAGCGAGGCCACGACCAGCAGGATCGCCTTGATGATCTGCACCCACGTGGTCGCCACCATCCCCCCGAACAGCACGTACGCCATCATCAGCACGCCCACCGTCGCGACCGAGATCTCGTAGTCGATGCCGATCAGCGTCTTCACCAGCACCCCGCCGCCGACCATCTGCGCGGTGAGGTAGAACGTCGAAACGGTGATCGTCGACAGCGCCATGAACGCTTTCGCGACGCGCGGGTTGTTGCGGAACGCAAGGATGTCGCCCATCGTGTACTTGCCGATATTGCGGCACGGCTCGGCGATGACCAGCAGCACGGTGATGTACGCGACGAGCCACCCCACCGAGTACATGAATCCGTCGTACCCGTAGAGGCTGATCAGGCCCGCGATGCCGAGGAACGACGCCGCCGAGAGGTAGTCGCCGGCGATCGCCCAGCCGTTCTGCAGGCCGGATACGCCGCCGCCCGCGGCGTAGAAGTCCGCCGCCGTCTTGGTGCGCTTCGCGGCCAGGTAGGTCACGAACATGGTCACCGCGATGATCGCGCCGAACACGGCGAACGTGAGGAACCGGTATTCGCTCGCCACCGCCTGTGCGAACGCCGGTGAGGCGGCGAGCGCGATGATCGCGCCGCCGAGGGAAAGGAGGATTCGCTTCGCTTTCATGGCCGCCCTCCCCTAGCGTGTCCGGCCGATGCGTTGCGCATCGCGCGCGATCTCTTCGGCCAGCGCGTCGAACTGGCTCGCGCGCCGCGCGTAGTACCACGCGATGCCCCACGCGACCACGAACTGCGCGAGCGCGAAGACCAGCCCGAAGTTGATGACGCCCCAGACCTTCGCCTTGAAGAGGTCGGTGAAGTACGCCGCCCCGATCGGGAGCAGGAAATAGAAGACGACGGAGAACGCCATCAGTCCCCAGAGAAAGCGCGACTTGCGTCGGTGGAGCGATTGGAATCGCGGATCGGAATCGATCGCCGACCAGTTGACCGCAGACGTTGCCATGGCACCCCCTTCCCACTGTGGTGAGTCGTTACCACGCGCGCCGTGAATCCTAGGGGACCTCGCTTACCGCTCTCTGACGAGGCCCTTACGCCAAACTGACGACTCGCCGGCGCCGGACCCATTCAAATATATCCCCGGTCGCATCGGCAAGCCTAGCGACCGCTCGCGCCTGCGGCTTGACCGCGATCAAGCGCCGAAGCCGGCGCCTCCGGTCACCGCGAAATCGCGGGCGAGCCGGGTTTGCAATTTCCGGGCCTGCCGGAGCGCCTCTTTCAGGATCCGGCGCTCGAGCTCGTTGAGGGTATCCGGATTGAGATGGTTGTGGAGCGGCTCGCCGCCGGCGCGCTGCGCCGCGTTGAGCCGCAGGCGCAGCATCTGGACGAACCGGAACCCCTCGCGCCAAGCCTCGACCTCGACCGCGGGAATCCCGCGGGCGCGTCCGGCCGCCGCGAGCCGCTCGAGGGTGTTGGTGGCGGTCACGCCGGTCGCGAGCGCGTACACCCGCGCTGCCTCGACGAATGGCTGGACGCCGTTCATCTTCAGGTCGAGCGTGCCCGGATGCTCGCCGCCGCTCGCGAGCACGAAGTCGCGGACGAGGCCGAGGGGCGGCTGGTTCTGGAGCGCGTTTTGCACCATGAGCAGCAGGAAGCGCCCGCCGTCCTGCGCCTGCGCCGTGAGCCACGCTCGGAGGTCCGCGACGCGTCGACGCTCACCCCAGATCGCGCGGAAATCGAAGAAGATCGTCGCGTTGAGCAGCGCCTGCGGCTCGGGGCGGTCGATCCAATCCGCGAACTGCCGCTGCCACTCGGCGTACGGGAGACACCAGCGCGGATTGCTCGCCATCACCTCGCCGCGGCAGAGCGGGTAGCCGCTACGGTCGAGCGCGCGGTTCACCAGTTCCGCGAGGGGCAGCAGCGCCCCGCGGCGCGCTGCGGTGTCCGGCCCGTCGGCGAAGACGATCGCGTTGTCCTGATCGGTGACGAGGGTCTGCTCGCCGCGCCCTTCGCTCCCGAGGGCCATCCAGCACGCGCCCGCCTCGCGGAGCGCCGCCGCGGCGCCGGTGAGATCCACGAGCCGCTCGACGACGAGGTCGTTCAGCGCCGTCACCAGGCCGGTGATCGCTTCCGACGTGAAGCCCTCCTCGAGGAGGCGCTGCGGCAGCTCGCGCGCGCGCGCCGCCGCCTCGGCGACCGCGTCGACGTCGCGCGCCGCGCGGATCGCCGCTCGCGCCTCGCCGATGCCGCCGCGCCACAGCGCGAACAGCCGCGATTCCGAGACGACCCCCGCCAGCCGGCCGCCGTCGACGAGCGGCACGTGGCGGATGTTCTCGCGCGCCATGAGCAGCGCGGCCTCGAACGCGGGGGCGTCCGGCGGCAGCGTCCAGAGCTCGCGCGACATCACGTCCGCGATCGGCGTCGCGAGGCTCGCTCCCGGGATCGCGACGCGCTCGAGCACGTCGTGCAGCGTGAAGACGCCGAGCGGCCGACGCTCCGCGTCGACGACGATGATCGAGCCGATGCGCTCGCGCCGCAACGTCTCGAGGGCAGCGCCGAGCGGTGTCTCGGGCGGGCAGGTGACCGGCGCCCGGCTCGCGAGGCTCGCGAGCGGCCGGTCGAGCCACCGCTCGGCGGCGGGCAGCATCATCCCCGGCAGGGAATGCGGCCACGGCTCCAGCGGATCGTCGTCGGCGGCGTCGGCGGACATCGCGAGGAGGATAGCCCGGTCAGCGCGACGCTGCCCCTTCGCGCTCAAGTACCGGCTGGCTTGTGCGCGCCGGCAAAGAGACCGTTGATCTGGTCGAGCAGTTCCTGCGTCGAGAAGGGCTTGGTGACGTAGAGGTCGGCGCCAACCGACAGACCCTTGGTCACCTCGGCCTCGCGACCCTTCGCCGACACCATGACGATCTTGATCCCGCGCCACTCCGGCCGCTCGCGCATCCGCTGGCACACCTCGTAGCCGCTCTTCACCGGCATCATCACGTCGAGGAGGACGACGTCCGGCGGGTCGGCCGCGAGCGCCGCGAGCGCGTCGTCGCCGTTCGCGACGGTGCGCACGTCGTAGCCGCTGCGCCTGAGCAGGAACTCGAGCGCGGTCACGATGTTCGGCTCGTCGTCGGCGATGAGGACCTTGCGCTTCACCCGCTCGCCCCCTCGAGCCGGCGCTCAGGCCGGCTGCACCTCGGCGCGCGCGAGCTCCACCGGCAGCGTGAACGAGAAGGTCGCGCCTTCGCCGGGCCGGCTCTCCACCCACATCCGGCCGCCGAAGTGCTCCACGATCTGGCGGCTGATGTGGAGACCGAGGCCGGTGCCCGGGGGCTTGTTGGTGAGCGTGTCACCGACCTGCCGGAACTTGTCGAACACCACGTTGTGGTTCTCCGGGCTGATGCCCGGGCCGTTGTCGCGGACGTCGATCCGGACGTAGCCGGCATGCTCGGAGACCGCGACCTCGACGCGCCCCTCGTTCGGCTCGCAGAACTTGAGCGCGTTCGACAGGAGGTTGAGCAGCACCTGGATCAGCCGGTCGAGGTCGGCGCGGACCGCCGACACGCGCTCGGGGAGCGTCGCCACGACCGCGATGCCCTTCTCCTTGAAGACCTGGCTCATGCCGGCGATGGTATCGGCGACGACCTCGTTCAGGTCGACGCGGGTCACATGCCATTCCGCCCGTCCCGACTCGATCTTGGCGAGGTCGAGCACCTGGTTGATCAGCCGCGTGAGCCGCTCCGTCGCCCGGGTGATGATGCCGAGGAACTTCTTGCGCTCCGCGAGCTCGACCTCCGGTTCGGCGAGCAGGATCTCGGAGAACGCCCGGATCGAGGTGAGCGGCGTGCGCAGCTCATGGGTGA
>Ga0126383_10001355_pt1 | contig 15150 bp, 15 predicted proteins | sample PanSoiMetPlot_35_FD_96882 | JGI IMG/M metagenome (GOLD analysis project Ga0126383, IMG submission 96882) | Tropical forest soil microbial communities from Panama - MetaG Plot_35 | ecosystem: Environmental > Terrestrial > Soil > Tropical forest > Bulk soil | place: Panama | collected 2016-02-17
CGATCGATCCGATTCCGATCAAACTCTGCCGCTCGATATAACAACCATGCAGGGTGACGCTGTGACCGACGGTTACTTCCTCTTCGAGGATTGTCGGCTTCTCGCCCGTGCGGGTGTGCAGCACGCAGTTGTCCTGGACATTTGCGCGATCGCCGATACGAATGTAGAACATGTCGCCGCGCACGACCGTGCCGAACCAGACCGATGCCTGTGCGCCGATGTGCACGTCGCCGATGACCTGCGCGCTGTCGGCGATGAAGGCCGTCTCATGAATCTGCGGATGTACGCCGCGGAAGGGTCTGATCATTTGCTCACTCTTTTTGAAAGGTAATTATTATGGTCAGGTCCGCCGCGCCTTGTTGCACCAGGCCATGAGAACTGCCACTGCGGGTCAGGACCGCGTCACCGGCCCGCACCCTGAATTTTTGACCGTTGATGGTCATCATTCCTTTGCCGCCGGTAATGTAATAGACCTCGTCGGTTTTCTGCAGGTGATAGCCGATCGCGGCGCCTTTGTGCAGCACACGTTTGCGAAACGAGAACTTCAGGTCCGGCGCTTTTTCAAAGAAGAGGTATCCCGTCGACGGTCCGCCGCCGCCATGCGTGCCCGGCTCGTTCTTCGCCACCTCGCGGTCGCGTTCGAGTAAGTATCCCGGCGTTTGAGTGGATTGGGCAATCGCCGGCACGGAACAAAAGGCGAAGACTATTGAAGTAGCGATCAGCAGTCGTTTCAAGCGAACACCTCGAGTAAGTAGTGTCTCAGTTTGGAGTGCGCTGGCAGAGTCCCGATTTTTGGGGCCGGCGACGACGCTTTGGTTTTCTGCGGGCGTCCAGGAAATCCAAAGCGGCGTCAAATCGGCGCTTTGACACTGCACTGCAAATTAAGATTTTGACTCATATGAAAATGGGCGAGTATTAACCCGCCCATGATCAATGCCGTTGCTGTTGTGGCTGACTAAAAAGCAAAGCTTCCGTAGAACGCGCTGTTCTCGCCGTCGCGCTCCCAGCTGTCGCCGACCGCGTTCCCGGAATAAGCGGCCTTCAAGGTGTAACCGACCTTGCGGCCGGACAGTTGGGCCAGCGGGCTGTACCAGACAAGATTTGGTTGACGGCAACAGAGATCGTTGGCCATCGCCTCAACGTTGATCGAGGCTTCGGCCGAAGACACCTGATAGGTCCTGCCTTCGTGTTTGAAACTGATCGGAGCGCTGCGCACCGAAACGATTTCGCCCAGCGTCGCGGCGTAACGGCTCTTGAGAGCTTCCAGCATCGCCACTTTTTGATCGTGGCTGGCTGAATTATCGAGAATAATTTCTGAGCGGCGGACGGCGCCCGCATTTTCCAGGTTCGCGTCGGCGCTCACGACCGCGATGGCCTTCAGACCCGCCAGGCCAGCGCCATTCCAGCGACCCGACGCAAAGTCCCACGCCATGATGGCCTCGCGCCCGGTGGTCACTACTTCGCCGTTAAAGTGACAGGCGCCGGCAAAGACGCTGGCGGTGCGAACTTCAACGTAATCGCCCTTAATAGTTGTGTTTTCGGCGCGCGACGTAAATGCGATGGCGGCGGCGCTGGTAATCAAAACAGCAGCGATGATGGAAAATCTTTTCATTGCGGGTACCTCCATAAAACTTCGGACAAGCCGTTTGCTCCCGTCATCAATCAGAACTCTGACACGGTGCCTTCAGTTTACACCTCTAGGCTTCGAAGGCGGAACTGTAGCACGACCGGCCGGGCACGCAGTGCTCAGGCTGGGCCATGCCGCCGTCGGGACCGATTGCCTGTTGGGTCTCGCGGCACCAGCAGTGATTGCTGCCGTCGAGATAATCGGATGCCTCTGTCGGCAACGCTGCGGTCATAAAGAATTTCTTCGAGCGTAACGAGCCGCAGAAGGCGCTTTGTAGATTGCCGGTCGATTGCAGATCTGAATCCTCTGCCATGTTGCAAGCCTTTCCCTCTGTGTCCTGGTGGAATGCCTCGTAGCGACTTGCAGGCAAACGGAATCAGCACAGAGACATTGAGATCACAGAGATCTATGCAGTAATTCCTCCAACCTTTGCGAGTGCGCGCCGCACCAGGGTCTGCGTAAGCGGAACCTTGTAGGCGTTTTTGGCCAAAGGTTCAGCCCCCTGCAAGGCGGTCTTCGCCACTTCGGCCAGGAGATCCTGGTTCATCGCCTTACCGGCCAACGCGGCTTCCGCCCTGGGCACACGCCAGGGAATGGGCGCTACGCCGCCCAGAACTATGCGCGCTTCGCTCACGGTCTTGTTGGCCCCGAGGCTAACGGCCGCAGCGACGGCGCTCATCGCAAAATCCATCGAGTCGCGCTCTTTGAATTTCAGATAGGTTGAGTTCGCCGCGAACTTCGACGCCGGCACCACTACCTCGGTAATAATCTCGTCATTCTTCAGCACATTCTCGCGCCGGACGTTCGCGTCGGCGGGCAGGGTGAAGAATTTGTCGAGCGGAATGGTGCGCTTGCCGTCGCCCCCGGTCACGTTGACGCTCGCGCCCAGCGCCACGAGCATCGGCGCCAGATCGGAAGGGTGAACGATGTAGGACGGTCCGCCGCCGAAGATGGCGTGGTACTTGTTCTCGCCGGTTGCGGCGTAGCATTCACTGCCGCCCTTCTTCAAACACACAACTTCTTCCAGGCGGAAATACCAGCAGCGCGGCCGCTGGCAAAGGTTGCCGCCGACCGTGCCCAGATTGCGAATCTGCGGCGTGCCCACGGAATGCGCCGCTTCGGCGAGTCCCGGAAAACTCTTCCGCACCGTGGCGTCTTCTTCAAGTTGCGTCAGCGTTACCAGGGCGCCGAGGCGCAGTCCGCCTTTGCCGTCTGACTCGATCCGGTCGAGCCCGCGAATGCCTTTCAGGTTTACCACGCGGGCGGGCCGGGTGATGTATTCCTTCATCGTCGTCAGCAAATCCTGACCACCGGCAATTGGCCGCGCCGCCTCATCCTGATCGGCCGGCGCCGCACCCGTCTTCAGGGCACTCACCGCTTCGGCTACCGTGCCGGCGTTCATCCATTCGAAGGCCTTCATGAGGTCTGCCCTCCTTTCATCAGCGCCATCAAAACTTTGTCGGGAGTGATGGGCAGATCACGTACGCGCGCGCCGCAGGCATTAAAGACGGCATTGGCTACCGCGCCTATCCCTGGAATAATCGACGCTTCGGCAATGCCGATGACTGCTTCGCGCTTGTCCTCATCGTCGATCAGCGGAATCAACTCCGGCATCTCCACCGCGCCGGGAATCTTGTAATCCATTAAGCTCGAATTAAGCTGCACCCCCAGGTCCGCGTCCATTACCCGCGTCTCAAACAGCGCCATGCCGAGCGCCTGGATCATGCCCCCGTTGATTTGACTCTCCATGGTCAGTCGATTGAGCGGCAAACCGCCATCCTGGACTTGCAGCATCTTGATGGGGCGCACTTTGCCGGTCTCAACATCGACCTCGACTTCGGCAAAGACGACGCCATGGACGCCGCGGGTTTGCAGGTCCGCGCGCCAAACTCCATGCGCGACCACACCTGCCGGCGGCAACGCGGCACAGGCCTGCTTCCATGAAATCGATTTGCCGCCGGCGCTGACGGTTCCATTTGCAAATACGATCTCTTCCGGCTTGGCATTACCCAGCAACGGCGAAAATTTCTCGGCTACCGCCATCCGGGTTTTGTAAGCCGCGTCTTTGAGCGCCGGCGACAACGACGCGGCCGTCGTCGAACCACCGGATGAATTGGCCCCGCCGAGTTTTGAATTACCGATCTGCTCGACGACGTCCTTGATTCCCAAACCCAGTTCTTCGGCAATGATGCCGCGCGTATAAGTCCGGGTGCCGGTACCCAGATCCTGAGTGCCGCACGCCACGATGACTGAGCCGTCACGGCCGACGGTCACGTCCACTTTGCACTGATCATTTCCGCCGCCGCCCCAGGTGCCGGCGGCACAGCCCATCCCGCGCTTCAATGGGCCAGCTCCGCCGCCGGGTGTCGCGTTGCGTCTGGACCAGCCGATTTCCCGCGCGCCCCGATCGAGTTGGCGATGATAAAACTGATCGGTCATGTTCTTCTTGCGAAACTCGACCGGGTCCATTCCGATCTTGTAAGCCAATTCATCGAGCAAAGATTCCATCGCAAACGAGGCCTGCGGATGTCCGGGGGCGCGCATGGCGATCGCCGAATCTTCATTCGTATGCAGGGCGTAAACCTCGCGATACAACTCGCCCGCCTTGTACACCGGATAAGGTTGATTGGCTTGCGAGCCCTGGCCGACGCCGCCGATGCGATACTGTGTCGCCTGCACGGCGACCAGCGTCCCATCTTTTTTTGCGCCGGCTTTGAATTTTGTCCAGGATGCCGAACGATTGCCGGCCATCAGAAATTCATCCGTGCGGGTCATCATCAGCTTGACCGGGGCCTTGGTCGCCTTCGATAAGCGGCACGCCATCATGCCTTCAATGCCGATACCGAATTTCGATCCAAAGCCGCCGCCCATGTGTTGCACGGTGGCGGTTACGGCGCTCTCCGGCAAACCAAGTTCGCGGGCCGCATCGGCCGGGATGGTGAAAGTGCCCTGCGTGGTGGCGTAAACCGTCGCCGTGTCGCCGCCGGAATAATCCACCACCATGCCATGCGTTTCGAGGCAGGTATGGTGCAGCCGCGGCGTGCGGTATTCGGCTTCCACCACGGCATCGCAACCAGCGAGCGCCGCCTCGACTTTTTGGGGATCGCCCTGCTTCCCTTTTTGCGCGAGGTTCGGCTCGCTGCCACGGCCGTCCGGCGGCAACACCTGCGGCGCGTCCGGCTTCATGGCTGCTTCGGCGGTGACGACGTGGGGCAGCTTTTCGTATTCGATAACGATGGCCCGCGCGGCGTCCTGCGCCAGCTCCGGGGTCGTTGCCGCGACGGCTCCGACCGGAGCGCCGGCGAAACGAAGTTCCTTGTTCATCGCCTGGATGACCGCCTTCACGCCGGGCATTTTCTCCGCGGCAGTTGAATCGAATTTCGTGACTCTCGCGTGCGCGTAAGGACAGCGCACCAGGCGGCCATACAGCATATTCGGCAGACGGACGTCGTAGGTATAGGTGGCCGCGCCGGAAACCTTCAGTGGTCCATCGACGCGCGTGTAGCGCTTATTGAGAATCGCGTGCTTGTCGTTTGGTCCCCACCCCGGCCCGCCAGTGTCATCGACTTCAATCTCGACCATTTGCTCGATGCCATTGATGACGCGCGGCACGCGCACCTTCTTTTTTGGCACCGGCGTAGGACTGGCTTGTGCTTGTGGTTGTTGTGGCATTTATTCGTTCTCCATTTACCGGGTCAGTAGCCCGACCGCAAGGGAGGGCCTCCAACCGCTTCACGGCGCCTGATTTCAAAGGTGCCCTACCTCACGGTCGGGTTTCTGACACTATGCCCTTACTCCGGCCTTCGCCGCCGCCAACGCGGCCTCGAAAACCCGCGGATAGGTTCCGCAGCGACAGAAATTCCCCTTGCAGGCCTCGCGTACCTGATCAAGCGACGGGTTCGGATTCTTTTTCAAATAAGCCGAGATGGTCGTCACAAAGCCGGGGGTGCAGAAGCCGCACATCATGCCGTCGTGTTCAACAAACGCACTCTGAACCGCATTCATGTTCTCGGGCGTGCCCAGACCCTCGACCGTCGTCAATTTTTTCCCGACCGCATCGACTGCCAGCACCAGGCATGAATAGACGTTCTTGCCATCCATCAAAACCGTGCAGGCGCCGCACGTGCCCATGTCGCAAACCAGCTTGGGACCGGTTACCGGCGGTTCGGCATGATTGCGTAAAGCGTTTAGCAGGGTGGTGCGCGGTTCGACCGTCACATTCCGCTTGGTGCCGTTTACGTCGAGCGAAATATTCACCGTGCCCTTGACCGTGTCGGGTGCTGCGTCGGCTTCAGACACAACGATCTTTTTCTCGGCCCCGATCAATTGATCGGCGAGGGCGGCGCCGGCCCCGGCGACACCCATCCCCTTCAGGAACTTGCGGCGGCTGGGATCGTGGCTCTGCGGCTGCTTCCGTTTTGAATCTTGGTCGTCTGACATTCGTTCCTCCTCAAGGACGAAACAAAGCGACTATGAATGATTAGTGAGTGGCCGTATGTTAGTTGGAAAAGATGCGCGCGGCAAGCAGACCTCGCCGCTCACCGGACAGATGGACGCTCGGACGACGCGCCGGCTTCACGCAGCCGCGCCAGTGCGTACATCATCCAGGCCTGCGACCAGCGCATATAGGGAATCTTCACGGAAAAGAAACGGCGCTTCTGATAATGAAAAAAGCCGCCGGGGTCCCGCAGGTTGGCGATGGTCCAGCCGGCGATTTCCTGCGCAAGTAGCAGCGTGTTTGGAATTTGGCCGCGAAGTTCGACCAGCGCCACGATGGCCGCCGCGGCTGAATGAACGTCCGCCGGATAGAGACGATCCGGGAAGTACTTGGGCCATCCGTGGCTGAGAAAGAATTGCTCAGTCCAAACCTCGCAGCCACGGCGCACGGCCGACTCAAAATCAAAACCTGCATCATTAAATTCAGGAAGGGCCGCTTGCGCCCGCTCCGTTTCACTCTCAACCTGCGGGGACAAGCCGCCCTTCCCAACCTGAGAGGATTCAACGATCCGAGACAGACTCGTCAGGATATACGCCGTGTGGAAATTGTCGGCCCACGATTGATGCGCGGCCGCGCCATACGCCCAGGAACCGTCGTGCTGTTGCCGGCGCACCACATAAAGCGCCGCGCGGTTCGCCCAATCCAGCAAGCTTTGTTCACCGAGCAGGCCGCCGACCCGAGCGAGCGTTTCCGCGGCCAGCAAGCTCGCATTGAAAACGCGCGTCTGATCGAGCGGTGAATAGCTAAAGCAGACCTCATCGCCGCTCTCGTCCGGCCGGTTAAGATCATTGAGAATGAAATCGCAGACGGTGCGCGCGAACGGCAGGTATTCGTCGCGCGCAAGCACTTCGGCCGCTTCGCACAGGGCCCGGGCGGCGAAGGCGGTGGGCACGATTGTCGGAGTGCCGCGCGGCAGAAAAAACGATCGCGATTGCCAGTCGAAGTTATAACCCCAGCAGGCGCCCTTGAAGCCTTTCAGGCTCATCCAGATCAAATCATCGAGCAATTCGCGGGCTGCGATCTCATTTTCTGCGGTGGGATGGCGGCGAAAATCAGCCAGCGCGGCCAGCGCAAACAGCGCGACCCCCTTCGCATTTCGCTCGCGGGGAATGCCGGCGAGTGAGCGGAAATTAATTGGCGATCGTTTATGAAATTGAATCCAGGCCAGACGGGCCAGGCGCGAATTTCTTAGCGGAGTTGCCTGAAATAATCGGCTATTCAGACCGTCGTAAGGATCGTAACCGGCGTAGCCGTTGGCGCGGCAGTATCTCCAGAGCTGTTGGTGAGCGGCTTGAAGAGAGACGGCCATTTGGAGTGCGCCGGCTTGACGGCGCTTTGTTACGTCCTGCGTAGCACCCAACCAATGTCAAAAAAGCTGCGTCAAGCCGCCGCACTCTAAAATTAAACACCGACAGACGTTTCTATTCTTCTCGGCGTCTCGACAAAGCTTTCGCGCCACAACTCAAATGAGAGCAGGGTCCAGAGCAACTTGCGATGATTGGCAATCCCGCGCTCGTGTTCGTCCTGGAGTTTGGCCACGTAATCAGGATTGAAGAGACCGGTGCGGCGCAGGCGCTCCGGCGACAAAAGGTCGTGCGCCAGGGGACGCAGCTCGCTCTTCAACCATTTTGCGAAGGGCACGCCGAAACCCTTCTTGCCCCGCCGCCAGACAAACGGCGGCACCAGGCCCTTCGCCGCTTTCTTCAAAATGTATTTCGAGGTGTAGCCGTGCAGCTTGTACCGCGGCGGCAACGACGCGGCAAATTCCGCCACCCGCGGATCGAGATACGGCGCGCGCACCTCGAGGCTGACGGCCATGCTGGCGCGGTCGACTTTCGTCAGGATGTCTTCGGCCAGATAGAACTGCGTGTCGAGACTCTGCATGCGTTCGATGATATTGCCGGAGTCACATTCGGCAAACACCCGGCGCGCTTCGCGGTAAATGTCGGGTTCGCTGGCGCGCTTCGCATCTTCCGTCAAAAGTTCTTCGGTATCATCCGGAGTAAACGAGCCAAACCAGACGTGATGGCGGGCGACTTCGTCATAGTGCGACGCCGTGATAAATCGGCGCGCCCGATAATCAAACGAGAGGTTCTTGGTCTTTACCGGCAGCAGGTCCACGACCGGTTCGACGATCCCGCGGCGCAGGAAACGTGGCACCGCCAGGTAGGCCCGCGCCATGTAGTGGCCGAAGTACATCGGGTATCCGGCGAAGATTTCGTCTCCGCCATCGCCGCCCAGCGCCACGGTGACATGCTTGCGGGTGAAGCGCGACAGGAGATAAGTCGGCACCAGCGACGGATCGCTGATCGGCTCATCCATCCAGGCGCCTATTTCGCCGACGAGATTTGCCGCCAGGCTGGCGCTGAATCTTTCTTCGTGATGATCGGTGCCGAGAAATTTCGCGACCGCCCGCGCATACTGCGATTCGTCGAAGGAAGCTTCGGCAAAGCCGATTGAGAAAGTCTTGACCGTCTCGGTGGAAGCTCGAACGGCGAGCGCGGCCACCAGCGATGAATCGATGCCGCCGGAGAGCAGCACGCCGAGCGGCACATCCGAAACCAGCCGCAGCTTGACTGACTCAGCCATCAGATCGCGCAACTGTTCCGCGGCTTCGTTAACGCTGGGCGCGGGTTCGCGAGTTTCATAGCTCAAGCGCCAGTAACGTTCGACCTTGATCTCTCCGTCTTCGAGCGTGAGCGTATGCGCCGCCGGCAGCTTGCTGATCCCCTCATAAATCGAAAGCGGCGCCGGGATGTAGTCGAAAGACAGGTATTGGCGCAGCGCATTGAGATTCAAATCGGGCCTGACCGCCGGGTGCGCCAACAGGACCTTCGGCTCGGAAGCAAACAGCAGCCGGCGATCGAATACACCCCAGTAAAGCGGCTTCTCGCCAAAGCGATCGCGCGCGATGAGGAGCCGCCTCCGCTTTTCATCCCATAACGCAAACGCGAACATGCCGTTAAGGTGCTGGACCATGTCGCGGCCGTATTCTTCGTAAAGATGGGGCAGGACTTCCGTGTCTGATTCGCTGCGGAAGCTGTGGCCGCGCTGCTCGAGGCCGGCGCGCACTTCGCGATAGTTGTAAATCTCGCCGTTGAGGACCACGGCCACCGAATGATCTTCATTGAAGGCCGGCTGGTCGCCGGTGAGCAGATCGATGATGGCCAGGCGGCGCATGCCGAGCGCGACGCCATCGTCGACCAGGTAACCTTCCGAATCCGGACCGCGATGATGCATGCGGTCGCACATTGAGCGCAGCAACTCCTCGGCGCCCTCCGCAGGCGCCGTGCGTGGATCAAGATTCGCCCAACCGGCAATTCCGCACATAGTTAGAACAATCTGAAATTCGGCAGGATGTTCACGTAGAACAGCTTCATCTTGCCCTTTTCTTCAACGAAATAATAGTCGAACGCTTCAGGCCGCACGATGTAAACCGAAACGCTCTCGGGGACGCCGAACTTGGCGTTGCCGCTCTCTACCCGGGGAACGTTATGCGCATGCGCGTTGGCGAACGCCACCCCGTCGCTGACGCTTTGGCGATATTGCGCGCCGGCAAACACCCCCGGCGGAAAATATTTCCGGTACATGGCCGACATCTGCTGCAGTTCGGAAATGCCGTCATCTACCTGCGCCATTGTTTGCGGCGAATGAGAGAACAGTTTGGGCTCGGGAAGCTGCTCAATTTCCGGCGGCACATCATGCTGTTTCTGCACCATCATGTATTCCGCCCATAGGTGCAGAAAAGTCATCGTCGTGACATAGACCCGCTCTCTGGTGGCGACGTCGAATTGCTTCCACTTCTCGTCGTCATCGAGCGAGAGTGTCCGCGCCCGCAAACGTGGTTCGGTAACAAACTCATCCGCAAAGATGCCTTTGAAATCGAGGTCCCGGTGAAAGCGGGCGGCAATCAGGTCCGCGGCAGCCTCGGCCGCTTTCAGCTTTGCATTCTGACCCGGGTTCTCCCGGGCCGTCTGAGCGTTGATTGACAGCACCGGTGCGAGCAGGAGAATGAGCGCTGGAGCGATGAAGACGTTACGCCGACCCATGCTGTTCCTACTCGTCGTCAAAGCCGATTCGCTCTCGCACCGCGTAGATTGGTTTCGATTGCGACTCGTGATAGGTGCGTACCAGCATTTCAGCCAGCAAACCCATAAAGAAAAACTGCACGCCCAGCACCAGCATCACCATCGTGAGCACGGGTAACGGCGTCTGCACAAAGTCAGCATGATGCGGCCAGCTGGCGAACTTCATCAGCAGCGCGAGCACCGCGCAGAGAAAGGAAATTATGAAGGTCGCCAGACCGGCGAAGCCGAACATATAAAGCGGCTTTGTCTGATAAGAGGCCATGAACTTGATGGTCATCAGATCGAAGACGACCTTGATGGTGCGCGACAAACCGTACTTGGATTTGCCCATTGTGCGCGCATGGTGCTCGACGGGAATTTCGGTGACGCGCGCACCCGACCAGGACGCATAGATGGGAATGAAGCGATGCATCTCGCCATACAGTTGCACGTCTTCCAGCGACTCGCGGCGATAGGCCTTCAACGAGCAGCCGTAATCATGCAGCGGCACGCCGCCGATTTTCGAAATCAGCCAGTTGGCCATCTGCGATGGAATTTTGCGTGTGATCAGAGTGTCCTGACGGTTCTTGCGCCAGCCGGAAACCACGTCATAGCCTTCGTCGAGCTTATCCAGCAGCCGCTTGATGTCCGCCGGATCGTTTTGCAGATCGGCATCCATCGGAATCAGCACCCGGCCGCGCGCCGCATGGATACCGGCCGCCATCGCCGGCGTCTGCCCATAGTTGCGGCGAAACGCGATGACCCGCACGCGCGGGTCCTGCGCGGCAATTTCACGAAGCACATTGAGACTGCCGTCGCTCGATCCATCGTCCACGAAAATGATTTCGGCGGTGCGTCCCAGTTGGGCCAGGGCCGCGGTCAGCTTCTCATGCAGGGGCGGGAGATTTGGCTCTTCATTAAAAACGGGGAGAAAAACCGAGATATCCGGAACCTCGCTGTGGTCAGTGGCGCGGCGCGAGGGCGCCGGCATCAATTCGTCTTCTTGTTCGTAAACCTTCATCTCACCTGTGGTTCAGCGCCCAGTAGGCCGACCGCTCGGGAAAGTCCTTTTCCACGACTTTATGAGCCCTCCCTAACGGTCGGGCTACTGCCCCGCTGCTTATTCAACGCGCTGGGCCACGCACATAATCGACACGCCAAAGGGAAAATTCAATCGGCGCAGCCACCAGCTTTCCGCGCCGAAAATCCAACCAAAGAATCCGTTCAGCGCGCCAATCGTAATGTTGTTTTCCGAAGCGGGGCGCAGTCCCGTGACCCGCATGATCACTCTACCGATCAGGATTGGCCAAAAGAACGTGATGTTCGCATAAGTGGCGCGCTCGACTTGCAGGCCTGCTTCACTCAGACGGGCTTTCAGTTCGCTGACCGTATACCGCCGCCGATGATGACTGATATCGTCCTGTACTCCCCAAAGAAACATGAAGGCCGGCACGAACAATAAAGCATGCCCGCCCGGACGCAACACGCGGCGCATCTCCTTCAAGCCCGCCAGATCATCATCGAGGTGCTCGACCACATCAAGTCCCGTGACGAGATCGAACGAAGCATCTTCGTAGGGCAGGGCCTCGGCGGCTCCCTGTTTCACTTTTGAAATCCCCCGCGCGCGACAGAAATCCAGCGCTTCGGAAGAAACATCGACGCCTTCAACAGCGCCGAACTGCGCCAGCATCTGAATGTTGGCGCCGGTGCCGCATCCCACGTCGAGAATCCTGGGACGCCGCTTGCCGAGCGTGCGGCAAATTCGTTCGACAAATCCCGAGATAATCTTCCGCCGGCCCACGAACCACCAGTGCTTTCCCTCCACCTCATACATGATGGGGTAGGTGTGTTCCTGCATTTCGCGGGGAAGATCGCTGCCGATGTTGTTAACGGTGCTGGCCAAAGCTTGCGTGCAGATGAAAACAGCTAGCTAATTTGCGGGCAAGTCCTGAATCTTGCCGTTGGCATGAGCGCAGGCAGCATCCATGATGACTTTAATCGAGTCGGTCGAATGCTGGCGCAAGTCCAATCTGTACGATAACACGCAATGTTTCGGCCAGGTAAGGCGCAGGACATACTTCCCGGCCCTCAGATTGGAAAAGGCAAACCGGGACTGATCGTCCGGATAACCAAGCCGCACCCGCTGGTTCTGTCTGAGCACTTCGATGGGAAATGACCGCAGGTCCGCCGGCGTGTTATTGGTGAAGTAGATCATGCCGGCGATGTTCCGCTGTGACTGGGCGCAAACCGCCGCCGCAGCGAGACAAATGACAACGGGAAGAGTCCAAAAGTTTCTCCTCATCAGATTTTCCCGGTTTTGAACCAATCGACGAACTTTTTGATTCCGGCGGCAATCTGCGTCTGCGGATCATATTTGAGCAGCCGGCGCGCCTTCGAAATATCGGCAAAAGTTTGCGGCACATCGCCTGGCTGCGGCGGTTGCCAATCGATCTGCGCCGCCGCGCCGAGCGCGTCCTCCAACAGCGTAATCAGTTGCCGCAACTCGACCGTTTGGGATTCGCCGAGATTGATGACCTCGTAATTGCTCTGGTCGTAATCAATCGCGGCGCGCACGCCGGCGATGATGTCATCGATGTAGGTGTAATCGCGGCGCGTCGTTCCGTCACCGAAGACCGGAATCGGCTGCTGTTGTTGGATCAGCTTCGCAAATTTGTGAATGGCCAGGTCGGGCCGCTGCCGCGCCCCGTACACGGTAAAGAATCGCAGGCAGACGATCCGCAGGCCGTAAAGGTGCGAGTAGGTATGGCAAAGCAGCTCGCCGGCAGCCTTGGTGGCGGCATAGGGCGAAATCGGATTGAAGATCGCATCGTCTTCGCTGAAGGGCACTTTCCGGTTTTCGCCGTAAACCGAAGATGACGATCCAAAGACGAATTGCTTTACCTGGTGCCGGCGCGCCAGCTCGAGCAGATTCGTGGTGCCGTTAATGTTCGTTTCGACATAGAGGCGCGGCTCAGTTAATGAAGGACGAACTCCGGCCCGCGCCGCCAGATGTACGAGGCAATCGAACGTACCCTCGCTGAAAACCTCGTGCAGCGAATAGTAGTCGCGGATGTCGGTTTCAATTAGTTTGAAGTTGGGATCCGCGAAATATGGTTCGATGTTCGCGCGCTTGATTGATGGATCATAAAAGTCGTTAAAGTCGTCGACGACCGTGATCCGCCAATCACCTTCGGCCAGTAACCGGGCCACCAAATGTGATCCAATGAAGCCGGCGCCGCCTGTGATTAGGATATTTTTCATTTTAGAGTGCGCCTGGGCATCAACATACTTCAGACACTCAGTGCGCGGAGCACACGACAGCGTAAAGCCTGGGGCGTGAGCCCCAGGATCAATGGCAAAAGAAATCGAAGCCCGCGGAGCGGGCGACGGCCGACTGAATTGAATATTTGCGCGCCACTGCAGGTCTGTCGCCCGCTCCGCGAGCTCATTGCTCTTTAACGACCGTATTCCCTGGCTCTACGCTTTCGAGCGCTCTGCGCGCACAAACAATCATCAGGTGCGTAAATTAATTGACCCGGATGCCGCCAGCGCATAAAGACAACGTAAGCGAACATTCCCAGACCCGCGCCGGCCAGGACAAACACGGGATGGAAAACAAAGCTACTTCGTCGCATAGATCCAAAGATGCCAACCCCAGCGTGACGCGAGGGACGATTCAACTGCGCGCGGCAACAAATTACCAACCAAAGGTATAAAGCGCTTGTTCAGAAAATATGTTCGCAGCTCGACTCGACTGAAGGTCCGGAACAGCTCGCGCGCCTCGCCGCGCGAATAGACCAGCGCCAGCGGATTGCCGGCGCCGTCCGTGCTTTGGTTAAGCAGTTCGCCGGCAGATAAATTTCCATTCGCGGATTGAAGCGAGGCAGCGTGCTCGCGCAGGGAATCGATTGGTTCGCCGGTCAGGCGATGAACGATCCTGATGCCGCCCTCGCTCTGCAATAACCCGGCTCCGGCGCGCCGCAATACGCGAATGCCGATGCGATAGTTGTAACTGCCGCGATGATAGAGCATGACGATCGCGCGGCCGCCGGGTTTGAGCACGCGATGAATCTCACTGATCGCGCTTTCGATGTCCGGCGTGTGATGCAACACGCCATGCGAATAAACAAGGTCGAAGCGGTCGTCCGGGAAATCCAGGTGTTCGGCATCGCTGACTTTAAACTCGCCTGATAAACCTGACAGGGCAAATCGCTTCTTCGCCAGTTCGATGGCGGCCTCGGTTAAATCGATCCCGGTATAGTCAGCTCCGGCGCGGGCGAACTGGGCGCCGTCAGTGCCGATGCCGCAGCCGATTTCCAAAACTCTCAGGCCGCGGGTCGCCGCAAAATCAGCCGCCGCGGGAATGTGCCACTCTTTTTCATAGCGATGGGCCTCGACACGTTCAAAGAACTCGCGCGTGCCCATCTCTGCATCGCTGAATTTCGTACCGCAGGGATGTTGCTGCCAAAATGCGCGGACCCGTTCTTTTAACTCTGCATCACTTGCCATGCGATCGACTTGGTCAATTGCGAAATTGATTCTAGGGTAAAAGAGCGGAATGATCGATGATGGGAACTGTTTGGACTTCGCTTGGGCCAGTCGGTTAGGATACGGCCCGGAACGATGACGACATTCCAAATTGCCGGGTACTTAACTGAATTTACCGGGGGTCGCGCTGAGATCAAGCTGGCCGGCACGCCGCCCAGCGTGGGTGACGCCCTGGCAGAGCTTTGGCGCCAGCATCCAGGTTTGCGCGATCGCGTACTCACTGAACAAGGCGCCGTGCGGCCTCATGTGAATGTGTTCGTCAACAGCCAGGTGGTGCGGCGTGATCAGGTTTTGCAGGTCGCAATTTCAGGTGACACCGAAGTCTGCATCATGCCCGCAGTCAGCGGTGGATGATTGTCAGCGACTGCCAGAGTACCGACTTCAGTAGGGCTTTCAGCGATCGCCAGAAC
>Ga0126383_10001356_pt1 | contig 15150 bp, 18 predicted proteins | sample PanSoiMetPlot_35_FD_96882 | JGI IMG/M metagenome (GOLD analysis project Ga0126383, IMG submission 96882) | Tropical forest soil microbial communities from Panama - MetaG Plot_35 | ecosystem: Environmental > Terrestrial > Soil > Tropical forest > Bulk soil | place: Panama | collected 2016-02-17
GACGATCCAAAGGGGTGACTGGATAGACGGTAAACCATCGGAAAGTCCGTCGGACCAGGGGAAAGCCTGGTTGAAGCAGACTGTCTTATGCGAGCATGAACTACCAGGAACGGCGAAGCATGATCCGCTCTCTTACTTACAGAATCGGACCGTAGACTGGTTGGATCATCAGCTTGCAGCGCGCGAATTACTTGAGATGGACGTGGCCAACACCGAGCTGATCGTGGAACATGAGTATCCCCCCGCCCGAATTCAGGATGCCGATCGTCTCAAACCAATCCTGCAAGGTTCTATCGCTTTTACCCGCTGTATAGATCAGGCGGCGGCCTGTATGTTCGCCCTGCAACACGAAGTCCTTCGGTCTGCGGATATTGCCGCACAGGGGATTGGCAGAGAAGCGTACCGCTCTTAAGCCGCTCTTAAGATACCGATTCCCACCGCCGCGAAAGGGAAGACTTTTCGATCGCCGCTAAGACCTTCTGATTACGCACGCCATCCTCAAAGTTTGGTCTCGGCAGCTGCTGAGAATCGATGGCCTTGATTAGGTCCAGCACCGTATGCGTGAAGCTGTGTTCGTAACCGATGATGTGTCCTCGCGGCCACCAGCCGCTGATGTAGGGATGGGTTGGATCGGTAACGAGAATCTTGCGGAAGCCGCTGTTGGCTCCCTCTTCCGTGTAGAGTTCCAATTCATTCATTCGCTCGAGATCGAAGGCGATGCTGCCGCGGCTGCCATTGATCTCGAAACGGTTATAGTTCTTGCGCCCGGTGGCGAAGCGGGACGCTTCGATGGTACCTACTGCCCCACTATCAAACTTCACGAGTGTGAGTGCCGCATCGTCTACGTCGACCGGCACCATCGTTGCGCTGCCCGGTTCCACTGGTCGCTCGCCAATAAAGGTCTTGAGCAAACCGGCAACTTCCGTAATTTCACCCACCAGATAGCGTGACAGATCGACTGAGTGAGAGGCAATATCTCCCAGCGCCCCTGATCCTGCTTTGGCTTTTTCAAGCCGCCAGACGCGCGGAAAGCTCGGACTGACAAGCCAATCCTGCAGGTAAGTGCCGCGATAGTGATAGAGCTCGCCGAGAATTCCGGCATCAATTAATTGTCTGGCGAGAGTGACTGCCGGCACCCGGCGATAGTTGTGGCAGAGCATGTGTATCACGCCATTGCGCTCGACCGCGGAGAGCATCTGCTCTGCTTGAGCGACCGAATTCGCCAAAGGCTTTTCACAAAAGACGACTTTCTTCTTTTCAGCGGCAGCGAGGGCAATTGGCAGATGACTGTCTCCGGGCGTGCAGATGTCAACCACATCGATGTCTTTTCTCGTGACCACCTCTTCCCAGGAGGTTGCGTGCTCCTGCCATCCATAACTTGTGGCAGCCTCCTTAACCTGATCCTCATTGCGCCCGCAGACAACCTTCATCACGGGCTCAAGCGGCGTCTCGAAAAACCGGCTTACCTGGCGCCACGCATTGCTGTGCGCCTTACCCATAAACCTGTAGCCGATCATGGCGACGTTAAGTTTGTTTTTCATAGGACAAAAATTGCAACGGAGATCTGCGTTTGGTTTGTATCTAGCATACAGGGCCAGGACAGGTAAAGAATTTGTGGTAACATCCGGGCCCATTAGCTTGAGATCCACTGCAGAGCGGCGAAAAGTTTACAGTTCATGGCTGGAGGGCTTTGCCTTAAAAAGTGCGACAACGGCGAAGAAGTCACTCAAAGAGCTGCGGAGCAGCGGTCAGCGTTGAGCCCAAGGCGAGTCCGCGAGCCTTGGGTAACCATCACGCATGATTCGGAGCTGCGGAGCAGCGAAAGATTTTCTTGCGAACACTTCCTTCTTGAGGTGACTACAGTCGCTGCTCCGCAGCTCCGTATCATTTTTGCACATGACCCAAGGCTCGCAGACTCGCCTTGGGCTTAGCGCTAACCGCTGCTCCGCAGCTGGTTGCCTGCTCCCAACGGCACCTCTCTCGGGGCAAGGACTTTTGAGACACCACAGTAAGGAGAAGACAATTCTTGAACGATCAAGCGAGCAGTCCGACCAGCGGTCATAACCTTTGGTTACTGTTAATAGCCTTCCTCGGCATCTTTCTCTATGGCCTGCTGTCGGCGCTACCTGGCTCAGTGCTGCCTACCCTCGAGCGCAACCAATACTTACCTACCGACAAGCAGGTCGCAACCTTCCTATTAATCAACGCCATCGGAGCGGTCCTCGCGTATATGATAAGTGGCCCATTGATCGACAAGGTCGGCAAGAAACTAACCCTCGTGGGAGGTACGTTTGTGGTCATCGCCTCAATGGTGGGCATGGCCCTGATCGTGACGCAAGTAGGTCCGGCCGCCGCACTGCTTCTGATCTTTGCTTGTTCGCTCATGTTGGGATTGGGAGCAAACGCTATCGTCAGCGCTGGTCATGCATTGGTCGCAGATGTGGCTGCCACATGGCGAAATGCCGCACTTAACGTCCTCGATATCTTCTTTGGCTTAGGCCTGATGACTTTGCCGCTCTTAGTACAGCCACTACAAAGGAGCGGTGGGCTGGGATTGGTTTTTTGGGCACTCGCTGGCGCGGCGTTTCTTCTGGTTGCGCTAATGCTCACCCAAAAGTTTCCTCCTCCTGCGAATCCAGAGTCTTTTCCCATCGGCGAGGCAAAGGACCTGCTCACAAATTCATCGTTCTGGCTGCTGGCCATCGCCCTTTTCATGTATGTCGGCACGGAGGTATCTGTGGGCAAATGGGTGGTGGCTTTCATGGAGCGCGATGCCAGATTGCTGGTCCACTCAGGACTGTCGACCGCACGAGTTGGGCAAGTGTCTCAAGCATCATCGGCGGCGCTCAGCCAATTCTTCGAGCAGGATCCAACGGGCATTGCCATTGCTACGTATGCGCTGCGCACTCTTTCTTTCTTTGCGCTGGCCCTCCTGTCAGGTCGAATAGTCTCGAGTTTCCTGCTTGGCGTTCTGAAAGTGAATAGCTTGCGGCTACTGGCGGTTGGGTCCGCAATTACTGCACTGGGCCTGTTGTTGGGATTCAATGCCGTTTCACCCGAGACGGTGCGTTGGGCGCTGGTTCTCTCCGGCTTCGGGATGGGCCCAATCTTTCCAACCTCAGTGGGGCTGGCTTCGGTGATCGTACCGCGGATTGCCGGAACGGCGATGAGTCTGACTATGGGAATCGGATTCGCCGGCTTGCTCGCGATTCCGCCCGCGGTTGGATACGTTTCAGTCTGGGTGGGCGGCGCAACCGGCAACGTCCGGGCCGGGCTGCTCGTGGTGCTGAGCGCAGCCGCGATCATGCTGCTGCTGCACGTCGTCCTGTCATGGCGCGAGAGACGCCCAGTGCGCGGAGCGCACGACAGCATAAAGCCTGGGGCGTAAGCCCCAGGATCGATTCGCCGAAAAAATTCGAGCCCGCGGCAGCGGGGGACAGCCGATTAAATTGAATATTTGCCCGCAACCGCAGGTATGTCGCCCACTCCGCGGGCTCATTGCACTTACCGGTTCGCATTCCTGGGGTTCCGCTTCGCTACACCCCAGGCTTTACGCTGTCGTGCGCTCCGCGCACTAAGAATTCTATTCGTCAATATCACCCGCTGTTGCTGACAAACGCTACGCGCTTACTATCCGGTGACCACGAAGGCACGTTGATGGTTCCCTGCCCCCCATATACGTAAGCGATGATCCGGCTGGGGCCTCCTGCGGTGGGCATCAGACGGATATAGACCCGCTTGTAAAAGGGATGATCCTCCGGCTTAACGTCCTTAAGAAAAGAGAGAAAGACGATCCATTTTCCGTCAGGCGAGATGTGCGGGAACCAATTGTTGTATTCATCATTGGTTACCTGTTCCTGGGCGCTGCCGTCCGGTTTCATCCGCCACAGTTGCATCAAGCCGGTGCGGGTCGAATTGAAGTAGATATACTTTCCGTCAGGCGTGTATTCCGGACCGTCATCCAGTCCCGGCGATTTGGTTAAGTTCATCTCCGCACCACCCGCGGAAGGTATTTTGTAAATATCAAACTCGCCGTTCCGTTGCCCCGTGAAGACCAGGAACTTGCCGTCGGGCGACCAGCCGTGGAGGTACGAAGGTCCCGTAGTCGTGATCCTTTTCGGCGTGCCTCCTACGGCCGGCAAGATAAACACGTTGGATTGATTTTGCTCTTCCCTGACGTGATTACTGATGGCCAGCATCTTCCCGTCGAAGGACAGCACGTGATCGTTGTTGTTGCTCACAGCAAAGCCGGTATCGATTTCGGCCGGCGCTCCCCTGGCTAGATCGAAGCGATAGAGCCGTCCGTTACGGTTGTAAATCAGGGCCTTACCATCTCTGGTCCAGTTCGGCGCCTGCAGCGAGTCGGCTACGTGATAGACGGTGCGTCGACTTCCGCTCTCGATGTCAAGGACTTCCAAATCGCTGCCAATGTAGTCCCGGTAAGGAACGAAGTTGTCGTTAGCCGGGACCGTGATGGTGACGTTGTTGAATACAGCCTTCTCGATTACGTCCGGGTTGTGTGAGCAGACAAACAAGCCTACGTAGAGTTCATCGCCGAGCGCCAGGTCTGCGATTTGTTCGCTTGCCGGCGCATCGCCAAAGCGAGCCACCGACATCGTGTAGGTGTTGCCCTTTTTTTCCAGTTGCAGCACATCGGCGGCTTTTACGACTGATATCTTCTCTTCAGTAATTGCGCCGGGGGCGCGCCGGAACTGCAGAGACGTGCGACCATCCCCATGGACCACGGCCGTGACATGAGGCGAGTTCGTTTCCAGGCTGGAGCGCACAATCCATCCAATCTTTCGATGCGGCTCAACGCCCTTCCCGATAAACTGCGCGCCCGCACTCAGCAGAAAATCGCCTTTCATGCGTTTCCACACCAGATGAAACTCATCCGCGCCGAGCCACATGTTGGTACCGGAACCGGTGATGGTGTACTCCTGCCTGGCGGCATCGTAGACGACCGAACCGCGGTTCTTAACCTGGCCCACATCAGCCGAGGCCTCAAAGATGCCGTAGCCTTTCGGCTGAGGATCAGGTGATTTGGTTGCCAGGGCCAGGCGCGAGGTGGAGGTCAGGGCCGCCAACACGGTCATTACCAGCGAACAAATCAGAAAACAGATTACCGACCGATTCATAGTGGCGCTCCTTATGTTCGAGAGATATGCTTAGCCAGCCAAGCCTGATGAGAGTTGCCGAACAAGGTATGCATTTTACATGGACGGCGGTTTTTTCAAACACACCTTTTGCCGCCGAATCAAATGATCAAAACCTCAAGGAGATAGTGAATGATCAAGCCCGGCCTCGTGCTCAGGTTGGCGATTGGTTGTAGTCCAATGCCAGGGCGCCAAGGGAACCTCAAGACGGAACTTTGGTACTGGTTCAGTTTGACGTGGCACGCGCATCTTGCGCGTGATTTCACGGCCGGGACGGCCGTGCCACTTACGAAAGTGAACCACTACCTGAACTTTATCAAACTTGCAACCGCAATTACCTTACTGGCTGGTGCGTCTCGTGAGGCTTTGGGAGTGGCGGCCCATAACGACAGGATTAGATCGCCGTGGGGCGGTCAGGGAACGGGCGATCATATCCAGCACTAAGGTTGCTTAGTGATCGCTTTGATAAAGTCGATCTCCTGCTGACTGAACACAGTGCCATCGGGCCGGAAAATGTCATGGAACCAGACCGCTGGTTCTGCTGCGTCTGGCATTGGTTTGTCCCAGGCAAAGATGGTGTTTGTCTTGCCCTTGACCAACCCCCAGTTGATCGCGCCGACACGATACTTCTTAAACACAGGCAAGCTTGTCTCAAACAAACTGCCACGCGTGCGGGCCATGTATTCTGTGCAAATCAGCGGGCGTTGCATCTTTTGCAGCTCTTTAATCTGTGCTTCAAGTTTGTCGGCGGTATCGTAATTGTGAAACGTGACGACGTCGGAGTTTTCGCTGATTACCTGATTACTCAACGGGTGATCGTTCCAGTAACCCACCGTTAAAGGCTGCTGCGGGTTCGCCGCCCGAGCCCAGATGAACGTAGCACGCAAAAGCGGCACGGCCGCATCCAGGTAACCGGAGTTCGAAGGTTCATTGAACAGGTCCCAGGCCAGCACACGAGGATCGCTGCCAAACGTCTTGAGAATGTTGGTCGTATATTTTTCCAGCCCGTCCCAGGTACGCGAATCGAACAGGCGCTTTGTCCCGGGAGCGCGTACCCAACCCGAGTTATGAATCCCTGGTTTGGGTGCGGGCTGCTTGCCTAATTTCGGATTATCATTCCAACAGGAATCAAATAACACGAAGATTGTTTTGATGTGATGCCGATCGGCGATGGTCAAGTACTCTTCGATGCGCTGCGTATATCCACCGGCGTCCTGTTCGTAAGGCAGGTTATGTAAGAAGACGCGCATCGTGTTCATGCCAATCTTCTCGCCATAGCCCAGTTCCCGATCAATCGTCACGGGATCAAACGTTTCGGCTTGCCACATCTCCAGTTGATTGATCGCGGTGCTCGGAATGAAGTTGGCGCCAACGAGCCATCGTTGCTGGCTGTACCACTGATTGGCCTTCTCGACTGACCATCGTGGCGCCGCATATGTCGCATTGGTGAGAAGTGTGCAGCTTAATAGAATCGATAAGACAACCCGCTTCATACAGTAACCTCCGGGCACGAAGTGCGCGTATTAGTTTGTCTTTCAGAGTCGTCTACTACGGCAACGCGTAAGCCACCAACGCGTCAGAAAGCACGCTGCTCAGGGATCTGAGGAAGCCTCCTCCGCCCGCGGCAATGACCACGAACTGCTTACCGCTTTTCTTTCCTTGAAAGGTCATGGGTGTCGCATGGCCGTCGGCCTCGATCTGCGCTTCCCAAAGTTGCTTTCCCGTTTGCATATCAAATGCCCTAAAGCGACGGTCGGTCGTTCCGGCTATGAATACCAGGCCCCCAGCCGTTACTATCGAGCCACCCAGATTCTGGGTGCCGGTGTTGTGGATTCCCTTTGCCTCGAGTTCGTCTACCACGCCAAGCGGCACGCGCCAGACTATTTCCCCTTTGTTCAAATCAACCGCACTGAGTGTCCCCCAGGGTGGCTGCTGGCAAGGCCGGTTATTCTGATCGCGAAACCAGGCGTACTCTTCGAACCGGCCTTTGCGGATGTAGGGAAGAGGCGCGTCTGGTGACTGCTTGTTCATCGTGCCCATCGCGCCATCTTCGTTCATATTCACGTAAAGGTAACCGGATGCAGAATCGAAAGAACCACTGGACCAGTTACCGCCGCCATGAAATCCCGGGAACATCAGCGTGGGTTCCAGACCGGCCGGCGTGTAGATGCCCTTGTTAGTCAGCTTGTCGAACAACTCGGTACAGTATGCTTGTGATTCGGGCGAGACGCGGCTGATCTCATCGCGCGTCATTGACTGACGAGCAAGAGCAGGTGGTTTAAGCGGTATCGGTTGCGTGGGCCAGGTGGCTTCTCCGGGAACATTGCTCTGGGGCACCGGCCGTTCTTCAACCGGAAAAAGTGACTTGCCGGTCACTCGGTCGAGCACAAAAACAAAACCCATCTTAGTAATCTGGGCCACCGCCGGCACCGATCTGCCATTGTGTCTGACTGTAATCAGCAGCGGCTGAGCCGGCAGATCGTAGTCCCAAAGATCGTGATGGACCATCTGGTAATACCAGACGAGCTTACCGGTAGCGGCGTTGAGTGCCACCAGTGAGTTGGCGAAGAGGTTTTGGCCTTTTCTATCACCGCCGTAAAAATCGTATGAAGGTGAACCGATTGGTAAGAAGACCAGCCCGCGCGTTTCATCCACGCTCATCATGGACCAGACGTTGACGCCCATTCGATCTTTCCACGAGTCCCCCGCCCACGTCTCATTACCGGGTTCTCCTGGGCGTGGCACAGTGTGAAAGGTCCAGACGAGTTTGCCGGTACGGACGCTAAACGCACGCACGTCGCCGCTTGGTCCTTTCGCCGGGTATTCCGGTAGACCCCAACCGACGATCACCAGATCCTGGTAAACAACGGGAGGCGAAGTAACTCGCGCTCCCCAGGATGGCTCTTGTTGCCACCTGTCCGCCCCGCCGGCACGCAAGTCAACATAGCCTGAGTTACCAAAGTCCGGAGCCGGTGTTCCAGTCTCGGCGTTAAGGGCAATCAAGCGACCATCGACCGTTCCGAACAGGATGCGCCTATCGAGTTTCCCTTCCTGACCGCTGCCTTCCCAGTAAGCCACGCCCCGATGCGAGTTGAACTCTCTCTGTTGCTTGTTAGCCTGCGGATCAAACTTCCACAGCTCTCTCCCGGTCTCAGCATCCAGCGCAATCACGCGGCTCGAGGGGGTCGAGAAGTACATCACCCCATCAACCACCAGCGGCGTGCACGAAAAGGAAGCCTGGAAGGAGGCGGTGCGTAGTCCGAGATCCAGCTCGCCCGTGTGGTATGTCCATGCCCGTCGCAAGCCGGCAACGTTACTGCGGTTAATTTGCTTAAGGCTGGAATAACGACTACCACCTTGATCGCCACCATAGAAGCGCCACTCCGCAGGAGTCTGGGCGGTGACCTGCCCACAATTGCCAACTGAGAATGCGGCGTATAGAGAAGTGATTTGCAGCAACCAGAGCCAGGTTCTAAGCATCAACGTGTTCTCCTTTGCGACCCTGCGCCCTCTGGAATACTGCTTTTCCCCAAATTCCGATGCGGGTAACGCAACAATCCAAGCCTCTTGCAAGGATAGTTGGGCGCTTTTTTAGGGCATCATGAACGTCAAACGATGGACCGTTGTTCTGGCGCGGATTGCGTGGGTTCGCTGGTATTCGTCCACGAGACTCAGGAAATCAGCCCACAAACGCCTGTAGTCAACATCGGTGATCCAAGTCACCGTCTGATCAGTTTTGACTTGCTCGAAAGTCATGTCGTCACGCAATCTGGGCCGCGGCAGCGTATGCTGAGTGGTCATTCCCAACACGTAGGCAAGTGTAATGTCATCCCAAATCACCCACGACTTGGAAAAGTCATTCACTCTGAGCGGTTTGACGAAGCGAAAGTACCACGCTTGGTATTCGTCCCAAAGCCAGGCGCCGATTGCTCCGCGCTTCGCTAACATTTCCCGCGCTTGATCGAAGGTAAGCGAAAGGTTGGCCCGACAGACTTTGCCGGGTCCGACTGCCAACGGCACGTTTGAGTCGAGGATCGCCTGCATCGCGTGCACGTCGTTGGCGATGTTGAACTCATTGCCACCCTGCTCATCGTTAAAGCCCATCTGGATGATGCGAATCCGTTCGACGATCGTCGGATCGGTGAGTATCGCCGACGCTACGTCCGTGCCCGCGCCGATCATCAGCACGGTCAGGCGATTGTCTTTCGAGAAACGACGGGAAGCCTCAATGAGAAAGTCTACAGCTGCGCTTGAGCGGGCCGTCCTTGGGTTCTCCAGCGGCAGACTGCCGCCTTCAATCAGTGGCGGATGCCTACCCATCCCCAAACGGTTTTCGACCACGTCTACGAGGATGCGATAAGAAGTATGGCCGGCCGGTGCCGTCAGGCTCGGAGCATGTGCCGACATTACGCCAAGCACTTCGAACCGGGGCTGAAGCAGCAGATAGGTGATGGCCCATTGGTCGTCGATCTCGTTGCCGACATCGGTTGATAGGACCACCGGCATTCTGGCGTCAGCACGCTGAGCCCCATAAATCACGCCACTGAAAACCAGATAGAGCAGAGCCAAACGAATCGGATGTCTCAAGAGTCGGTTTTCCTTCGTCCTCTGATCTGGAAGTCGAGTGTCATCATCGCGGGAGCACTCGAACGGTATTGTGCGCTTAACGATCGAGAAACAAAACTCCGTTGGCGGTTTTCGACAGCCATCGTTCGGGTCTCGCTGTGCGGTAGTTCTCGAGCTTGACCGCTAGTGGGCCCGCACGAGACATAAGGCAACGTTTTTAGATGCCGAAGAATTTGTTAGGCGGCTTTCTCATCTGTTGCTCTGGACAAGAACAGGGTAAAGAAGAAATGTTTGGCAGCACCTAATTCTTCTTAGCAGTCGGCTGGCGGAATGCCCGCTCTACCATGTCGTTTGCGTCCGTGGACACCGGTTCATCGCGCCACAACCAGCGCATCATCTCCGGCATTATAGCGCCACCGGACTTCTGCCCGTGAAGGGTCATTCCCCATGAGTATTTAGCCACGTCAAGCCGTATACCGACTGCCGTTAGTGTGATAGTTATTTCGAGACGACTCTGCGATGCTCGTAATGTCCGACATCAAGGGCAAGCCGCGGCTCCTAATGCAAGTCACTGCCGACGGCGCAGCGAAACTCGAATTCCTGGATGAGGCCGGTAAGCTCGTTTACGGCTTGCCGAGTGGCAATTCGAATAATCAAAGGATCATGGGTTTGTGGTCATTCGCATGTTTCAAATCCACATCGTAGGGTACGGAGTCACATTCGGCGCAGGCTTGAATTCCACCGCATGAGTTCGCAGCGTTCGCTTCCCATGCCGCGCATCGGCCAGCGCTTTCATTCCTTCGCTCAGTTCCGCGAAGAGATCACGCGCAGAACCTCGCTTCGCCTTAGTCTTGATTGCCCGCTTCATCCTTTTCTCCTTGCTCCAAGCTCCTGTTTGAACATTTCTTTAAGCGCTTTGCGTTCAGGTCGGACATCTCATCCTTGTCGAAAACCGTAAACAGCCAAAACTGCGATGTTCCGAGCGGTTGCGAAGTTAGAAAACCTCCATCCACAGGATTGGTTATCGAGCATGAAAGCGCACAACGATATCAAGCTCAGCGGCGAGCGTAGCGAGTCCGCTGCAGCGCGTTGTTAGGCGTGTTCTGACCCGAAAACCCGGTGCTTTCGCCGCTCGTCGTCGAGTGTCATGTGTTTTAGGCGACGCCTGACATGCGGATACGACACAACCGACTGCGGGTTCATTGCTGGCCGCCGGAGAACGTGAACATCGTCACCGCCGCAGCACCTCCGCGGAGTGCCCGGTAGAAGTCCAGCGCGTGCGCGTCGGTCGTGTCGGCCAGCACGAACACGTCCCCGATCCCAGCCTTAGCCGCCGCGGCGCACAGCGCCATGACGAGCTGCCGGCCGATGCCCTGCCGCTGACGGTCCTGGCGCACGGCAACGTCGTAAATGAACACTTCGGCTGACTCGTACCGCGTCATGAACAGCGTGTGCGCTGTCAGGCCGCCGACGACTTCGTCACCGACCAGTGCAGCGAGCGCCCAGAAGGATTCGCGGCTGAGAAGCGAGTCCAGATAGCGGTCGCTGAGGCGCTCGCGCTCGCTGGGCTCCTCGAAGACTTCGGCCATGACGGCGAAGAGGCGGCGTGCGAGATCAAGGTCGCCGACGCGAAGCCGCCGGATCTGTGGTGATGTTGCCGGTGGGTCGGTCATGCCTTCTCGTTTGACTGCGATTCGGGTTGATCGCCTAACGGCTGAGTTAAATCGAGCGGCGCCAATTCACGAAAGCATCGCCGGATCACGAATGATGCGAAAGGCCTAAGCATCTACCTACCATCAGGAATTCAATCGCTCGCACTTCCAAGCTGACGTTGCAGTTTCGTGCTCTCCTCGCGCCACAGAACGCGAGTCTTTGCGAAGAAATCATTCATGACCGCAAGTTCTCCCGGCGAGTAGCCTGAGACCAGCGTTTCCATGGCGCTCCCCAGCGAAGCAAAGATCGATGGCAATTTACGCATCGCTGTTTTCGTCAGGACCAGCACGGTGCTGCGCCGGTCTTTGGGATGCGGTTTGCGTTGGATCAGGCCTGCTCTTTCCAGGCGATCGATCATGGCCGTGGTTGCGCCGCTACTCAGGCCAGTGTGGACGGCCAACTGGGACGGCGTGGCTGACCCCTGCACGGTCATCATGTCGAGACACTTCACGTCCGTGATGTTTATACCCAAGATCTGTCCGACTACCCGATGAAATACAACGGTGCCGATGCTGAATTCCCGGGCTCCGCGAATGACTTCCTCTACCAGGGGTGTAGCAGGTTTTCGTTTCTTGGCTGCTCGCATTAATCTCCATAATAGAGTATCTTGAAAGTAAAGGTAAATTGATTAAGGGGAGGCGCGTTCATGGCTACTGTGCAAGTCCGCTATATCGTGAATGATGTTGATGCTGCCATTGCATTCTATTGTCAGCACTTAGGGTTCAAGGAGGTAATGCATCCCGCTCCGGCTTTTGCCATGTTGGTGCGAGATGACCTGCGATTGGTGTTGAGCGCACCAAATCCATCGGCGGGCGGCGGTCAACCCATGCCGGATGGCACGAACCAGGCACCAGGGGGGTGGAACAGGTTCGCAATCGAGGTCTCAGATCTTGCCAAAACCGTTGAAGGCTTGCAAAGAACCGGTGTCAGATTCCGCAACGAAATCGTCACAGGAGTCGGCGGCAAACAGATTATCGTCGAAGACCCGTCGGGCAATCCAGTCGAACTGTTTGAGCCGATCATTCCTGAGGCTCGCCTCGACTCACAGCGGTCGTCATAGTCTCAACTCGGCAATGACACCAGCAGAAATATTCGTTTAACGTGTTTGGTGAGCATAGGTGTAATAGCCAATTTAAGACTTAAGATCTGTTCCTCCTAGGACCCATATCCCAACCATGCCCGGCCTCATTACCAAACAAACGGAACTAGCCTGTAACGGACTCTGCGACGATACTCTGATAGCCCTCCAACTCGTTCACGAGCATCTTTCCTTCACCGATAATTCTGCCTACCAGGACAAACAAACCGAACGCGGCGATAATCAATCCCCACAGCGAACCCAACAGGAGTGGCGCACCAAACATCATGAATACAGCGCCAACGTACTCCCCGGCGAAGCCCATTCCAAGTTGCCTGATTGATTAGAAGCAGATTCGCCGCAGCACGCCCGGCCAGACGAAGAGGATGATCAACGTATTAAGGAACGTGATCCCGATAGCGATCTTGACGATCAACGGTGAAGTCGCAATGGATTTCTTCATAGCTATGCTCTATTTATTCGGCAGTTTTTCCCTGCGAATGATTCGACTGACCGCACCGCGTAACGGCGCAAACGCTGAAAAAACAACTGCAGGGATAACCGCGAGCGCCAAAACATCCCAGGCGCAGAACAACCCCACTCGATAAAATGGCATGTAGTGCCAGAGTCTGGTGCGATCTACGATCGTCTCTTCGAAGATTACCCACGAGTTAAGGAGCGTGATCGCGATAGCGATCTTTACGGTCAACGGTGAGGGAGGCGTAATCAGTTTCTTCACCTGGTTATTCATAAGCCACCTCTTCTCTATTTATTTCGCTTCCCAATGGGTGCCCGGCAGGCAATCGCAGCATCCGTGAGTAAGTTCATAATCTCCCGAATGCATTGTCATGAAATTCGACTAGATCTGATCCATGCTCGCCGCAACGCTCTTAAGGCTCGGGCATAGCGCGCGCCCGTCAGAGCATTCACATGCCTTAACACTTTCACTCAGCTGGTTACGAATCACCTGCAATGACTGAATCCGTTGATCAATTTCGCGCACCTTATCTTCGACTCGGGCGCGCGCTTCGAGTGCACTCAGGGAATGTGTTGACAGGAGTCGAAGAATAGTTCCGATTTCTTTGAGCGTAAAACCTGAGTTTTGTGCGCGCTTGATAAAACCTATGATTGTCGCCTGTTCCGACGAGTAATAGCGATAACCTGATGAGAGTCGACGGGCCTGTTTCAACAAGCCACGTCGCTCGTAGTAGCGTATGGTCTGAACGCTGACAGTTGTTTGCGAAGCTAATTGTCCGATGCGCATCGCGATTCCTCCGATCTTCCAATCGAAAGTATGCACCCTGTCCTTAGGTATAGAGTCAAGCCAATTCTGGGGTTTCCGACTATCTGCAAATCATCAGCGCGATAGAAAAAGAACAAAACATCTATGAAGCCGATGGTCATTTGGCGATTGCTGGTATTCACGAAGCGCCCGCAGTTTTATTTGTAGCTGCTGCATAAGGTTACGCCCTTTTCATAGATTGTTTCTACCGGATTCCAGGAACCAGGTGCCTTCACCTCTGTAACCAATCGATAAACATTTCCTGATGACCTCGCACGCGCTGAATTCGCTTGCTCATCATTGAATCCCCAATAACAGATTGGTTCCTATGTGATGAAAAATAATGGATCTTTTATGTATGCCAATCATCTCTTAATGTGACACTGTCAATCGTTGAATAATTTATGAACAGAAGGGACAGAAGGCTGGTTAAGGATCGAAACGAACGCGAGTTGTTGGAGTTAACCCTGGGTGCTCATCTGTAGACTTGAAGGCTCGAAGTTTGCGGTTGCGCCAAGCGCCGGTCATCTGAAGTCGGATTTCCAAACCACGAACGCATGCCTAAATGAAAAGCTTGGTCATCGATGCGAAATTTTGGGACTTGGCGAGAAATCCATGAAAAAGTTTATCAGCGGTCTTAAAGGACTCTCTTATCTCCAAGCGGCTCTTGTTCTGCGCGGAAACGAATTCCCACCTGTTCGAGATCGTTGAAGCAGTATGAAGACGTAGACCCTCCGATATAAGTCATGAAAACCCAAAATTATCTCAAGAGTGTGAATCGAACCATCTCTTCCCCGGCGGAAGCAGCGCGCAACGAGAGAGAGACCTTTCGCCAGCGGATAGAGGATTTGAGCGATCAGGCCATTGATGTCGCGACCAAGCTGCAAGCTTTGGCGCTGCTCACCCTGCCGTTAGCCGTTCCACCTGTGGAGAACGGAATAGACTTCTACGCTGAAGTGCGCCGCTTTGAAGTCGCTCTGATCAGGAGGGCGATGAAATATACGAAAGGATCCCAGATTGAGGCTGCGCGTCTGCTGAAAATGAACAACACGACGCTGAACTCCAAGATCAAGGTTCTGAAGATTACGCTTGGCGCGAACAAGCGATTTAGTTGAGCCACAAGGGAGATGGGATGATGATCAACCCTTGAAGTATCGCCGGTTTTTGAACTCCTATGAGCACGCTATCACAAACGAGTTCGGTTCATGAAAGAGTCCGGCAGTTGGGGGATCGAGATACCCCGAGCGAGGCGTCCAGGGTTCGACGTACCCGTCCTTCCGGAGGTCCGAAGATCGGCCTAAAGTCTTCCTACCCAGATGATCGCATCGCTGCTTTGAGAGTATTGGCTCGAACTC
>Ga0126383_10001358_pt1 | contig 15129 bp, 21 predicted proteins | sample PanSoiMetPlot_35_FD_96882 | JGI IMG/M metagenome (GOLD analysis project Ga0126383, IMG submission 96882) | Tropical forest soil microbial communities from Panama - MetaG Plot_35 | ecosystem: Environmental > Terrestrial > Soil > Tropical forest > Bulk soil | place: Panama | collected 2016-02-17
ACGATCTTAATTACCTCGGGTTTGATACCGTGATCCAAAGCTACATTGTCGGACAGACCAAAGGCCCGGCGATCACAGTCACGACGCGCGGCAATGAGTCAAACCTCAAGCGGCCTTTGCGAGTAATCGCGGGCGAGCGCGACGTCGCCGATCTCGATCTCTTGGCGTACAGCGTCGAGCCCGATACAAAGCACCCGGAGGGCGGCGCGGTTACGGTCCTCTTCGCCGAATGTGAGGGCCCGATTCAAGGCGCGAATAATCAAGCCGTCAATGGCGTGCCGATCGGTTATATGCACCTCAATCAGCGCAACGGCGAGGCCCGGCAATCGCGCACGGGCTTCTCGGCGAGCGTCTCGAATTATTCGAGCACGGCGCTTTTCTTCGGCCGGGCTCAGGGTGACTTTACCAAGATCACGCCCGATCAATTGCGAGGCACGGCGCATATCTTTGGGCTTCGGAATGTCCGCCGCTACACGTCCGAGACAAGCTTCGTCGAAGAGTATTCGGCCGATCGGGCTTGGTGGCTTCTCAATTGTCTGCGAAATAAGCGGTGGGGTTATGGTCTCGATGCGGCGCGCTTCATTCTGCAAGATTTTATCGACCTCGCCGCATGGGGCCAAGAGATCGTTTCCTTTACCGATGCCGCGGGCGCGCATTACACGGGCCAGCGCACGCAGTTTCACGCCGAGCTCATAGATCGGACCGTGCAGCAACAGATCTCGGATATCTGTCTCGCGGGCCGGTATGGCTTGCCCTTCCGCGATCAAGGCAAGCTCAGGATCAAGCCTTTGGCGGCCGCGCCGGAATTCCTCACGGTCGCGCAATTCACGGAGAAAACTTTTCTCGGCGCGCTCGCCCGCGAGCCTACTTCGAGCGAGCAAAGCGCGTGGGCCTCGGCCCTCAATCCCTCAATAACGGCGGGCGACGCTGCGGCCTTGCTCAGTGCCGCTCAGGGCCTCGTTAAAGGGCTTTTCGAGGGCTCGGAATATATCGCCCGCGCCCGGTCCGACGCGGCCTTTGTAAGCGATTTATACGCGGCCTATCTATGCCGGGTGCCCGATGCGGACGGCTCGGCTTTTTGGCTGCGCCAATTGGCGGCCGGTCAGACGCGGAGCTCGGTCGAGGATGCCTTCGGCGCTTCGGCCGAATTCGGCCGCCGCGTCAATGGCTTGCTCGGCCTCGGGATTCCGCTCTTCACGGATGAAGGCAGCGGCCGCAATATCGTGTGGGCGAATGATCGCTCGACGCTCACGAGGCAAATGGTCACGGACGCGGATCTTCCGAATCGGATCGTGCTCACCTTCGATGATTCGGCGCATCAAAACGCACAAAGGCCTTTGCCCTTCGAGGACGCCATTCAGCAATTAGCGGCGGGCCGGGCCTTTGGCGATACCTCGCGCCGGGCCGTTGAGAAGCAATATACGGCCCTCGGCGTGACCGATATCGGCGAGGCTGTCCGCCTCGGCAATCTGCTATTGCACCTCGGCGAATTCGACGAAGGCGGCACGAAGAACAATCTGCGCGTGCAGTTTCAAACTTGGTTCTCGGAAACGATCGAGCTCAGAAAGTACAACTTGATCAAGGTCCAAAGCGAGAAGCTCGATCGCATCAATTCGATCCGCTCGACGCAAGGGCTTGAGCCTTTCAATTATTTTCGCATCCGCTCAATGCGCCGCCTCGCCGATCTCAAAGTTGAGATCTCCGCGCAAGCTTACCCGCGCGCCTATTATGATGCGATGGAATCATGGACCACGCCGCCGCCGATTGTAGGGACGCCCGGTCTCGATAATCCGGGCGGCGATCCGATCACGCCTCCGGGCATCCTTCCGATCGGCTCAGTCACGACCGAAAGCGATCGAATCCTTTTCAGATTAGCGGAGACGGTCTCATGAGCGCATATGCGGCCTTCGATGTAATGTTCGAGAATCCCGACGGCACGACTTCGCCCGCGCCCGCGGAGACGGTCCACGTATACGATGCCACGAATCTCGTGGCCCTCGCCGATCTGACCGCAGACAGCAACGGGCATATACCCGCGGGCACGGTCACGGCCGCCGCGGGCACGACGCTTCGCTTTTGGGTGAATAATGGCGACGGCCGAGTAGGGTATGCCGAGACGGTGACCACATGAACTTGCTCGTCGCGCCTTCGGGCGGCCGCAATATCTTAATCCGGCCCGGCGCGCTTCCGGCGTTCTATCCCGCGAGCTCATTGCAGCCCGCAGCGGTGGAGGTCTATTGGCGCTATAGCGACGAGCCTCAGCAAGCCTCGCGCTTGATCGGCCGGTATCTTCCCGGCATACAAGCGGCGCTCGCCTATACGCCAACCATTGATAAGAACATCGTGCTTTCGACAATCTCAATCTCGGCCGCGGGCGTGCGGTCCGTGCGCGATCTCCGCGATGCCGCGCAATTCGAGGTCGATTATCAGCGCGAGACGGCCGCGCCCACGGTCCAACAGATCGGCGCGAGCGAGAATGCTTCGATCCAATTGGAGATCGATAACTATTCAAGGTTTGCCATTGCCCGGCGCGTGCGGACCGCGGACGATTCCGGCATGACGACGAATCTCGCCGAGACCATCATCAGCGTCGCGCCCGGTCAAATTCTTTCACGCGTGGTCTATCTTCTGCGCCCGAGCGCGGGCTCAAGCACGCGCGATGTATGGGTGCGCGTCTCGCATTCGAGCGTCTCGAATGCCGGGCCATGGGGCGCGGAATCCGCCGCGCAAATGTTCACGTGGGCCAATTCCGGCGGCTCGGGCGGCACTTCCGGCTCGGGCGATCCTGCGGGCGGCGATCCCGTGCTTTGCTTCTCAGGGAATGTGCGCGTGCAAATTGCGCCCGGCGAGTTTCTTTCCTTCTACGATCTCCGCGCGCGCTTTGGGACGCAGCCTTTTAAGATTGAGAATCTCACCGGCCGCCAATGGGCCGGGCTTATCGTACACGCAGGGCGGCCGGGCGCTTTGATGATCGATATGGGCGGCGGCGAATTAGTCACGCCCTCGCATATGATGAAGCTCGACGATCGATGGGCACCCGCGGCCGAGCGCTTTCGAGATCATGAGGTCGTCGAATTCGCGGGCGATGTTTTCAATCTGCATGTTTTCACGGCCGATGCCGCCGCCCGGCATTACATACTCGAAAACGGGGAGATCGCCCACAACGTGAAGATCGCCGGTTAGGGAATAAGGGCCGACGAAGGGCCGATCCGCTCGCCGGAAGGGCCGACCGAAGGGCCGACGGCCCTTCCGCTTTCGCGCAAACCCTCAAAAACTGGCGCTCCCGGTGGGATTCCAACCCACGACCTTCCGCTTAGGAGAGAGACGCCGGGCGAGCTCAGGGGCGCTCACTCGATTTCACTGAGGACGCGCGCCCGTCTTTCCTCAGCAAATTAGAAGGCCCGGAAATTCATAAGAGCTCAATCAGACCATACGCGCGAAGCTAAAGGGCCGACGAAAGGGCCGACGAGATCGGGCGAAAACAAAGCGGCGAGGCGCGGGTTGATCGGCCCTCGCCTCGCCTATCGCCCGGCGCGCGTTCTCAGCGGCGCGCGGCCGTGCGGTCTCAATTCACGCCGTCGCTTTCGAGAATCAATTCGGGCGTGGGCTCGCTCGCTTCGGCGGCGAGGAACGCGGGCAATTGCGCGAGCTCGGCGCGGGCCCGATCGATACCCTCAGCGATACCGCGGACGATGGCCGCATCCGTGTTCACATAGATCTCATAGAAGGTTGTCCAATTCGAGTGGCCGACGATCTTCATTACCTCGATTGGCTGCAATTTGAAAACATGGACCATGCGCGTGATGGCAGTATGCCGGAGATCGTGCCAGTGAAGATCCGCGAGCCCGGCGCGCTTGCGTAGATTCTCGAAGGCCGTCCGCGGATTGATAACCGAGAAGATCTTCGCCATGCCCGGAGGGCGCGTGCTTAAATGGGCCTCAATGGCCGCGGCGAGGTCCGCGCTAATCGGCACGCGGCGGCGCTTTACTTTGCCGCGCTTGCCCTTATAAGAGGTCGCCCAAAGGCAGCGGCCCGGCAAATCGAGATCGGAATCCGCGAGCGAGTATTGTTCGCCTTGGCGCATCCCGGTATCGAGGGCCATAAAAAGCGCGAAGGCAAGCTCTTTAGATTTCGAGCGCCGGGCCTCGGCGAAGAGCCTCGTCTCTTCGTCGAAACTGAGAATCCGATCGCGCTTCTCTTCGGAGCTCGTCGCGATTACCGGATCGCCATCCTCGAAGGGCGTGCGGGTAATCCATGCGGGCCGTTGGTGCATGGCGACGCGCAGCATACGGCGCAAGCGCGAAAGCTCGCGGTTCGGCGAGGTCACTTTCCGCGGGCCGCCGCCATAAGCCTTCGGAGTCGCGAGGCGGTGCGCGTGGTAATCGCGCAGATCTTCATAGGTGATCTTCGAAAGCTGAAACTTGTCAAAATACCGGCGCAGCGCTTTCACCTCAGAGCAGCGGTTCTTATAAGAGCGCATCCCGCGCACGAGATCGCGCCCGGCATACTGCGCCGGGATTAAATACTTCTCAGCGTAGAGATCGGCCAATTCGGCAAAGGTATGCTCGCGCGCGGCCGCGGGCTTCGCTCGGCCTTCGCGCTCAGCCTCGATCTCGGCTTGGAATTTATTCCGCGCTTTGATCGCCTCTTTGCGCGAATCGACGCGGGCCGTCTTCGAGGTCCTTCGACCTTTGCTGTCAATGTAGCGCTTGCGAACATCAAACCGGCCGTCCTCGCGCTCAGTGATCGATCCGTCTTTCTTACCGATGCCGCCGCCGCCTTTCTTATTTGTTGCCATTGGTCTCGCCCTCCAACCATTCAGTCAAAAGTTGCAGAATCAAAGCGCGGATCGAGATCCCGTCGCGCTTCGCTTTGGCGCGAACGCGGGCCCAAAGGCCCGCGGGAATCGCGTCGAGTAAATAGCGTTTTCCTTTGCCCGTGACGGCAAAGTCTGTCGAGTATCCGCGGCGCTTCATTTCGCCTCGCTTTCTTTGAACCGCAAAAAGTAACCGCGGCCATCGCATGAATCGCAGTCGGGCTCAGTACCAAAGCACGCCGGGCAAGGAACCTTGACAGTTTCCGCGGCGGCGCGTTCGCTGGCTTGAATGAGATACGCAAGTTGCGCCCGGCGATTCTCGCCCGCGTTCCGCGCGTATACGCTCAAACCATGGCCCACGTAGACATAACCGAAAGCCTCGCGGCGAAAGCCGTGGCGCGCGAGCGCGGCCTCGAATTGAGTGCGAGAAAGATCGCGAATCGTTTGTGCTTTCATCGGCTCACCTCCGTCTGATACTTCGCGCGAATCAGCAAGGCGGCGGCATCGCTACCAACCGCGAGGCGCAGCGTGATGTTCTCGGGCATGATTACCGGCGCGCAGAGAATGCCGAGGCGATCGGCTTGCGCTTCGATCGCGCTTGCTGGCCCGGCCGCTTGCGGAATGATTAAGAGGCGCGTCGAACCCTCAAAGCCGATCGTGTCCAAAGCGAAGGGCACGTGCTCTTCGAGGAGCTCGGCCTCGGTCTCATTGCCGATGATGATATCTTCGGCGGCATCGTTGAAAAGTTGCGCCGCGGTCATACGCTGCACCGGGCTCAGGTCTCGCCAATTGATCGAGATCCATTTTTCGGCGGGCGCGGCGATCTCTTGATCGCCGTCGCAATTGAGGATCGCCCGCGCTTCATCGGTGAAAGTAAATTGCGTCCATGTGCCCGATTCATTCGTGATCGCATCATGGACCGTGATCCAATTCTTTTTGACGAGCGAGGAAACCGCGCCGCGGGCTTGGCGCATATTGAAAGGCCCGCGAAGGTCCTCTACAAAGCCGAAGTCGTGGCCGTTGGCTGCGCTCGATTCGAATAGCGTGTCGAGGATCTCTGTTTCGTATTTTGTCAGTTCTGATTTTTTCATTTTTTCCGGTTACTCTCTTTCTGGCCTCTTTCTCGGGCCAAGAGAATAATAGCGCAAATCATAGGATTTCGCAAGCGCAAATCATAGGATTGAGAAACCGCGGAAAATAGGCGCAAACCCGTTGATTTTGATAGGCATACGGATATCAAATTGCGAAGGGACAGGGGATCGAATTCTGAGCGGCGGCGCGAGAAGCCCGCGCGATCATTCATCGCGGCGATCTTTGACTATGATCACGGGCCGGGCCTCGGCCGTGCTGCGGCGATGCGCGACGGCGAGATGGACGGACAGCCAACGCCAGCGGCGAAGCCCGTAGTCGCATTCGCGCACGGGCTTCTCATGACAGACGGGGCATTCGACGACCAAACCCCAAAAGCGCCCGGCGCGCCGAACTTGAAACATACCGGCGAAGCCCGAGGGCAGCATCGGCCCGAGATACTTAAAGCCCACGGCGGGCACGACATTCTTTTTCTTACCGCGCGATCTTTCTGCGTGGTCCTCGATCTTTCTTTTTGGCATGCTCATTGTTTCGCCCTCAATACCTCCGCGAGACCGGCGCGCAGCGCGAGCGCATCAAGCCCATTGCTGCGCGCGTAATGCTCGACGCTGCAATCGGTATAACCGGCGACGTAGGCCACGTGGTGGCTGAGGTCCGCCGCCTTTGGCTTGCGCGCTTCCGGTTGCAGGAGCGCCGCCTCGCCGCGCTCGGGCTTCGGGCGGCGGCCGATCCTCTTGCCGCTTTTCTTATGACCGGCGATCGTGCCCGCGTGATGCTTTGCGAATTCGGGCGAATTGACGCGGGCCCGCACGTCCTCTTCGGCAACAAGCTTGCCTTCGGATCGGATCGCGCCTTTATTGCGCCAATAATGCACCGTCGATTGATGCACGCCATATTTTTTCTGTGCCTCGCTCGCGCTAATGAATCCGCGATAGCGCGGATCGAGATCTTGATTATCCGCGGGCGGCTCGATGAGCTCGCCCGCGCCGCCGTTCGGCCGGTCTGTTGATGGTGATTCCATACTTTCGTTTTTCCTTTCGTCGTTGTGTGGGTTGAGAAAAAAAATCTAAGCGCCGCCATATTTAAGCAATTGATCAGCGATGATCTCGATCTCCGGCTCAGCGGCGGCCACGATGAAGGCGGCCGCTATCATGCGCCGCAAAGCCGCGCGCCGGTCTACAGGCGCGGCGGGCCCTTCGGCGGCCTCTTCATCAGCGCGGCGCGCGCACCAGCGCGCGACGCCCGCGGCGAAACTACGCACGTTTCCGTTTGGCTTCGCGAAAGCCTGGCGTCTGTCGATGCAGACGCCGAGATCCTTTCTCGTCTAGCATTCGCCTTTCGAGAATAATATCGGCAATCCTTCGGGCCGCCTCTAAATCCTCAAGACTATGCTGCGACAACTGAACATCGGGGGATTGGGGCGCGAGGTTGGCTGATTTTTTGTAACTGGAAACGGCAGAGCGCAAGAGCATTTCAAGCGTATTGCTCAGCGTGCGGCCTTCATTCGAGGCAATTGTTTCAAGCTCGCGTTTGAGCTCGGGCGGCAAACGAAACGAAGCCTGCGATTTTCTTCGCTTCATATGAGATCGGTCCTTTCGACGAGGCGATCTTTACTCCAAGTTGCGGTTGTATGTCAATCAATAGAAAACGCATACAAACGCTTGACAGTGCAGACCGGCGCGTGCGACGATGCGCGCCACCACACCCTTCGAAGGATCGATCCCTTTTTATTGTCATGGATTCCGATCCCAAAAATGCACAGATTTTCTTTCGCTGTAGCGAGCAAACGCGAAGAGCGCTCGCTCGGCGCGCGGCCGCCGACGGGCGGTCTTTATCGAATTACGTGCGCCTCATTCTCGAAAGGCACGTCGCCGCCGATCTCGGAAGGCAACGAAAAAACAAGAAAGCCAAGCGAGAAAAAAAAGGCGCTTTTCCTTTTGCTGCGGTCAATTCGTCGCCACAGAACCGCGGCCGATCGAGTTTGACAATCTGAGATCCGCGCGCCCGCGCCGCCTTAAACCTGCGATTAAGAGGCGGCCGCCCGAGGGGCGCACGGAAGGCCGAGGGCGCGCGCCCGGTTTTTCAATCCGGTTAGGCCGGGGCGCGCGCTCGCCGGAAGGGCCGGGCCGATGAAACGCTGCGCGAATTGCGAAGAGAAAAAGGATCGCGAGGAATTCGGGAAAGACTCGCTCCGGGCGGATGGCCTTAACATCTACTGCAAAATTTGCACGCGCGAAAAGACGGCGCAGCATCGGGCCAACCTCAAAGCCATGGGCCGACCTCTGAACGGTCCGCCCGCGGTGGCCGGGCGCAAATCGAATGCAATCGCCCGCGTGCGGCGCTTCGGACCGCAAGCGCAAAAAGTCTATGAAGCAATCCGGGCCGGGGCGCGGACGCATCGGGAGATCGCCATGATGACGAAGCTTGCGAGCGATGACGTGGGCGAAGCGATCGCCGATCTCTTGCTTTGGCAAAAGGCGATCGGCACGAAGCTTGAGGGCGAGGCCCGGCGCTATTTCATCCGGGCGGCATAAGCTCATGAACGCGAAGGATTCAAGACAGCAATTGATCGAGGCCGAGGGCGCAGCGGTCCGCGCGCTCGCCGGAGCGCGGGCGCTTATCGCCGAGCTCGAAGAGGAAAACCGCGAATTGCGCGAGACCGCAGAGCGATCGAAAGACGAGATCTTTACAGAGGAAGAGTTCGCGGAGCTCTTCAAGGTGAGTTACTCGACGATGAAGCGATTACGGCAAAAGGGGCAGATCTCGCCGTTTTGGCTTGGCACGATGCCGCGCTATTCGCGGGCCGAACATTTCGCGCGCGCGGCCGAGCTCTTCGGCTCGAAGCGCCGGAGGCATCCGAAAGGGGCGACGGCATGATCTGGTTCGGGATCTTCATTCTCGGCGTGCTTGGCCTCGGCTTTCTCTGCGGCTTTGCCATGGGCGTGGCGGCCGCCGATGCGGGCGCGGCCGTTCGTTGGTTCAATGAGCGCCAGCGGGCCGAGGCGGCGCGCCGGGCCAGCGTCGAAGAGGTCCGCGCGGCATGGCGCGAGAAGCACGAGCGCGAGCGCGCGGCCTTCGAAGAATCGAGCAAGCGCGAAGCGCGGCCGATCCGTGCGCCGCGGGTGATGTAATGGGCAAGCGAAAGAACCGAAATACAAGCGCCATGCAGGGGCGCAAATCTCGCGATTTAAGGCCCTCTGAGCGGTCCGCGGCGGCGGACAGGCAAAGGGCCGGGCGAAGGGATTCTCGGGCTCAGGGCAAAGCGCGCGCGCAGCGGCGGCGGCTTTGAGGCGAGACCGGGATCGTGGGCGAATTCTTAGCGCGTCAAGTATGGCGCTCGGCCTTGAGCGCGAAATTAAAACCGATCGCCGCTTGCATGGTCGGATTGACAGCGCGCGAGGATGGCTTCGGGATCTTCCCTTCCGTCGCGCATCTTTCGTGGCTTCTCGGAATCTCGGAGCGGTCCGTGCAATATCAACTCGCCAAGCTTCGCACCCTCAAAATTATCGAACCCGAGACCGGCGCGCGCGGCGGCCGCGGCATCAAGCCCGGCTATCGATTCCGCGCCGGTAATCTTCCGCGGCGGCCTTCATGGGCCGAGGAAAGGGTGCAACGGGTTGCACCCTTTAGCGAGGCGGAAAGGGTGCAAAATGAAGCACCAAAAGGGTGCAATCCGCGACAAGAAAGGGTGCAACCGGTTGCACCCTATGATCTAAAGGGATTGACGAAAGATGATGAAGGCGGCGCGCGCCTTCCGCCGCGGAAGCGCAATCAATTCGCAAGATCGCCGGAGGCGGACCATAAAGCGCCGAATCGATTAACAGAAGCAATCGAGCTCGTCGATTCCTCGATGCGGCTCGGCGGCGTTTCCTTCGACGAAGCGATCGCCCGGCTCGATGCGCGGCCGGAGTTTTCCGATCGACAGCGAGGCGAGGACTTCATCGGCACGGTCGTCTATTACTACAAAGCGCAGCGCGGGCTTGAGCTCGCCGGAAAGGCACGGGCATAGATGGACCAAGAGAAAAGCGGCGAACGCTTTGTAAGCCTCGCCACGCTCAATAATGGCGCAGCGATCGAGCTCTTCGATAATGAGCTCGACGCCGTGCTGCAAAATATCCTCGATCCGAATACAAAGGCCGAAGCCTCGCGCGAGATCACGCTCAAGGTCTCGATTAAGCCCGCCGAGAATCGCCGCCACGCCGATGTATCGATCCATGTATCAAGCAAGTGCGCGCCTCCGGCCGAATCACGGACGGTCTTTTTCCTTGGCAGCAAGCGAGGCCATGCCGTGGCCGCCGAGCGCGATATCAACCAACTGTCTTTCCTTGATGAAGAGCCCGGCCGCCCGGCGCTCATGGAGGCGAAAAGATAAGCGATGGCCCACACAGAATTCGATAGCGACGACAAGCAATTGATCTCGACAATTCAAGCGGCCGTGCAAACCGAAATAATCGCGGTCGATGAACGCGAGTTTGTCACGCGCCCGGTCCATAATCCACCCGCGCCCGCGCGGGCCGAGGCCTTGACCACGCACACCTTGCAGAGCGTGATTGATTACCTCACCGCGGATCTAAAATTCGACGATGTAATCCCGGCAGACAGAGACGAGATCGGGCTCGCCGTGCATGTGGTCTCGCCCGTCCATGTCCGCATACTCGGCGGCCTTTCGGATCGCTTTCGCCAGCGTGAGATCTTCATCAACGCGCAAGCGATCGAAATAATCGGCGAGACGTTTTCCTTCGGCCGGTATTATCCGCTCGAAAATTTCATAATTTCGCTGCGCGCGCTTTTTGGTGAGACCGATGATCGCGAGGCCGTGATCAAAATCCTCGGGCGCGTCGAGGATTCGGCCGTGCATCAATTCGACGATGATGGCCTTTCGCAATCCGTAAGCGCGCGCGTCGGCATTGCTACCAAAGCCGATGTGGCCGTGCCGTCCGTCGTAATCCTCGCGCCCTTTCGCACCTTCCCGGAGATCGAGCAACCATTCTCTGAGTTTTTTCTCCGGCTGCGCCGCGGCGACGATGAAGATCCACCCGAGGCGGCGCTCTTCGAGACCGACGGCGGGAAGTGGAAGATCGAGGCCATCAATTCGATCAAAGAATTCCTCGCGGGCAAAACTGAGGGCGTGCCGATTATCGCTTGATAGGAGGTGAGGATCATGACGGCGAAAAAGATCAGCGCGCGGAATCCGGCGCGCAATGGCACGAGCGTCAAGGTACTCGATGCGGCGCTCGAAGAGCGGGGCGAGTTCATTATCCTGCGCGGCGTTCTCGATCCCGCCTCATTGCCCGGCATCCTCACGCCCGATTATCAGCGCGGCGTGCTTTCGCCTCATACCGTGAAGGCCCTCGCCGCCGCGATCAAGGATTCGAAGTTGCCCGATATTGAGCTCGCCGTCCGCGGCGGCGATTTCAGCGAGCGCGAAGGCAAGTTCTATATCCACTCGCCCGTGTATGTCGTCGATGGCTTGCAGAGAATCAGCGGCGCGCGCCTCGTGAGTGAGGAAGGCGGCGAGCCTTTCCTCGGCGCGACGCTGTATTTCAATACCACGATCCCATGGGAGCGCGATCGCTTTCGGATCTTGAATTCGGAGCGGCGGCGCGTTTCGGCGAACGTCCTTTTGCGGAATATTCGATCGCAGAATTTAGCGGTCAAATTGATCTATGAGATGACGCAGAAGGATCGCAACTTCGTGCTGCATGATCGCGTGACATGGGGACAGAATCAGAAGCGCACGGAGGTCATGACGGCGCTCGTCTTGATGAATACGATCCGCGCTTTGCATGTCCACCTCGGCGTGGGCGGTCGCCATGGCGGCCGGTGGGATATCGTTGCCGATTCTCTCTTGCGATTGATGAGCAAGACAGAGCGCGGCGCGCTCATGAAAAACACGGCGACATTCTTTAATGTCCTCGATTCATGCTGGTCGATTCGAAACGTCGTTTTCACGGAGCGGCAAACGCACCTCAAGGGATCGTTTTTGTATGCCTTTGCCGATGTAATGTCGCGCCACCTCAATTTTTGGTGCGGCGAGCGGCTCGCGGTCTCGCGCGATCTGATTCGCAAGATCGCCATGTTTCCGATCCATGATCCCGAGATTAAATCGCTCGCCGGTGCCTCGGGGCAATCGCGCAAGCTCTTGTCCGTCCTCATGATCGATCACATCAATTCGGGCAAGCGAACGGGACGGCTTAAGGCGCGCACGCAAGAGGAATGTAACGGCGAGGAAAAGATCGCGGAGGCGGCATGAGGTTGATAATCACAAGACTAACGATCTTTTTCCGGTGGCTCTTTTTCTCGTGGGCCCGCGGCGAGCGCGAGCGCTTGATCGAACAACTTTGCGAGGCTGCGCCGGAGGCTGAAAGCGTTGAGCATCTTTCGATCCGGTGGCAATTCAAAGAGGGAATACTCGATCGGCTCGACGAATATTTTTGCTGCGCGCGCCGAATGCGCCGTTTTGATCGCGATTCTTACGATCTGTTTTCCCGGATTGGGTTCAGCATACCGGCCGACGCATATGCGGCCGATCAGACGCTGCGGGCGCTACGTCCGCCGCGCGCGGCTTTTGGTGGCATTCTCTTCGGCCGTTCAAATTGCGAACAATGGCACGGCGATGTTTCGCCCTCGTTTCTATATTTTCGCAAAATCGATCACCCGGTCGGCGTCGAGGCGGCGATCAAGGGCGCGGAGGTCTATCGCTTCGTCGTGCTTTGGGATGAGCGCCGGGCCGCCGAACAATGGCGATCGGTGCTCACCGTTCCGGTTCACTTTCACGTAGCAGTTTCCGAGCGTGGGGAGGTGACGCTCTTGAAAGAGTTAGTCAGCCTCCACGAGTGGATTCGCCCAAAACGCGGCGAGCGCTTTCGAATGAATTCGCGCGTGTGGGATTACCCGAAAGTTTTGAAAGGGATCGCAAGCGATGAGGGGTTAGATATTCGCAAGTGGGCCAACGACCTCTTTCGCATCACCTATCTGAGCACGGCGTGGGTTCGGAACGAATGGTTGATCCGCGTTCGCGCGCCGGATGGCGCGGTGGCCGCCTTCGGGATCGGCGAGAATCGCGCCGTCAGTTTTTTCCCGGATCGCGATCGCGCCCCGAAAGCATTAACGCCGCGCGGCAGACTTCGCCCGATTTTTCATAACACGCGCGCGCACCCGCGCTCGAATCTGAAACACGTCGAAGAGGTCCGCGCGTATCAATCGGGCCTCCGTCATTTCTCGTGGAACGGCTACGAAGTGAACATCGTCAAGCCGCAAAATAACGACTTGCTCGATTGTCCGCTTGCTGCGAAAGATGAAAGCGCGATCGAGGCCAAGGATCGCGCGCGGTTTTACGATTCGAAAACTGTCGGCAAAAAATTTGATAGGGCGTTATCGGCATGAAAGGTGAAAGCAAAATGATCAAAGCAAACTACGCGGTGATTCCGCGCTCAATGATCACGATGAATGAAGAGGCGCAGCAATGCACGGAGGACGATCTCGCAATCCTCGCGGCCGATATCAAGGCCGAAGGATTACTCGAACCCTTACTGGTGCGCGAGAAGCACGCGCCCGAATCGCCGGGCGTCTATGTCGTCGTCGTTGGCGAGCGCCGCTTGCAAGCTATCGATCGCGCGATGGCGGGCAGCGATCGGCCTTTGGAGATCGCGTGCATGGTGGCCGATATCGCGCCGGAGGACCACGAGGCGGCGCGCGAGGAATACAAAGCAAAGCGCGAGCGGTGGGTTGCCTTTTTCCCGGTCCTCAAGCGGGCCATGGTCGAGAAGGCCGTCAAGCTTCGCCGCATTCCGCCGCCGCTTTTTAAGCGAGTGCTGGCCGATCATGATTTACCGAAAAAGATCGAGCCTCGCGATCTGGCTTCGGCCTTGACCATTAAGAGCGTGATCGCGGAGGTCAATAAACCGGCCGCCTCTTATTTTGCCGAAGAGCGGCTCGCGCCATGGGCGAAGGCGCTCGGGATCAACATCAAAGCGCTTGAGCGCGAAGCGAAGCAATGACGAAACCCTCGCACTATTACGATCAATTCATCCGGCCGCGCAGCGTGCCGATGATGACAGAGGATCAACTCGGCGAAAATATCCGCGACGCTTGCGAGGCTTTCGGATGGCGGTGCCTTTGGCTTCGCAAAACTTTTCATTCGAGTGCCGGGATTCTCGATCTTTTGCTGATACCTCTGCGCGGTATGGACCACCGGCACATACTCTTTCGCGAGCTCAAAGGATACAGCGCTCGCGGCGAGCTCGGATCTTTGACGTTGGACCAACAACAAACGATATGGGATATCACGGCCGCGGGCGGCGATGCGGCGATGTGGTGCCCGCGCGATTGGCATAGCGGGAAAATCTTAGAGGAACTGAAATAAAGGCGGGCGCGCGTGTTACAATTCGAGGCGCGCTCACCCGCGTTAATCGAGGCCACCAGTCAAGGCCGCTCGATTCAAAGCCTCGAAGCTTGAGATTTAGATAACCAAGTTTCGAGGCTTTCGATTTATAAGCCGATGAAGATCTCGCGCCGAGTATCAAGGGCGACGGCCAACCGAGACACGCATCGATCGGCCGCGGAATTAGACACGCTCATACTCACGCGCGAGCTCGCCAAGTTATCCCTTCGCTTTCCGCAGCATCGGCCCGCTATCAATCGGCTTTGGTGGTCCGTGCGCTTTCAATTACGCGCGCCGCGCGCGCAAGAGCAATTGATTAGGAGTGCGCTTGCGCGCTTCGATCGCTTGGCCTTGGCTGAGATCGCAGACGAGACCGGGCTTGACGTAGCGAATGTAACGAACCTCTTATCGCGCATGATTAAATCGAATCAGATCGAATTATGCTCGCGCAATGGCGAGCGATACAGACCGAAGCCCGGCGCGCCGCTTGATGCGCTCGGGCGGCAATTAAACTCGATCGGGCGACCGGTCAAAGAGACGGCATACTTTCGCTTGAGTAGCAATGGCAGAAGATAGGAACAGAACGCCGCACCTTTGCGCGCCGCTTATTGGCTTGAGCTCTTCGGGCTTCGTGATCCTCGATTTCGGCGAGGCCATACACTGGGTCGCCTTTACGGCCGAGGATGCCGAGGCGCTCGCTTCGCTCTTGCGCGGCGCAGCGGCGGCGCTTCGACGACGGGCCGAGGCTGAGCGCGCGGCCGCGCGGAATTGATCGCCGGGGCGGCCTTTGCAAAAAAAGGTACTGTCACAAAGACGCGACGCCGAACGGGTAACGCAAGAC
>Ga0126383_10001359_pt1 | contig 15129 bp, 15 predicted proteins | sample PanSoiMetPlot_35_FD_96882 | JGI IMG/M metagenome (GOLD analysis project Ga0126383, IMG submission 96882) | Tropical forest soil microbial communities from Panama - MetaG Plot_35 | ecosystem: Environmental > Terrestrial > Soil > Tropical forest > Bulk soil | place: Panama | collected 2016-02-17
CGAAGCCTCCGACGCGCTCCCAGGTCGACCTGCGCACCGAGACCTGGGCGCTCCACATGTACGGCGAGGCCGGGTGCGGGCGGTCGATCGGCGCGAGTGCGACGAACAGCGACCGCTCGTACAAGAGCGAGGCGGCCCGGGAGCGATAGCCTTCCGCCATTGGGTACAGGCCCTGCACGAAGACGTCGCCTTCGCGCTCGTGCACCTCCAGATGGACGGCGATCAGCTCCGGCGTGCAGATCTGGTCGGCGTCGACGAAGATCAGGACCTCGTTCTCCGCCATGCGAGCCGCCGTGTTGGTGGCCGCGGCCGGCCCGGCGTTTGCCTGACGGTGCCAGCGCAGGCGATACCGCGGGCGGTACGCCTCCAGCGCCTGCACGGTGCCGTCGGTCGACCCGTCGTCGGCGACGACCACCTCGTAGGCGTCAGGCGGTGCCGTCTGTTCGTCCAGCGACCGGAGCGTCGCCAGCAGCAACTCGCACCGGTTGTAGCTCGGGATGCACACGGATGCCTTCAGCAACGACGTACCTCCAACCTCGTGGAGCGATTATGGCCTGGGGGCGCGGCCGGAAGCGCCTGGGAACATCAACCGGCCGGGGGACGACGGAGTCGCCATCAGACACTCCTCGGCCTGGTCGCGAGTCAGCGTCGCAAGGTTCGCCATCGGAGGCTCGACGAGCGGGCCTCAGTAGGTTCCCTGTGCGAGCGATGAGCGCCGCCAGCCGGAAGGACGTAGGCGACGATCACAGCGACGAAAGCTCCGACGGCGATCGCCGGGCTGACGAATCCGATACCCGTGAGAATCACGAGGACCCGTATGGAGGAGGACCACGCGGTCATATGCGCTCGGCCCGCGGTGGCCGAGAGCTCGGCATGTGTCAGCTTGCCGACATACGCGCCGCCTTAGGGGTGCAGACGCTGGAGGAGCTGCTGGAGGGGGGTTTTGCAGTGCGCTCATTCGGCTTCAGGATGAGGCGACATGGGCAGCTCATGCGGCGCGCTGCCGGAGACGATCGTCACTTCGAGACCGCCGATGCCAGCCGTACACCGGTCAACTGTTCACAAGCGGCCAGAAACGCATCCTGGACGGTGACGTCCGACGCCGCCGGATGAGCGGGTCGAGTTCGCTTGTGGTAGAAATGGCGGCCGGTCACTCTCGCGCCAGGCTCGTCGCTGACGGCCAGCCACACTTGGGTCGCGGCGCCTTGCTCCAGGTCGCCGGGCGCGGACGGCCCGCCCATCTTCGTGGGAACCAATCCAGGATCGACCGCGTTCGAGAGGACGTGCGGCCACAGGCGGGCGACGGCAAAGGCCAGCACGAGATCGAACAGTTTTGAGTTCGCGTACGCCTGAGAGCCGTTCCAGCGCCGTTGGCGCCACTGCAGGTCGCGCAGATCCGAGTCGCCTCTCTCGTGCAGGCCCGACGTCAGATAGATCAGCCGCCGAGGTCCTTCGATGAGCGCGGTCAACAGGTAGGGCGCGAGGGCGTTGATGGCGAAGACGTCATCGAGCCCGTCCACCGTCTCGCGGCGCGCTGCACCAGGACGGTAGACGCCGGCGTTGTGGATGACCGCCCGGAACGGTCCGGCAGCGTTCGCCTGTCCAGCCAGTTCGCGCGTCTCTTCGATGCTGGCTAGATCGCCCTCGAGCGCCGCCCTGGCGCCCGGTACGGCGCGCAACGCATGCTGGGCCCGATCGCGGTTGCGCCCATGCAGGACGACGTCGTGGCCGAGCGCTACCAGGCGCCGGGCAGCCAGCTGTCCGAGTCCATCGGCCGAGCCGGTGATAAAGATACGGGCCATGCCGCTGCCTCTCCTCGCCGCGCGCTAGCCGATCCGCTCCAGGATCATGACCGGAATCTGCCGCGAGGTCTTGCGCTGGTATTCTCCGAACCCGGGCGCGATGGCGACGCGGTCGGCAAACATGCGCTCCCGTTCCTCGCCCTCCGCCTCGCGCGCCCGCACCTCGAACGTCTCCGTGCCAGTCGCCGTCCCCACTTCCACCCGCGCCATGGGATTCGCCTTGAGGTTGTTGTACCAGCCGGGGTTGTCAGGCGCTCCGCCCTTCGATGCGACGACGACGTACCGCTCCCCGTCGCGGTGGTACATCACAGGCGAGGTGCGCTCGCTTCCGCTGCGCGCCCCCACCGTGGTGAGCAGTATGAGCTGGTCCCCGAACGGTCCGACTCCCTTCCCAGCCTTGGAATGGAACTCCTGGATGGTCGCGTCGTTCCAGTTCGCCATCGCTACCTCCTTACCTTCGTACCCAGGCCCCTAGAGAACCGTGCCTTCATCGTCGAGAAGCTCCGCGAGCGGCGGAAGTGTCGGCCGTCCGCGTCCAGTAGCGACATTGACCGTCGAGTGCACGATCGGGACACCGAACAGCTTGGCCAGCTTCGTCGTCGAAACGATGTTCTTGAGGAGCAGATCTTCGTCCATCGACCGCACGGACTCTATCTGACTCGGCTGGTAGTCAATGAGGAACATCGCCGAGTTTTGCGGTGATCAGGTGGTCGCCAAGCGGATCGCGAACCGCGATGCGGGTCGCCACGGCCATTTCCGTTACCTCACGGATGAACCTGGGAGGCAAATCCCAGATCGAGGCGAATGGACTCCATGACCCAGAAGGCGGTGCTGGCGGTGAATACGTCGGCTGCGGCGAGCACCCCGGTGTACTTCTCGATCACGGGGGCTGCGGCCGCGTCCGTGCACGCGTCGAGGTAACCCTTCACGCCGGCCCAAGCCTTCTCCCCGTACTTCACGAAGAAGGGAGTCGGATCGACCGCGGTGAGCGCGTTCCTGACGCTGGCGTCGATGTCAGCCATGTATTGCCGGTGCAGCGTGACGTCATCGCGGGTGCCCAACCTACCGAGGTGGCCGCCGATGTAGTGCTTCCAGGGGTAGCTGAGGGCGGTGGCTGCTGCCGCGATGTAGCCCTGCACGTCCTCAGTCAGGTTCACGAGGTAGACCGGCGCCCACCCCGGGTTCACGATGTCGACGAGCATGAGCGTGTCGTGGTCCGGGAAGTGGATGAAGATGTTGTCCGGCGAGTGGTTGGAGCCGTGCCAGGCCAGCTCGATGCGCTCACCGCCGATCCCGAGCGTGATGCGGTCCTGAAAGGTTTCGTCCGGTGCCGGCTGGGCCGGGTCGTTGTCCCTCAACAGGAGCCGCCGGGTCTCCTCGTGGCCGATCCGCACCACGTTCCCGTCGAAGAGCGAGGACGCGCCCGCGTGGTCGGCGTGGTGGTGCGAATAAATGAGATAGGTCACCTTGTTGCTCACGCCGCTGGCGGCGGCGATCTCGTCCACGGCCCGCTGCAGGTTGTGGCCGATGGTCGGGGGGCGGGTCCGGACACTGATCGCCACAATCGCTCCGGCCTGACCAGTGGGGGAACCGGCCAGGCGGCTCGGCCGGTATGCTCCGCTCGGCGGGCGATCGGCCTCCGCTCGCGTGCGCGGCTCTGGATTTGGAACTAGCCGGCCTTGGCCGCGCGGGAGGCAACGGCAACCGAGGAGCGCTTACTGGAGGCGCGATATGAGCGGGCCGACGAACGGGTCCGTCCCCTCAGCAGGCTTCGGGAGAGAGTGGTCCCGACGTGAGTTCCTGCGTCTCATGGGCAGGACGGCTGGCTTCGCCACTCTTGCCGCTGGCCCGCTCGAGATCGCCGACGCCTGCGCGATGTCCGGTCCGGGCAGAGCAGAAGCTGCGCGGCCAAGGATCGGCGGCCATTTGACCGAGGGCGCCCCGACCGACGTCAGCCAGCTGACGCCGTACCTGGCCGCCGACACCTTCAGCGTGTTGGTCGCCGGTCTGCTGTTCGAGCCGCTCCTCTCCAGCACGGCGAACGGGAACTTCATCCCGCAGCTCGCGGCCGAGGTGCCCCGGCCCTCGGCCGACGGGCTGACGTATACGTTCAAGCTGCGGAAGAACCTGAAGTGGTCCGACGGGGTGCCGCTCACGTCGGACGACGTGCTCTTCACCTACTCGCTTCATTGGGACCCAAAGTACCGCGCTGTCAACTCGCCGCATCGGCAGGAGTTCGAGACCCATGTGCAGAGCATGGCCGCGCCGGACCCGGATACCTTCGTGGTCAGGACGACGAACTCCTACGCACCGTTCCTGACCAACCTTGGTGGGCCGGGCGCCCTGGGCATCGTGCCCAAACATGTCCTCGGCAGCGTCGATCCGAAGGCGATAAACACACACGACTTCAACCACAACCCCAGCGTCGTCAATGGTGTGTTCAGATTCGTGAGGTGGGACAAAGGCCAGCAGATCGTTCTGGCTCGCAATCCAAGCTACTGGGCGGGCAGGTCGAACCTGGACCAGTACGTATACAAAGTGCTGCCCGACGCTGTGACTGTGGCCACCCAACTCAAGACCGGCGAAGTCGACATGGGGACCATCGTCGAGTCCCTTGTCGATGATGTGAGCGCGCATCGCGACACGTTGTCCGTGTCCCAGTTCGACGTCCCTTCGATCGATCTCTACGCCTATCAGATGGATCAGTCGAAGCCTGCCGCGAGGTTCTTCTCGGATCGGGCCGTGCGCCAGGCGTTGGTGTACGCGCTCGACCGCCAGCAGATGGTCGACGCGCTCTACTTCAAGCACGCCACCGTCGCCACAGGCCCCATACCCCCAATCCAGTCGTGGGCGTACAACAAGGACGCCAAGCCCAGATATGACCACGACAGGGCCCGCGCCGAGAGAATGCTGGACGCTGCAGGCTGGAGAATGGGTCCCTCGGGCGTCCGTGAGAAGGATGGTGTGCCGATTGCCTTCGAGGTCCTCGCCGCGGCAGGCAGCACGGTGCGCGAAGGCATGATTCAGGTCATGCAGCAGCAGTGGGCCGAGATCGGAGTGAAGTGCACACCGCGGCCGATCCAGGTCCCACAGCTCATAAACCAGGTCACCAATCTGCGTACGTTCGACATGTTCGTGCTCGGCTTGACGTTCAGCCAGGACCCCGATCAGTCCGTTTTCTGGCACTCGCGCAACACTGCGCCAGGTGGATTCAACGGCTTCATGTACAGGAGTAGAACCGTTGACAAGCTCCTGGATGACGCCGTCGCGACTCTGGACCGGGAGCAGCGGCGACGCCTCTATTACGAGTTCCAGGATGCCATCAATGAAGATGTCCCGGCCCCAATCCTCACGTCGCGAAAGGGCTTCTGGGGAATCAACAATCGGGTCAGAGGAGTGACCGGCGGCGAGCGAGGCCTCGGTCCGTACACTCAGTGGTACACACGACCCTGGATGAAGGACGTGTTTGTCATCGACGGGAAGTAGCCAGCGGACCGGCTCACCTCGTGAGGTGAGCCGGTCATAGACGAGAGGAGGGCCTGCCGCAGCACTGCCAGGTGGGGCGCGTTCACGTTCGGCACACAGCGCTCCACTGCGAAAGTCCTCACGCCACCGCCGTCTTGTGGGCTACGTGGCAGTGGCCGTACTGTGCGTAGTCGCGCCAGCGGAAGAGCATCGCCGCCAGCATCCCGACCCACATCAGCAGGCCGACCACCGTCGAGTCCACCGCAGTGTGCGGAAGCAGCCCCGCGAGCGAGGCGACGGCGGCCACCACGGTCGAAGCGGCCATGCCGGCCGACATCTCCACCGTGTGCCGCCAGGGGTGCCGGCGAATGGCCATCCAGGCGGCCATCCCGATGACCATCTCCGTGGTCATCAGCAGCGCCGACGCCTCGGGCGACCGCAAGTACGGGCCGAGACCGAACGCCGACAGCAGCAGGCCCAGAGGGAGCAGCATGCCCACGAGCATGGCGATGCTCATCTGGACGTAATGGCCCGCGAAGCGCGCCACCTGCATCGCGGGCGCGTTGGACCGGAGGATCAGCCGCGCGGTCGTCGCCGCGGCGGCGGCCCGAACTCGCAGCGCACCTCGCTTCTCTGCGGTTACCGAAACATCTGTGACCATGAGGGCAGCGTGAGGTATGGCCTCGGGTCCGGGAATCGTGTGAAACACGTAGGGGCCTACGTATCTTTGCGCCGCCAGCCGCGCCTGGGCACCCCACAAAACCCGGCGACAAGCTGGATCCGCGCGCAGTGCGCAGCGGTCTGGTCACGCCGGCTCGAGGAGGTCGCTCGGTCATGGACCGACCGGAGCGACCGAGCGGCACCGCCCGGATCCCGGTGGTGGTGGCCATTCGTCGTATACGACATGCCCCCATCGGGGTCTTAGCGCCCGGCGGGGCTAGGACCTTCAGCACTGCAGGCATCTGCCGGCGCCGCCCGTGGTGGAGCCAGCGAACCGCGGAGGACGACCGTGTTGATGTGGTCCGGTTACTACGACGGCTGGAGCTGACTGCTGATGGCGGCGATGATGGTGCTCCTCTGGGGCGGAGTCGTGGCGCTGATCGCCTCCGAGGCGCGAGCCATGATCGGGCCGAGGGGCAGTGACGAGGCGATGGACACTCTGCGACGGCGGCTCGCGAGCGGCGAAATCACCCGGGAGGACTTCGAGACGACACGCCGCGCTGCTGCAGGGGTAGCGACGTGCGCCAGCGCGGCCGACTCCGGTCCGGGCCACGCTGACGCCGCCCTGGTCAGTCGGGCATCGGCAGGTCGACGGCGGCCTCCAGGGACGTCAGCGGAGCCTGCGAGCTCTCGCACACGATCCGCACCCCCTCCGCGTTCAAGGCCTCGAACCGGCTGAGCAGGCGCCCCGGTCCCGCCAAGTACGTCGACCCGAGGTACCGCACGAGGTCGCCGCGAGCGGTCAGCCGCAGCGACGCGTCCACCAGCGCCGCCTGCAGGAGGGTCAGCTCCGAGTCGGTGATCCGCAGCCTCTGTTCGACCATGAAGAGCGTGAGGGCCGTCATTTGATCTGCAGCCTAGCCGGCGGCCCTGGGGAGCGACATCCGCGCAAACCCGTAGGCCCTCCCGTATTTCGGCCCTACTCGACCCAACGGGCGAGCTGGGTGCGCGAGTTGATCCCGAGCTTGTTGAGCATGTTGGTGACGTGCGTCTCGACCGTGCGGTTAGAGATGAACAGTCGGACCGCAATCTCGCGGTTAGTGAGCCCCTCGGCGACCAGCCGAGCGATCTCCAGCTCGCGCCGGCTGAGGACTGGCGCGGTCGTGGCGGAGGCCGGAGCCAGCTTCGGTTCCGCCTGGCCGAGGACGTAGTCGACCGCCTCGCCGGCGGACATCGCCAGGCCCTGTCGCTGGGCCCTGCGATACTGCGCCTCGCCCAGCCGCTCCCGTACGCCATCCTCGCAGGCGCGGTGAGGCGGCAGGTACGGGGCCAGGAGCGGGATCGCGATCGAGTCGCGCAGACTCTGGGCGCAGCCGAGCAGCGTGGCGGCCCGTGCATCGTCGCGCTCGTCGGAGGCGACCCACGCCAGGGTCTCGGTGAGCGTCGCGACTCCCCGGCGATCGTCGAGCGCGTGCTTGCAGACGACGCCGTCGCGGATCAGCGCCTCGGCCAGCGGCAGCTCTCCACGGCGGCGCCGCGCCTCTCCCAGCGTGTTGAGGATCATGCCGCGCGTGTAGAGATCGCCCACCTTCTTGCAGATCGCGACCCCGGCCTCGCCCATCTCGATCACCTCGTCGATCCGGTCCTCATCCAGCCAGTGCTGGCACGTGTAGTGCCTCGCGACGACGCCCATCCCGGTCTCCCCACCCGTCTCGAGCATCGAACGGCAGAGCTCGCTCACGCCTTCCCGCTTCCCCTGGACGAACGCCGTGAGGAGCAGCGCACCTGCCGCCCAGCACGCGACGTTCGCACTGTGGAGTACGCCGGCGATGCGCATCGCCTCCAACCCGTGGGCCTCTCCGGTCGCGGCGTCGTCCAGCGCGCTCGCGAACAGCGCGGCGGTGACCAGGGCTCGCGCCCGCACCTGGCTGTCGGGCTCGGTCAGGGGCAGCAGCGACTCGATGTAGCGCCGGATGTCCCTGAGCGGGCCGCGGGCCATCCAGTAGTTGGTCAGCGAAGCGGCGATGTCGACGCCGGCCGCGGCCTCGCCCGGCTGACGGTTGCAGTGCTCCAGCGCGCTCCACAGGTTGTCACGCTCCCGGTGGATGGCGTCGAAGGTCTGCGGGTTCGTGTCGTCGAACGTCGACGTGGCCTGCGCCAGGCCGGCCACCCAATCGCGGTGGCGCGTCTGAAGATCGAGCTCCTCGCCCAGCTCTCGCAGCCTGCGCCGGCCGTACTGGCGGACGGTCTCGAGCATCGAGTAGCGCGGCGGCTCGATGCCGTGGTCGCGGCGGAGGATCGAGCTCTCGACGAGCGCGGCGAGCACTCCGGGCACGTCACCAGGCGGCTGTTCGAGGTCCGAGCAGACGGCCTCGGCGGCCTCCGCGCCGAATCCGCCGGCGAAGACCGAGAGACGCGCCCACGTGCGCCGCTGCTGCACGCTCAGCAGCGAGTGGCTCCAGTCGAGCGTGGCCTCCATCGTCCGCTGCCGGGCCTCTGCCCCGCGGAGCACCGCGCCCGGCGCCAGCAGCTCACGGTCCAGGCCGGCGAGCAGTTGATCCACGGAGAGCCCTTCCAGGCGCACTGCGGCGAGCTCGAGCGCGAGGGGCATCCCCTCCAGACGCGCGCAAACCTGAAGCACCGAGGCTGCGTTGGATTCATCCAGGGAGAAGCCGGGCTGGACGGCGGCGGCTCGCTCCACGAACAGCGCGACGGCGTCGGAACCGGCGATCTGGCCCGGGCTCGACGACCCGATCACCTCGGGCAGCGAGAGCGGCGGCACGTGGTGGCGCACCTCGCCCGGCATCCCCAGTGCCTGCCGGCTCGTGGCGAGGATCCGCAGCTCCGGACAGGATCGCAGCAGGGTGCCGGCCAGCCCGGCGGCGCCATCCAGCAGGTGCTCACAGTTGTCGAGCACGAGCAGCACTCGCTTCTCCCGCAAGTAATCGCTCAGTGCCGAGAGCGACCAGCGCGAGGAGACGTCCGGCAGGCCCAGGGCGCTGAACACGGCCTGCGTGATCAGGAGCGGATCGTCGATCGGCGCCAGGGCGACGAGCCAGGCGCCATCCGCCAGGCTGCGCGTCAGGTCGGCGGCGGCGCGAAGCGCGAGCCTGGTCTTGCCAGCTCCCCCGCTCCCCGTGAGCGTCAGCAATCTGGTCGTGGTCAGCAGCCGCTTGATCTCGGCCAACTCGTGGCGCCGGCCGACGAAGCTGGTGAGCTCCGACGGCAGGTTGCCCGCCCTCGACCTGGCGGTCCTTACCGCCATTTGACGCGAGGTTACACGCCTGCGACCGACTCGAGCGGCGCGGCCCGCTGGTCGATGCCGAAACGCGCCAGCAGCAGGCCTGGCAGCAAGGCGCCCGGGACCAGGGCGAGCCGCCACAGGGTCCACGTCACGGGCAGCCGATCGAGCCGCTGGGCGATGCTCGCGCCCTGCGCTGCCGAGACCATGAGGACACCGTATCGCGAAATACGTGACCCCCTACGGGTTGTCCCGGATGCCGCCGCCGCCGCCGGGAACTAGCGTGCCTCCACAGGAGGTGCACGATGACTGACCGCAACGCGCTTCGTCTGTCAGGGACGCTGCTGCTCATCGGCCTCGTGGTCTACGAGGCGTTGCAGTTCCCGCATCCGGGAAGTCCCACACCAACCGACCAGGCCCAGTTCGCCGCGTACGCGATGAGCTCGAGCTGGGCCGCGATCCACCTCGGTGAGTTCCTCGGGGTGGCGATCACCACGGCGGGACTGCTCGTCCTCTTCTTCGCGCTCAACCTCTCGCAGGGCATACCTCGCTGGCTGGGGTTCTTCGCGGCGATCTCAGCAGGGGTGGCGGGGGCGCTCGCCGCCGTCGTGTATGCCGTCGATGGGGTCGCCCTCAAGCAAGCGGTGGATGCATGGGCGAGCGCGCCGGCGGCCGAGCAGGCGACCCGGTTTGCCAGCGCGGAAGCCATCCGATGGCTGGAGACGGGGACGAGAAGCTACCAGGAGTTCACGTCCGGCCTGGCACTGGTGCTGTTCGCCACCACGATCGTGTGGGCGGCCAGAATCGCCCGGCCGATCGGCTATCTGATGGGATTGTCGGGCCTGCTCCTCGTCGTCATGAGCTGGGTGGCCGGAACCCAGGGCCTGGGCGCCTCCGCACGAGGAGTCCTTTTTGAGATCGTCATCCTCTCCAGCGCCGTCTGGACCATCTGGCTGCTCGTCGTCGCCTGGCGGATGAAGGAGCCCGTCGAGGGGGTGGCGCGTGCGATCAACGACCGGATCGTCAGCACCAACCCCTACTGAGATCACGACCAGACGAGGAGAAGATGAAATGTCCATCGCAAGCCGGAATCCGACGTCGGGGGCTCGCACCGACCCGAGGGCTGACGGCACACTGCTTCGCGCCTCGGTGACGCTACTGGTCGTCGGTTGGGTCCTCCTCTTTGTCACGAACGAGGTGCTCCACCCCGGAGGCGGCGCAACGTTCGAGGCTACGTTTGCCAACTACGCCGCCAGCCGGGATTGGGCTGCCGTACATCTCGGGGAGTTCGCCGGCAAGGGGCTCTACTTTGGGGGACTGCTGGTCCTGCTCTTCGCGCTCGCCGTCCGTGAGGGTCCTGCACGCTTGTCGACCTTCTTCGGTGCCATCTCGGCCGGGGTGACCCTTGTTCTCGCGGGCATTCTGGATGCCGTAGATGGGGTCGCCCTCAAGCAGGCGGTGGATGCGTGGGCGAGCGCACCGGCGGCACAGAAGGCGACGAGCTACGCCAGTGTTCTGACCGTCAGGTGGCTGGAGTGGGGGACCAACAGCTATCAGAACTTCATGTGGGGCCTCACACTGCTGCTGGTCGCCACAACGATCGTCATCACGGCGAGAATCACCCGGCCGATCGGCTACCTGATGGGGTTGTCTGGGCTGGTCTGGCTCGTACTGGGGTGGTTGGTCGGAACCAGGGGCTTCACGTCCGCCAACAACCTGCCTCAGTACGCAATTTTTGGCTTGACCACGGCCTGGATCATCTGGCTGCTCGTCAGCGCCGTCCTGAGGAAAGAGCCTCCGGTCCGCGCCGCCCCGGCGTCCAATTAGCCGCATTCATAAGGAGGAGAGAATCATGCCGACGATCATCGCCGTCTGGGCAGTGGTCTGGGCGCTGGTCGCTGCCGGCGTCTCAGTGGTCGGGTTCCGGCGCGGACGTCCGCTGTGGGCGGCCGTCTGGCTCGTCACAATCGGCGCGTTCCTGGCGGCGCAGGAGGACCCGCTCCTGGTCATCCAGATGGCGTCCACGGGGCATAGCGCCAGCTTCCACGACGGGGTGCTGGGCCTCGTCGACCCGCACACCAGGGGCCACATGTACGGCGCCGCCATCCTGGCGCTGGCGGGCCTGGGTCTGACCGTGCTCGTTGCCCATAACGCCCTGCGCCGTGGGGAGGCCTGGGCCTGGTGGGGCCTCGCGGGATTCTGGCTGTTCGGCGCAGCCGCCGACCTGTACGAACTTTTCGGGATCTATCCGCACGGCTTCCCGCTCGCGCCGACGCCGGCCGACGGCGTGCGCGGCTTCGGCTGGCAAACGCTCGCGGCGTGGATCCTGATCTGGGCAGCAGGCCTGGCGATCGCCGCCCCGTCGGTCCTGGCCAGGTCGCGGCGGGCTGTGGGGGCGGTGGCCGCACCGGGGTCGGCGTAGATCTAGATCGACGGCGATTGCCAAAGGGCAAGGAGGCGACCAGGCTATGACCGTTCCGGATCTCGTCGTCATCGTAAGCGCGGTTGTGCTGAGCGGCGCCCTCGCCTGGTTCTTCTTCGGTCCTCGCAGGGCCCGCGCCGCAGAACTGGTCGGCGACGCCCAGCAAGTGACGGTGACCGTGCGCGGCGGCTACTCGCCGGACCTGGTGCGGGTGCGTCTGGGAGTGCCCCTTCGCATCGTCTTCGACCGCCAGGAGAGCGGGGAGTGCAGCTCGCGCGTCGTCCTGTCCGACTTCGCCGTCAACCGCCCACTGCCGGCGTTTGCGCAAACGGCGGTCCAGTTCGTGCCGAGCCGCGCCGGCGAGTTCGAGTTCGGCTGCGGGATGAACATGGTCCACGGCACGCTGGTCGTCGAACCCATGGACGGGCGCGAGACCGCGCCGGTCCACCTTGCTCCGGAGCCTCCTTCCGAGACGACGCGGCCAGAGGTGGACATGGGCGGCGAGGACCACGAGGTCGCCGAGCGCCGGGCGGAGATCGCCGACCTGACCCGCCGGGTCGTTGTCGCAGCCGTGCTCACGGCCCCCGTGCTGTTCGCGGTGATGGCTGGCGGTCTCGTACCAGTCGGCATCCTGGCCAATCACTGGCTCCAGCTGGCCCTGATCACGCCGGTGATGCTCTACTCGGCCTGGCCCATCCACCGCACGGGCTGGCTGAGCCTGGCGCACCGCTCCGCAGAGATGAACTCGCTCATTACGATCGGCACCACGGCCGCCTTCGCGTACAGCCTGGTGGTGACCGTGGCGCCGGGCCTCCTGCCCGAGGGCCTGCGCGACGTCTACTTCGAGGCCGTCGGGGTGGTCATCACGCTGATCCTGCTGGGCCGCCTGCTGGAGGCGCAAGCCAAGGCCGGCACGGGCGAGGCGATCCGCAAGCTGATCGGCCTCCAGGCCCGCACGGCGCGCATCGTGCGCGACGGCGTGGAGGCCGACATCCCGGTGGAGGAGGTCGCGCTCGGTGACGTCGTTGCGGTCCGTCCAGGCGAGAAGATCCCCGTCGACGGCGAGGTGGTCAGCGGGCGGTCGTCGGTGGACGAGTCCATGGTCACCGGCGAGTCCATACCGGTCACCAAAGAACCGGGCGACACGGTGATCGGTGCGAGTATCAACGGTACCGGCGCCTTCCAGTTCCGGGCCACCCGGGTGGGCAGCGACACGATGCTGGCCCAGATCGTCCGCCTGGTCCAGCAGGCGCAGGGCTCGAGGGCGCCAATCCAGCGGCTGGCAGATGTGGTCGCCAGCTACTTCGTGCCGGCGGTCATCTTCATCGCCATCGCCACGTTCGCCGCCTGGTTCGTGCTGGGGCCGCAGCCGGCCTTTGCGACCGCGCTGGTCAGTGCGGTGACGGTTCTGATCATCGCCTGCCCGTGCGCGCTGGGCCTGGCGACGCCGCTCTCGGTGATGGTCGGGACCGGCAAGGGCGCCGAGCAGGGCATCCTGATCCGCTCGGCGGAGGCCCTGGAGACCGCGCGCCACCTGGACGCCGTCGTCCTCGACAAGACCGGGACGATCACGCTCGGCCAGCCGGCGCTCACCGATGTGGTGCCGGCCGGCGGCTTCGGCGAGCAGGACCTGCTCGTGCTCGCCGCCTCGGCCGAACGCCGGTCCGAGCACCCGCTGGCGAGCGCCGTGGTGGCGGGCGCCCGCTCGCAGGAGCTGCTGCTCCCCGAGCCGGACGGGTTCGAGTCGGTGACCGGCCGCGGCATCCGCGCGACCGTCCAGGGCCGGTCGGTGCTCGTCGGCACTCCGGCCCTGCTTGCCGAGGCAGGCGTCGACACGACCGCGCTCGACCAGGTCGCGGAGCGGCTGTCCGCCGGCGGCCGGACCCCGCTCCTGGTCGCAGTCGACGGCAGAGCGGCCGGTGTGCTCGGCGTGGCGGACACCCTGAAGCCGGACTCTGCGTCCGCGGTGGCCACCTTGCGCGGGCTCGGCCTGCAGGTCGCCATGATCACGGGCGACAACCGGCGCACCGCGGGCGCGATCGCCCGGCAGGTCGGCGTCGAGCGCGTCCTGGCCGAGGTGCTGCCCGATCGCAAGGCGGCCGAGGTGCGCCGGCTGCAGGCGGAGGGCCGGCGGGTGGCGATGGTTGGCGATGGGATCAACGACGCCCCGGCCCTGGCGCAGGCCGACGTCAGCATGGCGATCGGCACCGGCACCGACGTGGCCATCGAGGCCTCGGACGTCACCCTGATCTCGAGCGCGCTCACGGGGGTTGTGACGGCCATCCGGCTGAGCCGGGCGGCCATGCGCAACATCCGGCAGAACCTGTTCTTCGCCTTCGCGTACAACGTGGTCGGAATCCCAATCGCGGCGGGCGTGCTCTACCCGTTCCTCGGACTGCGGCTGAGCCCGATGATCGCGGCAGGCGCCATGGCCCTCAGCTCGCTGTCGGTGGTGTCGAACGCCAACCGCCTCCGCCGCTTTCGGGCGGGGCCGCTGGACGAGGAGGTCGCCCGCCCGGCCGGGGAGCCGAGGGTGGAGGTTGGCGGCGAGGAGCCGGAGCGCGCTGTGGACCCGGTCTGTGGCATGGAGGTCGACCCTGGCGCTGCGGGGGCCACGATCGTCGTGAACGGGATGAGCTGCTACTTCTGCTCGACGGGATGCCGGGACCACTTCCTGGGCGGCGATCATCGACCAGACTTGTAGCCGGCTGAGGTCCGACGTCCGTTTGGCGTAGGGGCAGTCTCTATTGGACGCTACGTACTCGGGGTCCGGGGCTGGCCCCTCAGCCGCGGTCACCCAGCTCGCCAGCTGGATCCGGGAACTCAGGCCAAGCTTGTTGAGCGTGTTCGTGAGGTGGGTCGTCACTGTTCGCTCGGAGATGAAGAGCCTGGCAGCGATCTGCTGGCTCGTCAGCACCTCGGCGACAAATGCGCAATCTCCAGTTCCCGGCGCGTCAGGGAGTTCGCTGGCCGGCTCACCCGAGACGCGCGCGGAACCGCAGCCGGGCCAGCTAGCGTCTGCTCCAGCACGTAGGCGATCGCTTCCCCGTCGGGCATGGTCCTCTCACAGTGGAGACAGGTCATGCCCTCGATCGTCATCTGCTTGGTTGCCATTTGCTGACCTCCTCCGGGTAGTGGCCTCAAGCCACCTGCGAAGATGCGCTCCGACGGAGGCGGTCCGCGTTACTGCGACCGATCGCGGCTGCCTCGGCTAGTGGGAGGGCCGTTGTTCCCGGGTGCTCACTCGTCCAGCGTGCTGCTCGAGGACGGCGAGCGCTCCGTCGGCCAGCTCGTCGCTGCGGTCGGCCAGCCCCAACCACGAGTCAGCACCCACCTCGCCTGCCTGCGCCACTGCGGCTTCGTCACGACCGAGCGGCGGGGCAAGGAGGTCATCTACCGGCTCGCCCTGGGCGGGCTGGACCAGATCGTGGGCCGCGCAGCCGAGGTGATGGGCCCACTCGCCGAGCGGCTGGCCACCTGCGCGCGGATCGGGCCGGAGTGGGTCTGATGGGCGCCGACGCCTGCGGGGCGGCGAAGCC
>Ga0126383_10001360_pt1 | contig 15118 bp, 14 predicted proteins | sample PanSoiMetPlot_35_FD_96882 | JGI IMG/M metagenome (GOLD analysis project Ga0126383, IMG submission 96882) | Tropical forest soil microbial communities from Panama - MetaG Plot_35 | ecosystem: Environmental > Terrestrial > Soil > Tropical forest > Bulk soil | place: Panama | collected 2016-02-17
CAAGACGCGCACGGTGAAAGAGATCACCGAAGAACGGCTGGTCATCAGCATCGACAAGAAGCAGCGCGTGTACCTGGGCAACGATCCCATCAATATCAACGACATTGCCGCGCAGATCCGGCAACGGATTCGCGACCCACAACGGCAGTCGATTTTCATCCGCGCCGACCAAGACGTGCCCTTTGGCGCCTTCGCCACGGTCATGGATTCGGTCAAGCAATCGGGCATCAGCAATGTCAGCATCGTGACACAACCGCTCGACTCTCATGGCAGCAAACGCTGAAATCTTTTTCGAGCACGACCAGTGGGGCCGGAACCTGGCCTGGTCGGCGGGCCTGCACGTGGCCGCCGCGGCTGCGATCGTGCTTTACGCCTGGCTTGGTCCCAGCCACCGCGGTTCGGGTTGGGGTGCGGGCGGGGGCGGCGACGCCATCGGCGTTTCCCTGGTGAGCACCATTCCCTTGCCCGCTCCGCCGCCGACCGAAACGCAGAACGTGCTGGCTAACGAATCGAAGGGCCTGACGGAGTCCAAGCCGAAAGAGGAAGAAAAGACCCCCGAAGCCATTCCCATCCCGGACAAGAACGCCAGGAAGAAGCCGCAGAAGGAAGTCAGTTCCAGCAGGAAGAAGCCCGCGCCTGAACCGGTGCAGGAGGCCAGCAATGTTGTGCCCTTTGGCCAGGGCGGTCCGGTGAGCGGGCCCTATGGAACATTCAGCGCGGCGGGAGCAAAGGGCGGATTCGGCTTCACCGGCGGTGGCGGCGACTTCGGCGACCGCTATGCCTGGTATGTACGGGTGGTGCAGCAGAAGGTTTCCGAAAACTGGCTGAAGTACGAAGTAGATCCGCGCATCACCGAGGCGCAGCGCGTGTATGTCACATTTGATGTCATGCGCGACGGGCACCCTGGCAACGTGCGCGTCGAGCAGTCAAGCGGTGTACCTTCGCTCGACCAGTCAGCGATACGGGCCATCCAGCGCATTGATACTTTTGGTCCGTTGCCCGGCGATTATGCGGGAAATAAGGTGTCGGTGGAGTTCTGGTTCGATTACAAAAGATAGCTGTCTGCTCTCGGCGGTCAGTTCTCTGCTAAGACCTCCTGGCCTTTAGCTCCAGGCTCTTGGTTTTAATTCTTTCGGACGGACATGGTTGGGTTTTAGCCGCGGGAGCCGGGGAACGACGAAATTCATTCGCCCCGCACGAGAGTGGGGGAGAGCGTGTGAGCAACCGATTTGAGTCCGCTTCAGCGGACGCTACTTGTCACAGGGGAGTTGGGATGCGACGGATTCTTACTTTCGGAGTGTTGCTGGTTGCGTTTTGCGCTTCGGCGCTGGCGCAGGATTGGATCAGGACCGGCACCGGTTTGGGGGTCGAGAAAGTCCGCCTGGCGGCTACCGATTTCAAGCCGTCGACGCAGGACGCAAAGAATGCCGACTTGTTGAAGACGTTCAACGACACGCTGTGGAACGATCTCGACAACGCCGGCATTTTCGACATGGTGTCGAAGAGCTTCCTGCCGACGACGACGCCCGGCAATCCGGGTGAAGTCCGGTTCAACGATTTCAGCGCGCCGCCGGTGAACGCCTCGATGCTCGCCTTCGGCAACCTGGGAGCTTCGGGCAACGGTCTGACGGTGCAAGGCTGGTTGTACGACGTGAAAAACGTCTCGTCGCCGCAGGTGCTGGGCAAGCAGTACACGGACGCGGCCACGGTGGAAGCGGCGCGGCGCATTGCGCACAAGTTCGCCGACGAGATTATCTTCCGCCTGGGCGGAGGGGTGACCGGCATTGCCGAGACTTCCATTTTTTTCGTCAGCAGCCGCAGCGGGCACAAGGAGATTTGGGCCATGGACTATGACGGAGCGAATCAGCACCAGGTTACGCGTCTGGGTTCGATCTCGCTTTCGCCGCGCATTTCACCCGACGGCTCGCGGCTGGCCTTCAGTTCCGTCACTCGCAGCAACTGGGAGATTCTGATGCATTCGATGGATCTCGGCCGGCTGGTGTCGTTTCCGCGGCTGGGCGGGGGAAATTACTCTCCCGCCTGGTCTCCGGACGGGACGAAGCTGGCGTTTGCCTCCTCGCGCGGGGGCACGACCGAGATCTACACCGCCGACGCCAGCGGCACGGGGTTGCGTCAGATCACAAACTCGCGCGGGCCGGAAGCGTCTCCATCGTGGAACCGGAAGACGGGAGCGCAGATCGCTTTTGTCAGCGGGCGCACCGGTTTGCCGCAGATTTACATCATGGACGCCGATGGCACCAACGTGCAGCGCATGACCGATCAGGGATATGCAGTGTCTCCGGCGTGGTCGCCCAATGGGCAGTTTCTGCTGTTTGCCTGGATTCGACACTATGGCCCGGGGGCTCCGGGGGCGCAAGATATATACATCATGGACATTGCCAGCAAGCAGTGGGTGCAATTGACCCACGACGGCGGGAGGAACGATTTTCCCTCCTGGTCGCCGGACGGACGGCACGTCGTGTTTCAGTCCAGCCGCTCGGGAGGCGAACAGATCTGGACCATGCTCGCCGACGGTACCAACCAGAAGCCGTTGACCACGGCGGGAAGCAATACGCAACCGAACTGGAGTTTTAAGTAAGTCATTTAAGCTGATGTTTTTCTATTTCATTCAGACCGGACGGCGACGGAGAAGTTCATCCTGCCGCTGCCGGACTCGATCCGCGCGCTCGCGCAGCGCGCGCTTGCTCGTACGGAGGAGAAGGTGAAGAGACTGAAGGCGATAGCGATTGTTTTCATGGTGGGCGCCGTGATCATGCTGGGCGCCTGCAAGAAGAAGGCGGCGCCACCGCCGCCGCCACCACCACCGCCACCGCCCGCGCCCACGGCTTCGCTGAGCGCGAGCCCGGATACGATCGATAAGGGCGCATCGACCACGCTAACCTGGCAGACCACCAATGCCACCGATGTCAGCATCGACGGCATTGGCGCAGTCCAGCCCAACGGTTCGCAGCGCGTCACCCCGACCGACTCGACTACCTATCACCTGGTCGCGAAGGGGGAGGGCGGAACCCAGGAAGCGACCGCGCGGGTGACGGTGAATGCGCCGGCGGCGCCGCCACCGACGCCTTCGGGCACGGAAGAAGAGTTGTTCTCGCAGAATGTGAAGGATGTGTTCTTCGACTTCGACAAGTCCGACATCCGTCCCGACCAGCAGTCGGCGGTGCAGGGCAATATCGACTTCCTGAAGCAGCATCCCGGCATCAGCTTCACCATTGAGGGACACGCCGACGAGCGGGGATCGACCGAATACAACCTGGCGCTGGGCGACAGCCGCGCCAACGCGGTGAAGACCGCCCTGGTCCAGGGGGGCGTCAACGCGTCGAACATCAAGACAATCAGTTACGGCAAAGAGAAGCCGTTCTGCACCGAGTCGACCGAGCAGTGCTGGCAGACCAACCGCCGCGGACACTTCGTGTACGCGAAGTAAGTGGACATGGGGGCAGGCGCGGGTCCGCCCCCCAGACCATTCCGCGCACTGCAGGATCGGTTCGTCCAGGGTATCGTCGTATCAGGGTATGGCTTCAGCCATACCGCTTGCAGTCAAGGGCTGCGGCTTCAACCGCCCGCGGGCGGCCTTTGAACGGGTATTTTCGGTTTGCACTTGAACGGTATCGATAAAGCGATACCCTGATACGAGGGGCTCTGATACGAACCAGGGTCCCGAGGGAGTCCCGGGAAAGGTCCTCGGGACGCCGGGCGGGCGCACTGCTAGCATCTAAAATGGAAATGACTATGAAGAATTGGCAAAGGTTGGGCGTGTTGATTTTGCTGGGCTTGCTGGCGCTTCCCTCCTGGGGTGCGAGCAAGGAAATTATCCAGCTGCAGACGCAGGTGCAACAACTGCAGGACCAGATGACGCAGATGAAGCAGTCATTTGACCAGCAGATGGGCATCATCCAGCACCTGATCGAGCAGAGCACGGATAACGTCAACAAGGTTGCAGGCCAGGTCACCACGCTGCAGACCAATCTGCAGAAGCAGCAGTCGGACTCCGGGAATCACGTCGAGCAGCTCTCGGGACAGATTCAGGCGCTGAATGACAGCCTCGACGAAGTAAAGGCGCGGCTCAACCGGGTGAGCAAGCAGCTGGAAGACATGCAGTCGGCCCAGCAGACCCTGACGGCACAGCAGCAACAGCAGGCGCAGGCACCTCCGCCGGACGTGCTGTACAACAACGCTTTGCGCGACTACAACGCGGGTAAAAACGACCTGGCGGTGCAGGAGTTCTCCGATTACGTTAAGTTTTATCCCAACACCGACCTGGCGGGAAATTCGTACTTCTACCTGGCCGATATCGAGTTCCGGCAGGGCAATTATCAAAAGGCGGCGAAGGATTATGACCAGGTGCTGCAGAACTTCCCTTCGGGCAACAAAGCTCCCGCGGCGCAGTTGAAGAAGGGCTTTGCCTTGATTGAGCTGGGCCAGAAAGATGATGGCGTGTCGGAGTTGCGGCACGTCATTCAGCGCTGGCCCCGTTCGGCCGAGGCCACGCAGGCGCGCGATCGGCTGCGGAAGCTAGGTGTGCCGGTGACGGCGAAGGCGGGAGAGTAGGGGGATTGTTGGTTGTCTGATTTCTTGATTGTTGATTTTGTTTGGAAATTGACGATTTTGCGAACTCTTACGTCCTGAGTTCAGAAAAAGGGCTTGACACCGCCGGCATTGTCAGCGACGCCTGTTAAAGTCAGTTGACATTAACTTCGGAACTGCCCGTCATGCAGTGAATGGAAGCCGCGACCGGTCTGATCACCTGCGACGCGTTTGCTGTGCAGTATGACGGATCGATCCATGTCGCGCTTCGGTTCGGTATCGCCCCAAAACGCTTATCTACTTCCCTCAGCTAGCTTCTTCAGCGTGTCTTGTATCCCCTGGCGGATTTCGGCACGGCGCTGCTCGGTATCGGACCACGAGGACGCAGGCACTTGATGAGCATCCAGTAGAGCTAAAGCTTCTTCAGCATATTGGCGTGCGAGGTCTTTCTGCCCATTCTGCAGATAAGCATCGGCAAGGTTGGAGTGCGCGTCAGCGGAATCGGGATAGGCGAAGAGGTTGAGCTGGAAGACTTCTATGGCCTCCGTGGTCTCGCCCTCGCGCAAATGTCCGCTGCCAATGATGTCGCCGCTGACTTCCGGCCATAATTGCGCTTGCGGATCTTTTCTTCGGGCGTCGATCAGCTGTTGTTTAACCTGTGCGGCTCCGCCGGGAGTTGCAAGCTGATTGAGAATGGTGGCAGTGGCCAGCGGATCGGCAGGGGCGTGCCCCGGAGTTTTGATGAGCGTGGTGACAAACCACTGCACAAGAATGCCGGGCAGATCGGGGTGAGTTTTGAACAGATCGGTGCCGTGACTACCCGTCGCGGGAACTTTGTGAGGATCGCTGGTCTCATACCACAGCCAAGGCGCATCCTGCGCCGCGGAATAGTGAATCAACTTCCTGCTGGGACTCGAGGCTCTGGCGTACATCCAGAGCATGGCTTCGACCGTTGGGGGATATTCATCGGTGTCGGCAACCACAAAGAGTTCAGGCAAGTGCGAAGCTTGGTGAAGGAATTCGATGCCAGGACGAAAGGTCTCGCCGGACATCAGCACGAGGGACTTCACGTCGTCGGGGTGGAGACTGGCGGTTTCTACAGCATTGATAACTCCATCGCTGCCGGGCCCTGCTAGGCCAATGACGTCACGCTGGACGCCGGGCTGCGAGATCAAGAACTGGAACGCGGTTTCCACGTCGGCTTGCCACTTCTGCTTGACGTATTCGCGTGTGCCGCCGCTCTCGCCATGGCCGCGACTATCGACGGTGAGCGTGTTGATTCCAGTGCCTGCTAGTTGGCGCGCCACCTCGTCCCATGATGTGCGTGTGCGGTTGTTTTGATGGAACAGGATCACGCCGGGACCGGGCTTGCCGGCTGCGAAGTACGTGGCCTTGAGGACGGCGCCATCGGCAGACTTAATATCACTGACGCGCGGCGCGGGCAATGATTGCGAGGTCCCGGCTGATGAGCCCATGGTGAGGCTGTCAGCAGGCAGAACGACCATCTGCGGGCAGGCGCAGCAATCGCGAAAGACGGTGCCGGCGGCGAGTGGCGCTGCTTTCACCTGCGCCACAGCGTGCGTCGAAGTATTGAAGCTGCACCCCAGCGCCAGGATGATGCGTAGTTTTTTCATTTCAGTGCGCCGCGAAATCATTTTTGACCACCTCCCCATTCTTCATGACAAACCGGACACGCTCGAGTTCATGAATGTCGGCGATAGGGTCTCCAGAAACGGCCACGAGATCGGCAAACTTCCCTGGCTCAATCGTGCCAATCCTGTCTTGCCAGCCCAGCATTTCCGCCGCATTGACGGTGATGGCACGGATCACATCAAGGGTCGGGACTCCGGCAGAGTGCAGATTGAGCAAGGTGATGACACTCGCTTGGCCGCATGTCTTGCCGGGATACCACCAGCACATATCCGTACCCGCAGCGAATTTCACGCCCGACTTCAATACGCGCTGGACCAAGTCCTGGTATTCTTTGTCGCCTTGTGTGCTGCGGTTGGCCCTGGAGGCACGGTACTCAGGCGAGAGCACGATGCTCGGCTCCATGATCTTCAGGAGCCAGCCGCCATAAGCCGTCGGCGTCAAGTCAAGGAAGATGCCCTTATCGCGCATCTGCTTCAATTGCTCATCGCTCGCCTCGTTGCCGTGCTCGATAGAATCCGCGCCAGCATCAATGGCCGTCTGGATTGCGGCCTTCTCGGCGGCGTGGACGGCGATCTTAAGATGGTTGCGATGCGCCTCTTCAACAGCCGCGGCTAGCTCAGGAACCGTGAGGTTCACATCGGCCGTGACCTTGATGACGTCGACATTCTGGAAGACATTCTGCCGGACAGCCGCGCGTGCGCGATCAGCCCCGTCAATGAACAAAAATTCCTGATTGAGGATCGCGTCCGCGAGGGCTGGATTCAGGTTCTGAAGATAGTCACCGCGTGTGATCAGCTTGCGGCCTGCAGCTAGCATCCTCGGACCGGGAACGCGGCCCGCGTTAATGGCGTCGCGCAATTCGGTGTCGCCATCGACTCCGGAATGGCCAAGATTGCGAACCGCGGTGATGCCGCTCTCCAGGTCTTCGCGCGCATTCTGCGCGCCCAAAAATGCGCGCTTGGTCGGAGATTCCACGATCGCCATCAGGTCCGCGGGCGCAAAGAAAGGATTTTCGTGGCGCTTGAGTTCCTCTTCCGGCGGAATGACGATGTCGAGAAAGAGGTGGGTGTGGCTGTCGATCAATCCTGGCAGGAGCGTGGCCTTGCCGAGATCGACGATCTTCGCGCCCGACGGCGCCTGCACCTTCGCCGGAACGCCGATTTCCTTGATCTTGCTGCCCTCGATTAACACCACGGCAGGGGCAAGCACGTTTCCGCTTCGTGGGTCCAGCAACCGGCCGGCTTTGACCAGAGTCACAGGAACGGCGGATTGGGCGCGCGCCTGCACAGCCCAAATCACCGCCACAAGCACCAAAAGAACCGGGATCGCAAGCTTTCGCATGACTGAAGTGCTCCTCTCCGTTGAGCTTATGGCTGCGCTGGTAGAGATCGGTCGTTCGCCTATCTACTACACATCGCAGCTATGCTACTACACTATGCGTAGCAGTCAATTAGACGGTGCCGGGGCTGGAGAGTTAGCACTTCGCGGAGGTCATCGCTTCAGGACGAAGCAGCAGGCGGTATGTGCGATGGTTTGAAAGATTCCGCCTGCGATCGCAGCGGCAAACAGGGAGGTCAACAACAGGCTGGCTGCCCGGCATGTCGTTTGTGCCGGTGCGGCCAGGCGTGCCAGCCGATAGCTTAGATGCGATGCGGCAGTTGCTTGCAGAACTCCGGCTTGTTCAGGAACTGCAAGTTTGGCAAGCGCTGAAACCAGTTCTTGCCCGTGCGCACGCCTGATGACCGATTCGTCGCAAGATAGCTCGCGATAGAGTGCCATCCGCTTTCCAGCCAGCCAGACAAGCGGATGGAACCACAATGCGCTCAATGCAATCTCGTATAGTAAACGGATTAGGTTATCCCGGCGTCTTGCATGCACCAGTTCGTGAATCAGGACAGCGTGGAATTCGCGCTGATTGAGCAACCGATCGATCCCGGTAGGCAGCAGAATACGAGGCGAAAGAACGCCGCGAACTGCGGGACTCGGATGCGCGTCGCCGAAGCTCACCGGAATACCATCTGCCATGAAGTTGGACGTGACCCCGGAATCGCTCAGAAGGCCCAGCGCCCGCGCCTCGCGATGCTCTCGGCGCAAACGTGAGAGCAAGCGGATAAGCATGGAGAAGGCTCCCGTCATCCAGATCGTGCCAAGAACTGTGGCGGTCCGGCCTTCTGTCATGACCCATACTGGATCACCAATAACACCGAGTGGTCTAGCCCACGTCAAGTGCGGCGCCCAAAGCTTGTCGAGAAATGCTCCTGAAGGCACAACGAAATTGAATGTCGTCACAACCCAGATCCAATATTTAGTGGTGGCGCTAGCGCGCAGAATTGACGTCAGCGCCCACGCTACCAATCCGACCACCGAGGCAAACAGCAGGTGAATGCTGCAGTAGTACACCGTGCGGGCGATATGTTCATGCACGTTTGCCTCCTCGAGTGCGGCCGTTCTTGTCACCGCCCTTATCGCTGCGCGCCGCGCTCTGCAGTGCGTTTAAGTCCCGTAAGGTAAGGGCGCCACTCTCGAGCAGATTAGAGACGAGCAGGCGAGGCGAGCCGCCGAACAGATCAAGCAAATCGCCCACCAGCCTGCTGCGGTGTTCACTTTCATTGATCGCCGGCCGAAAGAGCTGCGCGTTGCCGATCTTCTTGACCTTTCGCAGCGCGCCCTTCTCCTCCAGCCTGTAGACGAGCGTCTGCACTGTTGTATAAGCTACGCGCTCATCCTCCGGCAGGCTTTCCAGGATCTCGCGCACTGATGCGGTCCCGAGCTTCCAGTACTGTTCCAGAATACGCGTTTCGGCTTTGGAAAGACGCGGCTCCTTCATGAGCTCCTACCCACGCCGGCCATGCTACTACAAGAATCGGAATATGGGCATGATTCTTCCCGGGATCCGGAGTACCGCTAAACACGGCCATCACGAAAGTCATTTCGTGTATTGTAGGCTAGCCGGAAACCACGAGGTCGATGGTCGATTGTTGATAAGTCCGAATATCACCTAGAGCCGCGGCATGGCGCACATATAATTCCAACCTATGCCTAGTGGCAGATATTATCCGCTTCGCAGTTGGTCAACCACGCTGCTACTGGTCATGCTGATTGTGCTCATGTTCATCCTCGTCGGCGCTGTGCTGTCCCGGTTTCGCGGAGATTTTGTAGGATAAACAGGCACTTGAATCTTCGATTCACGCTACAAAAAGGTTTGTCGGGGCATGTTCGCTACCGCTCCGAACACTTGGAGGAGAAGGTGAACGTACAAATAGTGTCTTGCCCGACCTGAGAGAACAACAAAGCCAAGGTCGCGAGTCTCGCGACCCTGATAAAGGAACGGCTTGGTATCGCCGCAACGATTACCCCTGGAAAGAGTGGCCAATTTGACGTCATCGTCGACGGCCAGAAGATTGCCGAGCGCGGTGGAAACTGGTTCACGCGGAGCCTCGGTGCCGGGTATCCGGATGCGGAGAGTGTCGTTGAGTTGCTTGAGAAACGCCGCGCCTGAGAAGTGGCGGGTTAGCGCACGGACACACAATGGCCAGCAGTTCCATGGGACACGGTTGGTTAAAAATAGCCTTGCGCCACAATCCCCACCGGCAGGGGTTTTTTGAGCGATAACGCCGATGTCGCTCATTGACAGGTTTTTGAGTGGATATGGCGATGTTATGCGAACTCAGGCGCAGCCATGGCGGTCGATTAGAATCGCTGAGCGGAAATAAGGGCCGCGCTGTATCGGAATCTTGAAATTCCTGGCGCGGCCCTATCTCGGCTGTTTGTTGTCGCTTAGAAGAACACGCCGTTGATTTCGGTACCCAACACGGAGAAATCGCTCACCGACGTGTCGGACGGATCGGACAAGAACTTGAACCCTTGCTTGGTGGCACTCCACTCGATCCTCGATGACGTGTTCACGTATGTCAGATCGAAGCGGTTGGTAGTATCGTGCGTATGGCCGCCATCGCCGGGATTTTCCCAATGCACGACGAGCGAGACACTGGCCTGATCCGCCGGTTGGCGTGTCAGTCCACTGACCACGTCGTGTGCGTCGATGACAAACGTATCCGTCAGGCACAAGCGACCTGTGCCCGACGCCATGTTCACGCTGATCGCGTCGCCGGGGATGAACTGTGTCCAGAACAATCCCGCCGACGTGATTCCGTAGTTGAAGTCGTTGATTTGCGAGCCGTCCAGGCTCGAGAAGAGGTCGAGTCAGACGAAGGCGAAGCTGCCTTTGCGCTGCTTGCCATCTTGCCCGACGTAGGTTCCGGTCATGAACCGTGTGTCGTTGGCAAAGGTCACGCTACTCGTTCCGCTGCCATCGGTGACGGTGCCGGTGCCGTGCCCCGAGGCGAGGCCCACGCACCCTTTGAAGTTCCCGACAGTCGAAACCTCGCTGCCAGGTGCAGGCAAGAAGAGGTGGAACAGCTCCGTGTCCGGTCCCAGCAGTTCCGTGCCTCCGAGAATCGGGCTCGGAGACGGACTGCAGAACAGGCCGGGAGCAGTCCCTTCGGCCTCGGCTTCCGTGGGAAATGTGAGGTTCGGCGCCATCGCTAGTCCGGCTGCGCCTACCGCGCCGGCGATGAAATTCCGGCGGGAAAAGGCCCGCGACCAGAAATGCGAATGCGCGCCAGCATGAGGTGGAGACAACATCGCGCTCGCCGCAGGCAGACCGGCCAGCGAAGTCCGCGATGACGGATGGCTGAACTGCATATGGATTCTCCTGTTGTAAAGGCATTGCTCCGGGGGGAGGAGATCGGGAGTAGCGCCTGTCTTCGAACGCGTATAGAGATATTCTTTGGTGCCCTTGGGAAAGGCCGAAACGTCAACAGGGGAAGTAGACGGACGGCACAGCGAGTGGCCCACACAGTAATTCAAATTCGAGACGGATTTTGCGCTCCCGGACGCCAGTTTGTCAACGGCGGAACAAGCGATTTTGCCTAATAACCAAACGGGTCCTAGGGTCTTTCGCCCCATACGCCGTTAATGAGTGAAATTGATTAGATAACAACGTCGGCTCCTCGCCGGCCGCGCAAACTTGGCAGCGCATAATTGAAGCGCCTCATATTGTGTCGCGTTCCCCCGCTTTCTCGGCAATTTCAGGAATTTTCCGGGCAGCCCGTCACGTTTTTCCCATTACCACCACATCTGAGTTCCCGAACTTGGTTTCGATTCTGGTTTCCCTAGGCCGAAAGTCTCTTGACAACATCTGAGGCCGCAGAACAAAATCCCGCGGTTCCAAGCGGCGGTGTGCAAAAACCCTGATTCATGTTCAGGCCCGGGTGTGATTTCTCTCGATCGTTCCACTTGTTTTAATTCGAAAATGCTTCGAAGCCTGCACTCCGCGTTGTTCAATCGGCGTAGCCCTTCTAAGGAGCCTTGGATGACGAAGTCTGTCCTCGCACAGTTCGGCCCCGCGATCGTTCCTACGATACTGTTTTTCACCACCGCGATTTTCGCCCAAGTGAATGCCGTCTACATCGAGAGCAACGTCGGACAAGTCCCGGGCAAGAATTCCGTCTTTGCGCTTAAAAACGACGGCGAGGGGAACCTCACGCCCATCAAGGGATCTCCGTTTCTTACCGGCGGTACCGGCGTCTTTGAAATGAATTCAGTGTTCGCTCCCGGGTTCAGTGCCGATCAGGAAATTGTGGTCAGCGCTGCTGGAACGCTTTTGTTCGCAGTCAATGGCGACTCCGATACAATCACCAGCTTCGCCATCAACTCCGACGGCAGCCTCACCAATCTCGCTACCGCGACTTCGAATGGACAGGATCCAGTCAGCATTGGCCTCGATGAGATCAGCCCGGCGGGGCCGCAGATGACCGTCGTGAATCAGGCAAACGATCCTAAACAGACTGGCGGGGTCCCCAATGCGACTAGTTTTACCGTCGACCTCACAACCGGAATCCTGACGCCTGTTGCGAACTCAACGGTCACGTTCCCAACCGGCCCGAGCCAGGCCCTCGTCAGCCCAAGCGGCAAATTTGTTTTCATTCCGGCGGGCAGCACTTTGTATTCCTACAGCGTCGGGGCTGGTGGTCTGCTGATCCTAAATAACACCCAATCAGGTGGAGGTTTTAACGGCGAAGCGGCCAATCCGAAACAGCGGGCTCTCTACGTCGGAATAGCGGCGGTGAATCAATTCGCTGTAGATACCTACAACATGCTGGGAGACGTCGCGCTCTCCAGAACCGTTGTGGACCCCGGTTCCCTGCCGTGCTGGTTCACCATCGACTCCGCAGGCACCCACCTTTATGTAGTCGAGTCCGGCACGAGAACGCTCACGCTCTACAACATCGGAGGAGCGAATTTCCTGAATCCGCAGCAGGTGCAGCACCTGACTCTCAGCGCCGGTACCGATGAGCCAACAAACCTGAAGCTCGATCCTACCGGCCAATTCCTCTACGTGCTTGGCTTGCAACCGAATGGGCAGACCCCAGGAAACTTTCTGCATGTGTTGAAAGTCAGCAGCACCGATGGCACACTGACCGAGACGCAAACTCCGATCAAGATTCCTGTCCACAACGGGGAAGTTCCCATGGGCCTTGCGGTGGTCATGAAATAACGGACAGCTGGCACAGTAATTCTCGAAAACCAGCCTCAGGCGACATAAGACTCATTCCAGCGAGATGTCCATGAAGTGCGCTCCCCTCCTCTCGACAGCGCTCGCCCGTACTCAGCAGCGCGGTCAGCGCCGCTGGCGTTCGGGCGCCGGTGACCTTCCGAACACAAAGGGAATAGAGCCCTTCGCGCTCGATCTCCGCGGCCCCCAGTACCAGTGCGTCCAGATCATCGAAGACCGTCACATACCGTCCCGATAGTGCGTCGGCACGCCGGGAGTCGAGGTCGACGGCGAGTTGCCCGGGCCGCTCCATCGAAACCTCCAGCTTCTCTGTGAAAATGAGCCCCAACCACGGGATCCACCGCCGGCCCTTTTCCGAGGTAACCGAGTGCTCCGACATCGCCGTGCGGGTTGTGCCGGGACCGATGGCGAAGACCTGCACCCTGGTAGCCCGGCACGGTCGCTGAACGACAATTACGACGGATTCACTCCGCTCTCTTCTCCGGTTTGGCTTGTGCGTTATCGAAATACTTCACGAACATGACCTCGTTCTGTGCCTCGTTATACAGAAGTTCGTCGGCGGCGGCCTTTGTCATCAGGATTCCAAATCCACCGGGGCGAATTCCACGTTCTTCACGAACGGACACATGGGCTATAGGTTCCGATTCCGGTTGGCCGACCGCTGCATGAGAGAGTCCCTCGAACGAAAAACCAGGACCCGGGTCGGCGATGCGGAACATAAGCATTCGCGGCGAGCGGACAGAAGCAATCCGAACCTTTCGATTGGGATCGAGCTGACCACCCCATTCGACTGCGTTGAGCAGCAGTTCCCGGAAGCATGAAGCAATCGTTTCGCGCACACCGTCAGGAAGATCAGCCTCCAACTTCATCATGAAGGTCTGAATCCGCTCGGCAGCCTCGCGTGTGCAAGGAATAAGGAGTTCGACCCATTGCGGACGGGCCGACAGCACTTCTATAGCCGCTTGCTGATCGGCGGAAAGCGCTCGTTGCGCGGCTTCGACGGCTTGGCGCGGAGGAAACGGTTTGCTCAGGTAATCGTAGGCTTGCTCCTTCACCGCGCGCAAGAGAGTCTCGGACGTACCGTCGGAGGTCATTATGATGACTTTAGGCCGATTTGTCCCCGAGCGAATACGCGCTAGCACTTCAAGTCCTGAAAGGTGAGGCATCCAAATGTCCAGGAATACAAGGTCGTACTGTTTTTCCTGAATAGCATTCAGTGCAGCAATCCCATCTCCGGCTTCTGATACCTCAAACCCCGCGTTCTCGAGCAGTCTGGAGACGCCGTGGCGAGTCGCCACATCGTCATCGGCAATCAGAATTCTATGTGGATCCGGGGTTTCGTTGGACATAAAAGGCCTCCCCGATCGTCGCGATCGGAATCGCTGGATACTATGTCGGTCTGCTGCTAGCGTCAATACGAACTTAGGCGTAGACTCCTCACCCTCGGAGAGCAAACATGTCCGCGCATTCACCATTGAGACCAACTGCCCCCGACACTGAAGTCACAGAGTTGCTCGATCTTGCCCTTGACCTGATCTGCGTGGCCGGCCTCGACGGATATTTCAAGCGGGTGAACAAAGCATGGACAGATGTTCTCGGCTACACAAAAGAGGAGTTGCTCACGCAGCCCTGGATCAACCTGGTCCATCCGGACGACCAGGAGGCGACGATTGCGGAGGCCGCCAAGGTTTTTCAAGGATATAAAACAATGCGCTTCCGGAACCGCTGTCGATCCAAGAACGGTTCCTTCCGATGGATTGTCTGGACAGCGGCCGCGCCGGCAGACGGACAGTTTTTTTACGCAACTGGCCGCGACGTAACCGAGATGAAGCGCGACGAGGACCTCCTGCTCGCTCAGTACTCCGTCACCAGGGTGCTGGCGGAAGCACCTTCCATGCAGGAAGCAGCACCACAGATCCTGAAGAACATTTGCGAAACCCTGGAGTGGGCGGTAGGCACTGTGTGGCAACTGGACAAAACAGAAGGGGTCTTGCGTTCCGTCGAGACCTGGCACATACCAACCGCGAATGTAAGCGAGTTCTCGGCGGCAACCCTCTCCCGAACCTTCGATCGCGGCGTTGGACTGCCAGGCCGTGTTTGGGGAACCGCCGATGCGCTTTGGATCGAGGACGTAACTAGAGATACAAATTTTCCTCGTACTCTGGTCGCTTCGAAGGAAGGCCTGCACAGCGCGTTTGGTTTTCCAATTCTACTGGGTGATGAGGTGCTGGGGGTACTCGAGTTCTTTAGTTACCAAATCCGGGAGCCTGACACGAAGTTGCTCAATTTATTGTCAGCGGTGGGGAGTCAAATCGGCCAGTTTATCGAGCGCACGGAGGC
>Ga0126383_10001361_pt1 | contig 15110 bp, 14 predicted proteins | sample PanSoiMetPlot_35_FD_96882 | JGI IMG/M metagenome (GOLD analysis project Ga0126383, IMG submission 96882) | Tropical forest soil microbial communities from Panama - MetaG Plot_35 | ecosystem: Environmental > Terrestrial > Soil > Tropical forest > Bulk soil | place: Panama | collected 2016-02-17
AAGCGTTTGCACTGGGTGCCGATTTAGCGTCACAGCAATGCGGTAAGCTGGCCCTAGATTACCTAGACTAGGAAACCGGAGCGAAAGGATCACGAACCCTGTCACCAGTCGAAATCTCACGGGCCGAACGTCGCGCGCCCGAAGCGGTCTCCAGAATGCGTCTTGACGCCGAGGAGATTCTCCGATCGGTCCTCCACCGCCTCGACGATATGAAGGCCGAGGACACCCTCACCATCAATCTCAAAAACAAATCTTCGATCGGCGACTACATGGTCGTGTCCTCCGGCCGGTCGCATCGGCACGTCGGGTCGGTAGCCGACAGAGTGGTCGAAGATTTGCGCAAGCTCGGGGTTCGCGCCCGGGTCGAAGGCATGCCGCATTGTGATTGGGTGCTGATCGACGCCGGTGACGTGATCGTTCACGTCTTTCGACCGGAAGTACGGGATTTTTACAATCTCGAAAAAATGTGGATGACCGGACGGTCCGCGCGCCGCGCCAGTTAGGGCCAAAACTCATTATTTGCACGGCCGCGACGCTGGGCATTTCGGCCGCTGGCTAGGCGTGACCCTAATTCCGTCGCGCTCGGCTTTCCCGTCGTGACGCTCCGGCTCGCCCGGCGGCACAAGCCCATCGTCAGGGAAATGCTAAAGTAAGTCGACCTTATCGCCGCGAGCTACCAGTGCGGCGGTTCACCTGCGATCCTGATCCAGCCTATGATCACGGGGTCGCTTCGGGCCTTTGCCCCCGGCGCCCGAACAGTACGGACGGCAAGAGGTCCGCTCATGCGCGTGATCGTCGCCGCGGTCGGCCGGCTGAAGCAGGGAGCCGAGCGGGAACTCGCCACGGCCTATCGCAAGCGCGTCGAAGCGCTTGGACGTTCGCTGGGGCTGCGCCAGATCGAAGTCATTGAAATCCGCGAGAGCCGGGCGCGCGAGTCGGAGCGGCGGCGCACCGAAGAATCGATTGCCATCGCCAACATTCTCCCCGATGGCGCAGTAATTATTGTTTTCGACCGGGGCGGTGAGAATATCGACAGTCCGGGATTGGCCGCGTTAGTGAAAAAGTGCCGCGAGGAGAACCGCGCGGCGCTGTGCTTCGTGATCGGCGGGGCCGATGGCATCACCCAAAGTCTGCGCGGACGCGCTAGGCACGTCTTGGCTTTTGGCGCGGCGACCTGGCCACATCAGCTCGTCCGCATCATGCTGCTCGAGCAGCTCTATCGTGCCGGTACGATTCTCGCCGGCCACCCTTATCATCGCGGCTGAAGAGGTTAATGGCGGCTCCCGTAAAGGTTAGCAGGCGAATTGTGACGGCGGCCTGCCGTACTTGTCGCATTCCGGTCGCAACCTAGCCCGCTTTTTTCGTTTTACTTGCGTTCCTGAGGGCCGCCTCTACCTTGCAACCCATGATTCTCCAACGGTCGAGTCGAACCGACCCGCGCCTCGTGCTCGGCCCGGCGTTAGCGTTTATGCTCCCTATCGGAGTGCAACTGGCGCTCAATCCCAGCGCCGCGGCGCAAACCCCGCCGCAACCCGCTGTCGGCCAGACACCTGATCCGGCGGACGCGCTCAAGCAACGCGACCGGGAATTAGACGCGGCACTGGCGCGAGCGCGCTATTCCGCCGAAACACAAGCCAAGCTGCGCAGTGAAATTGAAGCCCTCGGCCAGGATCGCCGCAAGTTCAACGCACAGCTGATCGATACGGCCGCGCACGTGCGCGACGTCGAGGTCAATATCAATGCAAGCCAAACCCGGCTCGATTCGCTCAACGAGCAGGAACACGCCTTGCAAGAATCTCTGGATCAGCGGCGCGCAGTGATTATTGAAGTGATCGCCGCCTTGCAACGCCTGGGCCGCCAGCCACCGCCGGCCTTGGTCATCAGCCCCGAAGACGCATTGCGCGCGGTCCGTACAGCGATCACGCTCGGCGCCGTTCTACCGGAAATGCGCGGCCAGGCCGATGCGCTCGCCGGCGATCTCGCGGCGCTATCGAACGTACGTAAAGAGATCGGCGCGCAGCGCGATCGGCTAACGGGCGAACTTGATCTGCTTGGCCGCGAACAACTTCGCGTGAGCCTATTGATCGAGCAACGGCAGAAAAAGCAGACCAATGCCGAGCAAGCGCTCGCCGGCGAGCGGCAGCGGGCCTCCGAGGTTGCGCGCCAAGTCGACAGCATCAAGGACCTGATCGCCAAGCTCGAAGCCGGGCTCGATGATGCAAAGCGCGCGACGCGGGACGCCGATCGGGGAATTGCCGGCGATGCGACGCACCCGGAACTCGCCGCACTGAGCGACCCGGGCCGTCTGACGCCGGCGGTTGCCTTTGCCGATATGCGCGGGCATCTGCATTTGCCGGTCAACGGCGCTCGGATTCGGGAGTTCGGCGGGCGCGACGGCTCGGGCGGAACCCAAAAAGGTCTGTCAATCGCAGCCCGACCCGGCGGCGAGATCACCGCGCCCTGCGACGGTTGGGTTGTTTACGCCGGACGATTTCGCAGCTATGGGCAACTCTTGATCCTCAATGCCGGCGGCGGTTATCATGTGCTGCTGGCGGGGATGGAGCGGATTTCCGTCGATCTCGGCCAATTCGTGCTGACCGGTGAGCCGGTAGCGGTGATGGGTGGCGGATCACAAGCGGCCCCGACCGGCGCGTCCGGTCCCAAGCAACCCGTGCTCTATGTGGAGTTCCGCAAAGACGGCGCTCCTATTGACCCCAGCCCGTGGTGGGCGACTAACGAAGGCGAAAAGGTTCGCGGATGATGCGCAAAACTTCACTGCTCTTTCTCGGTGCACTGGCTGGCGTGTTGGTTACGCTAATGATCACGCAGCCGCGGGCTTTGCTTGTTGGCTCGGCAGCGCGCGCGGCGGTTTCCGACACTTACCGCGAGCTTAATCTGTTCGGCGACGTATTCGAGCGCGTGCGCGCCGATTACGTCGAACGGCCAGACGATAGCAAGCTCGTCGAGTCGGCCATCAACGGCATGCTCGCTGGACTCGATCCGCACTCGAGCTACATGGACCCGAAGAGCTTCCGCGACATGCAGGTGCAGACCCGCGGTGAGTTCGGCGGCCTTGGCATCGAGGTCACGATGGAAGAGGGCCTGGTGAAGGTCGTTGCTCCGATCGACGACACTCCCGCAGCCAAAGCCGGCGTCATGGCCAATGACGTCATCACTCATCTCGACGACGAAGCCGTCCAGGGGCTCACCCTCAATCAGGCCGTCGACAAGATGCGCGGCCCGGTGAATACCAAAATCAAGCTCACGATCATGCGCAAAGGCGCGGACAAGCCAATCGAGGTCTCGATCGTGCGCGACATTATTCGGGTGAAGTCGGTGCGCTGGCATCCGGAAGGCAGCGACGTCGGTTACATTCGTGTCACGCAATTCAACGAGCAGACCACCGACGGATTGAAGCAGGCGATCAACGATCTCAACGCGCAGCTCGGCGCCGACAAGATCAAAGGATACGTTATCGATCTGCGCAACAATCCGGGCGGATTGCTCGACCAGGCGATTTCGGTCTCCGACACCTTCCTGGAGAAGGGCGAGATCGTCTCGACGCGCGGTCGCAACCCGGAAGAGACGCAGCGCTTCAATGCGCGGCCCGGCGACATGAGCAAGGGCAAGCCGCTGATCGTTCTGATCAACGGCGGTTCGGCCTCGGCGTCGGAGATCGTCGCCGGCGCACTGCAGGACCATAAGCGCGCGACCCTGATCGGCACGCGCTCGTTCGGCAAAGGTTCGGTGCAGACCATTATTCCGCTTGGCGCGGGCAATGGTGCGCTGCGCTTGACGACGGCGCGCTACTACACGCCGTCCGGACGCTCGATCCAGGCTAAGGGCATTTCGCCGGATATCGAGGTGTTGCAGGAGGTTCCGGATAACTTGAAGGCGCAGACCGACTCCAAAGGCGAAGCCTCGCTGCGCGGCCATCTCAAGGCCGAAGGCTCCGAGGAAACCGGCTCGCAATCCTACGTGCCGCCGAACGAATCGGACGATAAAGCGATCAAGATGGCGCTTGACCTGTTGCGCGGAACAGCCAGCAACGCCGCTTTCCCGCCGAATCCGAAAGCGGCGGTTCCCAACTGATCGACGGCGCGCAAAGTGAGCAATGAGGAGAGGCCGCCCCGTTTTGTTCTAGGCGACGCAAATGCCCGGCGAGCCCCGCCAGCAGAACGGCTCGCCGCCGTGATTCGCGCGTTGCTGGCTGATCGGGAACGGGATCACCCATGACGATGAATGACCTGACAGCGCCGCTTGGACAGGATCCAACAAGATACCGGCGCGGTATCAAGGTCCCGGTCGGCCATATCATCGCGGCGGGGCTGGGCTTATTCTTCGGTGCGTTTTGTGTTGTGGGCCGTGATCGCCGAAGACCGTTCGGGCGATCAGCCCGTGGCGGCTGCGCCAGCGGATCTGCGCATCGCGAAGAAAGCGCCGGAGGTGGTTGCGGTACCGCAGGCCCCGGCTCCGAACGATGCAGCCGAAGCGGCCGCAACAGCAACGCTGCAGCCATCGGCGCCGGCAAAGCCGCCAAGCGGCATCACGGTCACGATCATCGACGGCAAAACCGGGGCCAAGCGAGAGGTCGTGGTAGCGCCGCCGCCCCAGCCGACCAGCGCCGACACGACCGGTCAGCTTCCAAAGAAGCGTTGATCGCCAAGGTGCAAGGGTGACCTGCTTGCTCCGAGCGCAGCAGCGCGTCGTGGTGACAGACCCGAGCAAATTGAGGATCATCCGGCATCCTTGAGCTAGTCGCCCGCAACCCATCGTTCTCGCAATGCGCGTTAAAGATCTGCCTTACCGTCCCTGCGTCGGCGTTGTGCTCCTCAATCGCGACGGACGCGCGTTTATTGGCCGGCGCATCGACGGACCGGAGCACGTTGATCTCCAGCATTCCTGGCAAATGCCTCAGGGCGGCATCGATGTCGGGGAGGACCCGTGGCCGGCCGCGCTGCGCGAGCTGCGTGAAGAAACCAATATCCGCTCGGTCGAACGGCTCGGCGAAATCGCCGAATGGCTGCGCTACGACATTCCACGCGAGCTGATCGGCCAGGCCTGGAAGGGCAAATACCGCGGCCAGACGCAGAAATGGTTTGCGATGCGCTTTACCGGAAAGGAAAGCGAAATCGACGTCGAACATCCCGACGGCGCGCATGAGGCGGAATTTTCTGCGTGGCGCTGGGAGACTCTGGAAGAGATTCCACGCCTGATCGTGCCGTTCAAGCGCGCGGTCTACGAGCGCGTCGTCGTTGAATTCAAAAAGTATGCCGAATGAAATCCTCGGCTGACGCTACTCTTCGACTGGATGGCCGCGCCGCAGTAATGCGCGGAGAAATTACTGCGCCAACGCAGCCTGCAGGCCGCGCAGCTGGTCGAGACGGCGCAAGAGCTTGTCGCGCTGCGCGTCGTCCTTGCAGTCGGCGACGTCTTCTTCGGCGTCTCTAATATCGTCCGCCAGCGCCTGAAGGTCGAAATCCTCGCGCGCTCCAGCGCGATCGGCGAGCACTGTCAGTCCGCCAGGACCCACTTCGGCAAAGCCACCGACCACGACGACCGCTTCGCGCTGACCCTCGCGGATGATGGTGATGATTCCCGGCCGCAGCAGAGTGACCAACGGCGCATGGCCGGGCAATACGCCGAGATCGCCTTCCATGCCCGGCAGGTCGACCTGATCGACGTCGCCGGAGAACAGCACGGTCTCCGGCGATACGAACTCGAAGTGTAGTCCAGCCATTGCGTCCTGCGCTTTCGCCGCGCCGTGTTAGGCGGCTGCGGCGAGTTTTTTGCCCTTCTCCACCGCCTGCTCGATGGTGCCGACCATGTAGAAGGCCTGCTCGGGCAGGTGATCGTATTTGCCTTCACAAAGTCCTTGGAAGCCGCGGATCGTATCGGCGAGCTCGACAAAGACGCCCGGCGCGCCGGTGAACACTTCGGCGACATGGAACGGCTGTGACAGAAAGCGCTCGATCTTGCGCGCGCGCGCCACCGTCAGCTTGTCCTCTTCCGACAACTCATCCATGCCGAGGATGGCGATGATGTCCTGCAGCGACTTGTAGCGCTGCAAAATCTGCTGCACGCGGCGTGCGGTTTGATAGTGCTCTTCGCCGACGACGAACGGCGACAACATCCGCGATGTAGAGTCGAGGGGATCGACCGCAGGATAAATTCCCTTTTCGGCGATCGAGCGCGACAGCACGGTGGTGGCGTCGAGATGGGCGAACGAGGTCGCGGGCGCCGGATCGGTGAGGTCATCGGCCGGCACATAGATCGCCTGCACCGACGTCACGGAGCCCTTGGTCGTCGTCGTGATGCGCTCCTGCAGCGCGCCCATATCGGTCGCCAAGGTCGGCTGATAACCGACCGCGGAAGGAATGCGGCCGAGCAGCGCGGAAACTTCCGAGCCCGCCTGGGTGAAGCGGAAGATGTTATCGACGAAGAACAGCACGTCCTGACCCTGATCGCGAAAATATTCGGCGACCGTGAGGCCGGTCAGCCCGACCCGGGCGCGTGCCCCCGGCGGCTCATTCATCTGGCCGTAAACGAGCGCGCATTTTGAACCTTCGACTGAGCCTTCCTTGGGGTCCTTGTTGACCTTGGACTCGATCATCTCGTGATAGAGGTCGTTGCCCTCGCGGGTGCGCTCGCCGACGCCGGCAAACACCGAATAGCCGCCGTGGGCCTTGGCGATATTGTTGATGAGCTCCTGAATGATCACGGTCTTGCCGACGCCGGCGCCGCCGAACAGTCCGACCTTGCCGCCCCTGGCATAGGGGGCCAAGAGATCGACCACCTTGATTCCAGTCACCAGGATTTGCGCTTCGGTAGATTGCTCGGTGTAACTCGGCGTCGGTTGATGGATTGGACGCGTTTCCACGCCTTTGATCGGGCCGGCCTCGTCGACCGGCTGGCCGATCACATTCATGATGCGGCCGAGCGTGCCGGGACCGACCGGAATGGCGATCGGCCGGCCGGTATCGGTCACTTCCTGACCGCGGACCAGGCCTTCGCTCGAATCCATGGCGACGGTGCGGACCGTCGATTCGCCGAGATGCTGGGCCACTTCAAGCACCAGCCGGTTGCCCTGGTTGTCGGTTTCCAGCGCGTTGAGGATTGCGGGCAGATGATCTTCGAAATGCACGTCGACCACAGGGCCGATGACTTGGGTGACGCGTCCGACGGGTTGAGCCATATGCTTAAGTCCTTGCCAGAGTTCTTATCGATTAGCGTTGATCACAGCGCTTCGGCACCGGAAATGATCTCGATCAATTCCTTCGTGATCATCGCCTGGCGCGTGCGGTTGTAGAACAGGGTTTGCCGGCGAATCATGTCGCCGGCGTTGCGGGTCGCATTGTCCATCGCCGACATCTGTGCGCCGTAGAACGAAGCGGCATTTTCAAGCAGCGCGCGGAAGATCTGCACCGCGACATTGCGCGGCAACAGATCGCTGAGAATGTCTTCCGCCTCGGGCTCGAACTCGTAGACCGCTCCGCCCAGTGCGTCGGCGGATTTTTGTTCGAATACCGGCGGGATGACCTGCTGGGCGGTGGGAATTTGCGCGATCACGGAACGGAAGCGCGAGAAGAACAGGGTGCAGATATCGAACTCGAATTTATTGAACAGCGCGATGATCTTTTCGGCGATGGCTTCGGCGTTCTCGAAATGCAACACGCGCACCGAACGAAGATCGACCAGTTCGACGATCTGCTTGGCATAGAGCCGGCGCAACTGGTCATAACCCTTGCGGCCGACACAGAAGAACTTGACCTCTTTGCCTTCGGCGGCAAGCGCGGTGGCGCGTTCGCGCGCCAGCCGCACGATGGCGGAGTTGAACGGACCGCACAGCCCGCGTTCGGCCGTGCACACCAGCAACAGATGTTTCTGATCGCTGCCGGTGCCGCGCAGGAGCCGCGGCGCACTCTCCATCGCCGCGACGGAGGCTGCAATGTTGCCGAGGACCGCGTCCATGCGCGCAGCATACGGGCGCGCCGCCTCGGCGGCCGCCTGCGCGCGGCGCAATTTCGATGCCGCGACCATTTGCATGGCCTTGGTAATCTTTTGCGTCGCCTTGGTCGCGGCGATGCGATTGCGCAGGTCTTTGAGCGACGGCATGGATATTTATGACTTAAGCGGACGTGTTACTAGGCGAAAGTCCTGGCGTAATTGTCGACGACGGTCTTGAGCTTGCCGGCGGTAGCATCGTCGAGATCGCGTGAATTGCGGATCGCCCCAAGAACATCGGCGTGTTGGTTGCGCAAAAGCCCGAGCAATCCCTCCTCGAACGCGCGCACGCGCTCGACCGCCAGCACATCCAAATAGCCGTTGACGCCAGCATAGATCACGCAGACCTGCTCCTCCATGCGCAGCGGCGAGAACTGCGGCTGCTTGAGAAGTTCGGTGAGCCGCGCGCCGCGGTTGAGAAGCCGCTGCGTGGTGGCGTCGAGATCGGACCCGAACTGCGCGAATGCCGCCATTTCACGGTACTGGGCGAGCTCGCCTTTGATACGGCCGGCGACCTTTTTCATCGCCCTGGTCTGGGCGGCGGAACCGACGCGCGACACCGAAAGCCCGACATTCACCGCCGGCCGGATGCCCTGATAGAACAGATCCGTCTCCAGGAAGATCTGGCCATCGGTGATCGAGATGACGTTGGTCGGAATATAGGCGGAGACGTCGTTGGCCTGCGTTTCGATGACCGGCAGTGCTGTGAGCGAGCCGGCCTTGTAGTCGTCGTTCATCTTCGCCGCGCGCTCGAGCAGCCGCGAGTGCAGATAGAATACGTCGCCGGGATAGGCTTCCCGGCCGGGCGGGCGGCGCAGCAATAGCGACATCTGGCGGTAAGCGACCGCCTGCTTCGACAGGTCGTCATAGATGATGACCGCATGCATGCCGTTGTCGCGGAAATATTCGCCCATCGCGCAGCCGGAGAACGGCGCCAGATATTGCATCGGCGCCGCATCCGAAGCGGTGGCGGCAATGATGATCGAATAGTCGAGCGCGCCGTTTTCCTCCAAGACTTTGACGAATTGCGCGACCGTCGACCGCTTCTGCCCGACTGCGACATAGACGCAATAAAGCTTGATTTTCTCATCGCCCGAGGCATTGAGCGACTTTTGATTAAGGATAGTGTCGAGCGCAATCGCGGTCTTGCCGGTCTGGCGATCGCCGATGATCAGTTCGCGCTGGCCGCGGCCGATCGGAATCAAGGCGTCGATCGCCTTCAATCCGGTCGCCATCGGCTCGTTCACCGACCGGCGCGGGATAATCCCCGGCGCCTTGACGTCGACGCGCGCCCGGTGCTCGGCCTTGATCGGCCCCTTGCCGTCGATCGGTTCGCCGAGCGCGTCGACGACGCGGCCGAGCAAATCCTTGCCAACCGGAACTTCGACGATGGCGCGAGTGCGCTTGACCGTCTGACCTTCCTTGATCTCGCGGTCATCGCCAAAAATCACGATGCCGACATTGTCGTTTTCGAGATTGAGCGCCATGCCGCGCACGCCGCTCTCGAACTCGACCATTTCGCCAGCCTGCACATTGTCGAGCCCGTACACGCGCGCGATGCCGTCACCGACCGACAACACCTGTCCGACCTCGGAAACCTCGGCTTCTTGTCCGAAATTTTTGATCTGCTCTTTGAGGATTGCGGAAATTTCCGCAGCGCGGATATCCATTAGCGAGCCTCTTTCATCGCGTGCTTGATGCCATTGAGTTTGGTGCGGAGCGAGCTGTCGACCATGCGGCTGCCGAGCTTGACAACGAGCCCGCCGAGAATGGCCGGATCGACCTTGACGTCGAGATCGACGTCTTTGCCGGTGACCGCTTTGAGCGCGGCGCGCAGCGCGTCGACATGCTGATCCTTGAGGGGTTCGGCGACAGTCACCTCGGCGGTGGCTTCGCCTTTGTGCTGGGCGACTAGCGCGCGGAATGCCTTGATCATATCGCGCACTGCGAACAGCCTCCGATTGGACGCGGCAAGCTTGAGAAAGTTGGCCGCGAGGCCGCGGATGCCGGCGCGGTCGAGGACCGCAGACAGAGCCTGCAATTGTTCTTTGGTTGAAAAGACCGGACTGCGCACGAGCCGGGTCAGGTCGGGACTGTCGGCGACGAGCGCATCGAAGCGATCGAGGTCGGCTTTTACCGCCTCGATCGCATTCGTCTCCCGCGCGAGATCGAATAACGCGGTCGCATAGCGGCCGGCCATGCCGGACAAGGCGGGTGTTTCGGCTGCCAAAGTCTGTGCTCGCTGCGCTTACTCGATGGCGATCAAGCCGGCGGTGTTCTTGAGTTATTATCCGCAAGACCCGCAACCGGCGCGCATGTCGGCACAAGCCACTGGCACTCAAGCGGAATTCAAGCGGGACTACGCTTCGCCGAACGCTGCACGGGGCTGCGTCCGGAAGTTGCCGAGTTGCTAACATGAAGCGATATGCGGTGCAACAACGGGCGCCTGCGCGAAAAGCCCGGAGGCATTCCAAATTCGAAACCGAGGCCGGCTGCATTTGCAGCGACCACGCGGTGTGAACAAGACAGCGCACAGTGGTCCTGCTATCACCCGGCGCGGAAAGGCTGCAACCGCAATGGTCAAACGTCCGGCAAACTCCGCTTCTCGCAAATCGACGTCCCGAAAGTCCGCCGCCACACCCGTAATGCTGCCAACCGATCGGCTTCGTTATTCGCCGATCACCGATCGGGCGCCACTGAAACTGCCGAACGGCGCCCGCATGGCGGTGTGGGTCATCATCAATGTCGAGGAATGGGATGCGACCCAACCGATGCCGCGCACCGTGCTTACGCCGCCCGCCGGCGGTTCGCCGATGCCCGACGTCCCGAACTGGGCTTGGCACGAATACGGCAATCGCGTCGGCTTCTGGCGGTTCGTTGAAATATTCGATGCCTTCGCAATACCCGGCGTGCTTGCCATCAACGGTTCGGCGCTCGCCGCCTATCCGCAGATTGTGCACGCGGCAGTCGAGCGGAATTGGGAATTCATGGGCCACGGCTTCACGCAGCGCAATCTGCAGAAGGTCGCCGACGAGCGCGCCGATATTCGCAAAGTGCGCGAGGTCATTGCCAAAGCCACCGGCAAGCGGCCGCGCGGCTGGCTCGGCCCCGGATTGACCGAGACCTGGCAAACGCCGGACGTGCTGGCCGAGGAAGGCTACGACTATGTCGCCGACTGGGTGCTCGACGATCAGCCGGTGTGGCTCAGGACTCGCGGCAAGCCGATCCTCAATTTGCCTTACACGCAGGAATGCAATGACGTGGCGATGATGCTGATCCAGCACCACAAAGCGTCGGAATATTGCGAACGCGCGCTCGACCAGTTCGAACAGATCTATGCCGACGCTGCCACTTCAGCGCGCGTCATGGCGCTGTCGATGCACCCCTACATCATGGGGGCCCCGCACCGTGCGAAATATCTGCGCCGCATTTTCGAAGTCATTCGCAAGAAACCGGACGTGCTGTTCTGGACCGGCGCGCAGATCGCGGACTGGTTCATCGCTTCCGGACCGAAAGCTCCGTGAGAAAGCCCGATCTTGACAGTGGCGGCTTGGCGCATGCCGATATCGGTGCGCGTCTGATGCTCGTGGTACTTGGCCTAATCTGGGGCATCACTTGGCCGGTGATGAAAATCGCGCTCAATGAGATCCCACCTCTGACCATGCGCGGGACGGCGGCGATTTTGGGCGCGGTGACGTATTACCTGATGTGCGTCCTGATGCGGCGCAGTTTGCGCGTTCCCTCACCGAAGATCTGGGCACATATCGTGGTCGCATCGCTGCTCAATATCGTGTCGTTCAGCCTATTCAGCGCCTTCGCCCAGCTCGTCGCCACCACCTCGCGCGTGGCGATCCTCGCCTACACCATGCCGATCTGGGCGACATTGCTGGCGTGGCCGTTTCTTGGCGAGCGGCCCAACCGCGTGCAAGCGATCGCTCTTATCCTGTGCGCTGCTGGTCTTGCCATCTTAATCTATCCGTTGACGTCGAACGGAATCCCGCTCGGTATTGTGTTTGCGCTGGCGGTCGGCGTGTGTTGGGGCGGCGGCACGGTCTACCTGAAATGGGCGCAGATCGAGGCCGATCAGATGGGCGTGGGAAGCTGGCAAATGACAATTGCCGCCGTCATCCTCGCCGCCTGCATGCTGATCTTCGATGGCGGACCGCAGTTCGGGACCGCGCATCTCGACGGCGTTCTGGCGACGGCATGGACCGGAATCGCGAGCAACGGCATCGCCTATGCGCTCTGGTTCACCATTATCCAGCGGCTGCCGGCGGTAACTGCGTCGCTCGGGGTGCTCGCATCGCCGGTGATAGGCGTCATCGGATCGTTTGCTATTCTCGGCGAGGTGCCGTCGGCTTCCGACATGGTCGGCTTTGCGCTGATCTTCGTCGCCTCGGCTTGCGTTTTGCTGACGCGCCAGAGCACCGTCGAGACCGCCTCGCACGCGGCGTGAGCGATCTGATATTGCGGCGCAAGTCGATCGCGCCACCGCCATTCGTTCAAGGACCGGCTAGCTTTGCCAAATCGGCGATGCGCGCCGCCATCGCGCTTTGCGGATCGGACAGCGGATCGATCACGGTGAAATGGTTCGTTTCGGCGATCTCCTCGTACCGCGCTTGCGCACCCGCCTGCTGCCAGGCCTGTGCGATGGTGCGGCTCTGCCGCTTGAATTCTCCGGATTCGAGTCCGCCGACTATGGCATCGAAAATGCGGTCGGCCGTGACCGGCCAAAACTGCGGCGACAGCTTGCGGGCTTGCGCCGTATCGAGCCGCAGATCCTGATTGACGCTGGTGCTCAAGAGCGGGGTGAGGTCGAACACACCTGAGATCGAATAGGCAGCCGGAACGAGATCGGCGGGGGCTTTCGGATACAGCGCGCGCCAGTCGGTCGCCAGCAAGGCGGCGGCGAGGTGCCCGCCTGCCGAATGGCCATAGACGATCATGCGCCGGCCAAACCGCTGCCAGAGGAAAGCGCACATGCGTTGCATTTGTTCGACGATGTCGGCGACCGTGACGATCGGACAGAGATCATAACCGACCACGGCGACGGAAATGCCGCGCCCATTCGGCCCGCGCGCCATTTGGCTGAAGATCGACGGCTCGAGCGAGCGCCACCAGCCGCCATGAATAAAGATCGCGAGCGGCGCATTTTCGTCCCCCTGCGCCAGAAATAGGTCGATGGTCTGCCGCGGCGTGCCGCCGTAGGTCAGGCCGAGCTCGGCGCGGCCGTTTTTGAGCATCTCCGCGCGATAAAGCTCCGCTTCTTGCGTCCAACGGGCAAAAATCTCGGGGTGCTCGGGGACGCGGGCGCGATTGTTGTATTCAACTTCATAGTCGATCGCGGCCACCGGGCGCCTCCTTAAGGATTGCGCGGCAAATCTGCGGCATGTCCTCGGCGCTGGCAAGTTGGCGCGGGGCGCATGCCCGCGTTCGGTAAGCCGCAAACTCGGTGGTTTGCGGGGTGAGCGCCGCCCGGTAAAAGGAACGCCATGAGAGTTGACGGCAAATCGATGCGCAGCATCTGGCTGGAACCCGACGGTTGGTCGGTCGGGATCATCGACCAGACTGCGCTGCCGCACCGGCTCACGACCGCCCGCCTTACCAGCGTGGAAGACGCAGCGCATGCGATTCGGGCGATGCTGGTGCGCGGCGCGCCGTTGATCGGCGCGACTGCGGCCTACGGCGTTTGCCTGGCGCTGCGCGCGGATGCGTCAGACGAGACGCTCGATCGCGCCTGCGCGACCTTGCTGCGGACGCGGCCGACCGCGATTAACCTCAAATGGGCGCTCGACGAAATGGTCGCCGCGGTGCTCAACCGCGCGCGCGCCGAGCGCGTTGGCGCGGCGTACCGGCGCGCCCGGGAAATCTGCGACCAGGACATCGCCATCAACACCGCAATCGGAAAGAACGGATTGCCGCTGATCGAAGCGGCCGCCAAACGCAAGAAGCCGGGCCAGGCCGTCAACGTGCTCACCCATTGCAATGCCGGATGGCTGGCGGCGGTCGATGTCGGCACCGCCACCGCGCCGATTTACCGGGCGCACGATAACGGCATCGCTATTCACGTGTTTGCCGATGAGACGCGGCCGCGCAACCAGGGGGCGTCGCTGACCGCTTGGGAGCTGGGCCGGCACGGCGTGCCGCACACCGTGATCGCCGACAATACCGGCGGCCATCTCATGCAGCATGGGCTCGTCGACCTGGTCATCGTCGGCACCGACCGCGTCACCGCCGCCGGCGATGTGTGCAACAAGATCGGCACTTATCTGAAGGCGCTCGCGGCGCGCGACAACAACATCCCGTTCTATGTGGCGCTGCCGTCGCCGACCATCGACTTTTCGATCCGCGACGGGCTTGCCGAAATCCCGATCGAAGAACGCGGCGCCGAGGAGGTGGCGACCATGACCGGCCGCACCGCGCAGGGCGACGTTGCAACAGTACGGATCGTGCCCGACGGCTCGCCGGTGGCCAATTACGGCTTCGACGTCACGCCGGCGCGGCTCATCACCGCGCTCATTACCGAACGCGGCGTGATTGCCGCCTCGCGCGAGGCCTTGGCGAGGGCTTTTCCCGAGCGCGCCGACGCGGCAGAATGAGACGACCGTGAGTCTCGTCGTTCTGGTTGGCGTGGAGTCTGTTACGTGGCTAAGTTCGCCTATCGTCCGCTCTCGAACGTGCCGCTCCCTGGAATTCTCAGCATGAACACCGACGCGCCGGCCAGCGTGGCCACCAGGATCGCACCTTCAGTCTTGCCGTTGGTGGATGGGCGGCAATCGGAAATGGCGCTTGCCATCGCCCGCGGCACCGCGCGCTATCTGCACGCGCTTGGCTATTGCGTCGTGCGTGAACTGCCGTTGCCGTCGGGCCGGCGCGCCGACCTCGTCGCGCTCGGCGGCGACGGCGAAATCATCATTGTGGAGATAAAATCATCGGTGGCCGATTTCCGGGCCGACCAAAAATGGATGGATTATCGCCGACACTGTGATCGGTTGTTCTTCGCCACCCATGCCGGAGTGCCATACGATATTTTCCCCGCTGACGCGGGCTTGATGGTTGCCGACGCGTTCGGCGCCTCGATCGTAAGCGAAGCGCCGGAACGGCGT
>Ga0126383_10001362_pt1 | contig 15107 bp, 12 predicted proteins | sample PanSoiMetPlot_35_FD_96882 | JGI IMG/M metagenome (GOLD analysis project Ga0126383, IMG submission 96882) | Tropical forest soil microbial communities from Panama - MetaG Plot_35 | ecosystem: Environmental > Terrestrial > Soil > Tropical forest > Bulk soil | place: Panama | collected 2016-02-17
CGCCACGGCGCCCACCACGTGAACAGGTTGGTGTTGTCGGGATCGAGCGACCGTCCCACGTCCACGAGCGGCGACTCGAGCAGCGTCGCGAACAGGGCGCGCTCCTCGGGGCGCTGGCCGATGGCGCCGGGCTTGCGCTCCTTCGGGTGCACGTCCATCTCGGCGCGCGCGATATTCATGTCGCCACAGACGACGACCTGGCGCCCTTCCCGTCCCTGTTGCCGCGACCACTCGATGAGCCGGTTCACGAAATCGACTTTCGCCGCGTAGTCCTTCCCGCCATTCGGAACGTACACCGACGCGATCGTCAGATCGCCCAGCTCGGCGAGGACGATGCGGGATTCGTAATCGAACGGCGGATGGTTGAAGACGGGGTCGACCGCGAACAGGTCTTTGCGGACGTGCAGCGAGACACCGGAATAGCCTTTGCGCGTGTGCCAGTAGGTGTGGTAATCGGGAGCCTTGCACTCCTCGGGGATCTGGTTGGCTTCCGCCTTCAGCTCCTGCAGGCAGACGACGTCGGGGCGGTCGCGATCGAGCCACTCGCGAAACTGCGTCGCACGGGCCCGAATCCCGTTCACGTTCCACGTCGCGATCTTCATCGCGGAGCGCCGCCGAGCGGTTCGAGCCGCGGGGCCAGCAGATGGATAAGACACCAGGCGGCGACGTACGCGAGTCCGCACACGACAAACAACGGCGTATAGTCGCTGCCGTTGGCCTGGAGGACCAGCCCGGTGACGCGCTGGAAAACGAGGCCCCCCACGGCGCCGGCGCAGGCGCCGATCCCGACCACCGATCCTACGGCGGCACGCGGAAACATGTCGCTCGCCAGGGTATACACGTTCGCCGACCAGGCCTGGTGCGCTGCGGCCGCGACGGCGACGATCAGCACCGACGTCCACATGCTGCCCGCCAGTGGCGCGAACGCCGTCGGAACGATCAAGAGCGCCATCGCGAGCAGCGCCGTCTTACGCGCGCGGTTGACCGTCCACCCGCGCTTGATCAGCGCGCTGGACAGCCAGCCCCCGCCAACCGATCCGACATCCGCCACGAGGTAGACGACGATCAGTGGCAGCGCCAGCTGCGTGAGCGTGACACCGTAGCGCGCGTCGAGGAATTTCGGGAGCCAGTACAGGTAGAACCACCAGATCGGGTCCGCCAGCAGCTTGCCGACCGCGAACGCCCAGGTCTGCCGATGGGTGAGTAGCCGGAGCCACGGGACACGCGCCGCCTGCCCGGTTGGCGGATCGCTGTGGATAAGCGCCAATTCTTCCGAGGTGACGCGTGGGTGCGACCCGGGCTCACGATACAGGACGAGCCAAACCAGCACCCACAGGAATCCCAATGACCCCGTGACAATGAACGCCGGCTGCCATCCCCATCGCAGGACGATCCACGGGACGAGAATCGGCGTGAGGATCGCACCGGTGTTCGTTCCGGCGTTGAAAATTCCGGCGGCCAGCGCGCGCTCCCGCTGCGGGAACCACTCGGCCACCGTCTTGATCGCTCCGGGAAAATTGGCCGACTCTCCGAGACCCAGAAACGCACGGGCAGCGGAGAATCCCGCCGCTGTGCGCGCGAACGCATGTCCGATCGCCGCGAGACTCCACGCAACTACCGCCATGGCGATGCCGCGACGCACGCCGACCCGGTCCAGCCACCACCCGGCCACGAGGAAACCCAGCGCGTACACCACCGTGAACGACAACACGACGTTGGCGTACTGTGATTCCGACCAATGCAGCTCGCGCTGCAGCGTCGGCGCCAGGATGCCGAGCACCTGGCGGTCCATGTAGTTGATCGTGGTGACGGCGAACAACAGCGCGCATACCGTCCAGCGGTAGCCGATCTTCACCCGCCTCCGCCTCCCCGTTCGATCGCTTCCCACAACCCCTGCAGGTAGGTGATGCCCAGCGCCCGGTCATAGAGACCGTAGCCCGGGCGCCCCGTCTCCCCCCAGATCATGCGGCCGTGATCGGGCCGCATCGGGCCGGCGAACCCCGTTTCGTGGAGGGTCCTCAGCACCTGATAGAGGTCGACGCTCCCGGATGCTGAGGGATGCGCGGTCTCGTGAAAGCGGCGCGCTCCCGTCACCCGCACGTTGCGGCAGTGTGCAAAGTGAATGCGCCCCATCCCGCCGAGGCGGCGCACCATCGCCACGAGGTCGTTCTCGGGATCGGCGCCGAGCGAGCCGGTGCAGAAGGTGACGCCATTCGCCGGATCATCGACCAGGCGGACGAGGCGGTCCAAGGCGGGCGCATTCGTGATGATGCGCGGCAGCCCGAAGATCGACCACGGTGGGTCGTCGGGGTGGAGCGCCAGGCGCACGCCCGCCTGCGCGGCAACCGGGACCACGCGCTCCAGAAAGTAGGCGAGGTGGTCCCACAGTCGCTCTGCATCCACCGCCCGATAGGCGGCGAGCAGCGCCTGCAGCTGCGCGGCATCGTATGTCGTGGCCCAGCCCGGCAGCTCTCCGGTGCCGCGCGACAGGTCGATCGCGGCGAGGGCGCCGTCATCGAAGGCGAGCGCGGTGGATCCGTCGGGGAGCCCCAGCGCCAGATCAGTGCGTACCCAGTCGAACACCGGCATGAAGTTGTAGCACAGCACCGGAATTCCCAGCTCACCCAGAGTGCGGATGCTGACACAGTAGTTGTCGATCCATCGGTCGCGGCTCGAGCGCCCGAGCTTGATATCCTCGTGGACCGGGACGCTCTCCACCACGGCGAACGCGAGCCCGGCGTCTTCGATCTGCGATTTGAGATTCCCCAGACGATCCGGCGTCCAGGGCGCGCCGGGGGGAACGTCGTACAAAGCGCTCACGACCCCGCGCACGCCCGGGATCTGGCGGATGTGGGCGAGCGGGACCTGATCTCCCGGACCGAACCACCGAAACGCCGGCATCATCGCCGCCGCCATCCCTCGACATCGGCCACACTCAGGCGGCTGAAGTCACCGGGCTGCGTGATCTTCAGCGCCCCGGCACAGACGGCGAACTCGAGCGCCTCGGCCGGCGGCGCGCCGACCAGCAGGCGGGCGATCAGCGCCCCCGCGAAGCAGTCGCCGCCGCCGACGCGGTCCACGACGGCGATTTCGTGCCGACTGCTCGCGACGCCGCGCCGCTGCGCCGCGTCGTAGAGCACGGCGCTCCAGCGCTGCGTGTGCGCCGCGATCGATTCCCGCTCGGTGACGGCGGCGTAGCGGCAGCCAAGATCCCCGGCCACCCGTTCCGCGAGACGCCCGTCGGAGGCGGCGATTCCCAGCATGGCCTCGAGCGCCGCCGCATTGCCGATCACCAGATCGGCGCTCCGTGCGAGCGGCTCCACGATCGGGCGCGGATCGCGCCCGAGCCACAGCGCCGCGCGGTAGTTGAGGTCGAGGCTCACCGGCTGGCGCGAGGCCCGCGCCACACGCATCGCCGCGGCGAGGGCCCGGGCCGGCCCCTCACCCAGTGCCGCCGTGATCCCCGTCGCATGAAACCACGTCGCGCCAGCGAGGATCGCGTCCCAATCGAGAGCGTCGGGATCGAGCTGGGCGAATGCCGAATGCGATCGGTCGTACACCACCCGCATCGTGCGCAGATCGGCGCCGGGCTCCACGAAGTAGAGTCCCAGGCGCTCGCCTCCGCGCAGGGTCCACCGCGTGCCGACGCCTTCGTGCTGCAGCGCCGCAAGGCCGGCATCGCCGAGGGGATTCTCGGGCAACCGGGAGACGTACTCGCACGGGACTCCAAAGTGACTCAACGCGACCGCGACGTTGGCTTCCGCGCCGCCGAAATAGGTATCGAAATGAGGCGACGCGAGCAGCCGTTCCTCGCCCGGCGGGCTCAACCGGAGCAGCAGCTCGCCGAAGGTGACGACGCCGGTCACGAGGAGCGATCCGGCGATTGCCGCGCGGCCCGGACCTCCGCTACGAAGGCGCGCGCCCGGTCGCTGAGCTCGGCGGGCGGCGCCCCTACCAGCGCGCCGCCCACACTCACCGCCGCGGCGCCGGCGCGAATCCATTCGCTGACGCGCTCGAGGGTGATGCCACCGGACGGGACGATGCGGAGATGCGGCAGCGGCGCGAGCAAATCCTTCAAGAATCCAGGACCGACCGCGGCCGCGGGGAAGAGCTTCACGAGCGCCGCTCCGGCACGCCACGCCCCCAGGATCTCGGTCGGCGTGAACGCTCCCGGGATGCAGGGGACATTACGATCGCGGCAGACGCGAATCACCTCCGGCTCGACGGTCGGGCTCACGACGAACCGCGCCCCGGCGTCCATCACGCTTCGTGCAGCCGCCGCGTCCAGCACAGTCCCGGCGCCGATGAGCACCTCACCCCCGACTCGGGAGAGCTCGGCGATGCCATCGACGGCCCCCGGCGTCGTGAGCGTGATCTCCAGCGCGCCCACGCCGCCGTCTCCCAGAGCCCGAGCGACTTCCGTGAGCCCCTTCGCGTTGCGCGCGCGCAGTACTGCGATCACTCCGCTCGCCAGCAGAAGATCGAGTGCGGGATCGCTCATGAGGTTTCCAACGATGCGATCGCCCCCTCCACTCCTACTGCTTCCAGCCGGCACAACGCGGCCGCCACCGCATCCACGAACTCGGGCACAGCGGTGACTCGTGTCCCCCAAAGCTCCTCATCTCCCAGGACACGGGCCGCCAGCCGCCGCAGCGTCTCCGCCGCAACAGGGCCCGCCCTGCGCTCCGGGTCGACCGCCGACCAGTGTGCGCTCAACCGCGGCAAGTCCATATCCTGAATGCTGTAGGATGTCCCGCGCCACCACCCGAGTCCCTCGCTCGCCGATGATTGCTCGATGCATCGGGTGTAGCGCAACGACGCCGCGCACGCGAGCGCCAGACACAATGGAACGCGGTGGCACGATGCGGCGAACCCGAAGACCGACGGCAGCACGCGCAACCGCAGCTTGGGCGTTTGATTGGTTGCGATGACCTCCCAGCGATGCTCCAGCCAGGGATTGCGGAAGCGGTCGACCACGCTGCGTGCGAACGGTTGCGCTTCGTCTGCGGGCAGTCCTGACCCGGGGATGATCTCGTCGAACAGCAGGCGCTCGAGAAACGCGCCGAGCGTCGGATGCTCGACCGCCTCCCGCACGGTGGCGACCGCCGCGAGGATGGCGAGCGGCGCCATCGCCGTGTGCGGCCCGTTCAGGAGCCGGAGCTTCCGCTGGCTGTAGAAGGTGATGTCCGGGGTCACCACGACTCCGGGAGTGGCATCGATCGGGAATGCGGTGGCGAGGTCGGCCGGGTCGGCGGCGATCGCCCACAGCGCGTACGGCTCGGTGAGCGTGAGCAGCGGGTCGGAGTACCCGAGGCGGGCTTCCAGCGCCGTTCGGGCCTCTGGAGTCGAGGCGGTGGTGATCCGGTCCACGAGGGAAGAACAAATGGTCACGCGGTTCGTCAGCCAGTCGCGGAACGTCCGGTCCGGCCCGGCGACCTCGTCCAGCATCTCCGCCAGCCGCACCCCATTCTCCGGGATCAGCTCGGTCGGGATCACGAACAACCGGGGCCCATCGGGCAACGCCTGGAAGCGGGCACGCAGCAGGTCGAGCAGCCGGGACGGATAGGGCGCGTCGCGGCGAAAGCCCGCCTCCGTCACGTTGCTCACGATGATCTGCAGCTCCGGACGCGCCACCAGGGACCGCACCTCGTGCCACTCGTCATCCGCCACCAGCGCCCGCGAGATCGACCCGACGAGCCGGGTGCGTTCGACCGGCATCCCGTTCTCGAGCCCCCGCTCGACGAGCGTGAAGAGCCCGTCCTGAGCATTCATCGTCTGCGCCGCTCCACGGGAAGTGCTTTGGACCACGACGATGCGACCATGGAAGCGGCCGGCGCGGTTCGCCGCGTCGACCGCGGCGGCCGACAGGGCGCGCAGCAGCACCCCGGTGCCGAACTGCAGCACACGCTCCGGCAAATCGGCCCGCGGGTAAGCGCCCGCGGGCCAGTGGCTGGCGGCGAGGCTTGCTACGGCAGCTGCCAGACTTCCCCGTGATTCTGCGTCATCACCGGGATCAACACCCGGTTGCGCTTGCCGTCGTACCCGATATCCGCCGGGCTCGGCACGCCGGAAATCACCTTCACCTCGTTGCCGCTCTGGTAGGCCGAGACCGTCGAATCGGTCCAGCTCGACACGAGAATCTTGCCGCGCCCGACTTCGACGCCGTCGAATCCGCCCGGCCCGCGGGCGATGACGGTCGGGTTCTTGTCGCCCAGCTTCCAATCGAAAATCGACGGGCCTCCGAAGGCGACGACGATGAAGCGGTTGCCCGAAACGTCCCACGTGATGCCGTTGGGCCGCTGCAGCGTGTCGCCCTGTGCCGCGACCGACACCCGGCCGCGGGCGATCCGGAAGATGCGATCGGGGCCGGGGTGGGTGACGTTTCCGGTGCTGTCGAACTTGATGCCGGTGTCGGTGATGTAGAGCGCTCCGTCGGGACCGATCGCCGGATCGTTCAGGAACACCGCCCCCGCGGCACGCAGGTCGACCATCGTGATGGGGCGTCCGGTCCGGGCGTTGAAGGCGCGGGCCACATCGATGTCGGTCACCCACAGCGTATCGCCCTTCACGGCGAGCCCCTTCGGCGCGTTGAGCGTCACGCCGTTCTTCCCGCCCTCGATGAACTTGAGGGCGCGCGCGCCGCTGTCGGGGACCACGAGGCTGATGAACCCGTTGTTGTCCTTCACGCCCGGGTTGCCGTTGATGTTGGAGATGAAGTACACGTCCAGCCCCGCGTCCCAGAGAAACGACTCGGGAGTCTGCAGCGAATCGATCTGGGCGACCTTGTGGGCTTCAGGAGGCGGCGGCGGAGCCGGCGGCTTCTGCTCCGCCTTCTTGCAGGACGCCGCGACGACGGCGGCGGCGACCAGGACACGCTTGAGATCAACCATGATCGCTCCTTTGGTCACGTTCCCCTCACAACCGCTTCATGAGCACCTGAAACCGCTCGTCGCCGCGCAGCGGGTCGAGGTCGGAATCGTTCTCGAACCACTCGCGGTGCCCGAATCCATTCTGGACCGCCTTCTCGAGGCAGGCAATGGCATCGTCCACCCGTCCCATATTCGAATACGAGCAGGCCACGTTGTACAGGACTCCCGGGTCTTCCGAGTCGATCGCGTAGGCCCGGCGCGTCCAATCGAGCCCGCGCTCACTGTCCCCTAGCTGGACCAGAGCCCCGGCGCCAAGGTACAACGCCCGGGCGTCATCGGGGTTCAGCTCCAGGTGCTTTTCGGCCACTTCGAGCCCGTGCCGCATTGCGGCGTGCATTTCGTCTTCGCGTCCCAGTGCCTTCAGGGGAGCGGCCATCAGCACCAGCGCCTGATAGTCCTCGGGCCGCACCCGCGAGGCCTCCTCGTAGTGACGCACCGCTTCCTCCAGTTTCCCCTCCTGAAAACAGGCACGCGCGTAGAAATAGTGCGCCTCGTACAACTTGGGATTGAGGCGAATCGCTGTCTCGAACTCGCGGCGTGCCTCGTCGTACTGCTTGCTGAGCGAGACCGCGAACCCCCGCGAGGCGTGCGCTTCGGCCAGCTCGGGATCGAGCTCCAGCGCCTTGCGGCTGGCGCTCTCGGCCCCTTCGAGATTCGCCTTGCTGCCGTCCCAGTACATGTAGAGGAACGAGCAGCAGTCGGCGACGCCGGCGTAGGCGATGGCATACCCCGGATCGATTTCGATGGCCCGCTCGAACATGCGCCGCGCGAACTGCATGCCGGTGCGGCGGAATTGATGGAAGAACTGGCGGCCGCGCAGATAGTAGTCGTACGCCTGGACGTTGGCGGTGGGCGCCTTCTCGATCGCCCGCTTCTCGGCGTCGGACAGCACCACACGCAGCGCACGCACGATGTTTCCCGCGATTTCGTCCTGGATGGCGAACACGTCCTGCAGCTCGCGGTCGTAGCGCTCCGACCAGAGATGGTAGCCATCGGCGACGTTCACGAGCTGCGCCGTGACCCGCAGCTTCGAGCCCGCCTTGCGCACGCTGCCCTCGAGCACCGTGGTGACGTTCAGCTGCTCGCCGACCTTGCGGATGTCCTGGTTCTTTCCTTTGAAGGCGAACGACGACGTGCGGGAGGCGACGCGCAGCGCCTGGATCTTGGTGAGGGCATTGATGATTTCCTCGGCGACGCCGTCGGTGAAGTACTCGTTCTCGGGGTCGGCGCTCATGTTCACGAACGGCAACACGGCGATCGACTTCGTGCTGGCTGTGGCCACACTCGAGGTGGTCATCCCGGGAGGGGTACTCGAGCCCGGCGCCTTCAACGCCTGCGAGAACTGGGCGGCTGTCGGAAAGCGGGCAGCGGCGTCCTTCGCGAGCGCCTTCATCACCACCGGCTCGAGCCACTCGGGGAGATCGCCGCGCGAGCCGCGCAGCGGCGGCGGCGGCTCGGTGAAACACTGCGCGATGATCGCCTGCGCCGTCGGGCCCGTGAACGGCGTGCGCCCCGCGAGCATCTCGTAGACCACGCACCCCAGGCTGTAGACGTCGCTGCGCCCGTCGAGCTCCGCCGCGCCCGCCGCCTGCTCGGGGCTCATGTACGCCGGCGTGCCCACCGTCGCGCCGGTCTGGGTCAGGGTGTTCGCCGACGCGGCGGTCACCGCTTTCGCGATCCCGAAGTCCGTCACCACCGCTTCCCCCTCGTGCAACATGACGTTCTCGGGCTTGATGTCGCGATGCACGACCCCGTGGCGATGGGCGTAGTCGAGCGCCGCCGCGACCGCCCGGCCCAGATAGAGCGCGTCGTCCACCGGGAGGCGCTGCTCCCGCTCCAGCCGCTGCCGCAGCGATTCTCCTTCGACGTACGGCATCACGTAGTAGAGCAGATCGCCTGCCTGTCCCGAGTCGTACAACGGCACGATATGGGGATGCTGCAGCTGCGCGGCGATCTGGATCTCGCGCAGGAAGCGCTCGGGGCCGAGGTTCACGGCGAGGTAGGGATGCAGCACTTTGATGGCGACCGGCCGGTCGTGCTTCTTGTCCTGCGCGCGATACACGGTAGCCATGCCGCCGCGGCCGACCTCCCGATCGAACGTGTAGCGGTCGGCCAGCGTTGTGCGCAGTCGATCCAGCAGGTCGGCCATGCTCGGAGCTATTCCTTTTCTTCCTCGTGCTCCTTCTTGCGAGCATCGACCACGCGCGACGCGACGTCGGGGGGGACCTGCTCGTAGGTGTGGAACTTCTGCCGGTACGTGCCGCGGCCGTGCGTGATCGAATGCAGCGACGTGGCATAGCGGTCGAGATCCGCCTCCGGCACGTGCGCCTTCACCTTGACCAGCTTGCCGTCGGGCTCGGTGCCGAGAATCTGGCCGCGCCGTGAGGAGAGATCGCCCATGACGGCTCCCTGGTACTCGTCGGGGGTCCAGACCTCCACCTCCATGATCGGCTCGAGCAGCACCGGCTTGCAGCTGGGGCTCACGTTCCGGAACGCGAGGATGCCGGCCATCTTGAACGACATTTCGTTGGAATCGACGTCATGGTAGGAGCCGTCGAACAGCTCCACCTTGAAGTCCACCACCGGGTAGCCCGCCACGGGGCCGCGTTCCTTCGCTTCGACGATCCCTTTCTCCACCGCCGGGATGTACTGGCGTGGAATCACTCCGCCGACGATCTGATCGTCGAACTCGAACCCCGAGCCGCGCGGTAGCGGCGCGATGCGGATCCAGCAGTCGCCGTACTGCCCGCGGCCGCCGGTCTGCTTCTTGTGCTTCCCCTGTCCTTCGCCCTTGCCCCGCAGCGTCTCGCGGTAAGCGATCTTCGGCTTCCCGATGATGGCGTGCACCCCGAACTTGCGCGCCAGCCGCCCCACCACGATTTCGAGGTGCCGCTCGCCCAGGCCGCGGATCAGCGTCTGGCCCAGCTCGGCGTTGTACTCGTGGTGGAACGTCGGGTCTTCCTCGTGCAGCTTGTGCAGGCCGGTCGACAGCTTGTCTTCCTCCCCGCGCTGCTTCACTTCCACGGAGACGGTGATCACGGGCTCCGGGAAGGGGATCTTCGCCAGCACGATGGACCGCGCCTGCGTCGAGAGCGTGTCGTTGGTATGCGTGTCGCGCAGCTTCGCCACGACGCCGATATCGCCGGCGTGCAGCTCGCTGATCTCGGTGCGCTCCTTGCCGACCGCTACGCAGAGGTGGTTGAGCTTCTCGGTCGCCTGGCGCGGGGCGTTGAAGACGTCCTGGCCGTTCTTGACGGAGCCGGAATAGATGCGGAAGAACGTCACGTCGCCGACGTGCGGCTCGGAGATGGTCTTGAACACCTGCGCCACGAATGGCCCCGCGTCGTCCGGTTGCAGGGTGATCTGCTCGACTTTGCCCCACGTCTCCGCGGTCACCGGCGGCCGCTCGGCGGGCGAGGGGAGCAACTCGACCATCTTCGACAGGAGCGCCCGCGTCCCGAACGTCTGCTCGGCGGCGCCGCAGAACAGCGGGTACAGCTCCCCCCTGGCCATGCCCGCTTTCATCGCGCGGATCGCCTCGTCGCGGCCGATCTCCTCACCGCCGAGGTAGCGCTCGAGCAGCGCGTCGTCCGTCGCGGCGATGCTCTCGATCAGCTCCTGCGAATACTTGGTGAACCGGTCCTGGTACTCGGACGGGACGTCGACTTCCTCGTACTCACCCGATTTGGTGCCCTTCTTGTAGAGATGGCACTTCTTGGAAAACAGGTTGATGATGCCGTGGAACTCCGCCCCTTCCCCGACGGGGATCTCGACCGGGATCACCTTGGGCGTCAGGCGGTTCTTGATCGACGCGAACACCTTCTCGAAGTCGGCGTGCTCCTTGTCCATGAGTGAGACGAAGAACATGCGCGGCACGCGTCGCTGCTCGCAGTAGTCCCACACCTTCTCGGTGCCGACCTCGACGCCGGCCGTCGCCGACACGACCACCACGGCGCCGTCCGCGGCCCACACGCCCGCCAGCGCGTCGCCCGTGAAGTCGAGGTATCCCGGCGTATCGATCAGGTTGAGCTTCGTGTCCATCCACTCGGCGACGGCCAGAGCCAGGTTGATGGAGTATTTGCGCTCGATTTCGTCTGCGGTGTAATCGGTGAGGGCAGTGCCGTCTTTCACGGACCCGTGTCGCTTGCTGGTGCCGGCCACGAACGCGAGGGCATCGACGAGGGACGTCTTCCCGCTCGCGCCGTGGCCCACGACGGCCACGTTGCGGATCTCGCCTGTCTTGTAGATGCGCATGAGCGCACGATCTCCTGCCAGGGGGGAGAAAAATATGACAAGAGAGCAGACGGACGGCTAGGCGGAGAACAGGTCTTTATTGCTAGACGCACAGACGCACACGGGTGAACAGTGAAGAGAGACTGGGTAGGCCTGTTCTCTCGGACTGTTCTCCCCTGTGCGGCTGTGCGTCTAGTCGTGCTTGTCCCCGCCTTCTCTTTGACGTCTACTTGGCTCGCGTCTCCGTCCCCGTCATCATGACGGCCCAGGGCCCGTTCCCCTGCGCCATCGAGAATTCGAACGTGTACGAGTCGGGTGACACCTGCTTGGCGACGTAGCGCTGCTTCACGGGCTGCCCGCCCATCGTCGTCTCCATCTCCCAGGTCCAGGTGTCGCCGGACACCTGACCGTAGGCCATATCGGTGGCCCCCATCCCGGAGTTGTCGACGCCGTAATAGGTGTAGCGCTTGCGATCGCTGTCGTAGCCCAGGATGCCGAGACTCTTCATGGCCCCCATGGGCGAGGTCCCCTCGCTGCGACACACGAGGTGAAAGCCGCCCTGGAACCACTCGCAGACGTCGGTGCCGGACACTTTCCCACCGGGGCCCATCGGCCCGGGCTTCATCTCACCCTCGGACGTCCAGCGGCCGGCGAAGAACGCCAGCTTCTGCTGTTCTGGACCGGGCTTGGGTGGGGCTGGGGGATTCTGTGCGCAGAGGACGGAAGCAAAGGCAGCGAATGCAAACACCGGTGCAGCGGAACGGATGAACATGAGTCCCTCGCGGTTGGCGACAGTTGCAAATATGACGCATAGGATCCACACGGCTAGATAACTGGAAGAAGGACATTCACACGAGTAGTGCTTGTTCCCGCTTTTTCGTCTTCGGGACTCCAAGCGACGCCACCCACCCCACCAGCATCACTCCTCCCGCCACCAGAAACGCCGCCATTGCCGACGCCCGGTCATACACCACCCCGATCACGAATGGCCCCATGAATCGTCCCAAAGCGCCCAGCGACTGCGCCACCCCGAGTACGGTCCCCTGTTCGTTCGCGGCGGCGAAGGTCGAGACGAGGCCGGTGGCCGCGGGCGCCATGATGCTGTTGGAGAACGCGAGCACCACGGTCCATGCATAGAGCGCTGCGCTGTGGGCCAGAAACGGGACGACGGCGATGGCCCACGCCATCCCGAGCATCCCCGTGATCAGCAGTTTGCGGTCAGTGATCACACGCGTCAGCAGCCGAAACACGCCGCCCTGAACGATGGCCGCGACAAGCCCGACGACCGTGAAGAAGATTCCCAGGTCCGGCTCGTGCCAGTGCAGCGTCGTCGTCGCCCACAACGGCAGCGCCACCGTGTAGGCCGCGAACGCGAATGGAGTGATTGCCCACACCAGCATCAGCGGGCGCAGCTCCGGGTGGGCCAGCGCCACCGCCATATGTCGAAACGGCCACAGCTCGCGGACCGCGCGGTGCTCCGCGCGCAGCGACTCGGGCAGGATGAAATACGCGGACAGGAGGTTCACGATCGAAAGGCCCGCGGCAACGAGGCCCGGTGCGGCATGGCCGCCCAGCCGCGACGCCATGCTCCCGATGCCGGGACCGAAGATGAACCCGAGCCCAAAGGCCATTCCGATCAGTCCCATCCCTTTGGAGCGCTCCTCCGCGACGGTGATATCGGCGACGTACGCCTGCGCGGCGGAGATGTTGCCGCCGGCGAACCCGGCGATCAGCCGGGCGATCAGCAGCACGAGGAACGAAGGAGCGTACGCGAACAGCAGATATCCCGCCGCGTTCAACACCATCGTGCCGAGCAGGATGGGGCGGCGACCGATGCGGTCCGACAACCGGCCGAGCAGTGCGGTAGAGAAGAACTGCATCAGGGAAAAGGAACCGATCAGCGCGCCATACCCGATACCGTGTGCACCAAAGCGCGCCGAATAGAACGGCAGGATCGGGATCACGATCCCGAACCCGACGAGATCGATGAAAATGGTGAGCCAGATGATCGCCAGACGGGGTCGAGCCGAAGGCATGGCGGGATAATCTAGCCGCGCTACGTTACCCGAGCCCTCACCAGCGCGGAGCTCCCATGAGCATGTGGCATCGACTCGGCACGAGGGACGAGGTGTCTGCCCGTGTGCCGTTCACCGTGAAGCTCGACCGTCACAGCATCGCGATCTTCCTCTACGACGGACAGTTCCGGGCCATTTCCAACACCTGCAATCACCAGGGCGGTCCGCTCAGCCAGGGGCGTCTCCACGGCGAGTACGTGATGTGCCCCTGGCATGCCTGGGAGTACAGCGTCATCACGGGCAAAGGGCCTCCGGGATTCGAAGGCGACGCCGCGGCGGTGTACGCCGTGGAAGTACGTGCCGATGGCGTGTACGTGCAGACGCCGCCGGTCACTCCCCGCGCCCTCGCCAAACATGAGCCGCACCCCCTGCTCCACCCGGCGGTGAAGCCGGCGGGAGCGCCGCCCCGGGTGCTCGGCATCTCGACGACGGCGATGGACGACACCAATCCGCGCTTCTCCACTTCCGACGCGCTGCTCGAGCACGCGATGCGCTACGCGAAAGAGACGCTGCACGCCGACACGCAGACGATCCGGCTGCGCGATTTGAAGTTCCGCCCCTGCGAAGGGAACTACTCCAAGGCTTCGCACGCCTGCACCTGGCCCTGCGCCATTACGGAGCGGGATCCCGAGGATCAGCTGACGGCGGTGTACGAGGGGCTCGTGAACTGGGGCGACGTCGTGCTGATCTCCACGCCGATCCGCTGGGGCAATGCGTCTTCGCTCTATTACAAGATGGCCGAGCGGCTCAACTGCGTGCAGAACCAGGTCACCATCAAAAACAAGGTGCTGATCAGGAACAAAGTCGCGGCGTTCATCATTACGGGTGGACAGGACAACATCCAGGGCGTCGCCGGCTCGATGTTCACGTTCTGGTCGGAGCTCGGCTTCATGTTCCCGCCCTTCCCGTTCATCGCGCACTCCCGCGGATGGGACGCCGAGGACATGGAGAACAACGTGCGCCAGGTGAAGATGAGCGAAGCGCTCGCCGAGGCGTCGCGTGAGCTGGCGGACCGGGCGGTGGAGTTCTGGAAGATCCTCGACGAGCACAAGCAGGAGCTCGGCAAGCCCATGGAGCGCGCCGGGCGCAAGGCCAACACGATTCCGATGCCGGAAGAGGAAGAGGTGGAGGTATGAGCCGACGGATGGAGATCGCAAAGGCGTACGAGAAGGCGCTGTTCGCGGGGGACCGTGCCGGCGTCGGCGCCCGCGTCACCGACGACGTCGTGTACTGGGTCGCCGGCACGCCGCGTATCGGCGGCGAATGGCGCGGACGAGAGGCGGTCCTCGATGCGCTGTGGAATCGCGAGCCGGGGCTGGGAGCGGCGGACTGGGGGTCAGAGGACGTGTGGCGGGAATGGTACGAGGCCGATGACCGGGTCCTCGTCGAGATCAGGGAAAAGAGCTGGCTGAAGAGCGATCCGAAGGATGTCATGGACCAGCGCACCTGCGTCGTCATCAAGTTCAAGGACGACAGGATCTGTGAGCTCAGAGACTACACCGACAGTCACCTATATGAGGAGTTTCTCAAGAGGCACAGAAGCGAGCTTCCCAAGTTCCGGGAGTAGACGCTCAGACAGTACCAAGTGGCCAAGACGCTGAGCGGTCACCGCTCAGCGTCTTGGCCTCCTAGTGACTGTCTGTCCGGCCACGGACTATCTGATCACTCAGCGAAATCGAATGCGGCAACCATGTCATTCGCGTTCGCGTCACGATCCGTCAACGGCTGCAATCCCCATCTGTGCTCGATCAACGCCAGGATCGACGTCGTGTCGTACAGGTTGTGGTCGACGAAGTGGCGCCGAGCGAGGGGCGAGATCACGAGCGTCGGCACTCTGATGCCCGGGCCCCACCGGTCCACCACCGGCGGC
>Ga0126383_10001364_pt1 | contig 15105 bp, 9 predicted proteins | sample PanSoiMetPlot_35_FD_96882 | JGI IMG/M metagenome (GOLD analysis project Ga0126383, IMG submission 96882) | Tropical forest soil microbial communities from Panama - MetaG Plot_35 | ecosystem: Environmental > Terrestrial > Soil > Tropical forest > Bulk soil | place: Panama | collected 2016-02-17
CTCGACAAGAAACTCGCGCTCGGGGTTTCCACTGACGGCGACGCCGATAGGTTCGGATTTATTGATCGCGACGGCTCATTCGTTTCGGCCAATCACATTCTGGCGCTCGTGTTGGATTACCTGTGCGAGACGCGGCCCGCGTGGACGGGCGGCGTCGCGCGAAGCGTGGCGACCACTCATCTGCTGGATCGCATAGCTCTTCGGCGCGGACGCCAGGTTTATGAGACGCCGGTCGGATTTAAATTCATAGGCGAGTTGATTAACCAGGACAAGATCATCCTGGGCGGCGAAGAGAGCGCCGGTCTGACTGTGAAAGGCCACTTCCCGGAAAAAGATGGGATACTGGCCTGCCTGCTGGTGGTCGAGATGGTAGCGGCGCGTGGCGCGTCACTCGGCGAAATGCTCGAAGAATTGTTCCGAAAAGACGGCGCGCTCTACAGCGAGCGCGTCGGAATCAAACTGACCCCCGAAGTCAAAGGTCGTTTGCAAAAACGGTTGTCGTCCGATCCGCCCGATTCAATCGGCGGACGCCGCGTCGCCGAGGTCAATCGGATGGACGGAGTGAAATACATCTTTGAAGACGGGTCATGGATGTTGCTCCGCATGTCTGGCACCGAGCCTGTTGTTCGGTGTTACGCAGAAACAAATACCAAGAAAGATTTGGAGGTGTTGATTGAAACAGGTAGTAAATTCGTACTCAGCTAGAACTTCGGCCAAAGTCCGTTACGTAGGATTCGACGGCGCCCGGACAATATGGCGAGTACCGCGCTTTCCCAACTACGTCTGGTTGGCGATGATCATCTTGACCGTCTCCGCCCTATCTTATTCGGCCTACTCTCGCGCCCGCGAGCAGGAGCGCGAAGCCAGAGATTCATACAACGAAACCTCAGCGCGAGTCGAGAACGCGAAAAGTTTAAACAGGCAGATCAAGGATCGGACGACTCGCATCAGGCAAAACCCCGAAGTCGCGGCGCAGGCCGCGCAGAACCAGTTGCGCCTTATCCGCCGCAACGAAGTGGTTGTTTCCCTTCGATAACCGGCGATCCGATGTTTTCGCCTGGCCAGTGCCCCGGCCAGGCGAAGACTCTCAAGCTATTTCCCGCTGCGTTTTGACTTCGACCTCTCTTCGGCCAGCTTCGAAAGTTTCTTCCATCGGTTTTTTTCGATCCGCTGCGCAAGCTGATCCTGGCGGCGGGCCAAATGATCGAGTTCGCGCCGCATCTTCAGGTAGTTCTCGAAACGCGCGGCGTCGAGCGCGCCCGACTCCAGGGCTTCGAGCACGGCGCAGCGTGGCTCGGTCTGGTGCTTACAATCACTGAAGTGACATTGCGCGGCGAGCTCCTCGATCTCTTCAAAGGCCGTCTCGACGCCCTCTTCAACGTCCCACAACTGCAACTCGCGCATGCCCGGAGTGTCTAAAACCATCGAGCCGTTCGGCGCCAGGATCAATTCGCGATGGCGCGTCGTGTGCCGGCCTCGATCATCGTGTTCGCGGACTTCTTTGATCTGCTGCCGGTCGAAACCCAGCAGCCGGTTGATCAAAGTCGACTTGCCGACGCCTGATGTTCCGACCAGCGCGACTGTCATACCGGGGCTGAAATATTGATCGAGGGCGTCAAGCCCTTCGCCTTTGATCGCGCAGACGGCATGAATCGGCGCCCCGGCCGCGGCCTCTTCCGCCTCTTCGACCCTCGCCTCCACATCGTCACAGAGATCGGTCTTGGTCAGCAGGATCGCGGGTTTTGCGCCGCTCTCCCACGCGACGGACAGGTATCGCTCGATTCGTCGCGGATTGAAATCCTGATTGAGCGATGTGACCAGAAAGAGAGTGTCAATGTTCGCCCCGACGACCTGCTCCTCGGTCCTGGAGCCTTTGGTCTTGCGCATGAATTTGCTGCGGCGTGGCAGCACGGCATGGATCACGGCTTTGTTTTCGATTTCAATCGGGCTCAGCGCGACCCAGTCGCCGACGGCGGGAAGATCGGCGCGGCTCTCGGCTTCGTGTCTCAATCGTCCGGCGATTTCGGCCAGTATCTCGCGCTCCGCAGTGTAGACGCGATAGAATTGATTGTATTCAAGCGCCACGCGCCCGGCCGCATAACCCTGCTCGGCGAATTGGTGAAAATGCGCGGCGAAGAAATCGTTCCAGCCGTATCGCGCCAATTGTTGATCGCTCAAAGTCATTTCAATCTTCTCCTAAAAATTGTCCGCGGTTTTCCAAAACACGGGAGCCAAATATAGGGCGGCGTTCGTTCGCGCCTTCGGATTCGGCGATTCCCATTTCGATTCTGGATTGATTGGCGTTTATGGAAGGGGTGAGTCGCAGCGCAGTGGCGCACCAATACCGTTTCATCACTATGGAAGGTGATGTCGTTGGCGACTGCAGGCAACTCATTTTTTAGCGAACAATCATAGGCGAATGAACTGGAGGGTGGTTTTACATCCTCGATTCCATTTCCAGACCTGGATGCTACACGCTTACGCAGTAGAAATGCAAATGCGGCGGATAATCCCTCCTTCAGAATCATCTGGCAAAATACAAAATTTGAGTCGAAAGATTATTTCGCAGGCGAAGCCAATGGCTATGGCTGAAGAGACGCTGGGGGAGGGCTTCGCCTGCGAAAAATCAATCCGATGATCGAAAGCGACCTGAAGCCTGCCGTTCCCAAAATCTTTTTGGGGGCATACTGTCTCTAGCGACCGTTAGCTTCATTTCCCTTCGATTGCGGTCGACCTGTCATATTTCAAGCAATGTGCCATAGCTGGCGGATCAGAAAGCTAAGGCGGTTAGTCGGGGCGAAATCGTTTTGAGTGTTTGATTTAGCTGTTGTCCGAGAGAGTTTGAAGTTGAGGGCGGCGGATGACCTGAGAAGGGAATCACTAACAGAACTGTTAGCCGTACTAACCGAACTGTTTGTGAGCGCGGAGCGGCTAAAAGCGTTGTGGCGTCACCACCGCCGTGGTCGGCGTTATTTTGAACCTGGCGCTAGTCTTTGGATGTAAAACGTTTGTGCGCGGAATTCAAAACATCCATTGCCCGCTTTTGTTCATTTGATTGCGCCCCCGTTTCAATTTGCGCGATCAGGGCTCTGAGTTGGGGGGTGTTGGCCGCCGCCAGATCGAAGGCCAGCTCCTCCATTTTCTTTAAACCATAATCGTTCAACTCTTTGACCAATGCGATTACGGTGTCGCCAGGCGCCATATGGCCGCTGAAGGAACTGACCCGCGCCTCCACTTCGTGGCTGAGCGTCATCCAGAAGTAGCTGAGCAGTGAGGGGAGCAGCGGGCGAAGTAATTCCCAGGCGAAGTCCCCTTCCTGAGTGATCCAGAAGAAGGCCAGGTAGTAGTGGCGCGCGCTGATGTAGTCGCGATTGCGGAATGAGGCGCCGGCGCGGGAACTGCAGTAACTCGCCGCGCCCCACAAGAATTCGTCCACGCTGACCTCCGGCTCTCGCCGGATGTAGAGTTCGGCCAGTATCTTCAACCCGCGCAGCGCGCAGTTGGCGCTGGCGATGAAGTCGTGGCGGCGCAAGTCGGAGGCCGCGTCGAAGAGGCGGTCGGCTTCCTCCAGCGTGATTTGATCGTTCGTGTGCAGCGAGAATTGTTCCAGATCACGCTTGACTCCGGCCAATTCGGTCGTCTGCAACAGCCGGCTGATCGCGTCGGTCTGCCGCGCGAAATATTGATTACCGGCGCGCTCGGCCACTTCCAGGTCCGCCAATTCGTTCAGCAGGTCGGCGCAGTAACTTTCACCGCGCGCGGGCGCGAAGAGGATCGAGGTCGCGCCCGGGGGGGTCAGGCGGATGTGGGATTCCAGCGCGACACGCAGCAGGTTCAGGTCAACCAATCGGATGGCCCGCTCCGGGTCGTCTTCGTCGAGGCGCAGGATATAAGCCGAGAGCGACGGACATTCGGGTTTGAAGTCGAAGATGCCGGCGCGGTAGGCGAGCCTTGCCACGGTGCGAATGTCCTCGCGCTTGCGGTAGACGTTATCGAAGTCATATCGGGCTTTGAGTTTGTTGATCGCCTGATTGAGGGTCGTGCGCGGCTCCACTGCGCTCAGAAAGTCGGTCAGGACGTTGGCGCGGACGTCGGGTGGAATGACGGGCAGGCGCAGGTCCTCGAAGAAATAACGCAGCGTCTCGCGTTCCGAACGCCTCACAGGCGCCGGCGCGGGCGGCGCGGGCGAGGCGCTCGCGGCGACCGTGATCGGCGGGGGACGCTTGATGACCACAGGGCGCGAGGCGGCGATACCCTCGCTCTCCTCAACGGGCGCCGGAGTGGTCTCGGAAGATATTGTGGCCGCAGCGGCCCCGGCGCCCGGCGGAAGCTCGATCACAGGCTGGATTACGGACTCCTCCCGTCGCACCTTGAGCTGTTCGTACGCTTCCTCTATCAGTTTGTCATAGAAGATGAACTCGTCGCAGGCCTTGATCAGCAGGTCGCTGGTCGAGGCCTGCACCCCGACACCGATCGTGTACTTCCCGTACTCACGCGCCTTGCTCATGAGCGAGGAGAAATCGCTGTCGCCGGAGACGATCACTATCGTGTCGATGTATTCCAGCGTGTAAATGCTCTCCATGACATCGATCACCAGTCGAATGTCGGCGCGGTTCTTCCCGCCCTGCTGGACGTTGTAGGAGTAAAGTTGCACCAGCTCCACCGCGTTCTCGCGCAGCGCGTCGCGGTACTTGATCAGCCGCGACCAGTCTCCGTAGGCGCGCTTAAGCGTGATACGCCCGAGGCGCCGGATGGCCTTAAGAAGCAGCCCCAGGTCGAATTCGCCGAAGTGATTAGAAGCGCTCAGTGAGATATTTTCGAAGTCAATGAAGACGGCGATCTTTTGATTGTCCTGCATACGAACTGATCTGACGATTGAATGAGGAGGATAAAGAGGAGTGTTCAGTCGGGATATTACCTGATTTCTCGTCAACCCCAAACCTTTTCGTACCTTTCCGCAACGGAGTTGTATTAAACTCCGTCTTCTCCTATGCCGAGCATTGATCTACCATGCGGCATCCATAACGCATCTGGGATAGTTTTTACCCGATTACGCAGACAACACTCAATGGAGGAAAGACATGCGTCGCCGATTTACGCTCGTGTTGGTCATCATCGCTCTCTCAACCATCGCTTCACTGAACATCGTTACAGCGGACAACTGGCCGCAATGGCGCGGCCCATCGCTCAACGGCGTCAGCGGCGAGAAGAATCTGCCGGTCAAATGGACCACCGAGGAGAACGTCACGTGGAAGCTGCAGATGCCCGCGTGGAGCGGTTCGACGCCGATCATCTGGGGAAATTACATCTTCCTCAACGCTTCCGAGGGAGAACCCAACAGGACGGTCAAGGGCGATATTCACCTCTGGTGTGTTGATCGGACGAAGGGAACCGCGCTGTGGAAGAAATTACTCGGCTCCGGCGACGTCAAGCTTCGCAAACAGAACATGTCTTCCCCATCACCGGTGACTGACGGGCGTAACGTCTGGGTGATGACGGGCACGGGCGTTCTGAAAGCCTTCGATTTCAAGGGCAATGAATTGTGGGCGCGGGAGATTCAGAAAGATTACGGCAAATTCGGATTGAACTGGGGCTACGCTTCGTCGCCGCTGCTGTACGAAGACTCGCTCTTCGTGCAGGTGCTGCACGGAATGAAGACTCACGATCCTTCGTACCTGCTGCGGATTGACAAGCAGACGGGCAAGACGATCTGGCGCGTCGAACGGCCGACGGCGGCGATCAAGGAATCGCCCGATTCTTACGCGACGCCTGCGCTGCTGCGTTACGGCAATAACGTCGAGATCGTCGTACTCGGCGGCGATTGCGTAACCGGCCACGACCCGGCGACGGGCAAGGAGTTGTGGCGCGGCAACGGTCTCAATCCCAGCAACGATCCGAACTACCGCGTCATCGCCTCGCCAGTCACTTTTGATGGCGTGATCTACGCTCCGACGCGCGTCAAACCGCTGACTGCTTTTCGCGCGGGCGGGCGCGGCGACATCACCGCCACGCACCATCTCTGGTCGTTTCAAAACGGCCCGGACGTGCCGACGCCGGTGACCGATGGCAAATACTTTTACAGCGTCAGTGACGGCGGCGTCGCGTGGTGTCTGGACGCCAAGACCGGCGCCGAGATTTATGGCCGGCAGCGATTGAAACCCGGAACTTACAGCTCGTCGCCCGTGCTGGCCGATGGGAAGATTTACATCACGAGCGAAGAAGGATTGACGACCGTCTACAAAGCGGGGCCGCAGTTTGAAATCCTGGCCGAGAACGCGCTCAACGATTACTGCCTGAGTACGGTGGCGATTTCCGACGGGCAGCTTTTCCTCCGCACGGCGTCTTATCTGTATTGCATTGGCAAGCGCGCAACGCCTTGATTATCCGATATGTTCAAAGCATTAGATCCCATAACATTGACTATTGAAGGGAGAGTTCATGACCGGAATCACTAAACGCTCGTTTCTTGTTCTGTTCGCCCTGCTGTTTGTTGTGGCGATCATCGTTTCAAACCGCTGGCAATCGGCGAATGCTTCATCGGAAAATAATTCGCCGGCAAAATCTCCGACAAAAAAGACGGGCAAGCGCGCCCAAGCCGCGCCGACGTTCAACAAAGAGGTCGTGCGCATTTTTCAGAAGAACTGCCAGACCTGCCATCACCCCGGCGACATCGCTCCGTTTTCGTTGATGGCCTACAAAGACGCCCGCCCTTGGGCCGCGGCGATTCGCGAAGCGGTGATCTTGAAAAAGATGCCGCCGTGGAAACCCGCTGCCGGTTGCGGCGATTTCAATGACGCTCGCGGGCTTTCGCAGGATGAGATCAATACGATCGTCGCATGGGCTGATGGCGGCGCGCCCGAGGGTGATGCGGCCGATCTGCCTGCGCCGCTTGAATTCCCTGACGGCTGGCCGCTCGGCGCTCCCGATCTAATCGCGCAATCTGACGTCGATTACACGCCACCTACGCAGGGTGATATGTACCGCTGCTTCAGCGTGCCGACATCCGGTTTGCGCGGCGATCGCTGGATTGGAGCGGTGAGCGTCAAACCGGGGAACGCGAAGATCGTTCACCACGTCATCGCTTACGCCGACCCGAAAGGCGAGTCTGCGGCGCTCGACGCCAGAGACCCCGGGCCCGGTTATACCTGTTTCGGCGGCCCGGGCATCAGCTCGACCGACATTCTGGGTGGCTGGGCTCCGGGATCGCGCGGCTATTTCGCGCCCGAAGGCGCGGGCATCGAGCTCAAGAACAACTCTCGCGTCATCATTCAGGTTCATTACCATCCGACGGGACAGGCCGAAACCGACCGCACGCCGGTCGGCTTCTATTTCTCGAAAACTCCCGTCCAGCGCCAGCTTCAGGTCTTGCCACTGGTGAACACCACGTTCGCCATACCGCCCGGCGAGAAGGACTATGAAGTCACCGCCTCATACACAGTGCCGAATCTGATTTCGGCCAAGATGTGGGCGGTCACGCCGCATATGCATCTGCTGGGCAGAAAGATCAAAGTCGAATTGACCGGAGCCGGGGCGACGACTCCCGAATGCCTGATTGACATTCCTAATTGGGATTTCAACTGGCAGGGAACTTATCTCTACAAAAATCCGATTGCGCTTTCGGGCGGGTCGCGGCTGAAGCTGACGTGCAATTTCGACAATTCGACTGACAACCCGCGCAACCCGAACAACCCGCCGAAGACCGTGCGCTGGGGCGAAGAGACTACGGACGAGATGGCGCTGGCCTTCATCGGCTTCACTCTTGATCAGGTCCCTTTGCCGCTTTCGATGCCGACGTTGAGCGATGTGACCGTTGATACGGCGGGCGCCCTGGTCGCCAGCGGAAATGATTTCCTCGGCGGCGCGGACATCGAGATCAACGGGCGCAGCTTGCGCGATACGACGGCGGATCAGACTAACAGACTTTCATCGAGCGAATTGTGGAAGGTTTACGCCGCGCCGGGGCAGGAGGTCACCGTGACCGTGCTCAACCCGGACGGTGTGCGTTCAACCGCCGTAAAATTCACTCGACCTGGCGCGGCTCGCTCGCTGGCCGCAGTCTCCGCCGCAAGTTTCTCTGCGGACGCCCTCGCGCCCCAAGCGATCGCGGCGGCCTTCGGAACCGGTCTCGCCACGACCACGATGGCTGCGAGCTCGATCCCGCTGCCGACCGAACTGGCGGGGACGAAAGTCCGCGTCAACGGAGTTCTGGCCCCTTTGTTCTTCGTATCCCCGACACAGCTCAACTTCCTGGTTCCGGAAGGAGTGTTGACCGGCAGCGCGGTTGTCGAGATCGTGTCGGGCGATAACACGCTCTCGCGCGGCGCAATCAATCTGGTCTCAGCCGCGCCGAGCCTCTTCACTTCAAACGCTTCAGGAGCAGGCGCGCCGGCCGCAGTCGTCACGAAAGACGGCGTGAATTACACCGCCGCGGGCAATTCCGACGGCTCGCCCAACCCGGTTGACGCGGGAGATTATCTGGTTCTGTTCGGCACAGGCTTCCGCCGCGCGTCAGCGTCCGCGATCAGGATCACTATTGGCGGCAAGGACGCGCCAGTATTGTTCTCCGGGGCGCAGGGCGGATTCGAAGGACTCGATCAGATGAACACTCAGATACCAACCGGTATCTCAGGCGTGGTTGATTTGGTGGTTTCGATCAATGGCAGGGTGGCGAATGCGGTGAAGGTGAGAGTCAACTAGGCATTTGCGGAATTAATATGAAAAACGGGCAGCTGTTCTTGAACCGCCGCCCGTCAACCACGCAGCCTGACATCGGTATGGAAAGGCGACGTTAGAGAGAGTTCTTGCTGGTTAATTCGTCCTTTGAGATCTGTCCGTCGAGGATCGAGATCACGCGGTTCGCGTGCGCGGCGATGTTGTGCTCGTGAGTCACGAGGATGATCGTGTTGCCGCGTTGGTGCAGCACGTCCAGCAACTGCATGATCTCTTCCGAGGTCTTCGAGTCGAGGTTGCCCGTCGGCTCGTCCGCGAGAATGATCGAAGGATTGTTGACCAGGGCGCGGGCGATGGCGACGCGTTGCCGTTGACCGCCGGAAAGCTCGTTCGGCTTGTGCGACATTCGTTGGCTGAGATCGACCGATTCGAGCGCCTTCTTCGCCATCTCGATCCGCTTCGACGACGGAGTGCCGTTGTATATCAGCGGCAGCTCGACGTTGTGTAAGGCCGACGCGCGCGGCAGCAGGTTGAAGGTCTGGAAGACGAAGCCGATCTCCTTGTTGCGGATGTAGGCCAGTTCGTCGTCGTCCATCTGCGAAACCAGTTTACCGTTGAGCCAGTAGTCGCCTTTCGACGGGGTGTCGAGACAGCCGATCAAATTCATCAACGTTGATTTGCCGGAGCCTGACGGGCCGATGATCGCCACGTACTCGTTGCGCTGGATTTCGAAAGTGACTCCGCGCAGCGCGTGAATCTCTTCTTCGCCCATCACATAGGTCTTCCACAAATCTTTGGTTCTGATCATCGCCTCGCGCGGCTTCTCCTGCTTCAATCCGTATTGCGCTGCGGTTCCAACTTCTATTTCCATCATTGTCGCTATCATCTGGAATTGTCCTCGTACGGCGCCTGCTGGCCGATCACTTGTTCTCATTGCTGGCGCTTCCAGCGGACTTTTTGTTCTTGTCTTCACGTTTAATCGCCTGGTCGTTCTTGAGCGTGCGTAGTTGGCGATACGGCCCGGTGACGATTTCCTGGCCCTGGTTCAAACCGCTCTTGATCTCGATGTCGTTTTCACCGGTGATTCCGGTCACGACCGGGGTGAAGACGGTCTTGTTGTTCTGGACGACGAATACGCCTTTGACCGGCTTCTTGTCTTTCGGATTCGGACTCGGACTCAGACTCGGACTCGGACTCGGACTCTTCCCCGCGGCGGGGGTCGATCCCGCGCCTGAACCTGTTTTGATCTGATCCGGATCGCGTTCGACGAGCGCCTGAAGCGGAACCGCGATCACGTTCTCGCGGCGGTCAGTGCTGATCGTCGCCGTCGCCGACATGCCAGGGCGCAGGCGATCACGGACATCAGCGCTCATATTCACGAGGCGAATAGTGACTTTGAAATCCTTGGCTTCCTGCGAGCCGCTCGTGGCGGTTTGGGCGATTGTCTGGCCCGACCTAGTCTTGGCGGTTTGGGCCTTCTCGACCACCTCGCCTTCGATCTCCGTCTCGCCGAGCGCGTCGACTTTTATTTTGGCCTTCTGATCCACCTTTACATTGGCGATGTCCGTCTCGTCGACATTGACCTCGACGTTGATGGTCGACATGTCGGCGATGAGCATCAGCGGCGTCGACGAGAAATTGGATAGCGCGTAAGTGCCGACCTGAACGATCGGTCCACCGACGACGCCGTCAATCGTGGCGTACTGCGTGGTCTTGCGGAGTAAATCGGATTGCTGCGCCAGGTTTGCCTGCTGCTGCGCCGCGCGAGCCTTCGCCGCTTCAATCGCCGTTTTGGCCTGATCGACGCGAATCTCCGCGTCCCTGATCTGGACCTGCGCCTGTTCGACGCGGGCGCGAGCCGCGTTGACCGAGGCTACGGCGGAGTCGAAACGCATCTTGGTGGTATCGTATTTTGAACGGTCGAGAATGCCGGCTTCAAGCAGATCCGTAGCGCGTTTGAGTTCGACCTCGGCGTTGTTGCGCTCGATATTCGCGCGATCCAGGTCGGCCTGGGATGTGGTGAGCGCGGCGCGAGCCGTATTGACGGCGTTTTCAGCCGTCGTCATCGCCGCCACCTGATTCTGAACCTCGGCCTGCTGGGCCCGCAGCCCCGCTTCCTGAACCGAAGTCATGCTGGCGAGTTGCGTGGGATCGACGCGGAGCAGCGGTTTGCCCTTCTTGACCTCGTCGCCTTCTTTGACAAAGACGTCGGTGACGCGCCCCTGAACTTCCGATGTCAGATTGATGAACTGAATCGGGCGAACTTCGCCGTTAGCAGTCACCTTAGCCTCGAGCGTTGCGCGGCGCTCGGCCGTCGCCGTTTGAACTTCCGGGAGATCCCTGCGACGCGAGACGCTGACGCCGATGACGACGCCGATCACCACGACGGCGCCCGCCCCAATCATTATCTTTTTGTTTCTGGACACAGCCATGACTTTGAGATGCCTCCGAAAAATGATGACAAGCCCCTATGCCGTTTTCCTCTGTTGTATCGCTTATCCTGTTGGAAACTCTTCAACCGAGATCGTATACGAAGCCTTGTTCCTATCTGTTTCAATAGATTATGTCAAAAATTTAAAGGTCATTGTAAAGATTCACTACAGGGTCACACAAGCCGGGCTCAATTAATAGCCCGCAACCAAGCGCCGGCGCCGCAGCAAAGATAAAACAAGCGCCGCCACTGCAGCATAGATAAAAGATAAAACGTCCACTGGCGCAGGTTCATTAACGACCTGATGTTTGTTAAAGCTGTTGAATTGGTTAGGACGCCTGTGTATAATCCGCCCGCCCAAAAATTCAATTCGGGTAATCACTGGGATAATACAGATATGCTGTGCGCCGCAGCAGTGTGACAGCGACACTTTCTTGCGGCAGGTTCATCCACGTTTTGCCATAGTCCTTTGCTTCGCTGCCATCGTGATTTAAGGCCGCGCTCGCCAATCAGAAGCTCCATCCCAAGGTGAGCGAACCCCGTAGGCTGATTCTCCTGAAATAAATCCTTCCAGTGCCCATTATATAAGCCACAAGCGATGCGCGGTTTCGCGCGCGCTTGCTTTTTGCTCTTTGCCTCACTACCTACATCAGAAGAGCGCCGCTATTAGGAGGATACTTTGAAATCCCGACTTTTACTGATCGTCGGATTAGTCATGACCGGACTGGTTTTGGGAAGTTGGCGCGCCGATCTCCTGAGCTTCGGCCAGGACGCGCCGCCTCGCGTTTATGACAGTCCTGCCGGATCTTTCACATTGCCCACGGTCGAGGGGACAGCCGGCACGCTGGGATCGGATTACAAACTGGCGAAGCTCTTATTCGGTGTTGCGTCGAACGTTCAAGAGGGTTCCCTGGCCGGCGACACCGGCAACGGATTCAGTGACCGTTACGACTTCGAGAATCTGAACGTCTTCAGCCTCACGCAAGCCGCCAACGAGGTTGGCGATCAGGACAGCCTCGATCCCGGCAACAGCGTGAGAGTCGGCGGACGACTCATCAATCCTGGATTCCGCTTCGTTCACATCGGACGCCAGGCGTTTATTTGGCGCGTCGGCGGAGACGGCGACGCCGTCGTCGCGCGTGAAGTCACGGTCTTCCCTACGATCGACCACCTCTTCGATCCCGAAGTTCCGGGCTACGGCCCGCGCAAGGCGAACCCGCCAACCGGCGGCTTTGGAAACATCGCGCTCGAAGCTCTGGAATTCACTGTCTGGGGAACGAATGATCGGGCCGAGGCCGATGTCGCCTCCCGCACGCCGGATTATTTCGGTGTCGGCGGCGCGGGCGTCCTCCCCAACAACAAATGGTTCCGCGCCACGCTCACCAAAGTCTTCGCCGAAGGCTTCAAGGATTACAACGGCCGAAGTCCGTTCGCCACGGCGGCCAATGATACCGACCCATCGCCGCAGGAAGGCGATGATTTCGCCTCGCACTGGCAGTTCCGTGACGCCGGCGGCGCGCCGGTGGCAGTCAAATTCGTGGCTGTTTACGCCAACCGCACCCGCGACGCGGCCTTCTACCAGCCCGATCAGAGCGGCAAAATCCCGGGGAATCTGGCGCAGAGCGCCGAATGCGAAATCGACGCGGTCGCGTTCGTAGATTTCACCGCCCCTCCGACCGCCACGATTTCGGGACGCGTGATCAACGACGCGAACGCCAATGGCAAGATTGACGCTCAAGAGACGCCGATCCCCGGCGTCACGATTAAACTGTCGGGCGGCGCCGGCGTGAATCTTCAAACAACCACGAACCAGAACGGCGAATACAGCTTCACCCAGGTCGCCCCCGGCGACTATCGCGTGACCGAGGTCAACCTGCCGGGCTACTTAGACACCGGAGTTCTGCCCGGCGCGGGCAATACGGCGATCGATTTGAACAACATCGGCGCCACGCTCAGCGCCGGCGAAGTCAGCGTCGAGAACAACTTCCTCGATGCGATACCGCCGGCCGATTGCGCGCCGGCCTGCTACAACAGCGTTGATATGTGGCTGATCTTCGATGGCGCGCGCCGGGCCGTTTACGACCGGCTCGGCGGCGTTGGCGGAATCTTCATCCTCTCGCTCAATCGCGGCGCGCAGAGCGACGATGAGGTCATCGCGGCGTTATCGGCCATGGACTCGGCCAAGGATCGTCTGGGCGCTCAATTCGTCGCGGCGCAGCTCAACGCGGCCAGCTATCCGCCATCGGTCTTCAATCGCGCCTCGTGCTTCTATAACGGCCCGAACGTGATCGTCAAGATCCCCGGCGATCCGCGCCTGATCGATCTACTCGCTCAGGCTCGGGCGGTCTTCAACAGCGGCAATGACGTCCAGATTGACACGCTGGCCGCATACATCGAGCTGTTCAACAACATCACGGCGACGAGAGGCGTCATCTGTCCGTTCGCCGATCCATAAACCACAAGTTTGCGCGCCAGTTGTCCGCAGATTCGGCGCGCATTTTCCGCAAAAATCGCTGCAACTACGGCTGCTGGTCCTCAGGATCAGCAGCCTTTTTTATCTGCCTGAGGATTATGGAGTCGCGTGAGGATGAGCGTCGCTTTCACAGGAAGTTGAAGGTTGATAACAGTTCAAGCGAGATTACGGAACAGACGGAAAAAACGGAAGCGATGCGTACCCAATCGGTTCATCTAAAAATCATCGATCTCGTCCCGGAATTGATCTTCGTAAAGATGAGCGTAGAGGCCGTCCTTCGCGAGCAATTGCTGGTGGGAGCCGCGTTCGACGATCCGCCCGTCTTTGATCGTAAAGATGACGTCGGCCTGCCTGATCGTTTCCAGATGGTGAGTGATGACGATGACGGTCTTGCCTTGCATCAAACGTCCGAGCGCTTCCAGCACGAGTTTCTCCGACGACGCGTCAAGCCCCGAGGTGGGCTCGTCGAGGATCAGGATCGGCGAGTTGCGGATGATGGCGCGCGCGATGGCGACGCGCTGGCGCTGGCCGCCGGAGAGCGTCACGCCGCGCTCGCCGACCATGGTGTCGTAACCTTCCGGCGCCCGCTCGATGAATTCGTGCGCGTTGGCCAGCCTGGCGGCGCGGACGATCTCGGCGCGTGAGGCTTCAGGTTTGCCGTAGGCGATGTTCTGCCAGATCGGCGCGTGGAAGAGTATTGTCTCTTGCAGAACGAAGCTGATCTGCCGGCGCAGCGAATTCAAACTGAAGTTGCGCACATCCTCTCCATCGATCCTGACCTGGCCCGAGGACAGATCATAAAAACGCGGGATGAGGCTGATGATGGAAGATTTGCCCGCGCCGGTCGGCCCTACGAGGGCGATGTATTGACCCGGTTCGATGCGCAGGCTGAGGTCTTTCAGCACCGGCTGGTCATCGTGATAACCGAAATAGACGTGGTCGAATTCGATCTTACCTCTGAATCGCGGCGCGGTCCACGAGTGGGAATGGTCGCGCACGCGGTCTTCCGTGTGGATCAATTCCTTGATTCGCTCGGCGCCGATCATCGCCTTCGAAACGGTGTCGGTCATCTTCGACAGGTCGCGCATCGGCTTGTACATCTTGCCGAGGTAGAGCAGAAAAACCACCAGCGCGCCCGCCGTGAGCTGCCCCTGCAACACCAGACTCGCGCCATACCAGAGCACGATGCACGTCCCGGTGGCCACGATGACATCCACAATCGGCGCGAGTCTGGCTTTGATGCTGCGCGCGCGCAAAGTTATCTCGATGCTTTCAAGAGTCTCTTTCTCCAGTCTCTGCTCCTCGTAATCTTCGCGCGCGAAGGCCTTCACCACGCGAATGGACGAGAGCGTTTCGGCGACGACCGAGACGATCTCGCCCTCTTTCTTTCTGACATCGCGCGTCGCTCGTTTGATGCGATGGGTCAGGCTGTAGACTTGTAGAAAGAGCAGGGGCGCGACCGAAAGCGCGATCAGCGTGAAGCTCCAGTTGAAATAGAACATCACCGCCAGCATCCCGGCCAGCGTCATCA
>Ga0126383_10001365_pt1 | contig 15105 bp, 16 predicted proteins | sample PanSoiMetPlot_35_FD_96882 | JGI IMG/M metagenome (GOLD analysis project Ga0126383, IMG submission 96882) | Tropical forest soil microbial communities from Panama - MetaG Plot_35 | ecosystem: Environmental > Terrestrial > Soil > Tropical forest > Bulk soil | place: Panama | collected 2016-02-17
AGCAGTTGCATGCGCTTGATGCCAATGGGAACAAAGGCATCGTCATTTCTCATAAGACCGGTGCGCGTGCACGCGTCGGCGTCGCCTATGCTGCGCGCTTTCAGGCTTACATTGATGATCTGGAAAACAATCATGGCGCACGCGTGCTGTTCATGAACGGCGTTCGGCCGGGACGTTGCTCGCCCGCGAGCGAACATCCCTGTGGGAAGGCCTTGGACGTGTGCCAACACCGGCGTGGCGTGGTCGACCCGCGCTGCAATCTGCCGGGGCGGGTCGCTCTCGGTCACATCGCTTCGGTGCACGACCTCTTTGAGGGCGGACGCTGGTGCAATTCGGATTACGGCCACGCGCAGGTCGGGGTTACCGCGGCCGCGTGCGGGGATCGTTTCCGCCTTGTTCAGCGGCAGAACAGCGTTCCTGCGCCGCAGAGGCCGACCTTGTCCTCAGCAGGCCCGTAGCGCCCGACAACCCTAGGGCCGCTACCTTCGTATAGGCACCAGAGCCCTTTCGTTGGTGTGCACCACCCGATGTACAATTGGGGCATCGGCGCCCGTGCACCCATACTCCGCGGGGTCAGGGGAGGAGGTGCCGATGCGTATGCCAGTGTTGGGTTATTTCGTGGTCGTCGGATCGGTGCTGCTCGGATTGCTGTATTGGACAGCCGACAGGGGAGCCTCGGAGAGTTCGGCGTTCAAGACATCGCAGACCGTCGGCATCCCGAAATCTTTCTCGCTGCGACCGCAGCAGCCCTTGCCGGAAATAACGACAGTCAATTTTGCCTCCGAATATGACCAGCCGCAACCAAAGGCCGCGCCGCCTGTCGAACCAAAGCCGGCGAAGAGCGCGGAGACCAAGCGGAAGGACAAGGCGACGGCCGGGCATCGTCCGACATGGAATCGGTTTGTTGAATATCCGCACAACAATCTCAGCATCCATTAGAGCGATCGACGGGTGACACTTGCGGGAACTCGACAAGTTCCCGCCCGGAACGATGCTCTGCGACAGGCGTTTTGCCTCCACACCCTTTAAGGAGGCGATCATGCGCAAATATTTCGCGCTTTCGGTTGGCTGCTTGCTGGCGACAGCGCTCATTTCCGCCGTATCGGCGGCGGATTGGCGTCAACCCTACATTTATCGTGAGACGAGCGGCAGCTGGACTAACGTGGAATATAACGATGGCACCTGCCACTACTACTATTCGTTCAACTCGTACGACCAGAACATGAAGATCAACCGGTATGGCGACTGCTCGCACCTCGCAATCGGTCCGGATGGCGTTGCCAGGCCGGTGCTCATGGCCCCTGTTGTCGAACTGCGGGTGAGGGCGCGTTAGTCGTCCCAGCCGTCCGCCAAAGAAAGTCTGGGCGAATTCGGTCGACGTCCGCGCTATCTTAATCGTCGCCCAGACTTAACCCGGCGCGCAGGAATTTCTGCGGGTCGACCGGCTGACCGTTCACCCGCGTCTCATAGTGCAGATGAGGTCCGGTCGAAAGGCCGGTCGATCCGATACTGCCGATGATCTCGCCGATCCGCACGACTTGTCCAACCTTCACTTTGATTTCAGACAGGTGCCCAAAGCGGGTCGCGAGTCCATTACCGTGACTGATCTCTACCATGTTGCCGTAGCCGCGCTCCCGGCCGGCTATGGTCACCTTGCCGGTTGCCGTCGCGCGCACCGGCTCGCCAGTATCGCCGCGCAGGTCGATGCCTGTGTGGATCGCCATGCGCCTGAAGATCGGGTGTTTGCGCATTCCGAAAGGCGAGGTCATATCGGCCTGGCCGATGACCGGACTGCCCAACGGAACTGTCAGAATCGTTTGCTCGACGCGATCGATCTGCGCGCTGCTGGTATTGATGCGATTGAGCTGGCTTTCGAAGGCGCTCGTATCCGTTTGTCCCGGTTTGACCGGAACGAACGGCCCGCCAGTAGCGTCAGGGCCAGTCGAGCGGCTTCCTTTAACTCCGAGGTCGGCGAGTATGGTCTGGATCCGGCGCGTGCGCAGGTTGATGCGTTCCTCGAGATCGGACAGCGTCGCGGTCTGCTTTTGCTCGGCCTTGTCGAGCGATCGTGAGATGCGTGCCTGCCATTGCAGCAACGCGTTCACTCGCTGTTCAACCTGCTGCTGATCGAGAATCTTTTGACTCATGACGCGGTCGAGCCGTGACCGCAATTCGGCAATGCGGTCTTCGTAGGTGAGCTGCAATTCCGTCTGTTCGTCCATCAGGCGCGTGACCAGGTCGCGTTGAAACGCGAAATAGTAGACGACCGTTGCGACCAACCATACGGCAGCGCCGATCAGTCCATATCTGAAGAATGGCCTGCGCGTGGGCGCAGGGGTGGCGCGCTTCGACGACCTGCTGCGTTCGCGGGATTTCCGCGGCTGGCGGGGCGGTCGCTGACGCTCGGTTACCGGAGTAGATGGAGCCGACATCAACTCTCCGTGCTGGGCGTGCTTCGTTCTCCGCCGCGCTGGTGGCGATGACGCGGGTTGGGGGTTGAGCCGCATCGGTCTGCCGGACAATTTCGGCTCATTCGTCTGCGTGTGTCATCACGTAGGTGGAGCCCACGTCATCGCCGACACCCGTATGACTGAGTCGCTTTCAAATGCCGGGGTAATATCACACGCATCGGCGAAGTATTTGTATTTTTGTTCGTGCAACGAATCATTGACACGCAAGTATTGGCACGAATCACCAAAATCTTGTCGCTAAACGACAAGACAGGTTCTGCCTGATTCCACTAATCGAACACAAAAATTTCGTCAGCAAGTACTCCAGGATATCGGGCGCCTGGTTCTGCGTACTGCCGCTCGATAGTTTGCGGGGTCGTCGTTCGCTCACCCTGACGACCCCGTACTTTCTAAGACCAACCATGTGTAACGACCGGGGTCGGCCGATCTCATTCACGACCGGCAGAAAAATCAGAATGCCACAACTTACTACACGGTACGCGTGACACTTCCGCCGAGCGAGCGCCGGCGGCTCGGCGGCCTTGAGCTTGTTTCCGGCATGCCACGAGGTTTTCCTGCAGACCGGCAGCCGAACGATGATAAGCTATCTTCTCAAGCCCATCACCGACCAACTGCTGCGCACGTTCAATTAGTCGAACGGGTCGACTCTGATGGACGCGCGGACTCGTGCGTTTCCGTGGTTTTTGACTGAACGCGCTTGGGCGGAGGCAGGATCGTGTTTTCGTCGAAGACCGTTTTGATCAACGAATTTTCCGAGAGATATTTATGGTACTGGGTGACGACGGCTTTTGCCTCCTTCAGTGTCGCCAGCCTCCACTGGATCTCCAGATTTTCGTTGCCGGCGATGCTTTCGACGATCCTGCGTTCTTCGACAAGCAGCTTGAACTCGCTTGGCTGATCGGCGTCACCATTGCCGTTCAGATTGGTCGCGAAATCAATACGGCCGGTCGGAACCCAGTCGCGCTTCACAACACCTTGGTAAGGCGACTTCTTCCAACTCTTCCAGCCTTTCCAGCTGTCCGGGCTGGTCATGTGTGCCAGGGCGTTAGCCATTTCATGCTCCTTTCTCCGCGCCGGGGGCGGAACGGATTCGAATGTGCGTGAAATTTCCCATCGCTCATAACCGCCGAGCAGGCGAACCGGTTTCCTCAGTCTTGCCACTTTTCCGTTTGCGTGGAACTTTATTTTCAGGACAATAGCTCGCCAGCTATACTGGGATACCCAAAGGACCTACTGGCGCTATCATAACCTGCACAATGACGAACTCGCGGTACGATGGTCATGGCCCAGACACATGTGCAGACACAGTTAACTTCGCAACGTTCCGAGCGCGACTGGCCATTCAAGGTGAAGCCGCTGCATCCGGTGCTTGGTTGCGAAATCACCGACATCACGCTGGCGGAAGCGGTGTCGCCGGCGCTGTTCGCCAAAGTTTACGAAGCATTTCTGACGTACCAACTGATCCTGTTCCGTGATGTCGATTTGCCGGCGGCGACCCAGGTTGCGTTTGCGCGCAATTTCGGCGAGGTGCAGGTGCACCTGCTTAGCCAGTATCACGGCTACAAGGACCATCCCGAAATCTACATGCTGTCCAATCTCGACAAGGACGGAAAGCCGAGCGGCAAGCACCCCGACCGGGGCACGCTTTATTGGCACACCGATGGCTCATGGAAGGAGCGGACCGGACAGGCAACCATGATGTATTCGGAAATCGTGCCGGCAAGCGGCGGCGAAACCGAATTCGCCGACATGTATTCCGCCTACGAGCTTTTGCCTGCGTTGGTTAAGGCAAAAATCGAGGGGCGCTACGCCATCCACAATTTCGACTTTTCCCGAACGCGCCGCCACGGCGAGGATCCGCTGACGGCGGAGCAAAAGGCCAAGGTACCGCCGGTCGCGCATCCGATCGTGCGCACGCATCCGCAGACCCGGCGCAAGGCAATCTTTCTCGGCGATCACGCCGAGTCGATCGAAGGCATGGACTATGCGGAAGGCCGGGCGTTCATCGAAGCGCTCAACGAGATGATCACGCAGCCGGAGCGCGTCTACACCCATCGCTGGGCGCCGCGCCAGTGTCTCGTATGGGACAATCGCTGCACGTTGCATCGCGCGACCGGATTCGATGAGGCGAACCAGGTACGCGTGATGCGCCGCTGCACGATCATCGGCGACAAGCCGATTTGATCGCCGTCGTCGGGCAGGGCGCTACGCCTGTACGGAATATCCGCCGTCGACCGGAATGGCCGCACCGGTAACAAAATTTGAGGCGGGTGAAGCGAGAAAAACTGCAATGCCGGAAAAATCGTCGGGCGCGCCCCAGCGTTGCGCCGGAGTGCGCGCGAGGACTCTTTCGTTAAGGCCCTGCACCTGCTCGCGCGCTTGTCGGGTGAGATCGGTATCGATCCAACCGGGCAGAACTGCGTTGACCTGGATGTTGTCCTTTGCCCATGCCACCGCCATCGAGCGTGCCAATTGGACGATGCCGCCTTTGCTTGCCGCATACGGCGCTGCGTAGGACGATGCGAAGATCGTCATCATCGAGCCTATATTGATGATCTTGCCGCCGCCCGCGCGCACCATGTGTGGGTAGGCGGCCTGCGAGCAGAGGAAGGCGCTTGTCAGGTTCGTATCCATTACCAGACGCCAATCCTGCGCCGTCAAGAGCTCCGGCTGCTTGCGGACGGTCGTCCCGGCGTTGTTGACAAGGATGTCGAGACGCCCGAACCGGTCAGCGGTGCGTTGAATAGCCTCGCGACAGGATCGCTCGTCCAGAATATCGAGTTCAGTAAATTCGGCCTCTGCGCCGAGCGCGCGCAATTCCGACAGGGCAGCTTGCGCTTTGGTCTTGTTGCGGGCCGCGAGCACGACAGTAGCGCCGGCCGAAGCCAATCCCTTGGCCATGCCAAGACCGATGCCGCCGTTGCCGCCGGTTACGAATGCGACCCGCTTTTGTAGGTCGAACATTGTCATCACGATCTCCCGTTCGATGCGTCACTCTTCTCTGCAGCAAGCTCGTTTTGATTCAAGGCAATTCTGACCTCGCGGGCGAAAGACACCAGCGAAGCCGTAAACAGGCAGAGCGACAGCGTGAACAGCACGGCGGCGGCCGGCTCATGTCGCGCGCCAATATAGGCTGAGGCGAAGGCTACGATCATGAGGACGCAGGTCGTGATAGCGCTTCCGACCGCCCAGTAGATCGCGCGGATGACCAGGATCGCGCGCAACCGCAGCTCCGGGAGCTGCGTTTTCAGTTCGCGTTTTCGGATCGTCGGCCGAGTTGTCGGTGATAGTCCGCGATCGGTCGAGAATACGGCTCATATGCGTGACAAGGACCGACAGGAAGGATGCCACGGCTCCCAGCAGGAATGCCGGTGCCGCGGCTTGCGAAATGACGAGCGAAAGCTGATCTGCGGTAATTATATCCTTCAGCATTACGACCCTCCGTGGTCTATGGCCTCGCCAGCCCGCATCGCGGGCTCACTGCTACCTCAGCGTGTTTATTTCGTCAGCATCCAGCGGCAGTTATTGGCCCTAGGGCCAATATCATCGTGGTGAAACGAAGTTCAGAGTTTCTGACGAAAACGAAAAAACGTACATGCCGAAGGGGCGGTCATGTTCGCACGCAGGAAGTCGATTGAGACGCAGAGGCCTCAGAGCGGTCTCGGCCGCGGGTGATTTGCTTATCGCCACACAAAGTGCCCGTCAGGCTGTGAAAGGATGCAGTCGTCGTTACCCGTATCCGCTCTCCTACTGAGGAAAAAATATGCGCAAATTTCTGCTCGTCGCGACTACTCTCGCCTCGGCACTTTTGGTTTCGGCAACCGGACAGGCGCAATCTCCGCCCGGACCTTGGACGCAAGTTGGCGGACTGAGTTGCCAGCTTGCGCCATCGATCGGCTTGATCGTCATATCTGAGCAGAAAATGACCTGCGTGTTCACGCCCAACCAGCCCAATTGGCCGGTTCAGCGATACGCGGGTTCGATGACAAATCTGGGTGTTGACCTCGGCGCGACTGCAGGCGGCGTGCTCGGTTGGGCCGTGTTCTCGTCAACCGTCGGACCAGCGTTCGGCGGGCTCGCCGGGACCTATGTTGGAGCGAGCGGTGAAGCAACGCTCGGGGTGGGCGCCGGTGCCAACGTCCTGATAGGCGGTTCGGCGAGGAGCGTGACGCTGCAGCCCCTCTCATTGCAAGGCGGGGTCGGCCTCAACGTTCAACTCGGTGTTTCAGGGCTTGAGCTCGTCGCGTTGCCTTGAAGGGATCTGAAAAGACTCTTGTAGGAGGCATCGATGAAGAGGTGCGTACTCGCGCTTTCGTTGTGTCTGTCTCTTGGCACAGCGTCGGCTTCTTCGGTTTGGGCACAGGGGATTACCGGTACGCCGGGCTCGCCGAGCGCGACGAGCACGATCGATGGGAAGCAGCTTCCGCCGCCGGACCCGAAGTTCGGCGGAGCAACGGTCCGAGGAATGCGGTCGTTCTGATTATCCGCCACGCGGAAGATGCGGCAAGGGCTTGTCTCCATTGGGCACAACGCGCGCTCAAGAATTTCACGATCGAGGGGAAGCACCTGAGGTTGAACTACATCCTCGCGACGCGAGGCTCGCGTAACAGCCAAACGGTGAACTGACAGTGCGTCGTCTGCTGTTATTCCGACATGCGAAAGCCGTGCAATCCGGGCGCGGCGGCAGCGATGACCGTCTGCGTGGACTAATCGACCGTGGCAGGAAGGATTCCGCGACGATCGGTGCTTATTTGGCGGCCGAGGGCCTTGTTCCGGAGCTTGCGCTGGTATCGCCGGCCGTTCGCACGCAGGAAACTTGGAAATTCAGCGCACGTGAATTCGCCGGGCCCGTCGACGTCCAGACAGTGGAGAAATTGTACGACGCCACGCCCGACGCCATTTTGGGGCTTATCAAGGAGACGCCGGTCAAAGTGCAAAGTCTTCTTGTCATCGCCCATAACCCCGGTCTGCACGAATTGGCTCTGATGCTTGTGGCATCGGGCAATGTCAAAGCACGAGAGCGCCTAGAGGAAAACCTGCCGACTGCCGGTTTGGTCATTGTTGATCTACCCTTTGACAAGTGGCGCACTCTTGGTAGCGAATCCGGCCGCCTGGAGCGTTTCATAACTCCAAAACTTCTGAGGACTGGGAAGGGGCGGTGACCGAAGCGTCCGTTGCGGATGCCGGTGCCGCGCAGGCGAACTCGCATAGGGGGTTTACGATGACCATCGGACACGGAAATTTTCTGGGTACGCTTCGCGAAAGATATAGCGATCCGCTACTAACGGTGCTGACCGCTCTGCTGCTGTTTATGATGTTCGTTGTTGCACCATTGCAGGCCGCCGGATTTGTCGTTTTCCAGGCTTTCGGTGTTTTTGCGGCATTGGCCATGATGACCGGCGTTCTGATCCTGTCTGGCAGCTCAACTGCGGTTTTTGCGCTGCTGGTTGCGATTTCAATGAATATCTTTGTCATCATCCTTCGTTTACGTGGGACGCCATCGGCTTACGACCTTCACATGGTCGCCGCGGCCTGGCTGGTCCTGTCGATTTGTCTTGGTGTGGTCGTTGGCCGCGCAGTCTTCGCACCGGGTGCGGTGACCTATCACCGTATCGTCGGGGCTGTGTTGCTGTATCTCTTGATTGCCCTGGCCTTCGTGGCGCTATTCGTTTTTGTCAGCCTTCTGATCCCGAAGGCCTTCTCGGGGCTCGTGCTCGAAGACAACACCAAGTTTGCGAGCAGCGCCATCTATTTCAGTTTCGTGACACTGACGACCGTCGGCTATGGCGATATTGTGCCAATCCACCCGATCGCTCGAAGCTTGTGCAATCTCGAGGCGATTTGCGGACAACTTTATCCGGCAACCTTGCTCGCACGCATTGTGACTCTGGAGGTGGCGAGCCGCCACTGAGACATTGAAGTGCCTAGAATTGACAACGAAAAAACCCGGGGGGTGGTCCCCGGGTTTTTCTTTTGCGGATTTCCACGGTTTGCGCGGACTATCGCACGAAATTGGAGTTCCGTCCTTCGGACGCGAAATTCATTGTATTTGGCGCCGCGTTAGCTTGCGGGGGCGCTTTGTAGGGAGGCGGCAGGCCAATCGTTTGCGTAACGGGGAGCGGCTTGGGCTCGATCCGATTGCTGACCAACGTCAGCACGCCGAAGAGGGCAGTCCCGACGATCAGGAAATACGACAGTATTGGCATCCGCATGGTGTTTGGCTCTCCGGCACAACATCAGTTTTCGGAGGGAGTATTGGTCGAAAGGTATTCCTAAATCTGTGCTCTAGGTCACATCCGCGACGAATATGCGCGGGGCTGAATTCCTTTGCATTTTGAGTTTTTTTTGCCGGGGGGGCCGCAGGGACAGGGCGCCGCTGATCCACAAGGACCTACAATGTTTTCCGCAATGCCGTGATCGAGATGATAAACACCATGATGGCGAGCAGCATCCAATTCTGCACGGTCACGCCCCACACGGTGAATTCGCCTGTCAACAAATCCGAAAATTGACTCATGGTGTGCGTTCTACGCGCTCTCGACATTCCTTCGGCGCAAATTATTCAGGACCGCACGTAAATATCAGCTAAAGCACTTTGGCGCGCCTGTACTTTGCGACTATGTGAGCACGAGGGCGGACATCGCATCAGACTGTGCCGTTGCTGCCGCAATTCGATTTTACATAGTCTTTATTCGACGTGTCCGATCCCAGAAGCAAAAAGATTCACGCACTCGTCAGTCGGAGCGGCGCCATGAATAAACAAATCACAGGCCGAACGACCCTCTCCGAGACAACGGGCAACCGTACCCCTTCGCCGCTGCCTGAGTTGTGCGCGTGCGCACCCGAAGAAGCGCTGGCGCGCCTGCAGGCAAGCAGGAGCGGCCTGACGGAGCAGGAAGTCGAGGCGCGTCGGGAGCAACATGGTGCGAATGAAATCTCCCATGAAAGGCCGCCGACCTGGTACCGGCAACTTTTCCATGCGTTCATCACGCCATTTAACGGCGTGCTGTTTGCGGTCAGCGTGGTTTCCCTCATCTCGGATGTCATCTTCGCCGATCCTGACGATCGCTCTTTCAGGACCATAATTGTTCTCGTCACGATGATCCTGCTGAGCACCTTGCTGAGGTTCTGGCAGGAGTTTCGATCCAACAAGGCCGCGGAAGAATTGAAGGCGATGGTGACGTCGACCGCCGCCGTGCTGCGCGCCGGAATGGACCGGCCGCAAGAACTGCCGATCCACGATCTCGTTCCGGGCGACATCGTCTATCTCTCCGCCGGCGACATGGTTCCTGCGGATGTCAGGTTGATCGCGACCAAGGATCTGTTCGTCAGCCAGGCCATGCTGACTGGAGAATCGATCCCGCTTGAGAAATACGCCGTGCCGCCTGGTAAACAGGCGCGCGTCGATCCTTCGCAGAACGTTCTGGATCGCGAGACTGCCTGTTTCATGGGAACCAACGTTGTCAGCGGTACAGCCGTCGCCGTCGTTGCTGCGACCGGGGATGCTACCTGTTTTGGCGCAATGGCGAAGGAGATCATTGGTGCGAGGCCGCTGACCAGCTTCGACAAAGGCATCAGCAAAGTAAGCTGGATGTTGATCCGCTTTCTGATGGTGATGACGCCGCTGGTGTTTCTGATCAACGGCATCGAGAAAGGCGACTGGCTGCAGTCATTGCTGTTTGCAGTGTCCGTAGCGGTCGGTTTGACCCCCGAAATGCTGCCGATGATCGTGACCACGAACCTCGCCAAAGGCGCGGTGACGATGGCGCGACGCAAGACAATTGTGAAACGGCTGAATGCCATCCAGAACTTCGGCGCGATGGACGTCCTCTGCACCGACAAGACCGGAACGCTGACGCAGAACAAGATCATCCTGGAGAGGCATCTCGATATTCACGGCCACGACGATTTGCGTGTGCTCGAATACGCCTGGCTGAACAGCAACAATCAGACCGGCCTGAAAAATTCGCTCGACGTTGCAGTACTTGAATTTGCGCTGCAGCACGAACTCGTCGACAAGCTGAAGCACTATCGGAAAATCGACGAAATTCCTTTCGATTTCATGCGCCGGCGCATGTCTGTGGTCGTGCGTGATGGCGACAATCGAAATCTCCTGGTGTGCAAAGGCGCGATTGAGGAGTTGTTGCCTCTCTGTGTCTACGCACATGACCAAAGCGTGGAGGCTGACGGTGGCGTTGTGCCGTTCACGCCGGATATGCGCAAGGAGGTTCGCCGCATTACGCGAAAGCTCAATCAGGACGGCCTGCGCGCACTGGCCGTGGCCTATAAATGTCTTCCCCCGGAAGACCGCGCGTATACGGTTCAGGACGAAAATGACCTAGTGCTGTCCGGGTACATCGCGTTTCTTGATCCCCCGAAAGAGACCGCGCGTCAAGCGATCGCCGCGTTGAGAGACCATGGCGTCTGCGTGAAAATCATCACCGGCGACAACGAGGTTGTTACAAAGAAGATCTGCAAGGAAGTCGGGTTGCCCATCGAGCATGCCATGCTGGGCAAGGAGCTCGAGAAACTATCCGAAGCACAATTGTGTGAGGAGGTGGAGCGGACCACGATTTTCACGAAAATGTCGCCCGTTCAGAAGTCCCGCGTGATCCGTGCATTGCAGGGAAACAATCACACGGTGGGATATCTTGGCGACGGCATCAACGATGCCGCGGCGCTCAAGGATGCGGACGTCGGCATCTCGGTCGATACGGCGGTCGATATCGCCAAGGAGTCGGCCGATATCATCCTGCTCGAGAAAAGTCTTTTGGTGCTCGAAGAGGCGGTCGTGGAAGGCCGCAGGACCTTCGCCAACATCATCAAGTACATCAAGATGACGGCGAGCTCCAATTTCGGCAACGTCTTCAGCGTGCTGATCGCTAGCATCTTTCTGCCGTTCTTGCCGATGCTGCCGATCCAGCTGCTGGTTCAAAATCTGCTGTACGACGTTTCGCAGGTATCGATCCCATGGGACGACGTCGACGCCGACTACCTCAAGCAACCGCGCAAGTGGGACGCCAGCGGCATTGCGCGCTTCATGGTGTTCATCGGTCCAATCAGTTCCGTCTTCGACGTGGTGACATTTTTGGTCATGTGGAACGTATTCCACGCGAATACGGTTGCGAAGCAATCGCTCTTCCAATCGGGATGGTTTGTTGTCGGCTTGCTTACGCAGACGCTGATCGTTCACATGATCCGTACGCAGCACATTCCCTTCATTCAAAGCCGCGCGGCCACTCCCGTCATTATGCTGACCGCCAGCATCATGGCGCTCGGAATCTATCTCCCGTTCTCACCGTTCGGCGAGCATCTGGGAATGGTGCCGTTGCCGTCCATGTACTTCATTTGGCTGGCTGGAATTCTGTTGAGCTACTGCCTGCTCACGCAGCTCGTCAAAACAATCTACATCCGGCGTTTTGGACAATGGTTATGAAGCGGCGCGGGTTGAACATCGTGAGTGGAACTCAGCTCCGCGCACAGTCATGTCCTCTCGCGCCGCGCGGAACGCTGCCAGCCACGATTTTGCGATCGTAGAGGGATCCATGAGCGAAAATTTCGAGACGTTTTTGCGCTTTTGGATCGCAGAAAATATTCGACCGCTCGATGACCCAAATCCAGGCACTCTGGATGACATCGTCCGTTCACGCGCAAAAGATTTGCAAGCGGCCGCGACCACCGCCGGATTTTTTGGTGAATTGGATGAGGCGGTGCATCCCTATGGCAGCGTCGAGGGCTTTGTACGCGACAAATTTAGACAGGCCGGTAAGCACGGCTAGCCCGTAACGCGTAACACACTTTCATATCGCGCTTTCCGAATGATCGGCGGCGTACTTCAGTCACGCCGGCAGCCGTTGTAAAATCAAGCTGACGGCAAGTGGCATCCCGAACGACAATCACGGAGTTCTCATGGCCGAAGTTCCATTGACGCTGACTGAAATCGAGGGGCGCATGGCGGCAATCAGGGAAAATATCCGCGAGCTCATTGAGCAGGCGGCCGCATATTCCGGGGCCGCCGACGATGAGCTGGTTTCGCAACGGATTTCCGAACAGGAAGCCCAGCTCGAAATCCTGACCCGGCAGCGCGACGAATTGCTGCAACGAAAAAAATCGTGACTCAGTTTCTACCTTAGCCGATGACCGGTGCCCGGTCCCGTGGTCGATGTCGATCCGCTAGGCGAGCGCCGCTTAGCCACCAGATCGGCAATCACGGATTGCGTCGCGAGAACGACACAGCATAGGCGCCGCTCCTGATGCCGATCATGGGATCATCGGATTCCTCGATTCCATCGGTCAGCTGGCTCGGCACGTATAGCAACTTCTTTTCGGCGTCTGCGCTGTTGGACGCGACCTTATCGATTGTCAAAACCCCAAGGTCGACGACCTTTCGGTCGCTCGGCCAAGCTTTCGTTGGATCCTTCGTGGAATCGCCGGCGACGGCAAGTTGCGCTCTGAGGCGGAACGTTACTGGCCCGCGCTTGAGACGCTCCTGTATTTCGTCCACCAGGAAATCGGGCGGCTTCTGTGTGGCATCTGCCGCAGACAGATGAACGGTTCGCTCGGGCATCATCTCATAACGAACGGCTTGTTTCGCGCCGGCTTTGTTGACGAACAAGAACGCATTGATGCCGTGGTACTCCTCAGTGGCGAAACTATCGGGCGTGCTGGCGGTCGCAGTGGCGGCCGGTACACTGGGATGGTTCGCTACGAACTGTTCGAGTTTCGTCGGCTTGGGAGCGTCTGATGGGCTGGCGGCGACAGCCAGAAGCAGATCACGAAAGTCTTCGGCGGTAGCGACCGGAAAGAATTTCAGCGAGATCATCACCATGTCTGTGTCGGTGCCGTCCGGCAGATGAAACTTGATGGCCATGCCGTGCGGATTGGCGTCACCGGACCCGTCCGGAATCATCGGAATTCCGGTTGCATCGGAAAACCGGATGGTCGCCGGGATCACTGTGCCGCCGAACAATACGGCTCGGCTGAGGTCGGCCGCTTCGGGAGAGGGCTTGAAACTGCCTTCGACAACGATGCCCTTGGCGTGGTTGGAACGAAATCCTGAATAAGCGCCAAAGACCTTGGCCAAAGCGTCAACGAGCTGCTCCTCAAGAGGCTTGTCCTGTGCGCCGGCAATCCCAGTCCATGTCAATCCAAGCACAGTGAGTATGATGAGAAGCTTGCATTTCCGCATAGACGAATTCTCCGTGGATCGCCGAGGGCGATAATACAAATGGACAAAGTGGGCGAGATCTTGCTTGGTGCTCTCGCCAACTCTCGAAAATGTCGATCTGGATGGCTAGTTGGACAGAAGTCCAATGCAATCACTTCCGACTGCGCGATCGTCTATTCGCTGCCGCTGTCGTGAATTTCAGATGTGTGCCGGTCGATCGGCTCCTTGAAATACATGCACCATTTTGGCCTGGAGTCCTTTTTCAATGAAGGAGAACATTGCGTCTTGCAGGCCTCGCTCCCGCATTCCATCAGCGACGAGCTGGTTGGGCCTTCATTCGCATCCGCTCTCGATACTCTTGCTGTTGCGGGTTTATGAGGGGTCGGCGTCGCCGGCACCGACGTCGGTTGCGCCGACGTGGCAAGCTTGAGCGGTTTTTCCCGGTCGAAGTTTCCGCTTTCAGCGCATCCAGCGAGAACGAGAGCAAGAGACAAAGCGAACAGCCATTTCATTTTTGTCCCCCCGTCAGAGCCGGCGCGCATTCTGCCGCAACATGCTCTCGACGAAGACGGTAAAAGAAATGGACTTGCGATGAGGGTTGCTGAACTCTTAATTTCTGAACGAGATGGAACGAATCGTCCTCTTTTGGGTCACAAGCGGAACGACGCATCGGGCCGCGCGCGCAGTGCGTTGGCTACGCACGACGCGCCGTCTCACCGGCGCCGATGCGGAATTTCAAAGATTGGAAATCTGCAGCAGCTTGTGATCACCGATCCATGTTCTGGAAAGATCAGCCTCAGCCTTGCGCGCGGCGGCGGCGTTGCCGCGTGCCTTATAGAGTTCAGCCAAGCCGTAATACGACCAGCCATTCGCTGGGGCTCGGTTCAGCGCGCGCTGGAATTGTTGCTCGGCTTCGCCGTAACGGCCCGCCTGCAACAAGGCGGCGGCGAGGGATTGCCGGATCGGGTAGTACCAATAAGGTGGCTCAGTGTAGGGCAGGGCGTCCTGCAGCGCCGCCGCGCGTTCAAACCGAACGACAGCCGTGCGGTAGTCGCCATTGGCTTGCGCGATGCGCGCGAGAATAAGCGTTTGCGCGATGCGAAGCACCTCGTGCGCCGGAACGTTTGACTCCTTGAGCAACTTGAAATCAGCGGTTCGCTCGATGGTCCCGATCGCATCGGCTGCCGCTGTCGCAGCCGCGGAGTCGCGGCGTGCCGCAAGTGCGACGCCGCGTGCATAGAGCCACATCGCCTTGATGTAGGGGATCGCGTCACCGGGATCGGGCAGCGCGAGGATGGTCTCGGGCGTGCTGAACTGGGCGTGCGCGAAATAAATCGCCCCCTTGATCGGCTGCGCGCCCGGCGCCTTGGCGAGACGATCGTCCGGAATGAGCTTGTCAAGCTTCTCGGCCGCGGCGATCGCCGCCGGGCCGTCGCCGGACATCTGCGCCGACGCCAGGATGAAATG
>Ga0126383_10001366_pt1 | contig 15105 bp, 10 predicted proteins | sample PanSoiMetPlot_35_FD_96882 | JGI IMG/M metagenome (GOLD analysis project Ga0126383, IMG submission 96882) | Tropical forest soil microbial communities from Panama - MetaG Plot_35 | ecosystem: Environmental > Terrestrial > Soil > Tropical forest > Bulk soil | place: Panama | collected 2016-02-17
AGTCGGAATACAGCATCGGCCCGGACGTGCCGATCCTGGCGCCTGTTCCTGGAGACAAGAGCCTGCTGAAGCCGGGTGCCGCGGTGTTCCTCGCCGGCCCGAAGGGCGAGGACGGCAGCGTGATGGCGAATTTTATGTACATCGAGAAGGACGGCATCAAGCCGCCGATGTGACGGGAGTCCGCGACGGGTCGCGTATGCCGTGGGACGCCATCCGGCCGATGACCGATATCGGCGCGAATTGGCCACTCAACACGGGATCGGCGAAGGCCGGCTTTCCACACCCATACCCGACCCGCGCGTGATCCAGGCATAGCAGCCCCATTAGGTGTATAGCTGGCTTGTTTCGACCCGGAGCTGCATTGATGCCAAAAGCTGTTGCCGATCCACCTTCGCCGCCCTGCTATCTCCTGCTTTCCGGCGCTGGAATCGCGGATCTCAACAGCTTGGTCCTGATCTCTTGTCGGCTCGCGCGCGCCGCTCGCGGGCACTTTGTGAAGGTAAGCTCCGGCAACCCGCGCGGCCGCTCAGCGCGGCGGCGCTGCCCTGTTGACGCCGCGGGCCAACGCATCGCTGCTGCGCACCGTTTGACATCATGGTGCCTGCATTACAGCATCAACGCATGCGAACGACATTGACCCTGGATGGTGATGTGGCGGCCAAGCTCAAGGCGGAATCGCAACGCGCCGGCCGGCCTTTCCGTGAGATCGTGAATGAGACACTGCGCCAGGGGCTGGAAAACCGACGCACCACCGTGCAGCGGCGAGCCTTTAAGGTGATGGCCCGCGATCTCGGTAATCTCAAACCGGGGCTCACCCTGGACAATGTCACGGAGCTCATCGACCTGGTCGAGGGCTCCCTCCACCGGTGATCGTCGTCGACACGACCCTGCTGCAACCGATCCGGCAAGAAATTGCAGGGGCGATCTGTGATACTCTCCGCGTATGGAACCAGCTCATGTGCCGACTTTGCATCTTCTCTGCGGAAAGATTGCTGCCGGCAAGTCGACGCTTGCCCGGTGCCTTGCGACACGTCCGGCGACCTTGCTCATCGTCGAAGATCACTGGACGTCGAATCTGTTCTCTGGTGACTTGAGGACAATCGACGACTACGCACGTTGTTCGGCGCGGCTTCGCGCTGCCATGGGCCCCCACATTGTCGATATTTTGCAGCAAGGCCTTTCTATTGTCCTGGATTTTCCGGCAAACACGGTTCGCAATCGCAGCTGGATGCGTTCGTTGATTACTCGATCCAACGCAGCCCACGAGCTTCATCTGCTCGATGTTCCGGACACGGTCTGCAAGCAGAGGCTTCGGGAGCGAAATGCAAGCGGGGAGCACCCGTTCCAAGTAAGCGAAGAAGAATACGATCTGTTCACGAGCTATTTCGTTCCTCCGAGGCCGGACGAGGGCTTCAACGTCGTCCTTCACACACCCTGACCAACCAGTCGAGAGATCGGCGAGGGTCCGCCAGTCGTGGCTCTTGATGGGCGATATTGGATTTCCCGTACCCAAACGGCGGGAGGCGAGGTATGATTGACCTTGCCGGTTTGGAACGGGAGCAAAACCAACCGCTCTTCGATAATTCCCACCGGCTACGGAGCCTGTGGGAAATGCTCAAGAAGTATGCATGGTATTTTTTCATCCTGAGTGACTTGTTGCGGCGTCTTCACCGCGACCTCGGTTTACCGCTTCCGCCAGCCTTCAATTTACAAGGCTTGGGCAGCCTCGGGGGCCTATTACCGCCGCCCCCGACGAGCGGGATTGGTGGCGAGATCCTCCCACTGCAGCCGCCGACGCCGTCGATAGTGCCATCCCCTAATACACTCACCGAGGATGAGCGAGAGGAAATACGGCGCACCCTTGGTTTCGTTGAAACCGCCTGTCGCGGATTAGGAATGACCGGAATTATGAAGGATGTGGAGCGCGCAAAGGCCGACGCATCCCTTCTCTTTACAGACCGCAATAAAATGCAATTTCATATTGAACACGTAACGGAGCGCATCATTGATGAACTAGAACAAGAAACTTTCCATCACGTGCCGTCTGACAAAGATAGATTTTACCACAAAGACGATTTATTCGGAGTAGAAATCGGAAAGAAGTTTCCTAAGGCCAGAGAGGATCTAACAAATGCGGGGACCTCATATGCCGTCGGCCTCAATACTGCCTGTGTATTTCATTTGATGCGCGTAATGGAGCATTGCGTCCAACGATTTGGCAGAAAGCTCCAAGTGTCCATAGACGTAAACAAGGAAAGTTGGGCAACTATTATGGATCATGTAAATAACGCCGTTAAAGCGCTACCAGGAGGCCGTCATACCAAAGCGGCCCAAAGCAAGAAGAAAGAGCGTTATTCCCTAGCCGCCGCTAGATTGGATCACGTTCGAATAGTTTGGCGGAATGATACCATGCATCCGAAAGCAACATATGACGAAAAGGAAGCGACAGAGATATTAACTTGAGTCGGCAAATTTTTAGAAAGCATTATCACTCTTGTTTAGTGGGCTTAGGCGGAACAATCTTCCGGAACGCCCTCTCGAAGGCTTCCTCGCTCTCATCTGTCCCGAGTTCGCGAGCAGCCTGCCGGAAGCGCTCGTATTGCTCCTCGTCGGAGGGTTTGCGCTTTGAGTGTCTCGGCTTCTTGGCGGTGTTTGGTTTCATTGAAACACAGGGGCGCAACCGGCGTTGCGGAGAATATTGTTCGCGTTTGATCGCGAACGGATAGGATTATCAACGAGGAAAGCGCCGGTGCGGGGGCTTATCCAGCCCTCGACACCAGGACGCACGATCGCCACGAAGTCGCACTTCGCGTCTTCAAGAAGCTTTTTTACCTCAGCGTATAGATCCATCAACTCGCGATACGGGCTCGTTCGTGCTCCACGAGAAGAACTTCAAATGGCACGTCTGGACCATTTTTGACCCGATTTTCCCGCATCACCCACGCGATGGCGTCTGGGAGCTTTACAAGGAGATTGTCAAGCGACGGGTCTTCGAGCGCAAGCCCTGGAATGTTCGTCGTTCGAACAAACCACACGCCTGCCTCCCGGTCACGTCCTATAACTACTTGATATTCCATACATCTTCTCTCTCGGGGAAGGCGTGATCCGCACGTTACAGGGTACTCCATGAACGTCATCAAATATGACCCGTTCCAGCCCGATTCGCAACATACCGAATCGGCGGGCGGGGAATTTTGGACGGTTTGCGCGTAGCGCGTGAATCTTTCGCGCGTTTTTGACGCTCATCAGTCGGCGAGCGGAAGCGTCAGTTGGATCGGCTCGATATATGGCGAACCATCGGGCCAAATGGGCTCAGGTGGCTTGGGCTTCTCCGGTTTGGCGATCAGTCGTTCGATAGGTGAGCCGCTTACCGACGACACCCTTCAGGGCGCGGCGGGACCGTTCGGTATCGTCAACACCGAGCTTGATCCGGTTGCTATATCGGAAATCAAACTCGGCGAGATAGCGATGAAGATGGGCCTCGCTGACATGGAAATAGCATCCGTAGATGCCGCGCTTCAGGAGCGAGAAGAAGCCTTCGACGGTGTTGGTGTGTGCCTTGATCCCATCCGCCAATTGCCGTGCCCACTCTTCTTCTTCGTGATGGACCGTATCATGACCGGCAAAGCGGCGACCGATGCCCTGATACGCGCGAAGTTCGTCGGTCATCAGGCGACTTTTGGTATCGACGTTACCGAAAACGACGCCGCGGAGAGTTGCCGCAGTGACGTTCTCGGTTTTTTGGGAACGCGCACGCCCGGCACGTTCGACGAGTGTGACGACCGGCACGCGGTCGCCGCCAGTACGGCGACGCCAGCCATGCTCGGGGTGCAGGAACCAAGTCGGGCCACATTCCTTGTAGACGGTGTAGCTCTCGTCGCTCTCGACGATCTTGCCTTCGCCGCCGAGCGGCCCGGAACCGCTCTCGTCCATCGCTTCGCGGATGCGATGCCCGATGAACCAGCCGGTCTTGATATCGACGCCGAGGATGCGGGCGAACTGGTTGGCGCTGAAGCCCTTTTTGGACGAGCACATAAGGTGGATCGCCTGGAGCCAGATATGCAGCGGGACATGGCTCGATTCGAAGATAGTCCCGACCTTGACGGTGAACGGTTTCCGGCAGGCGTAGCACTTATAGACGCCGATCCTGGTGCTCTTGCCCTTCAGTGGCCCGGAGCGGTCAACTACGCCGCAATGCGGGCATATCCGGCCATCCGGCCATATCTGCGTCTCGACGTAGGAGTAAGCGGCGCGTTCATCGCGGAAACGGGGTTCGTCGAGGATAGAGCGAGGCATCGGTTATCTCCTTGTCGGAGAATATATAATGCCTGATTTGGGTACGTCAACTCCAATATCGCCTCTTGATGGGAACGTACCATGAACCGATATTTTGAGCCCCGTTCGCCCCAGGGGTCCCGTTGAATGCCGGAAGACGTTGCCGATGCGCCTTTGCCACCCTGTTATCACCTGTTTTCCAGACCTGGAATCCCGGGATTTCAATTATTTGGTCCTGATCTCTCTTCGCCTCGCGCACGCGACGCGCGGTTCGCCAAAGGAAGCTCGGGCAACGCGCGAGGTCGGCCGCGCGGCATCCCCAATCCCAGGCGTCGCGTGCCCGATCTTGCGGCGCGACCGCTGCGCGCGCAGGCGCTGGCGGATCTGATCGACCGCAAGCGGCATCTGTTGCGGCCCCTCGCCGCGCAACTATTGCCGCCGCTCGCTCCCATCGACCCGGCGGCGCGCGTCTCGGGATCGACCTGTTGTCGTTGCGCACGGTAGAGGATTTTCGACACGTGCTGGCCACTGTCCTGGCGGCGGTTGCGTGCGCTGAGATCGCGCCCGCCGAGGCCGTGTTCATCGCGCGCCAGGCAGATGCCCGGTTGCGCGCGATCCGGCGCTTCCCGCACGTAGGGCGGGTGTAACCCGCCGTGCCGGCCGTGAAATGAATGGCGGGTTTTGCTTCCGCTCCACCCGCCCTACGATTTGCTTTAGAACGCTCGCGTGCGCACGGGCAAAGAATGGTGGACGAGATGAGCGCAGAGGATATGCCTGAGGACATGACGGACGGTTTTCACCTGGTGGTGGAGGCGCTGAAGCTGAACGGGGTCGACACGATCTATGGGGTGGCCGGCATCCCGATAACCGACCTCTTGCGGTTGGCGCAGGCGGAAGGGATCCGGTATTTCGGCTTCCGGCACGAGCAATCGGCCGGGAACGCCGCCGCGATCGCCGGCTATCTGACGCAGAAGCCGGGCATCTGCATGACCGTCTCGGCCCCCGGCTTTCTGAACGGGATGGTCGCTTTGGCCAACGCGACGACCAATTGCTTCCCGATGGTCCTGATCAGCGGGTCGAGCGACCGGGCGATCGTCGATCTCGAACAGGGCGACTACGAGGAGATGGACCAGCTGGCCGCCGCCCGGCCCTATGCCAAGGCGGCCTACCGCGTCAATCGCCCGCAGGACATCGGCATCGGCATTGCGCGGGCGATCCGCGCCGCCGCCTCGGGGCGTCCCGGCGGCGTCTATCTCGACCTGACGGCCGAGGCGCTCGGCTCGGCGCTCGACGTCGAGACGGCGAAGAAGTCGCTGGTAAAGGTCGTCGATCCGGCGCCGCCGCAGCCCCCGGCGCCGGAAGCCGTCGCCCGCGGGCTCGACCTGCTGGCGACGGCGCAACGCCCGCTTGTGATCCTGGGCAAAGGCGCCGCCTATGCGCGGGCGGAGGACGAGATCCGGTCATTTATCGACACGACCGGCATGCCGTTCCTGCCGATGTCGATGGCCAAGGGCCTGTTGCCCGACGACCATCCGCAATCGGCGGCCGCGGCGCGCTCCTATGCGATCGGCAACGCCGATGTCGTGATATTGGCCGGGGCACGCCTCAACTGGCTCTTGTCGCACGGCCGGCCGCCGCTGTGGTCCGAGAGCACGCGCTTTGTACAGGTCGACATCTCGCCGACCGAATTCGACAGCAACCGGGCGATCGCCGCGCCGGTCGTCGGCGACATCAAATCGGTGTTCGCGGCTTTCAACACCGCGATGAAGCCGGCACAGGTCCGGCGGCAGGCCGCCTGGATGGACGAGATCGGCAAGCGGAAGCAGCAGAATATCGAGCGCATGGCGGCGCGGCTCAACGCCGATCCGAGCCCAATGAACTTCTCCTCCGCACTGCGCGCGGTGCGCAATGCGCTGGCAATGCACCCGGACGTCTACATCGTCAACGAAGGCGCCAACACGCTCGATTTCGGCCGCAACATCATCGATATGGACAAGCCGCGGCACCGGCTCGACAGCGGCACCTGGGGCGTCATGGGGATCGGCATGGGCTATGCGATCGGCGCCGCCGCGGTGACCGGCAAGCGCGTCGTCGCGATCGAGGGCGACAGCGCCTTCGGTTTCAGCGGCATGGAGATCGAGACGATCTGCCGCTACGAGCTGCCGGTGACGACCATCGTCTTCAACAACAACGGCGTCTACCGCGGCGATCCGGCCGGCACCGCCTACACGCCGACCGGTCTCCTGCGCGATGCGCGTTACGAGAAGATCATCGAAGCGTTCGGCGGGGCCGGTTACCACGCGACAGACACGGCGAGCCTCACCAAGGCCGTGAGCGAGGCGCTCGCGTCAGGCAAGCCGGCGCTGATCAATGCCGTCATCGACCCGACGGCCGGCACCGAGAGCGGTCATATCCAGAGCCTCAATCCGCGGAGCGCGGCCGCTCAGAGACCCCCACCCTAACCCTCCCCCGCTGGCGGGGGAGGAATAGGGGAGAGGGACTCAGGAGGCAATGAAGCGGTCGATTTTGCGGTAGCGGAACAGCCATTGCCGGTGCTCTTTGACCAGCTCGTCGTGATAAGCGCCGCCGGAGCCGATCTTTGGGCCCGCCGGGCTGTTCTGCACGACCGTCCAATTCGAGCGCACCCGCGCGCTCAGCCCGTCGAGGGCAATCGAGATATTGGTTACGAGATGCACCCCGCGTGGCCGCTGATCGCCGGCGCGTTCCCGCAGGCTGCGAGCGAGATCGGCGATCGCCGCACGGCCTGTCGCCCTGCCGAAAGCGGTGTCCCAGGTGCCGTTCTCGGTGAACAGTGCCGCCATCTCGGCGAAATGGCCGTCGTCGAGCCGGAAACAGTATTGCGCCAGGATCTCACGGATCGCGTCCTTCTCCTCAACCGCGGTCGGCATCCGTCCCCCTCCTGTGCGGCAATGTCACGGAAGGACGCCATAGTGGGACGTTTGCCTGATGCCGGGCAAGCCTCCGGCGAAAGATCAGCGCGCGCGGGCGCTGCACCAGTCCTCGCGGCGGTCGAAGCGCAGCGAAACCGCTTGGCGAACGCGCCAATGGGCGGCGTAGGTCTCGGCGACCACGGGCGAGGCGACGAGGTTCAAATCTTCGGAATTGGCCGACGCGCCGCGGGTCCAATTGTAGGACCCGCTCAATGTAACATTGCCGTCGATGACCATCGTCTTCGCATGGGCAATGCGCGCCACGTGGTCGATCCACACCGGCACCCCGGCGCCTGCCAGCGGGTCTATGCCGCTGTTGCGGCCGCAGGGCGTGCTCTTGTCGGCGATCAGCCTGACGGCGACCCCCCGCCGGTGCGCGCGCAGCAGCGCCTCGACGATGCCCGACCCGGTGGTCAGGCCGTAGGCGCCGACCAGGATCTCATGCTCGGCCCGGTCGATCGCCCGCACGGCAAAAGCCGCGCAGTCGCTCTCCGGAGCAAAGCAGGTCTCGATCGTCGCCGACGGTGCGGCCGCGCAGACGGTGCTCGGCAGGCCAGTGGTCAGTGCGAGCAGCAGCGCAGCGTAAAGTCGGATGCGGTACAAGCGACCTCTGGGCCGGCCTAGGACACGAATGGGTTACACTGCTGTTTGCCGCAGTCCCCCGATACGCGTGTTTTCTAGCGCCCATTTACTCAAGAATGGTTTATTTCCGGACCCAATCCAAACCCGGCGCCAATGACGGGGGCCACTACCTGCTATCCGCCGGCGATTGATGCGGTGCGAATGCCCGATTGACGTGCTGGTGTTTCCGGTCTCCATTGGCGGCTGAATTGTTAGCCCCGGGAACCTGATGCCGCTCGACAACCCAGCCGGATCAGCCTTCGAAGCTCGCCTGCGCCGAGAGGTCCAAGGCGAGCTGCTGTTCGATGCGTTCAGCCGCGGACGGTACAGCACCGACGCGTCGATCTACCAGATCGAGCCGCTGGGGGTCGTCGTGCCGAAGAGCCGTGAGGATGCCGCGGCGGCGATCGCAATCGCGCGCGAGGAGGGGGTGCCGGTGTTGCCGCGCGGCGGCGGCACGTCGCAATGCGGGCAGACCGTCGCCCGCGCGCTCGTCGTCGATTGCAGCAAACATCTCGACCGGGTGATTGCGGTCGATGCCGAGGGGCGGCGGGCACGGGTCGAGCCGGGTGTCGTGCTCGACCGGCTCAATCGGCTCCTGCGCCAACACGAGCTGTTCTTTCCGGTCGATCCGTCGACCGCGAGCCGCGCGACGATCGGCGGCATGACCGCCAACAACAGCTGCGGCTCGCGGTCGTTGCGTTACGGCAACATGGTGCACAATGTGCTCGGCATCGACGCGCTGCTCGCCGACGGCACCCGGGCGTGGTTCGGCGAGGTGCCGGGCAATCTCGACGGCGGAGCAATGCCCGAGCGCTATCGCGAATTGGTGCAGCGGATACGTGCGCTGCACCGGCGCGAGGCCGAAGAAATACAGCGGCGCTTTCCCAAGGTGCTGCGGCGGGTCGGCGGCTACAACATCGATACGATCGACGACGCCGGCCACAATATGGCGCGGCTATTGGTCGGCTCCGAGGGCACGCTCGCGTTCTTCAGCGAGATCGAGCTCGACTTGCAGCCGATCCCCCGGCATCGGGTGCTCGGCATTTGCCATTTCCCGAACTTTTACGGTGCGATGGCGGCAACAAGGCGGATCGTCGAGCTGGGTCCGAGCGCGGTCGAATTGGTCGACCTGACGATGATTGAATTGTCGCGCGACATCCCGATGTTCCGCGCCGTCGTCGACCGTTTCGTGCAGGGCGAGCCCGCTGCGCTCTTGTTGACCGAATTCGCCGGCGACGACTCCGCGGAGAACCTGCGGCGGCTGAAAGCGCTGGTCGAGTTGATGGGCGATCTCGGCTACCCGGGCGCCGTCGTCGAGGCGATCGATCCCGCCTTCCAGTCAGCGGTCTGGGAGGTGCGCACGCAGGGCCTCAACATCATGATGTCGATGAAGGGCGACGGTAAACCGGTCTCCTTTCTCGAAGACTGTGCCGTGCGCCTTGAGGACTTGGCCGATTACACGGACCGGCTGACCCGCATCTTCGAAAAGCACGGGACCTACGGCACCTGGTATGCCCATGCCTCGGTCGGCTGTCTGCACGTGCGCCCGGTGCTCAATCTGAAACAGGAGCTCGATGTCAAGAAGATGCGGGCGATCGCCGAAGAAGCCTTTGCGATGGTCCGCGAATACAAGGGCTCACATTCGGGCGAGCATGGCGACGGCCTGGTGCGCTCGGAATTCCACACGGCGATGTTCGGAGACCGCATCGTGCGCGCCTTCGAGGAAGTGAAGGACGCCTTCGACCCCGAGGGCATCTTCAACCCCGGCAAGATCGTTCGGGCGCCGAAGATGGACGACCGCAGCCTCTTCCGGTTCAAGCCGGATTACCGGCAATTGCCGATCGACGCGGCGCTCGACTGGTCGGAATGGGGCGGCTTCCCCGCCGCCGCCGAAATGTGCAACAACAACGGCGCCTGCCGCGCCCGCGACGCCGGCGTCATGTGCCCTTCCTACCGCGCCACCGGCGACGAACAACACCTGACCCGCGGCCGCGCCAATACGTTGCGGCTTGCATTGTCTGGCCAGCTCGGACCCGAGGCGCTCGTTTCCGAAGAGATGCGCGGGACGATGGAGTTGTGCATTTCGTGCAAGGGCTGCAAGCGCGAATGCCCGACCGGCGTCGATATAGCGCGAATGAAGATCGAGTTCCTCTATCATTACCGCAAACGCCACGGGCTCACCCCGCGCGATCGGCTGATCGCCTTTTTGCCGCGCTACGCACCGTACGCTGCGCGCATCGCTCCGCTGATAAACCTGAGAAACCGGGTGCCGCTGTTCGCGGAGCTCGCCGAACAGCGGTTTGGGTTTAGCGCCCGCCGAAACTTGCCGGCCTGGTCGAGCCGCCCCTATCGGGGCACCGCCACCGGGGTCGGGCGCGAGGTCGTGCTGTTGATCGACACCTTCAATCGCTATTTCGAGCCGGAGAATGGGCGGGCTGCCGAGCGCGTATTGACGCGTGCGGGCTATCGCGTCCTCAGTCCGGATCCTGTACGCGGGCGACCGCTTTGTTGTGGCCGGACCTTCCTTTCGACCGGCCTAATCGATGAGGCGCGGACCGAGGCACGGCGTGTGCTGGATGCGCTGACACCGCACCTTGAAGCAGGGACGCCGATTGTCGGGCTTGAGCCGTCCTGCTTGTTGACATTGCGCGACGAATTCCCGGCCATCTCGCCGGGCGCTCGCGCCAAAGCGCTTGCAGAAAGGGCTCAGCTGTTCGAGGAGTTCGTCGAGACCGAGCGCCTCGCCGGACGCTTCTGTCTGCCGCTAAGCCCGATGGAGGGCAGGACGGCACTGTTGCACGCGCATTGCCACCAGAAGGCGTTCGGCACCGTCGGGGCGGCGGTAAAGGCGCTGCAGCTGATCCCGGGTCTGACCGTCGAGACGTTCGATTCAACCTGCTGCGGCATGGCCGGGTCGTTCGGCTACGAGGCCGAACATTATGAAACCTCGCTGGAGATCGGCGAACTGGGGGTCTTGCCGAAGATGCGGACAGCGCCCCCCGACGCGCTCCTCGCCGCCAACGGCACCAGCTGCCGCCACCAGATCGCCGAAGGCGCCGGCCGCGAGGCCCGCCATCTCGTCCGCATCCTTGACGACTCTGCTGCTGCAGGGGATGTGTGAGATGGAGGACCTCGAGGTCGTCTTCGACCCGCTGCCCCCAGAGCCGCTGACCCGCTTTGTGACCGAGAGCCTCGCCTCCTACAATATCGCTGCGACCGGCCTCTCAGCCTGGTACCCGGTGGGCTTCTTTTTAAAGAGCGGCACCGGCGAGTGGCTGGGCGGGTTGCTCGGCAACATCTGGGGCGGCTGGCTCCATGTGACGCATCTTTGGATGGCCTCGGCCGTGCGCCGACAAGGCCACGGCACTCGGCTGCTGCAGGCCGCGGAGGATTACGCCATCGAGCGCGGGTGCATTGGCGCGACTTTGGAAACTCACAGCTTCGAAGCGCGGCCATTCTATGAGAAGCGCGGGTACGAGGTCCTTGCCACCCTGGAAGACTATCCGCCGGGGCATTCGAAATTCTTTCTCTGCAAGCGGTTCACCCCTGATCCGCCCGAGCGGGCAAAGGTTTTGCTCGATTTTTGGTTCGGACCGGTCGACGATCGGGACCGCGAGCAGCACCGCGAGATCTGGTTCAAGAGCACCGAGGAATTCGACGCCACGCTGCATCGCGAATTTCTCGCCGACTATGAGGGGGCCGCCGCAGGGCCGCTGCCGTCATGGGAAACCTCGCCTGCCGGCGCTCTGGCGCTGGTGCTGCTGCTCGACCAGGTGCCGCGCAATATCTTTCGTGGGACACCTCGTGCCTATGCGACCGATGCGGCAGCGCGCGCGGCGGCGCACCGGGCGCTCGAACGCGGGTTCGATCAATTGGTCCCGCCCGCCTGGCGGCTGTTCTTCTATATGCCGTTTCATCACAGCGAGGATATCGCCGATCAGCGCCGCTCCGTGGCACTGTTCAATGCCTTACCGCGAAATCCCGATCGCGGCGGGTCGTTGCGTCGTTACGGGTGCCCCTATATCGAGGTCATCGAGCGCTTCGGCCGCTTCCCGCACCGCAACGAGATCCTCGGCCGGCAATCGACCGAGGCCGAGATCGCCTTTATGGCCGAACGGGCTCGCGATCTTGTTCCGGAGTAGACCGGCCGTCGATCAGCGAAACTGTTCGCCACCGCCATCGGCGCCTCACGATGCCGCGGCGGACCTGCGCCCTTCGAGCACCTCGCGGATGCCGGCCATGATCCGCTTGCGGTCCGGGAAGACGTGATTTTCGAGGACGGGGCTGTAGGGTATCGGCACCTGCAACGCGCAGACTCGCCTCACCGGGGCCTGGAGCCGCGCGAAGGTAGCCGAGTCCTCCGTAGCCACTGCGGCGACCTCGGCCGAAAAGCCGGCGGTCGGTCCGGCCTCGTCGGCGACGACGAGACGGCAGGTTTTCTGCACCGAATTGCGGATCGTTTCCTTGTCCAGCGGCACGAGCGTGCGCGGATCGACGACTTCGACCGAAATCCCCTCTTGCGCCAACTCTTCGGCGGCCGCCAGCGCCTCGTGAACGAGCCAGGCGAGGGCGACGACCGTCACGTCATTGCCTCCGCGCTTGATGTCGGCCTTGCCGAGCGGGATCGTGTAATCATCCTCCGGCACCGGTCCCTTGCGCGTCATCAACCGGCCCGACTCGAACGAGATGACGGGGTTGTTGTCGCGGATCGCCGTCTTCAGGAGGCCCTTCATGTCATAGGGTGTCGACGGCAAAAACATCTTCAAGCCGGCCACATTCATGAACATCGAGTAGGGCGACTGCGAGTGCTGCGCCGCGACTTGGCCGCCGCCGCCGACGGCTGCCCGGTAGAGGATCGGGAAGGTCACTTGGCCACCGAACATGTAATGGATCTTGGCGGCCTGATTGACGATCTGGTCCATCGCGACAAAGCAGAACGTCACCTGCCGCCAGTCGACGATCGGGCGGAAGCCGCAGCCGGCCGCGCCGATCGCCATGCCGGTCAGCGCCGCTTCGGTGATCGGCGTCGCCCTGATGCGCTCGGCGCCGAACTCGCTGAGCAGCGGCCCGATCGGGTCGGTCGACATGTAGAAGATCCTTTGGTCGCGCCGCATCTCCTCGGCGACAGCTTCGACCGCGGCCTCGTTGTACGTCAGCTCTCGCATCGTCTCATCCTCGCATCAGGCGGCAAAAGCGTCTTCGGTCGCTTGCTCCGGTGTCGGAAACGGGCTCGCCTCGGCGAAGGCGACAGCTGCATCGAGGGCGGCTATGACCTCGCGCTCCATGCTTTCCATCGCGAGATCGTCAAGGTCGCCCTGCTCCCTCAGCTGCCGCGCGAGCTGTGCGATCGGGTCCCTTCCTTTCCACATTTCGACTTCGCCGGGGTCACGGTGATCGGGCTGCCCTCGCCGCTCGGTGTGGGCGCGCCAGCGGTAGGTTTTGCACTCGATCAGACTCGGGCCGCCGCCCGAGCGCGCCCGGTCGACGGCGCGGTTTGCCGCCTGATAGACCGCGAAGATGTCGTTGCCGTCGACGACGACACCCGGAATGCCGTAGCCGGCCGCGCGTGCCGCAACGTCGCTCAGCGCGTGTGTCGCGGCGGCCGGGGTCTGCGCGGCATAGAGGTTATTTTCGCAGACATAGAGCATTGGCAATTTCCAGGTCGCCGCGATGTTAAGGCATTCGTGGAAGGGCCCGGCATTCGATGCGCCATCGCCGAAGAACGAGACCGCGACACCCCCCTTGCCTTCCATCTGCGCCGCGAGACCGGCGCCGGTGACGATGGCGATCCCGCCCGCGACGATCCCATTGGCGCCAAGCATGCCGATGCCGAAATCGGCGATGTGCATCGAGCCGCCCTTACCCTTGCAATAGCCGGTCTGCCGCCCGTAGAGCTCGGCCATCATGCGGTTGAGGTCCGCACCCTTGGCGATGCAGTGGCCGTGGCCGCGATGTGTCGAGATGATCCGGTCGCCGCGATCGAGCGCGCTGCAGACGCCGACCGCGACCGCCTCCTCGCCGATATAGCAGTGGACAACGCCGTAGATCTTGCCGGCGAGGTAGTCGGCCGAGGCACGCTCCTCGAAGCGGCGGATCGTCAGCATCCGGCGCAGCATCTCGCGCTGTGTATCAGGCGGCAGGTTTGGTGAAAGGCTTTGCATGGGCATGGTCCCTCCGGGCCGGTCGGGCCGCTTCATGATGGGCCAGCGCTCGAAAGCTGACAACCAGGACGTCGGCCCACATCGGCGCGGCGACGGCCGTAAATCTCGTCCGCGATGCGGAGGGTGAGCAGATAAGCTCGGCTTGACCCGGCTCGGGAAAACCAGCGGAATGCCACCGCGATGATGATCGATCTTGAGATCTTAGAGGAAGCGGCGGCGCTCGTGCACCGGGTGGTGCCGCCGACACCGCAATATTGCTGGCCGCTCTTATCGCGGCGGGTGGGCGCCGAGCTGTGGGTCAAGCACGAGAACCACACGCCGATCGGCGCCTTCAAGATCCGCGGCGGACTCGTCTATCTCGACGCGGTCAGGCGGTTGCAGCCGGATATCAGCGGTGTCGTGACCGCGACCACCGGCAATCACGGGCAGAGCATCGCGCTCGCCGCCGCTCGGCTGGGGCTAGACGCGACGATCGTCGTGCCCTACGGCAACAGCGTTGAGAAGAACCGGGCGATGGCAGGGTTCGGCGCGCAGCTCGTCGAGGCCGGGCACGATTTCCAGGCGGCGTCCGAGCATGCGAGCGAGTTGGCCGAGCGCGACAACCGGCATTTCGTGCGCTCCTACGATCCGCTGCTGGTGCGCGGCGTCGCCAGCTATGCCCTCGAGTTGTTCCGCGCGGTCCCGGGTCTCGATGTCGTCTATGTTCCGATCGGGCTCGGCAGCGGCATCTCGGGCGTGATCGCGGCGCGCGAGGCTTTGGGGCTGACATGCGAGATCGTCGGCGTCGTCGCCGAGGGCGCCCCGACTTATGCGTTGTCCTTCGCCGCCGGCAAGCCGGTCAGCACCAATTCCGTCGATACGATGGCCGGCGGTCTCGCCGTGCGGGTTCCCGACCCGGAAGCGCTCGAAATTATTCTCCGCAGTGCGGCCCGCATCGTTACCGTGACGGAGGCGGAGATGCGCCGGGTTCGCGGGCGACGCATCGCCATGATCCTGCAGGATCCGCAGACGTCGCTGAACCCGGTGTTCACCATCGGCGACCAGCTCGTCGAGGCGCTGCGGATGCGCTTTTCCGGCGGCATGGCAGGGCTCCG
>Ga0126383_10001367_pt1 | contig 15103 bp, 13 predicted proteins | sample PanSoiMetPlot_35_FD_96882 | JGI IMG/M metagenome (GOLD analysis project Ga0126383, IMG submission 96882) | Tropical forest soil microbial communities from Panama - MetaG Plot_35 | ecosystem: Environmental > Terrestrial > Soil > Tropical forest > Bulk soil | place: Panama | collected 2016-02-17
TACCGTCCACTCTTGGTCGCAAGGTTGTAGTTCATGATGTCGACCGAAAACCGTTGCCGTTCACTATAAAGGTCGGGACGTACGCTATCTGTGGTTCCGCGAGCGACTTCGCCGCGACTCTTAAACGACTTCTGTTCCTTAAATCCGAACTCTTCAAGTTCCGATTCGAAATCAAGCTCAGACTTTCGCCCCCATCGCCGACGATCGTGTACCCGTACCATTCCGCCAGGAGGCGGCCGATAGCCGACCTATACGCCTTGGTCGTCAAGAGCTGCTGAAAGCCGGCAAACGTCATCTCATAGTCCGTCTTTGGATAAGTAGTGCCAACAGGCACCCGAGGAACAACCCTTTCGTCACAAGAGGGGCACGTCATCACAGCGCCCAACAGGATGTAAGGAACATGAAGTTTTGTCTCACAAGACGGACAGGCAGCTTCTACAGCTCGTATCATGGCGGTCAGAACAACTGGTTTAATTTTGAAATCGCACGCTTGGCACCAGGTTCTCCAGTTGTCTAGTTCGTTTTCCCAATTACTAGCTGTGAGAATCACTTTCTTTCACAACTGAGTCCCTGAGAGCATCCAGATAGTTGAACTGATGTCTTTCGAATATCTCTTCCAGGGCTCCCTGGCCAGCTCGGATTTTGAGCTGTCTTTCCTCGAATGTAATTGGCACGAGCCAGAGCACACGCACCGCCACGCCGCCGGCCTGGGCGTTTTCCAGAGACGGACCAAACAAATACGGCAGCGAAATGAGGCCAAAGCTGCATTTTGATTGCGGCAGCCAGGGCCGTCCGAAGTTAACGGTGTGGCCGAGGTCTAACTTTGCAGCCGTTTGATGATAGTGTGCGATCACCGTTAAGAGTTCCACATGGTCTTCGGTCTTACACGGCGATAATAGGAAAAGCTCTAACAACGGAGGCTCTTTCAGCACGCTCATTCCGCAGGTTGCATAAACCCAAAAGGGAGCATTGTCCGAAGGTGCATATTCGAAAACTCGGCACTGCTGGGGCAAACCGGGTCCTCTATTCCAAATATGGCGGGAACTTGTGCGACTCCAGACCGCCTCGTAGTGATGCTCAAGTGCGTTTTCAAAGTCCTGGTCAATACCCAAAGAAGTATCTCCTCATTTTCATAGAATATGACTTTAGTCTACCTCCCTGGGCATGATAGTCCTCAATGGGGACCCTAAGCCTCGAACGATCTGCGGCGCTGGCCGCGCGCTCCGCATCGCTTTGCAGGAATCCGGGCAATTCATTCATTGCCGGATCGCCATCATAATACCGTTGCACGAGAGGTGGTTCGTGGTCCGTTAAACCCAAGGCCCGATCCGTATTGGTTGGGGTGTTGGGATAGTGAACCTCTCGATTGTACGGAATGGCCGGGCCTTGTCCCGGAATACGTTCGCCTCGATAGGTGATTTCCACACTACGAAGCGTGCCAGACTTAGTCGGGACTACGCCTTCCTCCAACCCCTGAGCTAGGGCAGCGGGTTCGGCTATTGGAGCTGCATCGCCGACTTCCGCAAGTGTCGGGGTTTCTGCAATCGGTGCAAGTTCGCCAAACTTTCCGGCCTCCGCTACTTCCTCTAAGCTTTCCAACGCTCGCGCCGCCCGGAAAGCCTGCACGCCTTTGTATGCGCTGGTAACACCGTCGAGCAACATTGCCGTGTCTGCGTAGGAACTACCGACAATCTCCGCGGCTTTGTTTGGGCCCACATCATCGATTGCTTCCACCAGTACTGACGGATGGGTGGCGCCGCCGTAGGCGTCTGAAGCCCAGGTTTTCACCCCGCGCCACATTCCCAGTAGCTGTTCTCGCTTCATGCGGTTGTAAGCATCAGGATCATTCCAGGCCATCGGCAATTCTCTTGCCCCCTGCCTTACCTGACGGTATCCCATCACCAGGGGATCCATGTCCCAGACGAGCGTCTTCGCGGCACCCGCCACAGTCTTGACGACGCCGTAACCTGCGTTCCCGATTAACTCCTGCGTGGTCCCACTATCGGGTGTAACTGACCCGTAACCTTGATGCGACAAGGCGGTCCCAAGCTGAGATAGCGAGGAGGGTTTGCCCTGAATTCGATTGACTGCTGCCTGGGCCAATACGTCCGTGGATCCAGGGACGCCCATCAACAAGAAATCTACCGCGTCGTAGGAAGCGCCGACAACAAAGTGGAGCAGTTGACGGTTTGACTTGGAGAGCTTTTGTTTGAGCCAATCCGCAGCCAATCCCACATGGCCTGAAGGATCGGTGAATCTAAGCGGATTGTTCTGCGCATAGGCATAGCGATTCATGCTTTGGGCCATCATCGCCATGCCGGTAAAGCTGTCCTGCTGAATGAAACTGCCGAGACCCGGTGCGTAGTAGCGCTCGCCGTTGCCGAGCGGCATCAAACCAGTCTCGCCGTCGTAGCGCTGCCCGGTGTAGCCGATGGCGTTGTTGCTGAAGCCAGTCCCGGCGAGGTAACTGCCCCAGGCGTCATATTCGTAGCGAGTGGTCAGCGAAGCCGGTGGACTTTGCGTGAGTTGTGCCAGCGAAGTGATTGAGCCCTGACCATCACTGAAGTAATAACGATCACCTTCCCCGCCCAGTTGCGCCCGCAGGACTTCGCCGGCGCCGACGTCATGACGGTTGGTGAGTTGATTGTTATCTCCGTATTCATTGACGACTTCATCGCCGCCGTAGACGTAATTGAGCGAGACCCCGCCGACCGTCTTCCCGATCCGCCGCCGCTCGCAGTCGTAGTCATAGCGAGCCAGTTCCTGGTTGCCACCATTCAAGACGCGCCGCAACTGATCGCGGCCGTCATATTGATAATTGGTAACGACCTGGTTGTTCTGCGAAGTCGAGGTGAGATTGCCGTTGCGATCGTAGCTGTAAGTGGTAGCCACGCTGCCCGAGGCATCGCTGCTCAACTGCGTCAGACGGTTCAAGTCATCGAAGATCGCCGTGGTGGTGATCGGGTTTCCATTGCTGGTCTGGCGCGACTCAGTCGTGACCCCGTTGCCGTCGGTAGCCAGCGTAATGGTAGTGGTGTTGTCCCGGACGGTGACAGTCTTGCGGTTGCCGACCTCGTCATAGTCGAAAGTGTTGGCGCGCGTGCCTTCGGTATAGCTGGCGCTTTGCCCGTTCGGCGGATTGGCGGGCCGCTGACCGATGGTGGTGTAGTTTCCGCCAGTCAGTCTTGAGACACCCAGGCCGGGGTTGCGAAATGGCAGACGCTACGGACTTAAAATTCGTTGGCCGCAAGGCCGTGAGGGTTCGAGTCCCTCCCTCGGCACCATTTGCTTTCAACAACTTAGCCCAGTGCACGACACTTGCTGGGCGAAAAACCTACGGAGTTTGAGTCCGTTAATTCAATCGTTCTCATCAAAAGGAACAGCTTCTCTAGGTTTTCACTCGAATTCGCCCGCATGGTGATGAACCTGGCGACTAGAAGAAGATTTTCAATAACCTGTCTACCAGGTCGTTCAGTGGAATCACGGTCAGGGTCAATGGCGCTAGCGGAGCCAGGGTGAAAATTCCAAGGTGCATTATTGTCTTGGTAGTAAACGGCACCCACCGCATCTCCTGGATTGCTTGATAGCTATTGCCCAGGTCGGCCAGTGATTGAATATCGCCGCTGCCAAGGAATGGTTCATCATGCGGCGCACCGCCGCGCAGCCATTTGCGATCGAACTGCCGGACATAAGTCTGAGCCAGAGCACCGTATTCCTGACGTGCTCTCCGCTTCGCACCTGCGAGCTGCGGTGAAAACACCAGCAGTGGCGCCAGGACCAGGACCACCACCAACAAGACCAGACCAAGAATGTCCACCTTGAATTGTGACAACTGGGCGCTCGTGTAGAGCACTCGGTTCGCCATCATTCCCGACAGCAGAACGCCTTGCGCCAACAACAAGGGGATAAACGCGTAAACGACATTTGAGAGAAAACCCAGTCCTGCAGATCGGTCTGGATGAGTAGGCAGTACGTTGAGCTTGATACGTGAGACCTGCCAGAGGAACCTCGCCCAGATCACCAGACGGTAGTACCAGCGAAAAAGCATAAACTGAAAGAGCGGCAGACTCACCAGGCCAAACCACCAGCCGGCTATCGATGGATGCAATGTTCCATCCGGAGTCGTGCCGTGCCAGGTCGTCAGTTGCACCTCGACCAGTTTTCTCCAAATCAAGAGCACTCCAACGCCATAGACAAAACCCAGCAGTGCGATCTCTGCCATGACCGAGTTACGCCAACGCCTCGCCGATGCCACGGCCGCTTCAAATTCAGGCATTGCTTCGCTGGGAATCAGTGAGCGATTAAGAAAATTTCTGACCACCCCAGCCATGCGCTGATGGACGACTAATTCCGCACCGACGACCAAGGGTAGCGCAATCAGGAATCGCGCGTGCGCATCGATATCTTTCAAGAAAGGCAGATTGACACTGCTGCCCCACGCGTGTCCTTCGAATGCCGAGATCACCAACGGCGGTAACCAGGAAACGAGGACGAGAATGACTATCCGCCGACGCAACAATTCAAGTGTATTGCCGGACAGGTATGCCCTACGGAACAGTTGGAACATTGGTCCGCCGATTACCAGCGAGAAATCTTCTTCTGCTTTGATTTGATCTGTCTCGTTCATCGTTCTTTAATCAAGATCACTTCGCGGTGCGCGCGGAATAACGTCCGAGAGTGCTCGGAAAGATGCGCACCTCAGCCGGCGCCCGGTTGCTCTCAGCAGCCAGAACCGTTTGCGCGGTAACGCCTTTCCCATAGGTCCCTTCCATATCGCTTTTCTCCGGCGAGATGACTGAGCCCTTCAGCGAGACTCCTCCAAACAACCCTTTGCTCCGCGAATACGAAAGGATCTGCGCGTCCATCTTGATGTCAGTCGAGGCGCTGGTCGTGCGACCGACCGGCCCCGCGGCGACTGAGGCGTCACCACCTAATTCGAATTTGTCAGAAAGCAGACTCTGCATTCCGCTTTCGTTCATGATGAGCAAGACAAAATCGGTAGCCTGACCTCCGGCCTGTAAGCCAACACTGCCACCTTTGATTTCGAAGTAAGCCGGAGCCGACCAGCCCGACGTCGTGCGGCAGCTGGCTACGCCGCGTCCTCCCTGCCCCGCCAAAATGAAACCGGCTTTGACTACTTTGGGAAAAACGAGCACGCATTCAGCTTTGCCCAGCAAGTCACGCGGAATTCCTTTATCGGGCGTTCCCATGATCTCGTTGAGGACTGTGGACGCCTTGTTTGCCTGGCTCGCGCCTTCTTTTGTATTCGATCCGCGCAGAGGAGGCTTTGCGGATGAGGCCGTTGATTTCGGTTTGCTGCGTTGCGCGGTCGCTATGACTGAAGCGGCCAAAATCAATCCGAGCAACGCCATCGTCTGGATGTGTTTCTTATTCATAAGTCTCCTTTGTCATATCTCTGATTGGTACGAGTGGCGTCACGCCGCTGGGCGATTGACCCACTCATCGCACCGTTAGTTTCAAAGTGGGCGGAGAGAGTGCCTTCTTGTCCGCCCACTCCGCGAAATGTGATTGGATTAGCCTTGAACGGGCGTTCACATTTCGCTACTTAAACCTTCAACCAGGTCGCCGTTTCAATGTCGACGACGCGCGCCGCCACTTCGATTTCCACCAGAGCGACTGGCGCTGCTGCGAGCCGGGGCCGTACGTTGAGACGAGCTTCGGTTCACCGGCGGTCGATTGCCGCTGCTGCGATTTGGCAAATTGTTCCCGGTATTGACGCGATTCTGAGTGCGCTCACGCTCCACGCGATTGTTGCCGCTCTCGGCGCGCCGGTTCTGCAGTTCAGTGCGATTGCCATCGCGTGCGAGTTCATTCCGGTCGATCTTGTTTCGATCGATGTTTGTTCGATTCAGGTTATGGCGCTCGATGTTCTGTTGCCGCACCACCGCACCGCGATTCAAAGTCGTGGATCGGTAGTTGTTGATGTTTCGGTTGACGATGTTGCGATTGACGTTGACGTTGCGGAAGTTGTCGTTGATGTACACGTTCCGATTGACGTTGACGTTTACATAATTCCGGTTCACCCCCACCCAGCCCGGACCGACCCAGCCGTGGTAATAGATCCCTCGACCGTAATAGTCGTAGTCGTTATTCAACCAGGCGCCGATGGCCAGACCGACGCCGAAAGAGATCGCGGCCGTCGCCACCACTTCTCCGGTCGATGGGCCGTTGTCGACATAGACAACTTCCGGGTTGTATTCGGGTACGTAGATGACCTGCGGCTGGGCCGGCTCGATGTTGATGACGTCGCCTTTGGTAATCACCTGCTGCTGTTTCGTCGTAACCAGATTGCCGGCGTCTTTCGCCTGTGCGCGCAGCCTTTGGATCGATTTGCTGACGTCCAGCGGTTGATTGACGTAGGCCTGCCCAACCGCAATTGTCCGCTCCTGGTTTTCGACCATCATCTGCAGCACCTGCGGGTAATGGGCGACTGACTTTACGCTGACATCCCAGCTCTGGCTGGCAATCAGATTATCGTCCGGCTTTCCGCCGACGGTCTTCTGCGCGTCCTGTAGTTGATCGAAAAACGTCGCGGCCGGAATCATCTGGGCCAGCAAAGGATCTGGATAGAGCGCGACCGGCGCCAGCATTTCATCGAGTTCAGCGTCAGTGTATTTCTCGGTCGACGCTGGTGCCATCTGAGGCTCGGTCGCAGTGGACTCCGCTGGCGTGGCGGCCGCGGTTTGATTCGCGGGCGCTTCTGACTTCTTACATCCGGTCAACAATAGAAGGCCGGCCAGCGAGATGGCCTGAGTTTTGAATAAAAAGTTCTTCATGACAGTCCTCTGAGCTTTTCTGCATGGTTTGTGTAATCTGCAGATAATTCTTCTCTTCAATCAATGTCCGGATCAGGCGGTGGATGCGGATGCTTCGACTTACCAAAGTGGTAACGCACATTGATCGACGGTCCGAAATACATATCCAGAGTCGTGTTGTTCCGATTGAGTTGAAACTCAAGCAGCATTCCGGCGGTCACGGCCCATTTCTCATTCTTCGTGTAGGAATAACCGCCAAAGAATCGCAGAATATCGAAGCCCTTCGAGTGCTCTTTGTACTTGAGAATTAACTCTTCATTGAACATCAACTGCTGTTGATGGGCGTCTTTCAATTTAACGTTTTGCCCGAAGCGAAAACGGAACCGCGGCGTGTGGGTCCAGTCGGTTGAGCCATCGCTCTTGTTGTTCTTCACCTCGCCGCGCACCTGTTCATACAAGCTGCCCCACGATTTCGGCTGGGTGAAGTTGGCCATGAGACTTAAGCGGATTTCATCACCGCGTTTGTTTCCCTGTGGCGGGACGGAGTAACGCTTCATGTAGCTAAGTGAAGCGGCCAGCAGGGTGGTTTTGGACTTGTGATATTGCAGCCAGGGCCGAAGGTGCAGACGCTGCCAGTAAGCAAACGGATTGTCATTCACCCCGAGATATGCACCCTGAGTAACCGTCTGCACATCGACCTGGCCGGTCCACTTCCCTTTCAAATCAAACCCCAGATCGAGCTCCTCGATGGAAGCCGGAATGCCGCGGATCTCGTAATTGGTTCCCTGCGCGTACGCCGCGGTCGCCGGCAACAGCAACAGCAGGCTTGCGAGCAGAAGGTGATGGCGCAGAGTCTTCATTGGTTCCCAAAAGGAAATCGTTTCTTCTCGCAATCAATTCTCAAACGCGAAGACACGTTTCCAATCTGTCTTCATATCTACAACTGTCCACCCCTTAGCCGTCGCTTCATCCCAGGCCTTGTCGAGTTTGCCGATTGACGATTTGCGGTCGTACGACCATTCGCGTTCGGCATCATCGTGATGAACGATGAGAGCGAAGCGAGCGCCACTTCCAGCCATCGTCCACTGCAGCATTTGCAAATCGCCGTCTGAGTTTCCGAACGCGGCGATTGGCCGCCGCCCAATATGTGAATTGATGCCGACGGGCTTCCCTTCCTTGTCATCGATGAAATCGATCTTCGGCAGACGCACCAGCACCGGCTTGCCTGCGCGCATTTCAAATTTCGTTTGTATTGAGCTCCCAATCACCTGTTCCGGCGGAATGCCATAAGCCTGCTCAACCCAGGGACGCATGAATTCGATGCCGCCGCCGGAGACGATGAAGGTCTTGAAGCCGTTCGCGCGTAGATAAGCGAGCAGCTCGACCATCGGTTGATAGATCATCTCGTTGTAATGCCGACCCGTCTTCGGATGTTTCGCCGTGGCCATCCAATCCTTCACGATTTGTGCGAACTCTTCAGTCGTGACGCCGGCATGCGAGGCCATGACGATTTCACCCAGCGAACGCTCACCGCCGGCCATCACACCTTTGAGATCACCCTTCATCAAAGAAGCGAACGGTTCTCTGGTTTTCCATTCAGGATGCTGCGGCGCGAGCGCCTTGGTGCGGTCAAGCGCAAACGCCAACTGGAAATACATTGGCTGTTCGGCCCAAAGCGTGCCGTCGTTATCGAAAGTCGCAATGCGCTCCGCGACCGGGACAAAGTCGGGCGAGCCTTCTTTTGTCACGCGCTCAACAAAAGCGATGACTGCTTTCTTCGGCGCCGTGTCGTTCCACGACGGCAGCGGATCGCCGGCCTGTCCCTTAATAGTGATGACGGTGAGCGCCAACACTAAAGCAACGGCCATAATGTTTCTGGTGTGCCTCATCATGAGCGCGACCTCCGCTTCACGGTTTAGTGGTGTGGCGGACTGACCACTCGGCCAGCCCGCTTCACCGCACGGCATTACTTGCTGCCAGCCGCGCCTTCCCTCAGTTTTTCCATCACCTGATCTACGCCGAAACTTCCGGCCCTCTGACTCGGCGGGAATTCCTTGAAGGTTTCGAGGAACTTGCCGACAATGCCCTGCGCCGGCACACAGATATAGGCATGGTCGAACCACCAGTCGTAATAGGTGTTCGAAGTGACATCAGCGCGCTCATACGGATCGGTCCGCAGATTGAAGAGCTTCGGAAACCGCAGCGGCGTGAAGGGCTCACCCCAAATCCGCAGCGTTCCTTCCGCGCGCTGTTCCATAAAGACAAACTTCCAGTTGTCGTAGCGCAGGCCCACCAGGTCTGAGTCATCGTTGAAGTAGAAGAACTCTTTGCGGGGACTCTCCTTGGCCTGGCCGGTCAGATAGGGCAACAGGTTGTAGCCGTCGAGATGCACCTTGAAAGTCGTATCGCCGACTTTCATGCCCTTGAGGAGTTGCTCTTTCACGTCAGGCACGCCGGCGATCGCCAGCAGCGTTGGAGACCAGTCGAGGTGCGCAACGATTTCATTTGAGACCACTCCTGCCTTGATATGTCCGGGCCATCTCACCATTGCCGGCACGCGATACGCGCCTTCCCAGTTTGAATTTTTCTCATTGCGGAAAGGCGTCATGGCCGCATCAGGCCAGGTATTCATGTGTGGGCCGTTGTCGGTCGAGTACATGACGAAAGTGTTGTCCGTCATACCCAGATCATCCAGCGCCTTGAGCACCTGACCAACGTTTTTGTCGTGGTCGACCATGGCGTCGTGGTAGGGACTCTGCCATCGACCGGCCTGGCCGATGCTCTCGGGCTTGGTATGCGTGCGCAGGTGCATGTGAGTGAAATTCACCCACATGAAAACGGGCTTGCCGGCGGCGTTCTGGCGCTTGAGATAGTCCACCGCTCGGTCGGCGAATTCGTCATCGACTGTCTCCATCCGCTTCTTAGTCAGCGCCCCGGTGTCGGTACACGTCTGCTTACCCATCTTCCCGAAACGCGGATCAACCGTCGGGTCGTCAACGTTGGTGGCCTTGCAGTCGAGTACGCCGCGCGGGCCGAACGTCTTAAGGAAGTTCGGGAAATCACTCTCCTTCGGATAGTCCGGCAGTTCCGGCTCCTCGGAAGCATTCAAGTGATAGAGCGGGCCGAAGAACTCGTCGAATCCATGCGCCGTGGGTAGGTATTCATTGCGATCGCCAAGGTGGTTCTTGCCGAATTGGGCCGTGGCATAACCCTGGGCCTTGAGCAACTGGGCGATGGTCACGTCGCGGGCTTGCAGACCTTGAGCGGCGCCGGGCATGCCGACTTTGGTGTTGCCTGTACGCAAGCCCGTCTGTCCGGTGATGAATGACGCGCGGCCAGCTGTGCAGCTCTGTTCGGCATAGTAATCAGTAAACATCATCCCTTCTTTCGCAATGCGATCGATGTTCGGCGTGTGAAAGCCCATCAGGCCCATCGAGTAGGCGCTGATATCAGACTGGCCGACATCATCACCCCAGATGATCACGATGTTCGGTTTCTTCGCCTGAGGAGGTTCTGCCTTCACCTGCAGACGCCCGTGTGGCATGCCAAGAAAGATGAAGCCCATCGCTAACGTAAGAGCGCCGAGCCTACGAATCCAACTGTGTATTTGTAAGACCATACCTTTCTCCTTTCAGTTCAAGGGAGCCGTGGCGACGTCGGACTCTCGTGGTAGTTTTGCGGCTCGGCCGCAGGATGTGCGGAAGGCTTCGAGGCCTTCCAGTAATTGTTCGATTTCCTTTCCAACCTGATCCCGGTTTGAGATTTCTTGGCTACGAACGCTTCGCTTGATCTTTCACACAACGAAAGCCCAGATGATTCGTGCCTGAGCTGACTTCACCTTTGCCTCGGGTGCCGACGATGTAGCGCGAGCAATACTGATCGGTGCAGAGAAATGATCCGCCTCGTTGCGCCCTCTTTGGTTGATTCGGCTCAGAGGGATCAAATGACGACTCCGGTCCGCGCGGATTGCGCGCGACGTTTCCGGCTTTCACCAGTTGAGCGTAGTAATCAGGCCGATACCAATCGCTGGTCCACTGCCAGACATTGCCGGCCATGTCGTAGAGGCCGTAGCTATTCGGCGCAAACTTCGCGACCGGAGCAATGCCGATGAAACCATCCTCGCCGGTATCTTTCTGCGGGAATGATCCCTGGTGCGTGTTGGCCATGTGCTTGCCGCTGACACAGAACTCATCGCCCCAAACGAATGGTTCGCCGGCGCGTCCGCCGCGCGCGGCAAACTCCCATTCAGCTTCGGTCGGCAGACGTTTACCGGCCCACTTCGCGTACGCGTCGGCGTCTTGGTAGGCGACGTGCACGACCGGATAATCCTCTTTGCCTTTGAGATCGCTCTCAGGTCCGAGCGGATGGCGCCAGTTCGCCCCCGGCACGTAACTCCACCATTGAAAATGATTGTTGAGCGGAACCGGATGATCGGGCGGCGAGAAAACAACCGAACCGGCGACCAGGTTTTCCGGCGGAGCGCCGGGAAAGTCTTCGGCCTTCGGAATTCGCTCTGCGACCGTGACGTATCCGGTAGCTTTCACGAATTCAGCGAACTGGGCATTGGTCACGTCGGTCTGGTCCATGAAAAAACCGTCGACGTAGACGCGATGGATGGGACGCGCATCCTCGGTCGCTTTCATGCCGACTTCATCCATATCGGGCGGATCGTTGGCGCCCATCGAGAACTCGCCACCGGGAATCCAGGCCATGCCCACCGGCACAGCATTCGGCGGCGTTATCGAATTCGAAATGGTGTTGGTGAAAGCTGAATACGACGCTGACGGACTCGCGGGACCACGCTCGCTGGGGACAGTTACAGCGCTCTCAGGTCTCATGCTTCTGAACGCTCTCTCAAACGCACAGACTTGAAAGACCAGAGCCAGCGAAAGGACAAACCACCAGAGAACAGCGGTCCTGGAGCTGACTGAATTCAAGATGACTCGTGGTTTCATGTCTCTTCTCCCTGCTTCGCTAGAACAGAACTCGCAATCTCAAACCCGGCACGAATGCCGTATCAGCCTTTGGTCGCGCGGGTCGAACTACCTGCACGTCGCCGGTCAGGTACAACCAGGGTGTCAGCGCGAAGTTGTAAAAGCCTTCGACGTGATGTTCGTCCCGCAGCCGCGCAATCGGATCGAGGGCGTCTTTCAAATCACCGCTGATTGAATCGAATGCATAGGCCACCCCGAACACATCCCGCGGCCGGCTTTTGAAGGGACTGTTCCCGCTGATGCCAATATTCAAAAAGGTCTGAATTGGATTAGTCCGGCGATCGGCAAAGCCAAATTGGCCAAAGAGTCCCCAGCCTTTGCGCGGGAATCCCGGAATCTCATGAAAGTACTGATCGAAGGAATAAGTGACGGACCAGCTTCCCGACTTAGGGACCACCGGCCGGTTCGGCGTCGGCACGATGATGTGCCGGAATTGATCGAACGGCGTCGTGGTCTGATTGCTCCACGTGGCGCGAATGCCCTGATGACCAGCCTTGCCGCCGAAGTGCGTGACATAGGTAAAGGCCGGCATCAACGTCACGCCTTTCTCAAAAAGGTGTGTCAGTCCGGTGGTAGTCGAACTGTCAGCCGAATCCAAAAAGGCCACGCTGAGAAGCGGCTCACCTTTCCTTACCCACGCCACGATGCCGCCCCACGTCACCAGCGGCACATTGCGCGCTTCGTGCGGCGGCGCCACCAGATCGATGTTCATGAATTTGGTCGCGCCACTGCCGCCGAGCAACGGTTCCGTAATCTGATCGAGAATGTCGAAGCGCCCTAAAGAGATAAGGACCAAGTCGCCCGGCCTGGCAGATGGAAAGAAATGGGTGTAGTTCAGCGCGGTGATCGCTGTCGCGGTTCCCTTTTCCCTGGGGCCGAGCAGATCAGCGTTGACTGGCAGCAGGGCGCCGGTTGATTCGGAAGCAGAGTCGCCGTGACGATTGTCGAGCTTCACCTGAAACTTGCCATTCTTCCACCAGCCGAGCTTGGCGGTGTCGAGCGTCATCACGCCGGTGAGTTTTCCGCCATAGTCTGCTTGCGTTTCCAATCCGCCACTCGCCGTCCCCTGAAAAAATCCCGTCCATGACAATTCGAAAGTGACGCCGTGCTCTTCCAGAGTCTTGCGGCTGCCGCCCCAGTCGCCGGTGAACTCCGCGCGCGTCCAAATCGTTTCAGGGTGGGCAGGAGCAGCCAGCGGCGGACTTTGACTCGGACTCGTCTCAGGCTGCGGCGAAGAGATTGGCTTTGCGGCTTCTCGGGAGGCGGCGGAAGAATTGGCATTGATCTCTTGCGCGTTGGGACGCTCGAAGATCGCCAACAGCGAGATGATCGACAACGAAACCATGAACATTGATTTAGATCGTGGTGTCATCTCAGTTTTCCTTCAGTCCAAAACCGTTGAAGATGCCGGGGCCGTAACGAACGAAATCTCGCAGCGGCTGCAGTGACTTTTTGTTTACATAGGCGCTTGCGCCTGACTCTCTGGCAGCCTGGCGCAGGGCCGGACTGTCCCACTGCGAGACGATGATGATCTGCGCCGCCGGAAAGCCCTGTTTGATTTCCCTGGTGGCGTCGAAGCCGTTCATGTGTTTCATCTCGTAATCCATCAAAACCAGATCCGGATGGTTCTCGGCATAAGCAGCGACTGCGTCTGCCCCGTCATCGCATTCAACAAATTCGCTAACCAGATCATCGATGAAGCTCTTTATCAGCCGGCGTACTTGTTCGCTATCATCCACAATCAATACCTTCATGGTTTCCGCCTTGCGATGTTGCCGGCGATCGGGAAATCACTGTCGCTATCGCTCATAAACGGGTTGGATTTTAGGCAGGCGCCGCCACAGGTACATCCGTGTGGTTGCGTAATTTCAGCTACGGGAGATCCGGTATTTTGGGATACGTAGTTCTACGGAGGCGCAGGGGTTTTTTGGAGTGCGAGGAGGCGCTTTTCTGTTGGTGTGCAAGAGTCCCTGAGCTACTTGCGGGATCACTCAGAGGACTTATGCTCCAGCGCAAACTTCATCAGCGCGTGCCGGCCGTGCAACCCGAGCTTTTGCGCAATGTTGGTGCGGTGGGTTTCGACCGTGCGCGGGCTGGTACTCAGTTCTTCGGCGATGTCTTTGCTGGTTTTGTATTCGGCAATCAGCTCCAGGACGCGCCGTTCAGTTGGTGAGAGCAGGTGCACGCCCAGCCCCTGCTCTGGGGCTGCAGGCCTTGCCGTACGACTCCTGATTAAATACGAGGTCAGCGCAGGACTGGTGTAGTGTTCCCCCTGCGAGACAGTCTTCAGCGCCGTCACTACATCCGCCACCGCACTTTCTTTCAGCACGTAACCACGCACCTCGAGATCGAGCGCCTGCTTGAAAAAACTTTCGTCGCGATACATCGTCAGAAAGATGACGCTCGTTTCAATCTGCTTCTGCCGCAGCGCCCTTACGACTTCGAAGCCGTCACGGCCCGGCATTGAAATATCGAGAATCGCGATCGACGGACGCAACTTACAGATGAGCTCAAAAGCCTCATTGCCGTCGTCAGCCTCGCCGACGATCTGCCATTCTTCATGGCTCTCAATTGTCTGGCGCAGGCCATGACGAATCATCGGATGATCGTCTGCGATCAGGATGGTTTTATCTTTCATTTGTCCCCATTCGTCATGGTCAATACCACCGTCAGAGTCGTGCCTTCACCGCGGCGCGAGTCGATCGAGCAGGAACCACCCAGCAAGCGAGCCCGTTCGGCAATTCCGACCAACCCAAAGCCGCTTCTCTCTCCGTTGCTCGATTTAGAGAGCCCTTTCCCGTTGTCCGTGACGGCCACCATCAATTCGGAGCCGTTATGTTGCAAAGCGACCCGGGCCTCGGTTGCTTCAGCGTGCTTAACCACGTTATTGAGCGCTTCCTGGACGATGCGGTAAATGTTGGTCTGAGCCTCATCCGTTAGCAGTCCATCCAACTCATCAAACTGAGTAGTCACGCGAACGGTTGAGGCGTCACAGATCCTCGCCACCATTGAGTTGAGCGCCTGAGCCAAACCGAGCTTTCCCAGTTCATGCGGGCGGAGGTTGTAGGCAATCTCGCGCACCTCGTCGATCGCCGAAGAGGCTGCGGACGAAATCTCTTCAAACTGCTCAGTCGCGCGCGTCGTATCGTTGGCGTCGCGCAGTCCAATTAGCGCGCGATTGTTGATAATCACCAGGCTCTGGCCCAGGCCGTCGTGTAACTCGGCGGCGATGCGCTTTTGCTCTTCGTCTCGCAAAGTAATTAAGCGGCCGGTCATTTTTTGCAGCGCCTGCTCAGATTTTCGTTGTTCGGTAACGTCACGAATAATCACCAA
>Ga0126383_10001368_pt1 | contig 15095 bp, 9 predicted proteins | sample PanSoiMetPlot_35_FD_96882 | JGI IMG/M metagenome (GOLD analysis project Ga0126383, IMG submission 96882) | Tropical forest soil microbial communities from Panama - MetaG Plot_35 | ecosystem: Environmental > Terrestrial > Soil > Tropical forest > Bulk soil | place: Panama | collected 2016-02-17
CCACGAAGCTTGCCACGGCAATCGTGTTCGCGACGCTGACGAACATCGTAGCCTACCTGCCGTTCATGTGGCTGACCGGCGATCCGGGGAAATTCCTGTATTCGCTGGCCATCGTGCTGACCTGCTCGCTGGTGGCTTCGCGGCTGGTCTCCATGACGTTCATTCCGTTGCTGGGATATTACTTGCTGAAGCCAAAAAGCGAGCCCAACATCGCTGAACGGCGCAAGAAGGGCTTCGCTGCCGTTTACTACAAGATTGGTGATTGGGCGATCGCCCATCGCTGGAAGGTGATGGCGGGTTCGATGGTGTTCCTGCTGTTGGGCGGCGTGGTGGCTTCGCGGTTAAAGACCCAGTTCTTCCCCAAAGATTATTCTTACCTCTCGTACGTTGACGTGTGGCTGCCGAACGACGCCCCACTGGCGGAGAGCAACCAGGCCGCAGCCAAAGCCGAAGCCATCATCCATCGTGTGGCTGAAGAGTATTCCAAAGAAGAGACTGCCAAGCACGGCAAGCCGCACGCAGGGCTCAAGTCGCTAACCACGTTCGTGGGCGGCGGCGGCCCGCGTTTCTGGTTTTCCGTTTCACCGGAGCTGCAGCAGCTCAACTATGCGCAGATCATCATCCAGGTAAACGACAAGCACGACACGGCGCCGTTGGTCGAGCGCTTTCAGGCCGCACTTTCCGCCGAAGTGCCTGGAGCGCGCATTGATGTGCGGCAGCTTGAGACTGCGGGGGTCGGCATACCGATCGCCATCCGCATCAGCGGTGAAGACATTCATACACTGCGCGCGGAGGCGGAGAAGCTAATGCAGATCCTGCGTGAGCAGCCACTTTCACGCCGCGTTCGGGATGACTGGGGCGCAGACAGCGTGAACCTGTTGCTGCAGGCGAATAATGATCGTGCCAACCTGGCGGGCATCACGAATTCCGATATCGCGCAATCTTCATCGGCTGCCACCAGCGGCCGGCGCATGACCACGCTGCGCGACGGCGACAAACAGATTCCGGTGGTCGCCAAGATGCGCATCGAGGAGCGCGCACAACTCTCGGACCTGCAGAATCTGTATATCGGTTCGTCTCAGGGCCGGCAGAAAGTTCAGATTGGTGAGGTCGCCAGCATCCAGCAGGAGATGCGGCCGGAGAAGCTTGGCCGTCGGCAACAATTCCGCACCATCACTGTGCAGGCATTTCCCGCAGAGGGCCATCTGCCGTCCGAGTTGCTGACGGCAGCGATGCCCAACATCAAGCAACTGGAAACGGCGCTTCCACTCGGATATCACCTCGAGATCGGCGGTGAATTCCACGAGCAGCAGAAGGGGTTCAAGAACCTGGCGAAGGTGATGTTGATCTCTGTAACAGCGATCTTCCTGGCCCTGGTGTTCCAGTTCCGCCACGCTTTCAAACCGTTGATCGTTTTTGCGGCGATCCCCTACGGCATGATGGGCGCGCTGTTCATGCTCTGGCTTACCAACACTCCCTTCGGCTTCATGGCTTTTCTCGGGATTGCCAGCTTAATTGGAGTGATTGTCAGCCACGTGATTGTGCTATTCGACTTTATTGAAGAAGCCCATGAACGCGGGGAAAGCTTACGCGAGGCGCTGCTCGATGCCGGCATTGTTCGCTTGCGTCCAGTACTGATCACGGTGGGTGCAACGGTAATCGCTCTCTTTCCGCTGGCGGCGCATGGCGGGCCTTTGTGGGAGCCACTTTGTTACGCTCAGATCGGCGGACTTTGCGTGGCGACGGTGATTACCTTACTGCTCGTCCCCGTGCTGTACGCTATCTTTGTTCTCGACCTGAAGTGGGTGAAGTGGGGAGAGCCCCAGGCCGAAGAGCATGAGGCAGCGCAAGCAGCCGTTCACGCGATTGCTGAGGCGCGTAGTGCGTAATCTAAGAAATGAATGAATCAAAGCAGGAGAATGTTTTTATGAAGACGATCGGATTGATAGGAGGCGTGAGCCCGGAATCCAGCATCATCTATTATCGCGAGATAAATCGCGGCATGCAGAGTCGTCTGGGCAAGGCGCATTCGGCGCGCATGGTCCTTTATTCAGTGGAATTTCAGGAGTTCGCTGAACTACAACACAAGGGGGATTGGGCTGCCCTCTCTAAGATCGTGGTCCAGGCAGCGCGAACAGTTGAAGCGGCAGGCGCCGACTTTCTCGTGATCTGCTCCAACAGCGTGCATAGGCAGGCAGAAGACGTGGAGCGTAACGTGAGTATTCCACTGCTGCACATCGCGGACCCTACGGGTGCCGCGATCAGGCAGGCTGGCCTGAAAAAAGTAGGACTTCTGGGAACGAGATTTACCATGCAAGAGCGTTTCTTAACGGGCCGCCTTGAAGACAGCTTCGGCCTGGAAATTCTGGTGCCTAACCAACGCGATCAGGAGGTGGTCCACCGCGTGATCTATGATGAGCTGACGAAAGGCATTATTCGCCCGGAATCGCGCCAGCTCTATCGTGAGGTCATCGAGCGGCTTGGCTCTGCAGGAGCGCAGGGCATTATTCTTGGTTGTACTGAGATTATGCTGCTGATAAGCCAGAGCGATACTACCTTGCCTGTTTTCGATACCACAACACTGCACGCCGAGGCAGCCGTAAGCATGTCACTGGAAGCAGATGTAAAAAAGCAAAGGGCAGTATCGTGGTAACTCAAGGCTTACTATTTTATTGATTCATTTCAAAATCCAGAATTTTAATATCACTAACACTGCTCGAAAAGAGAACATTTCGCTGAATCATAAGCGCTTTGTCCACTTCTCAGCGCGCTCGCTTAGCGCCCTGGTTCGGGCAGTTCCCACTCCCCTCATTTTTTCTTTAGGTTCTACGTCCGATAATGGACACATTTTCACGCTATCCTGCCCAAATGGCTGATGCGATCCTCAACAGTTTTCATTCATAGTGTCATAGAAATCAAAGGAGTTGTTTATGGCAGAAAAACTCTGGGCAACATTATCGAATGAATGGGCTGACGCAGTAGCAACAGCGGGCAAGTGTGTTGTGTCAGTGCAAGGTGGAAGGCGTTATAGCAGCGGTATTTACTGGTCTGATGACGTCGTGGTCACCGTGAACCATGCGTTACGCCATGATGAAGAGATTGCAACGATCGTGTCAGCTGAAGGTGCAACACAGGCTCGAATTGTTGGGCGAGACCCCGGCACAGACATTGCAGTCATTCGCCTGCAGCACTCGATGAAAGTCCCATCCGCGAAGTGGGGCCAGGCGGACAAGCTGCGTGTTGGAGATTGGGTGCTGGCTGTGGCGCGCACGCGACGGGGAAATATTGTGGCCAGTTCGGGCATTGTTTCCGGTCTGATGGGAGCCTGGCGGACCTGGCATGGTGGAAGGCTCGATCAATTTATCCGTTCCGATTTAACTTTGTATCCAGGCTTTTCTGGCGGACCCTTGATCAGCGCGCAAGGCGAAATCATCGGTTTAAACACCACTGGACTGCATCGCTCCGGAGTAACTATTCCGGCTGCAACCATACGAAGCATTGTTCCCGCGCTTTTGGAAAAAGGTATCATTGAACGGCCCTATCTGGGACTGGCCTTCCAGTCGGTGCCCATTCCGGAATCCTTTCGAACCGGCCTGGGGCTAAAGGGGGATGAAGGTCTGCTGATCACCCGTGTCGAGCCGGCGAGCGCTGCAGAAAAATCCGGCGTTCTGCTGGGCGATTTAGTTGTTGAACTCGATGAGCAAGCATCCTTGAGCACTGAATTAATCCAGGAGATATTAAGTGGCCGCACGGCAGGTGATTCGATGCGGATCAAACTGGTCCGCGCCGGTGAGATAAAAGAGGCGAACATTGTTTTGCAAGCGCGTCCACCGCGATAGGCGCTCTCATGCACTTACATGGCGACAGGCCGTTGAAGGTACACGTAATTGCTGCCTTGAGTGACCGGCGGGCAGAATTAGCGGAGTTGACGGCCAGGAGTGCGCGGGCACAAACCGGTACAAGTTCAGGCGTGGTTCTGCAACAAATACGCCAAACAGGCGCGGACATTATTGTTGTGGACGTAAGCGGACAGGCTCTTGCTGAGGCGGCCATCGAACTTGTACGCAGCTTGCCCCGCGGCACCTCGGCGGTCATCCTGTTGGCGGATAACCCCGATGCCGCATGGATTCGGCGGGCGCTGCAGGCGGGAGTAAGCGGCATTCTTCCCCGTATGGTCACCGCCGATGCGCTGTGCCTTGCCTTTTCAGCAGCAGAGTCAGGCTTGCTTCTGCTGCAGCCCAATTTCGTTTCCCACTTCAGCACGTCCGCCTCTTCCCGATTACACAGTCTTTCTCATGACGTTGAAGCCTTGACCGTGCGAGAACACGAGGTCTTCACATTAATGAGCGAGGGTTTGGGCAACAAAGAGATCGCTGAAAGACTTCAACTATCCGGGCATACCGTGAAGTTTCATATCAGTTCAATACTGGACAAGCTGAATGCCAGCAGCCGTACTGAGGCAGTCAGCATCGGTATCAAAAAAGGACTAATTGCCCTCTGATTACATGCTTTAGGTGCGGTCTTGCCGGTGTCCTTTGCGTTTCATCAGGGGCGGCCGCGGTATATTCCCACAATGGAATGGCCGATAGAAAAAGTTGATATCAATAGTTGACCCATATAGTAATTGGTGGTAACTATACTCGACAAATTTGCCTCCTATCTTCTCGACTATGAGAAATAGTAAGGCAAGAGTCGGAAAGGAAAATATATGGATCGAATTCTAGCATTGCAGGGATTGACGTCATATGGCGACCTGGAACCGGTTGACCCAGGCACTAGCACGGCAAGTAACATTTGCTCGCTTCAATCATCCGCAGGTGCAGTGCAATCCACTTGCAGCATTAGGTGCGGTACGGCTGAGCTAATGGAATGGTAAGATGACCTCGCGCCGTGCCGGTCGGAGACGTGTTTCCGGCTGTGCTGGCGCGAGCTTCCCTCCCACTGTCGATAGTTCGCTGCGCTTATTTGACCCATCAAGCTTAGTAGTTTCCCGCAGAGTTTTTGGACAAGATGAAAAATTAACGTTCCGAAATGGAACATCCACGCAGAAAAAACAATACCGAATTATTGACCAGCATTGTTCAGGAATGATAGTTATGCTTGACCCAAGTTGTCCTTCTAAGAAAATAGAAGGCAAGGTCAGAAAGGAAATACCATGGATCGAATACTAGCATTGCAAGGGTTGGCCTCGTTTGGTGATTTGGAGCCGGTTGATCCGGCGACAGGCACTAGCACGAACAGCGGAGTTTGCTCGCTCCAGTCGTCCGGTCAGGGCGCCTCGAGTTGCAGCATTAGTTGTAAGGGAACTGCAGAAATGGAGTGGTAAAAGCTGGCTCGCGCCGTCCAGCTTTAGCTGCTTAAGGCCTGTCCGGCGCGAGCTATCAATATTAGTTAATTCTTATCTAACCACGCAGGCAGGCTTCCCTCTATCAGCCTGTCCTCAGATGTTCAGTTTCTTATGGCCTTTGGCGAATATTGCATTTATATGCCACCGCAAGCGCGAACTACTAGCGGTTAATTGCCTGGAACTTAGGTTTAGTAGACACACATAAGAGTCGTCTTCCTGAAATGGAACCGCTTCATATAAAAACTTAACCGATCTATTGACTGCTATTGCGAATCGATGCTAGTTATACTCGACCAATTTGTTGTCTTCTCCAAAATATAGAAGGCAAGGTCGGAAAGGAAGTACGATATGGATCGAATACTAGCATTGCAAGGGTTAGCTTCGTTTGGCGATTTGGATCCGGTTGATGCTCCCGCAGGTAGCGGGAATAGTGGAGTTTGCTCTGTTCAGTCGTCTGGTCAGGGCGCCTCGAGTTGCAGCATTAGTTGCAAGGGAACTGCAGAGATGGAGTGGTAAAGGCATGTTCGCGCGCGTTTGGCCGAAAGTATGCCGCTTCGGCCATGCGGCGCGGGCGATGAAGCCGGGCGGGTGGGGATTATCGAAGAACTCGCTAGTTTCCACCCCGTCGGTGCCTTGGATACTGCTGCATCTCTTGCAGTGGGAAGCGCGGTATCGCAGTGGGAGTCCCGCTAAACTTGTGTCAAATTGCAAATGAGTCCGGTGCTCTAAATGAACAACGTCAATCCAATTGAAGCGCTGGTCAATGTCGAATTTTACGAAACATTGGATGAATATAAGCCGGAGGAAGGGGACTTCTATCGCCTGGTTCGTGAGCTACTTCCGGACGACTGGTCCTTTCATAGAAATCAAGGCGTATGGTTCGGCTGCAATCCCCCGGGCGATCCGCCATTGCCCCAGCAAGGCTGGAAAATCCATATTTCGGCGAACATCAGGCAAGGCAAGGAGATTCTTGGGGCGACCGTGCCGATCCTCCGCGAGATGCAGATTGCATTCAAATTCTGCGTCGATGGCCAGATGCTGGGCATGATGAACAGCAAGCAGTGGGTCCGGGGTGGCTCGGGGAAATTTGTCACCATCTATCCGCCGGATGAGCCGACTTTTCTGGTGCTGGCGGAAAAGCTGCATGAGGCAACCAGGGAATTCAACGGGCCCTATATCTTATCGGACCGGCGCTACAAAGACAGCAAAGTTATTTACTATCGCTATGGCGGAATCCAGAGCGTATCTATCCTGAATGTGAACGGAGAGCGTACCCCGGTTCTTATATCGCCCGAAGGCGAACGCATACCGGACATCCGATACCCATACTTTGTTGTACCTCCGTGGACGAAAGATCCCTGTGGCGAAGAGGCGCTGCCTGCGGCGGCGCAAAGGCCCGCTGAAGTACTCCTGAAGGACGGGCGCTATCGCGTTAAAGCTGTGCTGCGCTATTCGAACTCGGGCGGGGTCTATGTGGCTGAGGACCGCGAAAGCGGAACGGATGTCGTGATTAAAGAGGCCCGTCCCGGTGTTGAGAGCACGCTCGATAGCATGACCCTGCTGGCCAAAGAATTCCGCCTGTTGAGCACCGTCAAAGAGTACGGCCTGGCTCCCCAGCCGATCGATTACTTTCAGGACTGGGAACATGTGTTTCTGGTCCAGGAGTTTGTGAAAGGTTTCTCGGTACCCACCTTCTCATCGCGAAATAACGTAACTCTTTTGACGAATCCGACGCATGAGAAAGTTCAGACATATTACGATAAGTTTCGAAAAATATTTCTGCAGTTGGCCAAGCATATCGAGCAGCTTCATCAGTGTGGCATCGTTTTTGCGGACTTGTCTCCTGAAAACCTGATGATTCACAGAGAGACGCTGCAATTGTGGATCCTTGATTTTGAAGGCGCGTATCAGATCGGCGTGGACCCGCCCATCACGCTTTTTACGGCCGGTTTTGCTTATGCCGATCAGATGAATGGCTCGCCGGCCACCTTTGCCAGCGATTACTTCGCCATGGGAGCGATCATGCACTTCACGCTGGCTCCTGTGAACGAGATATTCATGATCAATCCCAAGGCCCGGTACACATTCATCAAAAGCGTCATTCAGGACATCGGCTTTCCCGCCGCTGTGGGGACAGTCATATCCCAGCTTTTGGACAAGGTCCCGGAAAACCGGCCTACGCCGGCGGCTGTTATCGAAATTCTGGAGCGTGAAACCGAGGTCAGTGAACCCCGATTTGAAAGCGCCGGCCCTGAGGCCTTGCCTCGTTATCAGGAGGATGTTTGCAAGATCGTGCGCCACATTCTGGGGGTCGCAACTTACGACCGGCGCGATCGCCTGTTCCCGTCCGCTGGTACCGTGTTTCGGACAAACCCCTTGAGCATTGCACATGGCGCATGCGGTGTGGCCTACTTCCTGAACAAGACTACCGGACGACTGGCGGATCCGGTAGCGGATTGGATCCTGCAGTCATTGCAAGAACTGCCATATCTCCCTCCTGGGTTGTATATGGGACTGGCGGGCATTGCATGGGTACTTGCCGAATGCGGATTTCTCAACGAAGCGAAAACAATATTTTCCAAGAGCATCGGCCATCGATTGCTGCCCGATGCCGTCGACCTCTACTATGGCGTCGCTGGTTGGGGACTTGGGGCCCTGAAGATGTTCAGCGTAACGCAGGACGAAGTCTATTTGGATACAGCCAGGGAAGCCGCTCAACGCCTGCTCTCGTCCAAACAGGAGGATGAGCGTGGCTACTACTGGGGCGACAAGGACATACCCATAGGTTTCGCTCATGGCGCGAGCGGGATCAGTCTCTTTTTCCTGTATCTCTATCTTGCCACCCGAGACGAGTTGTTCCTGGACGCCGGGCAAAAGGCGATTGCCTACGATTTAAGCCATTCCAGCCCAACCCTTGACGGTGATGGCTTCTCGTGGAAGAGGACCACTGAGACCCCGCAGATCATCTACCCTTATTGGATTTATGGCTCGGCAGGTGTAGGTACGGCGCTGCTCCGGTATTACCGGCTTACCGGCAGCGCTGAGTATCGACAGGCGTTGGACAAGATTTTTCTCGACACTAACCGCAAATACGCAGTTTTTCCCAATCATGATAAAGGCTTGGCCGGGCTTGGCGAGTTCAACCTCGATCTCTACCAGTTGACTCGCGATCGCAGCCATTTCGATGGTGCCTTGCGCGTAGCCACCGGAATATCGCTATTTCGAGTGGAAAATTCCAAGGGACTAACTTTCCCCGGCCAGCCGTTGGGCCGGGCTTCCTGCGACTTCGCCACTGGAAGTTCCGGTGTCGGGCACTTTTTACACCGGCTGTCGCGTCCGGAATTGGAAAGCCCTTTTGTTCTGGATTGCTTATTTGGGTCGAAAATATAGCTGAAAAATGGTATTAACCTAGGGATCAGTTTTATGAGCAAGGCAAAAACCAAAGTATCTGACGGGCCAGAAACCTGGCGTGAGCGATTCCGCATGCTCAGGTATGTGCCATGGATACTCAAATTAGTGTGGAAAAGCAGTCCGCCACTGTGCCTGCTTTCTTTGCTTCTGCGGTGTATAGCAGCGTTTCTGCCCATCACGCTGCTTTGGATATCCAAACTGATTGTAGATGCAGTGGTTCACGCGATGAGGACGCCCGGTCCGGTTCCGCATGCACTTTGGTGGCTGATGGGCTTGGAGTTCCTCCTTGCCTTGGGATCCGACACTCTCTCTCGCACCACGAGTCTCGTGGACAGTCTTCTTGCCGACCGGTTTACAGATCGGTCGATTCTACAACTGATGAGACATGCCGCCACTCTGGATCTGGCGAGTTTTGAGGACCCGGTCTTTTACGACAAACTGGAGCGCGCCCGGCGGCAAACGACGGCGCGTTTGGGAATGTTGACCACGGTGGCCGGCATGGCCCAGCAATTCCTGACGCTGTTGTCATTGATCTCCGCCGTCATCGTTTATTTCCCATGGCTCCTGGCCCTCCTATTATTTGCCATGCTTCCGGTCTTTCTAGGCGAAACACGTTCGGCAGTCCTGAGATACTCCATGCTGTTTGGCTTTACACCGGAGAGGCGGGAACTTGAATACTTGAGCCTCCTTGGAACCAGTAGCAGCAGCGCCAAAGAGGTGAAGATCTTCGGTCTTGGCGATTATCTTGCGGAAAGAGCCGACCGTCTCTTTGAGAAGTTTTATGCTAAAAATCGCCGCCTGGCGATCCGGCGCGCGACCGCAAGCGCTCTCCTCAATATACTGCCGGTCAGTGCATACTATTTTGCTTATGCCCTCATTGTGGTGAAGGCCATTCGAGGAACCGCTTCGGTTGGAGATCTTACCCTGATCGTCGGCGCCTATGCGCGCGCGCGCGCGATTATGGAAAGTATGGTGTCCGGCCTGATCGGCATCTCCGAACAAGCGCTGTTCGTTAAGGATTTGTATGATTTCGTAAATACAAAACCCACCATCGTCTCCGGCCCTAAAGCGCTCAGGGCACCGCGTCCGATCTCCCGCGGCTTCGAGTTTCGCGGCGTCTCATTCTGTTATCCGGGCTCTTCTTCCATGACGCTGAGCGATATCAATTTCACGCTTCAACCAGGCGAACGTCTAGCTTTGGTGGGTGAGAACGGAGCGGGCAAAACGACGCTGATCAAGCTCATGGCTAGACTCTATGATCCTACCGAAGGCAGCATCCTTTTAGATGGCATTGATCTTCGCGAGTACGATGTCAACGATCTGCGGAAAGAAATTGGTGTTATTTTCCAGGACTACGTCCGCTACGACATGCTGGTTCGGGAAAACATCGGCTTCGGCAGGATCGACGAGGTGGAAAACAAACTTCTCGTGCAACAGGCCGCTGAGAGAAGCCGTGCCGCGGACCTGATTGACCGGCTGCCAAATAGGTACGTGCAAATGCTGGGGCGCCGTTTCGAAGGAGGCGTGGATTTGTCCGTCGGCCAGTGGCAAAAAATCGCCTTAGCGAGAGCCTATATGCGGGACGCACAAGTGATGATTCTTGATGAGCCGACTGCCAGCATGGATGCCCGCGCCGAAGCGGAAACCTATAAGCATTTCGTAGGACTGACGACGGCAAAGATGGCGATCTTGATTTCCCATCGTTTCTCCACCGTTCGTATCGCCGACCGGATCCTCGTGATGGAGCGAGGACGGATCGTGGAGCAGGGCTCGCACGATTCTCTTGTCGAAAGCCGAGGAAAGTACTCGGAACTTTTTGAGTTGCAAGCTGCTGGGTATCGATGAGAGGGACGCTTTGATTTCGGGTGTGGCTGGAACAAATCTGGGGCAAAGTTTCCGATTCGCTTGGCGCGCAATCTTCCGGCGCCCTGGCTTGGCGATGGCGGGCATTTTGTCTCTGATGCTGGGCAGCGGTATGAACACCACGATGTTCAGTGTCATTCGGGCCGTTTTGATTCGCTCCCTCCCCTACCCCCAAGCTGATCGCTTGGTCAGAATACAGGCTGAGGGTTCCAGCGTAACCATGGCCGAATACCTCAGATGCAAAGAACTGACGGGCACGGCTTTCGAATCCATTGCTGCCTATCGAAGCGGTGGGGACGGACATGTGACGGCGGGGAGCGCGCAGGGGTGGGTTACCAGCGTGATGGTTACAGAGAATTTCCTCCGTACGCTTGGGGTGGAGCCGTTTTTAGGGCGCGAGTTTACTCCTGCCGAAGCTCTCCCCGGCGGGCCGAAGGTCATCATGCTCAGTGAATCGACCTGGCGCACACTGTTCTCCTCCGACCCTTCCGTGGTCGGGCGCATGGCCACAATCGATGACAAGCCATATCAGATCGTCGGCGTTCTACCTGCCCGGTTCTGGTTCCCGGTATCTTTCGACGTGCTGATTCCTCTACAGTTTTCCGGCAATCTCAGCGACCTGGGTGCGGAAACTGAAGCGGTGGCGCGCCTCCAGGGCCAAGTCGGGTTTCAGAGGGCTCGGCAGCAAGTATTGAGCCTGGCCATGATTCGAGAAACTCCCGGACCCTCATCAGGCAAGCCTCGTGAACCCCACAAAATCGATATTGTTTCATTCCAGGATTCGCTGGTAGCTGACCGGCGGCCCGTCCTCCTGTTGCTCTTCGGCGCCACGATGCTTGTGCTGATGATGTCCTGCGCCAACCTGGCAACCCTGTTGCTGGTCAATCTTGCGGCCAGGGAGAAGGAGAGCGCGATCCGCCTGGCATTGGGAAGCAGCCGATGGCAGCTTACCGTGCTTTCCGGCCTTGAAATTTTTATCATCGTAAGCCTGGGAGTCGCCTGCGGTTGGCTTCTTGCCTACGGCCTGCTCAAGTTGTTCCTGGCCAAGCTGCCTTTTCGCTTGCCCGCGGCGACCTCGGTTTCCATGGACATTGGCGTATTTATATTTGCGGTTGTGACCGTCATTGTCCTTGCAGGACTGCTCTCATTGTTGCCTGCCCTACGCGCCGGTAATACCAATATTTCCGGCTTGCTGAACATCGTGGGCAGGACCTCTGGCGCGGGTAGCGCGAGAAGCAGGATTCGCAAATCCATGGTTGTGGTACAGGTGGCTCTTTCGACTGCGCTGCTGGTTGTCGCCGGCCTAGCGATTCGCAGCTTGTACAACCTGCGTACGCAACCCCTTGGGTTTGAGTCAAAGGGGATTCTCACATTTGAGACTCCTTTTTCCCGTGCGCGACTCCGCGACACCGAAGGAACCGCGCGTTTCATGGCGTCCATCAAACAGAACCTGGAAGGACTGCCGGGTGTTCGTGCCGTCTCTGCGATCAGTGTGTTGCCGCTGAGCGGACGGATGAATCTTCCAGCCCAGCGCGACGGCCATCCGGACTTGAGCATAGGCGGAATGGAAATCCGGATCGTCTCGCCGAACTATTTCCAGGTGATGGGAATCCCGCTATTACAAGGGCGTCCATTCGGAGAGACCGATTTAGTCAATTCCCCGCGCGTGATCATTGTGAATGACACTTTGAAAAACAGGTGGTGGCCGAATGCTACTCCGGTGGGCGATCTGGTGATTATCGGTCGCATGAATGGAGAGGAGATATTCAAAGATGTTCCACGGGAGGTGATCGGAATCGCCGGCGATACAAAAACTGTTACCATGCAGGACCCAGCCCGGCCCACGCTCTACCTGCCTATTACACAAGCCGATTCTTTTAGTCTTCGGAAAGTGGCTTGGATTGTGAAGAGTGACTCAGCCCTGGTGGGAGAGTTGGATGTGCAGCGCGTGATCGGCTCTCTGGATCCGGCACAACGGATTCTAAAGGTCAGAATGATGGATGAGATAGTAACCTCGACCACGGTGGATGCCCGTTTTAACGCTCTGTTGTTCGGGCTGTTTGCAGGCGTATCTTTGAGCCTTGCCGTGATTGGTATTTATGGACTTTTGTCCTATATTGTGGCCTGTCAAAACAAAGAGATTGCGTTGCGTCTTGCGTTAGGAGCCTCCAGGGCAACCGTCGTAAGCACATTTATCCGGGAAGGTTTGTTCCTTACCGCCTTAGGAATCGTCCTTGGCATAGGAGCTGCCCTGTTAGCGGGGCGCTCTATGGCTGGCATTCTGTACGGTGTAACATCGAACAATGCGGCCAATATTCTTGCGGTGGCAATTCTGTTTTTGCTGGTTGGATTGTTGGCGAGCGTGATGCCGTCCTACCGGGTAACTCGCGTGGATCCTGCTGGAGTGCTGCGGACCGATTGAGAGAAAGCGATGTTGGATCGATACGGAATAGTAGCGGTTGTTCTTTGGATTCTGTCCTTTCCCACGCAACAGCAGCTTGCCCGGGCACAGGAACCGGAGCGATGCGCTCTGGCAGTTAGCGTTCTCAATTCCGCTACTCAGACCGGGTTACCTCATGCAATGGTTTCTTATTCGGGACCAGAATCTGGTTACAGGTTCACTGATTCTGGCGGTAACGTCCGCGTCGAAGATATATCTTGTGGCAGCTATGTGCTCTCGGTTGTCAAGCCCGGCTTCGTGTCGAGCGGGCAAACGGCAGGACTGGACGTGTTGCTCAATCCCGCCCGGCTTGACGAATTCAACGCAGAACTTGCGGAGCCGGCGGAGCAGAGGTCCACTCCAGTCCACAAATCCGTGCAGCTTACTCAGTCTTCGCCCTCGATACGTGTTGCACTGCTCCCGGTTTCCTCCATCGACGGCGTGGTTCTCGATGAGAACGGTGAACCTCTGAACGGAATCTCAGTTCAGGCAATCGCAGCCCAAACTTCTCTCGCCGGTATCAATTATGTTCTTGCCCGGACGGCGCATACTGATGATAGCGGTCACTACATGCTTGCCGGTCTCGTTCCTGGTGACTATGTAGTTCGTCTGGCAGGCAAAATCTCTTCCAGGAATCTTTCGTTGGAGACTGCTGCCAACGGGGCCGGGGTCCGACGCGGAATCCCGCTGGTGTATTATTCCGGCGTAGATACTCTTACTGCAGCAACCGTCTTGCATATGGCGCCTGGAGAACATGCGAGCGCCGACTTCCACCCTTCCATGCAACCCGCAGTCGAGATCGACGGTCGTCTCACCGGTTTCGCGCGAGGAGACTCGATCAAGATCGAGCTTTATCCCGAAAATGACAACATACATGCGGTCGATGTTTTCGTGGATGCTTCTACGGGACTGTTTCACGCCTTGGATGTGCCTGCTGGAACGTATATATTGCGTGCGCTGCAATATCATTCCGAGCGGTCGCAATGGCTTACGGCTGAAGTCCCTGTGGTAGTAAAAGCAAAGCCACTCCATGATTTGATTATCCCCTTATCACCAGGCATGAATCTTCCTGTTACGGTCTCATTTGAAGCCGGAGCGGAGGCACGTGAGCCTGTTCAAGTGGTCTTGCAACCGCAACACGCGCATATGAAACAGCGGGTGGTAATAGGTAGTTCCTCCCCCCCGCTTTCTGGTACCAGCCCCCGGTCCCTGCTGACGAACGTGGTTCCGGGCTTGTACAAGCTTGATGTAATCCTGGCGGACGGAAGCAAAAGTTATGTGGCCTCCGCGACAGTTGGAAATGCGGATGCGTTACACAGTAAATTCCGGTTGGCCAGGAGCCCTGAAAATGAACTCCATGTGACCCTCCGCGGCGATAGCGCTTCAATTGTAGGACAGGTGATGCTTCAGGAGCACCCGGCGGCCGGCGCACAAATTTATCTCATACCGGCGGAAAGTCCGGAATCGACAAAGGTCGCCACAGCCGATCAGCGCGGCCAATTTCGGATCCAAGGCATTCCGCCGGGCAATTTTCGCATTCGCGCGTGGACGGGCACTCCCCAGGTAGCGGACTTTCTGTCCGGACGTGGCGAACTTTTGATCCTGCAACCTGGTGAGAATAAAGCCGTGATGCTGGAGGCTGAACCAACCAATCAGGAGCAAGGAGAACAATGATCCGAACCAGATGCATCGTTTTCGGGCTCGTGTTCCTTGCAGGAGCTGTTTTGCTGGCGGAGGCCGGTTCTCGCTATGAGGTGGCAGGAATTGTGGTGGATTCGCGCTCGCAAACGCCGATCCCCAATATGCGGGTCTCATTGGCGGCAACTACGGCGCAAGGGCAGAAGCTGGAACAGGTGACCCAACAGGATGGGCGGTTTTCGTTTGTAGTGGACCAAGCGGGCAAATACCATCTTCAAGTGTCAAAGTCCGGGTATCCGGCACAATCGTATCTCCAGACCGGCTTTGCCGGCCTTTCCAGCGCCATAGTCGTTCGCGATAATCAGGACAACCGGCGACTGGTTTTCCAGGCAAGCC
>Ga0126383_10001369_pt1 | contig 15089 bp, 12 predicted proteins | sample PanSoiMetPlot_35_FD_96882 | JGI IMG/M metagenome (GOLD analysis project Ga0126383, IMG submission 96882) | Tropical forest soil microbial communities from Panama - MetaG Plot_35 | ecosystem: Environmental > Terrestrial > Soil > Tropical forest > Bulk soil | place: Panama | collected 2016-02-17
GATCTTGTCATTTTCGACAACGCATTCGGCGTTCTTGATCCACAGCGATTTGATGCCGCGCAACGTCTTTGAGGCTTCCTTGATCGCTTCCTGGCAGGCCTGATCAAAACCCTGCGGCGACTGTGCGATCACCTCTATGCTGCGTACGATCGACATTGCAGTCTCCTTGACTGTGAGAGAGGAGAAAGTTCGATCACGCCCGATCTTTCAGACCGCTCTTGTGTTCTGCGCAATGCGCGCAACAGTAGATTGCGCCACCTGCTTCGACGCCGTGGTCAACGATCTTGCAACCGCAATGCGCGCAAGTCGGCGCCATTGCGTGAATAGCGCATTCGAAGCTGTCGAAGGCCGTCGTCCGACCTCCGAGGCTGACCTGGATCGGCTTGTCGTAGGTATTGCCGCTGACTTCGTAACGCATGGGAGTGGCCACAGTTCCGCCGCACGTGTGGGCTCAGCCGGTCACGCCCAGCTCCTTGGCACGCCGTTCGAACGCGTCCCGCACGTCATTGATTGTCGGCAGAACCAATGAGCGCAGCTCGGTGTGAATGCGGTTGGCAGGCTCTGAATCGAGATCGCGCCGGAAATTGGCTACCACTTCCTGTGCGGACCGGTAGTTGCGAAAGCGCTCGATCTCAGCCCTGGTGGCCTTCTGAACGTATTCCAGCCTCTGTTGGTCGGCCTCCGAGCGGCCCTTTAGCTTGGCATTCATAACCAGCCTGAATGCGCGCTTTTGGAAAAATTGTACGAGTTCGTCCTTCTTGCGATCGGCCATGGCTCACCCTTTCGCTCGCTTGTCTGCGAAACGCTGGGCGCATCGCCGATGTTCCCCCTCAATTGTCCCGGGTGGTCACTGCGAGAAGCAAGGCAATCGCGGGCCGCTCAGCACCGGCTCAATCGGGATTACTTCGTCGCACGCGGCGCTTCGCTCCGAAGCTAGCCTCAGCGCTCCGGAACCGGAACGACCTCGATTGTGATCGGCAGGTAGAGCTTCAGGATATCGTTGGCGAACTCGACCTGTTCGTCCCTAAGGGCACGGACGAAGACAGCCGTCTCGCCATTGCGGATGAAACGCGCAAAGCTCTCTTGAGCATTGCCGATGACCAAGGGATCGACATCCAGCGCCGCTAACTCGGGCTGCAGTGTCGGAGGAATGGGGCCCGCTTCCTTCAGTACCCGATGGGCAATATCCCGCGGCGCCACTCCTTCGGTGATCAGCCGGTGGACCGCATCTTCGGCGATACCGCTCGAATGGAACAAGCCGATTACCAAGCGCGGCGGCGTGCGGCTCTCCACTTATGCACTCCTTCCGGGCGCCCAAGGCTCCGGCGCGCGTGGTTCGAGATCGGTCACGACATCGACCACGACCGGCTCGCTCGCCCCCAGCGCTTCGGCGAGAGCGGGGGCGATTTCGCCAGGATGCTCGACCCTGATTCCCCGGACCCCAAAGCTCCTGGCGACGGCGGTGAAGTCGGTCGGCCCGAAGCGGATCAACTCCTCTCCCCGACCCGGTCGGTTGCCCGCGACGCGACGCACCCCGGTCAAGTTCTGGCCAAAGCCCGAATTGTTGTTGACAACGACCGTAACGGGAATGCTGCAGCGCCGGGCCGACTCGAGCTCGGCAAGGTGATAATAGAACCCGCCATCGCCGGTGAAGCACAATACCTTGCGCGCAGGCGCGGCGCATTTGGCGCCGAGCGAGGCCGGAAACGACCAGCCGAGCGATCCCGCCGCCCGCAGATAAGTCTGCCCGGCGCCGTTGAGATCGATCATCGTGCCGGTCCAAATTCCGGAATAGCCGGTATCCGCGACCAAAATCCCGTCGGCGGGCAAGGCGCGGGTGATCTCGCCGCAGAGCCGCTCGACCCGGATCGGCGCGGTGCCGTTTTCGGCAAGAGGGGCCATCGTGGCGCGCCAATCATTGACGATGCGCGCAGCTTCCTCGGCAAAACCGGAATCGCGCACCGGTGCCCCGATCACCTGGTTGAGGCGGGCCAATGTCGCCTTCGGATCCCCGACGAGGCCTGTCGTTTTCGGATAGCTGCGGCCGATTTCCAGGGGATCGGCATCGATCTGCACGATCTGTGTGTCGCGGGACGGGATCGTCCAGTTCAATGTGACCTGGTCGCCCGTGTCGCACCCGATAAACAGCACGAGATCGGCGCCGCGGACGATGCGGTTCGCCGGCGGCGCCGAGTAGCTCCCGGCGACGCCGACGGAGAGGCGGTGCCGAGTCGCGACCAGGCCGCGGGCGCCGAGAGTTGTGGCGATCGGCGCCTGCAGCGCCTCCGCCAGTGCCAGAACCTCCGGCCCAGCTTGAGATGCAGCGGCGCCGTCCCCGGCGACGATCGCGACGCGGCGGGCCGCGCTCAGCGCCGCAGCGGCACGCTCGATATCGGCCGCCGCGGCTATCGGGCGATGCGCCGGGATCCGCCGTCCCTCGGGATCGATGACCGGCGGCTCCGCGGTCTGACCGAGCTCGATCTCGTCCCCCTGATGCCCGGAGAAGTCGAGATGGGTTGGGCGCGGCGTTTCCGCCAAGGCAGCGCGCCACGCGTGGCGCAGTAGCCGCGGCAGCTCGGAGGTCAGATCGACAGTGGTCGAAAATTTTGTCACCGCCGCGAAGAGCGGAGCGTGCGGAATTTCCTGATAGGCGTTTCGGTGCTGGAAAGCCGGCGGCTTGCGTCCGGTCAGGGCGACGACCGGGCTGCGTCCGAGAAAGGGGTCCTGCAAACCGGAAGCAAGATTGGCCGCGCCGACCGCCTGCGCCAAGCACACCCCCGGCCGCCCGGCGATGCGGGCATAGCCGTCGGCCATATATGCCGCAGCCTTCTCGCTATGGGCGAGAACCGGGGTAACCCCAAGATCTTTCAATTGCAGCAAAGTGCGGCGCAGCACCGATTCCACGAAAAAGACATGCGTCGTGCCCGCGCCGGCCAAGGCCCGCGCCAACCATTCGGCGCCATTCATCGGTCCGTGTTCACTCAATTCTGTTCCTCCCGAGGGGTCGTTGCCATGCCCGCGAAGGCGGCGTCCCGCGGTCAAACGCCGGACCCGCCGCCCTTAACCGGTTAACACGTTGTTACCACGCTGCCAATTCCCGCGAGGCGCGGGCGCCGCGCCTCAGCCCTGCGCTTGACGCGCCAGCGCAGCCTCCTCCAGAGGCTCGACGTCGGCGTCGGGACCGCCGTCGAGGACCAGGCGCAGGCGCTCGTCATCAAGCTTGCCCATCCATCACGCGACGACCGTCGCGAAAATGTTGCTAAAGAGGTTAACTGCGGAACGAATCCTGGATAAGAAGCGATCGGCCTGGCTGCGGGTCGTCGAGGCATTGTGACTCGACAAGGAGTCGCTGGAGTGCTGCTTGTATAGATAGTTTTAAAGCCCCGTGCTATCCTCAATACCCGGTTGCTTTCTATGGCATCGATACGTTTACACGCCGGGCATAGACGGAACACGAGCAGCATATGATTCTGCGGAAGCTAGCAATCGGCATTATTTTGGGGGGAATTGTCGTCGCGTTAATCGTGGCGAGCGGTATCGTCTTCTTCGATCGCGCGGCCACCCCGCCGGACAAGCCGTTCGAATCAGCATCGGCGCAAAAACGCGGCGGCGTGCTCCGAATATTTCAGTACGACAGTCCTGCGAGCATGTCGATCCATGAGGAAGCGTTCAACTCGTCCCAGAATCCAATGATGGCCGTCTTCAACAACCTGGTTCTCTTTAGACAAGACGTGCCGCAGAACCGGATGGACACGATCGAGCCCGATCTGGCGACCAAGTGGTCGTGGAACGCCGATATGACTGAGCTTACCTTTCAGCTCCGGCATGGCGTGAGCTGGCACGATGGCAAGCCCTTCACTGCCGCGGACGTCAAATGCACGTGGGACCTGATCCTGGGCAAGAGTGAGGACAAACTTCGCACCAACCCGCGCAAGTCTTGGTACCGCAACCTGGATTCGATCAGCACCACAGACGACACGGTGACGTTCCACCTGAAGCGGCCGCAGCCGGCCTTTATGGCGTTGCTGGCCTCGGGCTATTCGCCGGTCTACCCTTGTCATGTTCCAGCCCAGGAGATGCGACAGCACCCGATCGGCACCGGGCCGTTCAAATTCGTCTCCTACAAGCCGAACGAGTCCATCAAGCTCGTACGGAATGAACAGTACTGGAAGGAGGGGCGTCCCTACCTCGACGGCATTGAATGGACGATTATTCCGAACCGCTCCACGGCTATTCTAGGCTTCGTCGCAGGAAAGTTCGATCTGACCTTCCCGTTTGGCCTGACCGTTCCTTTGATGAAAAACATACAGAAGGAAGCGCCGCAGGCAATCTGCGAATTACAGCCGGCAAACCAAAGCACCAATTTGATCGTGAACCGCGACGCACCTCCGTTCGACAATCCAGAGATACGCCGTGCCGTGGCCCTGGCGCTCGACCGCAAGAGCTTCATTGACATTCTCGCCGAGGGGCATGGCGATATCGGAGGTGCGATGCAGCCGCCGCCGCAAGGCGTCTGGGGGATGCCGGCCGAGATGCTGAGCACATTGCCCGGCTATGGTTCCGATATCGCCAAGAACCGCGAAGAAGCCCGCAAGATTATGGAGAAGGCCGGTTACGGACCCGACAAGCGACTCGCCGTCAAGGTCTCCGTCCGCAACACCCCGCCGTTTCGCGATCCCGCCATCATTCTGATCGATCAGCTCCGCGAGATTTACATTGATGCGGAGCTCGAAACAGTCGAAAGCGCCACTTGGTTTCCCAAGGTTTACCGCAAGGATTACAAGATTGGGCTAAATCTGACCGGCCTTGGCGTCGACGACCCAGACGCGCAGTTCTATGAAAATTACGCCTGCGGCTCGGACCGTAATTACACTGGCTACTGCAATCCTGCAATCGACAAGCTGTTCGATCAGCAATCGATGGAGCAGGATCAGAAGAAACGCCACGGCCTCGTTTACGAAATCGATAAAAAGTTGCAGGAGGACGGTGCTCGGCCGATCCTTTTCCACAACCGCTTCGCAACATGCTGGCAGCCCCAGCTGAAGGGGCTGACAATCATGGTCAATAGCCTGTTCAACGGCTGGCGCATGGAGGACGTCTGGCTCGACAAGAAACCCACACCTCCCGCGGCGGCGGAAGAGCCGTCACGTGGCGCTTCCGCTGAGAAGCCGGCACTCGCACCCCCTTCAATCCCGTCAGATGGCAGCCGAGCGGAGGGCGCGCCACCGGAACCGCCTACGGTTTCAGCGCCAGCACCAGCATCTCGTGCTGAAAGAATAGACGACCCGCTGAAATCCCCCCAACCCCAACCCGTGCAACAAGCACTCGAACCAGAACAACAACACGTCGCCTCAAGTCAAAACTCGCCAGTAGCCGACGAAAAGGAGCAGCTTGATCCTACCGTCCGTAATTTGATAACGCGCGGGTGGGAGTTATATTACCTCCCTTATTCCTCAGTAAGATGGCAGGATGCCCGCCGCAATTTCGAGCGAGCCTTTGAATTGGATTCGCGATCCACTGAAACTCGGATCGGCCTTGCCTCGATCCTGTCTACCAAATTGGCGGATGGATGGTCCCCTGTGCTGCAGGAGGACTTGCCGCGGGCCGAGCATATATTAACGGAAGCCCTTGATGAGGGGACTGTCTCAAACCGGGCGGCGGCTCACTTTACGCTTGGGGTTCTTCGCCAGATGCAGAACCGGTTACCTGAGGCCCAGAAGGAGTTCGAGACGGCGGTTTCTCTGGACCCGACCAACGCCCGAGCCCAACTTCATCTCGGCGAAACCCGCTTATTCCTGGGTGAACCGGAAGCCGGCATAGCGCCACTTGAGCAGGCGATCCGGCTTGCCCCGAATGCCCCTGGCCTAGCCACTGCCTATTGGGCCTTGGGTACCTGTCAGCTTTTGTTGGGCCGCGTGGATCAAGCGATCGATCTGCTACAAACGGCGCGTGAGGCTAATCCCCGATGGTGGGTGCCGTCTCTTTATCTGGCTGGAGCCAATGGTTTGAAGGGCGATCTCGACAAAGCGAAATCCGCGCTCGCACAGGCGATACGGCTAAAGCCAGCTATCAAATCCTTAGCCCAGATGCGGGCCGAAAACCGTTGGCTCACCGATCCGCGATATCAGGCCCTCCAGGTGAAGACGCTGAACGTCGGATTGCGCCAGGCTGGCTTCCCCGATCAGTGATCGTCAGCCAAGCCGCGGTAAGCGATAATCACGTATCTTTGTTTCTGATATCGGGCGAACTCTCGAAACAGCGCCTCGCGCTGGTTTGAATCGAGGTTCATTGTCGCTTTCTCGGCGCGGAGCCTTCTGTGGTATTCGGCGAACTCCCGGAATAGGGCATCTCGCTTTTTCGGATCAAGAGGGACCTGCTGTTGCGCTGTCGCTTTGTTGGGCTCGGGGCTCGATCCCGCCTTTTTTAACCATTGCTCGACAGCCGGAAAACGGGTCCATCCCGAGACTGAGGCGGTGATGTCGAACTCCCGCCATTTCGGCCGACGGGCTTTTATGTCCTTGAGGTTGACAAAGAAAGCCTGAGCGAAGCGATCCACTCGCTGATACCGTTCGGACTTGGTGGGCCAATTATACGCGACCAGAACGGTTCCCACCGACACCGTCTTGACCGGATCGTCCTTCGACACGAGTTCCGGATAGTCGTCGGAAGTTATGTTTGTTCCAGTATAATTTGCGAGCAGATTACTTGCGATCGGCAAAAAGTGCAGGTTCTCATCCGGTCTGATGTCTTGGAACAGCCGCGCCGGTTTGGTTGCGACGTAGGCCAAAGCGGAGATTTCACCTCGGCGCAGCCGATCCAGGGCGAGCGGATGCGGGAGGTTCATCACATCGGGCTCGACATCGAGAGTTCGGAAAACAGCCGTTGCAGTCGTGTAGGTTCCGCTGTCGGGCAGCCCGAAATTAACCTTTTTTCCTTTTAGATCCTCAATCGACTGGATGTCTGGACCGGCCAGCACATGAAGCTCTTGATCGTAGAGCCTCGTCACGTATTGCAGATATTTCTCGACACCCGGAAAAGGCGGATTACGCTTGATTTCGCCGAGCACGTCGGTTTGCAGGATGGCAAAATCGATGCCGCGAGCGAACATCACATCCCTGGCATTTTGCAGTGCTCCGGCTCCAGCGATCGGCAGCAGCCGCAAGCGGCTCTGTTCGCTGGCGAGAGCGAGCGCCAGATCGACCGTGTAATCGGTACCTTCGGACACTATGCCGACCAGTCCTGTGTTTATTTCGTCGCGCATCATGTGGCGTAACTGGACTGCCGGGTCCACCCGACGCACCGACCGTTTCTTGTGTTTAGGTTGAGGCTGGTCGTCCTGCAGCTGGTCAGTCTGAAATTGACCTTCCCGAGGAGGGTCGGCCCAACCTGCTGTTGAAGCAAGCAGTCCGCAAAATCCCATTAATACGGCCCGGTTTACGCTTACTTGTTTATCCATACCGAGCTCCCATGATTGTTGAGATCGTCCTTCGAAACAATTGCATTACGACAAAGTTCCATTCCTTCTTCGAGTTTACTATAATTATTCGCGGTAACGGGAGAATTATAGTTAATAAAGCAGACGAGTCCCTAGGTTCTGCCGAATTACGGTCCTCGGCGGCCGTCTTCACTCTTGGGAGTGCTAACCATTCAGTATCTGGGAGGGTTATGCCGACGAATACACTCGCTATCCTACCCCGATGGGCCGAAGGCGAGGCGTTCGGCTCGAAAAATGACCCGAGCCTTCAGGGTGATCACCAGCTTTTGCCCCGGGAATCCGCCGCATACCGGCCCAGGATTGATCGGACCGGCGGCGCAACGATCGGCAGCGGGTCAGCGCATCCGGACGATGACCTTGATCGCGTCGTCGATCCGGTCTCGGGCATAGCGGATGGCTGTCGGCACCTCAGAGAGCGCGAAGGTGTGGGTGTGGACCAACTTGGCGTCGAACCGCTTCTGTGCCATCAGCGCGGCAGCGCGATGCGTGGCGCTCTTCCCCTCGCCGCGGATGCCGAACACGTAGATGTTATTGCGCACGAGATGGGCGAGATCGACCGGCACCGGCTCGGCCGGGAAGGCGGCGAGGCAGACCCGCCCGCCACGATTAACCATCCGCGCCGCCTCGTTCAGTGCATCGGGAGCGCCCGAGCATTCGAGCACATACTGTACGCCCTTGCCTCGGGTGATGCGCCGCACGGCCTCGACCGGGTCCTCATTGTTGACGTTGACGACCTCGTCCGCCCCTAGGCGCTTGCCCATTTCGAGGCGGCGGTCGCGCGTACCGGTCAGGATGACCGGCTGGGCGCCCAGCGCCTTGGCGACCCCGACGCCCATCAAGCCGATCGGCCCGGGCCCGGTAACCACGACCCCCTCGCCGGCGATTATCCCGCCCATCACGTCCAGTCCGTACATCGCGGTGCCGGAGGTGACGATCAACGTCGCCTCCTCGTCGCTCATCTCGTCGGGGACATGAACCATCGTGTTGATGTTGTTGACCGCGTATTCGGCAAAGCCGCCGTCGGTGCTGAACCCGTTGGCGCGGTGCCCTTTGTCCCGGTAGCCGTAATTCAGGCAAGAAGTGTACATGCCTTCGCGGCAGCGCCGGCAGCGGCCGCAGCCGGCATGGACCTCGACGGCGACGCGGTCGCCGATCTGGAACTCGTCAACTGTGGGACCCAGCCGCACGACCGTGCCCATATACTCATGGCCCGGTGTGAACCCTTTGTTGAACGGCAGCTCGCCGTCCACCATTGCTGGCAATCCGTGCTTGATGACTTCGATGTCGGTGGCGCAGACCGCGATCGCGTCGATTCGCACCAGCACCTCGGCTCGGCCCGGCTCGGGCACCGGCTTTTCGACCAGCGCCAGCTCTTCCGGGTCGCCGAGCACCCAGGCCTTCATCGTCTCCGGGATGGTATATTCGTTGCCGCGGTCCTGGTTCATCCGGAAGCTCCGATTTCCTCCAGTCAACGACACCGTCTTTACACGCAAGGCGCGGCGTCACTGCGAGGAGCGCCTCGCGCAACGGAGCAATCCGGACCTAATGAGCGCTCGCCGGCCCGAGATTGCTTCGCTCCGCTCGCAGTGACAACGGGTAGCAAATTCCGGTTAGTGTTCGAGCCAGACATCCGTCAGGTCCTGGCCGATGAAGTGGCTTGGCGTGATGGCCCAACCTTTGAGGGCTGCCGAGGTTGCAACGATCCGGTTCCACCACAAAAGCGGAACCGTGTACGCCTCGGTCAAAGCATGGCGTTCGAAGTCACGCACGATCTTGGCGCGCTGCCGCGGATCGCTGGTCACCGCCTGGCCGATGAAAAGCGCGTCGAGAAACCGGTCGGTCGAGCCGGCGTAGTTGACCGGCGACAGGTCGTGGGAGACGAATTTGGTCAGCTGGATGGTCGGGTCGTCATAGAAATCGCCCGAGAAGTCGAGCGCCACATCGAAGTCGCCGCCGTCGATTACTTTTTGCCATTCCCAGATGTTGCGCCTGTCCTGGGTCGTCGTGACCCCGATCTGGCGCCAACTGTCGGCCAGAAGGTCGGCTCCGACATAATGCGGCATCGGGATGTCGCGGACCATCACGGTTAGATTCAGATCGTGAACTCCCGCCTCGGCGAGGAGCCGCTTCGCCTCGTCGCGGGAGGCGCCTATGTCTCGCGAGAAACCAGGAATCGTGACCAGCTCCGCTTCCGGCATCGCCATGCTCGAGCCGGGGCGCATGATCCCTCCGACATATTTGAGAAAGGTCGTGTTTTGCAGCTTAGCCGCCGCCCCCCATCGGTCGATTGCGAGCGACAGCGCGCGCCTTACCCGGGCATCGTTGAACGGCGGACGCTTGCTGTTGAAAACCACCAGAAGGGTAGACAACCAGGGGCTTTCGCTGACCTCGATACGATCGCCCAGAGCCTCGACGAGTTCGTCGCGCTGAACCGGGGTGATGCCGCGGAACTCTGCCGCAATGTGGCCGGTCTTGTAAGCCGACATCACCGCGGGCCCGGTCATGAAATCGGCGCGGTAGCCGTCGAGGTAAGGCTTACCGGGCTGGAAATACTTGTCCCAGCGCACGCCGCGCCAGAACTGACCCTTGACATGTTCCCCAAAGACGTACGGCCCGGTGCCGAGGATGTGGGTCTTCGGAAATTGCGGGTCCTCGGCAAGCTTGGCGGCGCTGTAGATGCAGTTCCACGGCGAGGCAAAATTTGCCAGCATCGCCGCCTCGGGCCACTGCAAATGGAAGACGACGGTGCGCGGGTCGGGCGTATCAATGCTGCCGATCGCCGCGAAATCGACTTTGCGGGACGAGACGACACCCGGGGGCGGGTGGACGATGCGCTCGTAGCTGGCCTTCACGTCGGCCGAGGTGAGCTTCGAGCCGTCGTGAAAGAGAATATTGGGCCGCAGCTTGAAAGTGTAGGTGAGACGATCGGGCGACACATTCCAGGATTCTGCCAAATCGCCGACAATCTGTGGGTAGTTCGGCGCGTCAAATTTAAGGAGGGTCGAGTAGTGCGGCGCGATCGGATGCAGGAAGGCGAAGGATATGTTAGCGTGACAATCGTAATTGCCGGGTTCGACGAGGACGGCGAATTCGAGGGTGCCGCCCCGCTTAGAGGCAGAGTCAGGTGCGGCTGCCGCGCCGCAAAGCAGGGCTAAGGCAGTAGTGAGAGCCGTGACAGCCGCGACGACGATCCGGGGCAATCGCTGCGCAGTCCGGCGATCCGGCTGTTGTCCGGCGGCCTTTTTCATAGGAGGCGGCTTCGAGATTAGCGGCGGCGCGGTGCTACCGCACCTGACCCTTCTGCCAGAGCTCGAACTGTCCGAAGAGCTCGTTCTTTTGTTCCGCGCTCAGTCCTGGCGCGCCCGAGGCCTGCTGCCGCTCGTCGATGAAGCGCGAGAAAATCGCCCGGAGATCCTGCAGGTTCGGCGCGGCCGCAATCTGGGTATTCCTTTGTAGCCATTGCTCGGCGGGTGGGAAGCGCCGCCATCCTGGGAGCTCTGCGGTGATATTCACTTCACGCCATTTCGGGTGATGACCCGGGTCGAGCAGCGACTGAAAGCCGGTGAAGAACGCCTCGACGAAATTAACGAGATTGCGATAGCGCTCGCTCCCTTGCTGGAGGTTGGCGGCGACCAGAACCGCGCCGACTGCGATGGTGTCGACGGCTCGATCTTGCGGGACCACACCCGGGTAGTCCGTCGCGGTAAGCCTGGTCGGGACATAGGTGGCGGTCACGGCCGGGGTGAGAGGGATAGCGAGGAAATGGAAGTCGTTAGCGGCGGTCAGGTTACGAAAAATCGGCGCCGGCTTGCCGGCGACAAATGCCATCGCGGCGATCTCGCCGCGACGAAGCTTTTCGAGCGCCACCTCTTGATCGTCGTTTGTCGCGACCACCGGGATGTTCAACAGTTCGAAAAGCCGCCCCGCTGTGATCGAGGTGCCGGCACCGCGCAGATCGACATTGACCTTCTGATTTGCCAGGTCTGTGACCGATTTGACGTCTTGGCGCGCGAGAACATGCAATTCCTCGTTGTAAAGCTTAGTGATGTAGGTTGCCCAATACTCGATGCCCGGAAAAAGGTTTTGCTGCCGCGCATGATCGAGCACATCAGTCTGCAGGATCGCCATGTCGACGCCGCGGAGCAATTTTAGATCAGTTATATTCTGTAGGGCTCCCTTGCCTATGACCGGCAAGACCCGTCGGGTCGCGCCGTCGTCTATGACATTTGCGAGATCTTCGGCTATTCGCACCGAGATGCCCGCAACGCGGGCGGTTTCGAGTTCAACGACGCCGCGGTTTACACCAAGCTCCGGAGGTGGTCCTGCGGTCTTGGCGAGCGCCGCGCAGCCGAAAGCCGAAGCGAAGGCGAGAGCTGAAGCGAAGGCGAGGATCATCGTCGCCGCAATTGTCCGACGGTTCATTGGCACTCATTTCCCCTGCCGCGTTTCGAGACTATTCAGCTGACCTTTGGCTTCGAGCGCGCCGAGGTCGAGAGCGCGGCTGTACCACGAGCGTGCCGAGGCCGCATCAGCTTGCACATTACCCCGAAAGCGGACGAGAAAGATAGGATCGAACGTTGCGCCTAGACGAAGTGCCGCCCGACCGTCTCCAGCATCGGCGGCACGTTCGTAAAACAAGCGCGCCGAAGCGACATCGCCCGTGCGCAGCAGCGAGTCGCCATGCTCCAACAGATCGTCGAGTTCAGTTGCCGAAAGCCTTGAAGTCGTCTGAGACGTTAATTTCGCGACGGTGGCTTCAGATAATCGTGGGCTAGCCTCGGTTTGAGCTGCGGGTGTGTCCTGGGGAACCGACGTCACCGACCTCCCGGCCTGTGCCGGCTGGTGCGACGGGTTCTTGTCGGCCAGCCAGGGCCCTGCAGCCGACGTCGGCAAACTGCCGGAACTACCCGCCGTATCCGCGCTTTCTGTGAATGCTGCCTGATCATCGTTGCCGGGAAAAGGCGGCAGGGCGATGACCGCCGAGGCGGCTTGTGTCGCGGGCACGGACGTCCGCCCGCCAGCGGGTGGCGCGAGCAGCAAAAAACCGGCGCCGAAGAACACGGCGACAATTCCGGCGGCGACCAGACCGACGGAGCCGAGGTAGAGCAAGCTGCCTATCGGAGGCGCAGTTGCCGAACAGATGGCGGGCGATGTCTTGGCGGGGTCGGAGAGCCCGCTGCCCCTCCGGGTAAGCAAATTTTGCCGGCCTGCGGGGCCGGCAGGGGTTGTGACAACGGATGACGGGCCCTGGAGACTCGCATCGTCCCACGGTCGCGCTGACTTGCGCGACCGGACAAACATACCTGACATTTTGCGAAACGACCTTTCACTACACGCCGGAAATTTGCCTTCCCGTTCCGAAACGGGAGGAAACCACCAGGCAAGACGTAAGCGGCGTGATCTTATCTAAAAAGTCCTACCACTGTATACAAAACAAACAAAAATGTGGTTAATATTTACCAATCGGGTATCTGCCGAGTGATATATTAATAATTATTAACGGGCAGGGTGGCGAGCAGCGCGCGATTTGAACTTAGCGCAGGTGGCAGGCAACCAAATGGCCGGGGCTGACTTCGCGCAGCCCCGGAACGTCGATCCTGCATCGCGCCTCGGCGTACGGGCAGCGAGTGTGAAAGGTGCAACCCGGCGGGGGATTTATCGGGCTCGGTACGTCACCCTGCAGGAGCTGCTTCTTGCGCTTCAGTTGCGGGTTGGGGATCGGCACCGCAGCCAGCAGCGCCTCGGTATAAGGATGCAGGGGGTTTGTGAACAGCGTCTGCTTATCGGTGTATTCGACAATCTTGCCGAGATACATGACAGCGATGCGGTGGCTGATGTGCTCGACGACAGCGAGATCATGCGCGATGAACAGGTAAGAGAGGTTCTTTTCGCGCTGCAGATCCATCATCAGGTTGATCACCTGCGCCTGGATCGACACGTCGAGCGCCGAGACCGGCTCGTCGCCGATAATCAGCTTTGGGTTTAACGCCAGTGCCCGGGCAATGCAGATGCGTTGCCGCTGCCCGCCAGAGAACTCGTGCGGGAAGCTGCGCATCTGCAAGCGCCGTAATCCGACCTGGTCGAAGAGCGCCGCAACGCGGTCATCTTTCTCCTTGCCGCCGACAATGCCATGCACCTGCAACGGCTCGCCGACGATATCGCCGGCCGACATGCGCGGATTCAGCGACGAGAACGGGTCCTGAAAGATGATTTGCATCTGCCGCCGATGAGGCCGCAGCGCCGCCTTCCCCAACCGGGTGATGTCCTGACCGTTGAGCCTGATCGTGCCGCTGGTCGGTTCGACGAGACGCAACACGGTCCGCGCCACAGTGGATTTCCCGCAGCCGCTTTCGCCAACGAGGCCGAGTGTTTCACCTTCGCCAATCGAAAAGCTGACCCCATCGACAGCATAAACGTGGCCCGCGGTCCGCCGCAGAAGCCCTTTTTTGACCGGAAAATGCTTCTTCAGCCCCTCTACCGCGATAATCGGGGTGCCCGTCGCCGTGACCGATGTGCGCGCCGCGACGAGGTCCTGCACCGACATGCTAGGCCCCGCCGCCATAGAGGCTTTCTGAATGCCAGCAAGCCGCCCAATGCCCCGGCCGCTTCTGCTCGTAGGGCGGAAATTGCGCGCGGCATCGGTCATCGGCGAAGGCGCAGCGCGGAGCAAAGGTGCAACCGGGGGAAAGGTTGGTCAGCGCCGGCACCATTCCGGGGATTTCCTTCAGCCGCTGGGCTGAATTGGCGGTTCTTCCGCCCATGATTTCCAGACGCGGGATCGATGCCAGAAGCCCGTGGGTGTAGGGGTGGAGCGGCTGCCCAAATAGGGCGTCCACCTCGGCCTCCTCTACCTTCTTTCCGGCATACATGACAATGACGCGCTGCGCGGTCTCGGCGACGACGCCGAGATTGTGCGTGATCAGGATGATCGCGGTGCCAAGCTCCTTCTGCAGCTCCAGTATCAGATCGAGGATCTGCGCCTGGATCGTCACGTCGAGCGCGGTCGTCGGCTCGTCCGCGATCAGCACCCGAGGGTTGCAGGCGAGCGCCATCGCGATCATCGCCCGCTGCCGCATGCCGCCCGACAGCTGGTGCGGGTACTCATGGAAGCGGCGCTCGGCCGCCGGGATGCGCACCAGCCGCAGCAGCTCGACGGCCTGCGTCTGCGCTTCCTGCTTGCTCACCTTGCGGTGCGTCGTGATGGCCTCGGTGATCTGCAGACCGACCCTCATCGTGGGGTTGAGCGACCGTGCCGGGTCCTGGAACACCATGGCCATGTCCGACCCGCGGTGCCTGCGCAGTTCGCTGTCGGACAGCCCGATCAGCTCGCTGCCGTTCAGCCGGGCCGACCCGTTGATGTCCGTGCCGCTTGGCAGCAGCCCCATGATGGCGCGGCAGCTCACGGTCTTTCCCGATCCGGACTCCCCGATGATGGCGAGCGTTGTCCCGGGGTTGACGCTGAAGCTGATGCCGTCCACGGCACGCAGCTCACGACCCCCGACAGCGAAGCCGACCCGAAGCTCCTCGACCTCGAGCAGTGACTGGCTCACACCAACCCCCAGCGCTCGCGCAGCGCGTCACCGAGCAGGTTGCA
>Ga0126383_10001370_pt1 | contig 15087 bp, 9 predicted proteins | sample PanSoiMetPlot_35_FD_96882 | JGI IMG/M metagenome (GOLD analysis project Ga0126383, IMG submission 96882) | Tropical forest soil microbial communities from Panama - MetaG Plot_35 | ecosystem: Environmental > Terrestrial > Soil > Tropical forest > Bulk soil | place: Panama | collected 2016-02-17
CAAGCGCATCTCGACGCCGGCCATCGACATGCTGGCCAGTTATCATTGGCCGGGCAATGTTCGCGAGCTGGAAAACATAATCGAGCGCGCGGTGCTGGTCTGCGAGACCGGCGTTATCCACGGCCATCACCTGCCGCCGACGCTGCAGACGGCTGAAAGATCGGGAACGGAGCCGCGTTTCTCTCTGGACGCGGCAGTGGCCGCATACGAGAGCGACATCATCCAGGACGCGCTCAAAACCACGCGCGGAAATCGCAAGCGGGCCTCCCAGTTACTCGATACCACCGAACGAATCCTCGGCTACAAGGTTAAGAAATACGGAATCGATTGCGACCGCTATCGCGGATGAGATAGCGGCCTACCGGTAACGCAAACTGTCAGTTTGCGGCGCAATCCATCAGATTGTGTTACGAATATCACCCGCGCTGTCGAATCTCTGACAACGCTACGGCGAGGGCCTCCAAATCAAGAGGCTTGGTGAAGTGTGCGGCGAAGCCGGCGTTGGTCACCTGCTCGATGTCGATTGATCTCCCAAATCCAGTCAGGGCCAGCACCGGGGTTTGCTGGTGCGCGGGCAAGGCTCTCAGAGACCTGATGAATTCAAAGCCGTCCATTCCCGGCATCGAGATATCGGACAGGATGGCGTCGAACACTCTCTCTGAAGCGAATTGCAACGCTTCTGCCCCGCTGATTGCGGTGGTCACCGCGGCATTACTTCGTTCCAGTACATACCGGAGCATCTCCACCGTGTCCTCTGAGTCATCCAGCACCAGCACCGCCATATTCTTTAATGACGGCGATTCTTTGAGCCCTCGAAGCGCAGCCTTAGCGTCTCTCTCAGTGTCCAGCAGCGGGAGCCGAACGACAAAACTCGCGCCGCTCCCGAGACCTTCCGAGTGAGCTTCAACCTCGCCGCCGTGAAGCTCAACCAGCTGGCGCACCAGGGCCAGGCCAATCCCCATTCCCGAATGGCGGCGGTTGGTGCCGGCGTCGGCCTGGCGGAACATGTCGAATACATGCGGCAGGAATGCAGGATCAATTCCTTGTCCCGTATCTCTGATCGTAAGTAAGCCGGAGCTACCGCTGGCAACTGCCTCGATAGCTATCAGGCCCGCAATCGGCGTGAACTTGACGGCATTATTCAGCAGGTTCCAGACGACTTGCTGCAGACGCAAGGCATCGCCGGAGACCAGCATCTTCTCATCATCGACCCGAACCTTAATTTTGATTCGTTTCGCGTCTGCCTCGGCGCGAATTGTTTCGATGGCGTTCTTAATTAGGGTTGCCAACCAGACGGGCCCGAAATTGAGCGAGACTTTGCCCATTTGCAACCGCGACAAGTCGAGCAAATCGTTCACCAACTGCGATTGCGATCTGGCATTGCGCGTCAGGGTCTCGGCAATCTGCCGCAAAGTGTCTGAGGCGGAAACGTCCGGATGCTTCAGCAACAGTTGGGAATAGCCGAGCAGCACATTCAGAGGATTGCGAAGTTCGTGAGACAGAGTGGCCAGAAACTGATCTTTCAAGCGGTTCGCGGTTTCGGCAGCGGCGCGGGCTTCATGCTCGCGTTTCAAGAGCAGTTCGCGCTCGTGTTCGGCTTCGCGCCGCACGCGGTGAAGATTCAAGTGTGCCTCAATGCGGGCCAGCAGTTCGCGGGCCGAAAAAGGCTTGATCAAATAATCATCGGCCCCGGCCCCCAACCCTTCGATCTTCGATTCTTCACCGGCGCGTGCTGAGAGCATCAGCACCGGGATCATTCTCGTTCTTTCATCGTCACGAATCGCGGCCAGCAGCCCAAAACCGTCAAGCCGCGGCATCATGACATCGGTCAGCACCATGTCCGGCGGGTTTTCCTTCAGTCGTTGCAGGGCAGCTTCACCGTCGCGGACCGCTTCGACGTCGTAACTGCGTGACAATAGCCGGACGACATATTCGCGCATGTCCGCGTTGTCGTCAGCCAAAAGGATCCGCGGTCTATTGGCGCTCCCGTTACTGGTCTTGAATTCATCGCCCGGTTCATCCAACAGCGATAATGGCCGCTGCCCGGTCGTCTCCTCCGGCAGCCAGCGCATCAGCTCTTCCACGAACGGCGTAGCGCCCAAAGCGGTTGAGGCCAAGGTGCGCTCGCTTTGAATTCGATCTATGGGCAGGTGGGCCCGGCCCCTGGGAATCGATACGATGAAAGTGCTGCCGCTCCCGACCTCACTCACCGCGCTCACCAGTCCGCCATGCAACCTGGCGAGTTCCTGAACCAGGGCGAGGCCGATCCCCGTTCCCTCGTCAGTGCGCCCGTGCGCTCCCTTTACCCGGTGAAAACGTTCGAAGAGTTTCGGGACTTCATCTTCAGGAATGCCGATTCCCGTGTCGCGCACCCGCAACTCAACCCGGGCGTCAAACTCACGCAGAGAGATCTCGATCTCGCCTGAAAGCGTGAACTTGAAAGCATTTGAGATGAGATTGAGCACGATCTTTTCCCACATCTGCCGGTCAACGTAGATCTTCTCCGCCAACGGAGGACAATGAATCACCAGACGCAGGCCGGCCTTCTCTATTGCCGAACGAAAGACGCTCGCCAGTTCCGCCGTGTAGGCCGCCAGGTCGACAGGTTCAAAGCTGGCATCAAAGCGACCTGCTTCAATGCGTGAAAAATCGAGCAACGTGTTCACCAGTTTCAGCAGGCGCAGACCATTTCGGTGGATCAGTTCAAGTTGCTCGCGTTCCTCCGCGTTCACTCCATCTTGCAGGCCCAGCCGGTCTTCGAGCGGGGCCAGCATCAGTGTTAGCGGCGTGCGAAATTCATGGCTGACGTTCGAGAAGAAAACCGTCTTCGCCCGATCGATTTCAGCGAGGGCCTCTGCGCGGTTACGTTCTTCTTCATAAGCGCGAGCACTGGTGATGGCGCTGGCGATTTGACTGGCGGCGAGTTCGATAAAACTGCGATAGGACTCGCCCAATCTAAGGCGGGAGCTGATGCCCGCCACCAGGAAGCCGGCCACCTGGTGCGCCACGTTCGCGCGAATCGGCATGACCACGGCCTGCCGCGGCGGGTCTGCCCAAGGTCCCGGCGGCAATGCTGTTCCGTATCGATTGCCGAGGTCGTCAATCACCACCATGTTTTCAGCGCGCATCGCGTCTGCCAGCGGCCAGTCCTGCGGCTCGCCGCCTGGTTCGCTGAGTTCAATCACCGGCGGCGCGGCATCCTGGTGCGAAGCAACGCCGGTGGCCGCCGCCAGACGAGCCTGCCGTCCATCAGGATCAATCAGATAGATCAAGGCGAAGGGAATATCTTCGGGGTGTTTGGCGAGGGTCTCCGTCGCTGCTTCGCAGGCCTCACTCGCGGTTCTTGCTTCGACTGCGCAAATCCCGAGGTCTCGCAGCACAACCATGCGGCGCTCGCCCACAATCTTTTCAGTGATTTCATGAACGGTCGCCAGCACGCCGCCAATCCCACTCTCCGCAGTCTCGTCCGGTACCGGGCTATAGGCGATCGTGAAATGAGTTTCCTCAACGAATCCGTAGCGATTTATTTCGAGGAAGATGTCTTCCATCCAGGTGGCCGGCCCGCCATGGAAAGGCGTCTCGATCAGTGGACGAAGAATGTGCCAGATCTCCGACCAGCATTTGCTCACCGGCTGGCCCAATCCGGGATAGGGATGTTTGGCGCCGAGCACCGGGCGATAAGCATCGTTGTAAATCTGAATAAACTGCGGTCCCCACCAAAGCAGCAGCGGAAACCGGTTCGCCAGCAGGAAGCGAACCATCATTTTGAGAGTAGGCGACCAGGACTCAACCGAACCGAGCGGCGTCTGCGACCAATCCGTGGCGCGGATCAATTCGCCCATTTCACCACCATCGGGAAATGCACTAATGCCGGAATGATTCTGCAACTCGGTCTGCATGCCGGGATAAAACACCCTTCAGGGGGAAGGCGCGAACGTCAGGGAGAATGTTGCTAGCGGGTCGTGTGAGTTTCGGCTACGAGCCTAACGTCACCGTCTGCAGGGGAAAACTGAGTATATATGACTCGCCTGAAAAGAAAAACTCTCTATTGATCCGGTCCGCGAAGCGCACGTCAGACATAGATCCGTGGGGGTGTGATAGTACGACAGCCGAAGCCGCGACTCCGTCGGGACAGAGGATGTGACCATGCTCACATCTCTGTCTCGAAGCGCGGCTTCGGCGTCGCGCCAGGCGTTGGTCCAGTCATCACGGAGATGAAGGATCAACGCCAGGATCCTTTCTAAGCCACCCGCCCATCGTGTTCAAAAGAACCTCATATCAAAGCAGCAGGCAACCGGCACATGGGACATTTCACGCACCAAGGTTAGACGGCATCAAGCGGTAGTCGGTTACTCGGGCGGTCAGTCCGGCCGGTATTATAGGACCAATTCTATTTAGGGGCTGAAATGAAATGAGTTCGAACCGTATGCCACCGTATGCGGAGTTTATTTCGGCATCGGTACGGAGCCGTACGAAGAATCGCGAAAGGTGACCGCGGTGAGATGTTTTGTCACAGCGCGGGTGCGAACTAAAAGCCAGAATCAAAAGCAAAACCGCGCGAAACCAATTAGCTCCGCCTGGCTGAGAATAATTTGGAGTGCGGCGGCTGGCCGCTCTTTTTATTTTCCGAGCAAAGCAGCGTCAAACCGCCGCACTCCATATAGCTATTTCGCCGGCGCCTTCAGGATTTCCGCCAGCGCCTTCAGCCGACTTGCATCAGCCGGATTGCTCGCGGCGGCCGCATCTTTTTCCAACGCCGGCGCCATCTTCTTCAGACCTGAGGTATCGCCCTTGCCAATCGCCGCCCGCAAGGAGGCAAGGCGATCGCCGGCCAGGCCCTGCGAACGCTCCAACTGATCGAGGTAAGCCTTCGCGACCGTAAGGTTCTTCGGCCACTCAATCTTCTGCTGGTTCTGCACGTTCAACTCAGCGACCTTCACCGTCTTGGCCGCGTCGATTTCGTTCTGCGTCAGGAACTTGGTCGGCGTCAGCTCAAATACATCCAGGCCGCGGGCAATCTCTGAAGCGTAGATGTTCCCGTTGTACCAATAGGCCGACCAGTCGCCGCCCAGCACCAGCAGGTTCGGATCGATGGGTCCGCGATCGAAGTAGGCGATCTCCTGCGGGTGAGCGGCGTCGGTAAAGTCCATCACCGAGATACCGCCTTGATACCAGGCCTGCACTTCAATGTCGCGTCCGGGCACCGGAACCAGCGAGCCGTTGTGGGCCACGCAGTTTTCGCTGTCGCCCTGCGCCGCCGGCAGCTTGTAATAGTTAGCGAACGTCAGCTTGTTGTTTTCCAGGTTGAAGATCGCGTCCGCGCCCCACTTGTTGGGATCGTTCGGCCGGCAACGCGCGCCGAGCCCGCCGCCCCACTCATCAGTGAAGACGACTTTCTTGCCGTCGTTTGAGAACGACGCCGAGTGCCAGTACGAGTAGTTGGTGTCGTTCACTGCATCGACCCGCTTCGGGTTGGCCGGATCCTTGATGTCCAGCAGGATTCCGTTACCCGAGCAAGCGCCGGCGGCCAGCCCGATAGCCGAATACACCGTGATGTCGTGGCACTGATTGGTATCGTGCGGCGTGGTTTCCTTATCGGAAAGAGAGCCGCCGTTATTCAAACTATTGATGACGCCGGTCCGGGGATCCATGAAAACGCGCGGACTGGATACGACCTTCGCGTTTTGCGGCGCCGCCACCGGAACCTTGATCACGTCGATGCGAAACAGCGCGGTGTTGGGGTTCTTGTCGGGCGTCCCGCCGGAACACCCGGGCAACTCTTCCTCCTGACGGACAAAAGAAGTTCCGGACACATAAATGTAGACATTCTCCTTGTCGTTCGGATCGACGACCAGCGTGTGCGTGTGCGAACCGCGACAAGTCTGGACGGCGCCTACCTGCTTCGGCGCCTTAATATCAGAGATGTCAAAGATTCTTACGCCGCGGAAGCGATCCTTCGAAGCCGCGGGTGGCTGGTTTTGCTGGCCTGGCTGTGGTGGCGGCGGCGGCGGAAATCCCTGCACGCCGCAGTCGACCCGGCCATTGGCCATCTCGACCGACATGAACATCAGATTCTTGTAAACCGAAACGTCACCCTGCCCGCCCGGGCAAATCATCGACGTTAACAAACTCGTTTTCGCCGGATTCGAAATGTCATAGATGTTGACGCCGTAGAAATTCCCGAGAAAGAGTTTGTTGCCCTGAAACGCGAGATCGGAATTGGCAAAGCCGAGCCCTGCCAGCACGAGTTTCATCGGGCCAGGCACCATCTGTGGCTGGCCGATGCCGAGCACCGTCTTCAGCGAGTCATTAACTTTCGGCGCATTCGGATCGTTGGTGCCCAGGTCAAACGCCTCGGGCTTCTTCGCCAGCATCAGGTGCTTGAGCCCCATCGACGCCTCACCGGCGTTGTAGACACCCGGCGAGAGTTTGAAGCGCGGATCTGACGTGTCAGATCCGGTCATACCCGGCGGCAAGGGCGGCGCCGGTTGCACGGCAAATGGATTGGACGGCGGTGCGGCCGGAGCAGGCGTCGGCGAGGGCGTCTGCGCGAAAGCCGTCGCGGCAAAAGCTGAACACGAAATGACGAAAGCGATTGCAAAGTGGAAAGTGCGTACTCGATTCATTGTTCCCCCTAAAGTCCAATTATCAATTAGTCTGATTGGTCCTCAATCCTGGTTGTAATGTCGACCGTTGTTCCCAGGTCAGTACCACCTGCCGTAGCAGATGGGTGCCGCTGCGAGTCCGGCCAACCCAAGGAATCACCACCCGCTACCGCAGGTGGTACTGACTAAGGCTGGCCCAACATTCCCTGCATGATTCGGATCTCTGCGCGTTGTCCGCTGTCGATATCGGTTGCAAAATCAAACAGCACCGCATCCTGCCCCGCGCCCGCCGTATCAAACAGATCCTTGACCATCGTGAGCGCTCCGCCATGATGCTGAATCATGCCTTCCAGGAACAGCCGGTCGAACTCTTTGCCCTTGGCGGTCCTGAGCGCCTCCATCTGTTTGGCCGTCAGCATCCCCGGCATCAGCATCTCATGCTTCGACATATCCATGCCGGGCATATCCATCCCCGACATGCCGGACATCGATGACATCGGCAGCGACGTCGGCTGGCCCCGGGCCTGCAGCCAATGCTGCATAAACTTAATCTCTTCCGCCTGCGAATGGCTGATGCGCGCGCCGAGCAGACGCAGATCTTTATTCTCACTCCGGGCATTAATCAACGCCGTCATCTCCACCGCCTGCGCATGGTGCATGATCATCCCCTGCATGAACTCAACATCCTTAGGCGACGACGGCGGCAGCATGCCCGTCGTCGAAGCCGGCAGAGTCTTGGTTGGCTGACCAGGAGCGCCCGGCTGCACCACCACGGGCAGGGGAGGATTAACCTGCTGCGCGACGATCGGCAACGAGCAAAAACAAACGACAGCACCAGCAACGATAAAACCGGGACTAATTCTATTCACGATTAACTAATTACGAGTTTGGCTTGTCCGGAGGAGGAACTTTACCACAAAGCCCGCGTGTGTCAGTACCGTGGTGACCCAATTTTACTGGAGCGCAACTGTCCGCGGTTGCTCTTTAGAGAAAAGCAAGCGAGGACGCTTGTGTTCCAGTCCCAAAACGGTCGCCGATTTCAATCAGGACGCCACCAACGCTGCCGTGAACGGATTTGAATTCGACCCTTACAGGGTTGAGGGATTTGTTTGGCCGTCGTGATCCGGTGACGTTGTCACCGGCTATTCGATTTGTCCCTGCGGGGACGCCCCCCTTTGCATCGAACGCCCGCTCACATCACGCCGAAGGCGTGAGATTCAATAGCCGTGGACAACGTCCACGGAATAATATTCCAAATAAAATCACCGACCCTGAAAGGGTCGAATAAAGGAGCGCCCCCATGGCTCAAACACTCGTCAGTTTGCTCGTTCACCTCATCTTCTCAACCAAGAACCGAGACCCAGTAATCACCGCTGAAATTGAACCGGAGCTCTTCGCCTACATCGGCGGCATTCTGAAGAATCATGAATCGCGTCTGCTCGACGCCGGCGGCACCGCCGACCATGTTCACTTACTCATCTCACAATCAAAAAACGTTGCTCTGAGCGCTCTGATGAAAGATGTGAAGAAAGACAGCTCGTCATGGATTAAGACCAAAGACAGGCGGTTCCGGAATTTCCATTGGCAGGACGGGTATGGTGCCTTCTCCCTGAGGCAGATAGACGTCCCGGAATTAAACAGATATATAGCCCGCCAGAAAGAGCATCACCATAAGCGCACATTTCAGGAAGAGTTAATCGCCTTCCTGGACGAGTACGGGATGGCGTATGACCAACGTTATCTGTGGAGTTGAATTCGACCCTTACAGGGTCGAGGGATTTGTTTGGCCGCCGTGATCCGGTGACGTTGTCACCGGCTATTGAATTTGTCCCCTGCGGGGACAGGCAAAGGGAAGTTGGCGCGTAAAGACCACGGATGTTCCTGACCCGGTCGCGCCCGGTACTGACCCGGGGTGGGAAGGGCGTGAGATATAATCGCGCGTGGTTACCTGAGACCATCCAATGAATCCAAAACCCGTTATGACGTCTTCCGCTGAAGCGAAATCAGACCGCGCAAAATTGCTCGAGCGCACTTGTGAATTAGCTAACGACTATCTCGATGGCGTGGCCGACAGGCCGGTGGCGCGGCGAGTCGATTTTGAAGCCTTGTTGTCGCAAGTGCGCGGCGACGGGCTTTTGTCTGAAGGCGAAGACGCAACCCAGATCGTTGAGCAACTGGCGCAGCTCGCAAATGAGGCGGCGGTGGCGACGGCGGGGCCGCGATACTTCGGATTTGTCGTCGGCGGGGCATTGCCGGCAGCGTTGGCCACCGATTGGTTGGCCTCGGCCTGGGACCAGAACGGCGCGTTTTTTGCGCACTCGCCGCTCGCGGCCGCAGCTGAAGTGACCGCGGCGAGTTGGCTAATCGATCTGTTTGGGCTGGCGAAGGAATCAAGCGTCGGCTTCACTACCGGCGGCACGATGGCGAACTTTACCGGATTGGCCGCCGGCCGCCACGCGCTTTTTCAATTCGCAGGTTGGGACGTCGAAAAACAAGGGTTGATTGGCGCGCCTCCAATAACCGTGGTCACCAGCGCCGAGTCGCACGTCTCGATTCTCGCGGCGCTGCAGATGCTGGGTCTCGGCAGCGAAAGAGTAGTGACCGTGCCCAGCGATGATCAAGGACGTATGCGCGCGGATGAATTGCGCACGACCCTCGAGAGAATCCAGACGCCGGTGCTGGTCTGCGCCCAGGCTGGAAACGTCAACACCGGGTCGTTCGATCCGATTTCAGAAATAGTCGCATGCGTGCACGAACACAACGGCTGGCTGCACGTCGATGGAGCGATTGGATTGTGGGCAGCGGCGTCGGCGGCTCACAAGTCTTTAATTAAGGGAATTGAAGCAGCCGACTCGGTTTCGAGTGATTGTCATAAGTGGCTGAACGTGCCTTATGACTGTGGAGTCGTTTTCGTGCGCGACGCGGGCGCCCATCTGGCGGCAATGTCCTTGCACGCGGCGTACTACGTGCTGGGTGATCGGGCTGAGCGGGACAACTGCGATTGGGTGCCGGAAGCTTCGCGCCGGGCGCGGGGATTTACCGTCTATGCGGCTTTGCGTTCGTTGGGCCGAGCGGGCATCGGCGATCTGGTCGATCGATGTTGCTGTCTGGCGCGGCGAATGGCGGAGCGTCTGGCGCAGGATCAGACGGTAACTATTCTGAACGACGTGGTCTTGAACCAGGTGCTGGTCCGATTCTCGGATCCTGCGGGAGTCGACGATGACCAATTCACCACAGATGTAATTCGACGGGTTCAGGCCGACGGCACCTGCTGGCTGGGCGGGACGGTTTGGCATGGCCAGCAGGCCATGCGGATTTCGGTTTCAAACTGGTCGACGACCGAGGAGGACATTGATATGTCCGCCGCAGCGATCCTCAGGTGCGCGGAATAGCGTCAGAACCGGCTGCGGCTTCCGCTAAGCTCGCGTGGTTTCGGGTCAAGTTCTGTCGCTCTTGCGTGGTTAAGACTCACAATAGGTAGGTTGCCGGTTAAAGGGTCACATGATCCGGTCGCTACCGCTCCCGGTTCTGACACGGTACGGAAGGCCGCGGCGCAGGTAAGGGAAAAGGGGAGGATCCGCGGTTATGGCCATCGCGCCGAGGCGGGCAACACTCCAAATGGAGCACCATCTAATCGGCGAACTGCTTGACATGCTTTCATTTGCGAAATATCTTCGCGAGGCTCGGGTGAATTTTATAGCTGCCTCGCGAAAGAGGTTTCCTTCGGGTCTACGTGCGTCGTTCCGGCGCACGCCGCGAAGCAATGCGCGCAATCATGAGTGTTAATTCCAAGGGGGATACCAGAAGTTTTCATGGCCAAGGACAAGAAGAAAAAGAAAAAGAAAACTGCGCTCGTCATCTGTCGCGACCGAAAGGAGTTTTGGACCACACAGAAGCAGTTCTGGCAATGGATGCGTGAGGGCGTGGTGGTCAAGACCGGCGACCAGCCGCTCACGGGAACATTTTGCCGGGACCACGAAGAGTTAATGGTGCTGGTCAGCAACACCGTTCTTAATCTCGCGCATCCGAACCACATGCGTGAAGCCTTACTCTCCAGGCGTATCGGCCTCGGCGGTAGATAGCGATGGCTAAACGTCTGCTCGTCACCCTATTCTTGCTCGCTCTGATTCCACTTGCCGGCGTGGTAAGGGCGCAGGAAAACCAGCCCGCCGCCGCACCGACCCCACCAACCACCGAGCGTTATCGCATTGGCGCGGGCGATGTGCTCGAAATTCGCGTCTACAATCGGCCGCAATTGTCTCGCGACGCCGTGCGGGTCGAGGGCAACGGCATGATCCGCATGCCGTTAATCGACGGCGAAATTCAGGCCGCGTGCAAGACTGAGGGCGAACTGGCCAGGGATATCTCGACCCGCTACGCGCGCTACTATCGCAATCTCCCGGTGGATGTCTTTATCAAGGAGTATCACGCGCGGGAAGTGGCGTTGATTGGGGCGGTCAACGAACAAGGCCGTTACCAGATGCAGCGGCATATTCGTCTGCTCGAGTTGTTGACGTTTGCCAAGGGGCCGTCCGACAAGGCGGGAGAGACGATCAATATTGTTCGGGGTCCGCGAACCGACGTCTGCGGCACACAAGCCGGCGCGACCGAGCCCGAAGGGCATTTGTTCAGTCTGCGTTTAAACGACACGTTGCGAGGCGAGGACGCCGCCAATCCTTTTGTCGAGGCCGGAGATATTGTGACCATCCCTGAGGCCGAACAGGTGTATGTGGTCGGCAATGTCTATGCGCCGAAGTCTCTGCCGTTGAAAGAGACGTTGACGGTTTCGCGCGCGATAGCTATGGCGGGCGGGCCGCTGCGCGATTCAAAAACAGATAAGGTCCACGTGGTGCGTCGCGCTGCGGGCGCCTCAGGTCAATCGGAAATCTTCGTGAACCTGACGGCCATTGCGCGCAAGAAAGAAGACGATCTCGTGCTCCAGGCAAACGACATCATTGAAGTGCCGGAATCAACCGGAAAGAGTCTCATTCGCAGTCTAATGGGCGCCGTGGCGCCGTCCGTCGCACAGGTGCCGGTCCGGGTGATTCCGTGAGGGCAGGGCGGCTGAGGGCGAAGAGCTAAGGGCAAAGAGTCAAACGCAAAATATCGACTTGCTAGTGACCCAAGACTTATCCCTTACCCGTTTACCCCTTTGCCCTTAGCTCTTAGCTCTTAGCTCTTAGCTCCTTATGAACGACGCTACCAAGCTAATCAAACACGACGACGCCCCGCTCTCTGAGCGACGGCTCGAAGATGCCTCGTACCGCGGGTATGGCTATGGCGCGGAGACTGACGGTGAAGTTCACCTGCTCGATTACTGGCGGGCGATTCGCAAACGTCTCTGGCTGGTGATCGGTGTCGCCGTTTTGATGACCACGCTGGCGCTCATATATGTCGCGCGCAAGCCCGATATTTATGAAGCTTCGGCGCAAGTGCAGGTCGATCTGGAAAACAATCCGGCTTACGCCGAAAAGAACGGGCCGATGATCTTTAACCCGGTAAACGATCCGGCGTACTTCAATACTCAGTTACAGATTCTTACGAGTCCCGGGTTGTTGAGACGCGTCGTCAAGACGCTCGATCTGGAACACAGCCAGAATTTCTTTCGCCCGCAAAACTCACAACATTCCACCTGGCAGACAATAGTCAGGATGTTGGGCGTGGGCGGCGCTGAAAAGAGCCAACCCGAAAAGCCCGCTAACGTCTTGCCACTGACCAGCACGGTCGCGCCGGCCGTTGCCAGCGAAGATCTGGTCGAGGCAAAGCGGCTCGCACCTTACGTAGGCATGCTCTCAGGCGGGCTGCGGGTCGAACCTGTGCGCGAGAACCGGGCCGGCTATAACAAAGAAACGCGGCTGATCGACATCGACTTTCAGCATGGCGATCCGGAAATCGCCGCGAAAGTCGTCAATTGCGTGGCGCAGACCTTTGTCCGCTCCAACCTGGAAAAGAAGAATGAAGCGAACACCAGCACCAGCGAATTCCTGTCGCGACGCGTTGAGGAGCTGCAGACGCAAATTCGCACCGGGGAAGAGAAGCTGGCGGCCTACGCCAAGAACAATCAGATTCTCTCGCTCGATGCCAGCCAGAACACAGTCGTCGATCGCCTCGCCGGCTTGAATAAGCAGCTGCTCGAAGCGGAAAACGATCGCAAATTCGCGGAAGCTGAATATAACGCGGCCAAGGCGCCCGGCGCGGCCACGGCCCTGGCCGAAGCGGGCGCGAAAGAGATTGAAGCTACCGGCACTGAATTAGCCAAGCTCAAACAGAAACGCGCTGAGTTACTGATTCAGGCGACGGAAGAAGCGCCCGAGGTCAAGGAACTCGACCAACAAATCGACGTGCTGCAAAAACATCTCGCCGAGACGCGGGCGCACAATGCGGCCACGCTTTTGCAGAACCTGGAGACGAAATACCACCAGGCGGCCGAGCGCGAGGACTCTCTGCGCAAGTCATTCAATCAACAAAAAGGCGAGACTGTCACCCAGAATGAAGCGGCCATTAACTATCGCATCCTGCAACAGGAGATCGCGACCAACAAGGGTTTGCTTGACAGTTTGTTGCAGCGCTCGAAAGAGAACGATGTCGTGCTCGCGGGGCGGCCGAACAACATCTCAGTCGTTGATTACGCAATCGTCCCCGATTACCCGGTAGGCCCGGCGCGCCTGCGCACGGTTATTTTTGCCTTCGTGCTGGCGCTGGCTTTCGGAGCAGCGCTGGCGTTGTTCCTCGAATATCTGGATGACACCGTGCACTCGACCGACGACGTCGAGAAATTCCTCCGCTTGCCGGCGCTGGCCGTGATTCCGGCAATGGGTTCAGCTTCGGCGTCGCGCCGCCTCCTCTCGTCGGCCGCGGCCCTGCAAAAGAAGAATGTGCAAAACGGACATAATCCGGAATTGCTCCTGAACGTCAACGGCCGTTCGGCCCTGGCCGAAGCTTACCGGCAATTGCGGACTTCGGTGCTGCTCTCGACCGCCGGCCGGGCGCCAAAGACGCTGTTGATAACTTCCAGCCTGCCCGGTGAAGGGAAGACCACCACCGCCGTCAACACGGCGATCAGTCTGGCGCAGACGAGCGCCAGCGTGGTCATCATCGATGGCGACATGCGGCGTCCACGGCTGCGTTCGATTTTCGACATGCGGGAAAGCGACGGCCTCAGCTCGATCCTCTCGAGTGATATGACCGTCGAAGACATGCTGCGCTGCGTTGTCCGGGACGAGACTTCAGGCCTTTTCGTGCTGCCTTCAGGCCCCGTGCCCCCCAACCCGGCAGAGCTGTTGGGTTCAGATCAGATGCGTAAACTGATCAGCGTCCTGAGCCAAAACTTCACCCACATCGTCATCGATTCTCCGCCGGTAAACTCGTTCACTGACGGCGTCCTGATTGGATCGATGGTGGACGGAGTGTTGCTGGTGGTCCACGGGGGCAAGAGTTCGCGTGACGTGGTCCGCCGCTCGCGCCAGTTGCTCCTGGATGTCGGCGCCAAGCTGGTAGGCGTCGTGCTGAACAACGTCAGCGTCCGCTCGCACGATTACTACTACTATTATCAGCGCTACTACCATCAGAGCTATTACAGCAGCGATGCAGATCCGCAAAACACTCCCGCTGAGATCTGATCCTTTCAGTCTTTCGGCTTTACCAGTCGATTTCCCGTTACCAAAGTAAATGCGTCGAATGATCCTGCGCACGCTGGTGACGAACTCCGGCACGAGCGTGCTCGGACTAATCAATGCGATCCTGCTTTCACGCTGGCTGGGACCGGCGGGGCGAGGTGAAATTGCTGCGGCCTTTCTTTGGCCGGGGCTGCTGGTCTATCTCGGCAGCATGGGATTGATCGTGGCGACCGTTTACTTCTCGTCCGCGCGCGGCGCCGATGTTTCACTGGTCCTCAATAACTCAATTCTAATGGGTTTTGTGTTGGCCTTCTTGGCAGGAGCCTTCGGGTTATTGGCCATGCCCTGGCTGCTGCACAGTCAGTCACCAGCAGTCGTCGCGGCCAGCCGCTGGTACCTGTTGGTTATCCCCGTGTCGCTGGTGAGCCAGTTAGGTATTGGGGTCCTGCAGGGACAAATGCGGCTCAAGGCGATGAATTGGCTGAACACGATTATCCCAAGCGGTTATTTGCTGGGGACCATCGTTTTGATGGGGCTGGGAAAATTGATCTTAATCAACGTCGTTACGCTCCATCTATTCCTTAATATCACAGTCCTGATTTGCACTTTCGTAACGCTGGCGCGCATGGGGATATACCCCGGGTTGCGAACCGACGGCGGCCTGGCGAAATCGATGCTGGCATACGGCGGGAAGCTGCACGTGGGACAGGTGTCAGGTTTCGCGAATCTCAACCTCGATCAAGGCCTGATTGCAGCCTGGCTGCCGCCCGCGGCTTTGGGACTGTATGTAGTGGCCGTGAGCGCGGCGGGAATTCTGCAAATGTCTTCAGTGGCCGTGCAAACCGTCGCCATGCCTGCCATCGCGC
>Ga0126383_10001371_pt1 | contig 15079 bp, 18 predicted proteins | sample PanSoiMetPlot_35_FD_96882 | JGI IMG/M metagenome (GOLD analysis project Ga0126383, IMG submission 96882) | Tropical forest soil microbial communities from Panama - MetaG Plot_35 | ecosystem: Environmental > Terrestrial > Soil > Tropical forest > Bulk soil | place: Panama | collected 2016-02-17
ACTGCTCGCGAGAGGACTCGAACCTCCACGGGTTTCCCCATACGGTCCTGAGCCGTACGCGTCTGCCAGTTCCGCCACGCGAGCAAAAAAAGCAGCGGAGTCTTACAATGCGCGCGTGGCAGCGTGCCTGCAAGATGAAATCCGGAGAGATTGCCGGTTAACTCAACCCGATCGTTTCTTGCGCGCGCGCACCTCCAATTGATGCGCTTTGCGCACCTGACCAAGGGAACGCAAGAGATCAGCGTAATTAGACACGACAATGTCGTAATCTTTCGAAGGCTTATCCTCCACTTGTTCCCAGCTCTTGAGCGAGGATTGATACAGCTCCGCCGCCTTGGTGTAATCACCGCGCGAATGATAGACTACCGCCAGGTTGCATTTCGATTGTGCGATGTCGGCGATCGGTCGCGGATGCAGTTTCTCGCGGATCGCCAACGCGCGCAGATGTAATTTCTCGGCTTCGGTGTATCGCCGTTCGTTGGTATAAAACACCGCCAGATTGTTGAGCACCGAGGCTACATCGCCATGGTCGGGTCCGAGTTGCTTCTCGTAAATCTCCAAAGCGCGCAGGTAACACGGCTCCGCAGCCTTTTGCCGACCCGACTTGCGCAGAATGAGGGCAACGTTGTTTAACATTGTTCCGATGTCTGAATAAGGAACGTCTTCGACTTCGGTCCCGGCAGCTATTGCTTTCTGGTAAAAATCGATCGCTTCTTCGGATTGACCAAGACTGTCAAACAACAAGGCCAGTCGTCGAGCTGAGCGGTAGATGGCCCGCTGATCTGGCGGATTTCCCCTCTCCAGAATCGCATGCGCCTTGAGCAAATAGGCCTCGGCTCCGGCGTGATCTCCCTTTTGTTCGAGGAGCTGGCCTAGCTTCTCAAAACTGGTGGCGAGCGCAGTCTGGTTGCTTTTGAACGCGCGTCTGGCAACTTCAAGTGCGGTTTCGGCGACCCGAATTGCCTGTGGCAGACGGTTTGTAGCGCGCAGATTGTCAAGCTTATCGTTGAGGATTGCCCAAAGCTTCTCTTCACCTTTCATCTCATCACCATCCCTCGCTTAGTTGAGTAACTAATCGGGTGGCGAGATCTTCGGTCGCGAGCGGCAAAGCTTGTCGTTCGTCTGTTGTTACGTCGCTGCTGACGAAGAAGCTGGTGGTACCGGTTGTTTCACCCGGGCCGGCCAGCTGTTTGCCATCTCGTGCAGTCAACGAATATTTTACACTAAGCGCCAGATTAAATTCGGTAGTCGCCAGCACATTGCCGCGCACCGAGCGCGCCGGCAGCCGCGTAATACGAGATATTTCCCCGTTCAATGTCGCGTCAGCCTTATCGTCACTGGTGATCCGAAAAGTGCCGTCCTGTTGGAATTGTTTGATCACCGTATCAGTGACCAAAACCTCGATGCGTGGTACGAGCGTGCGATTTTTAAACGTCGGCACCGCAATGGTGTGGACGTCTCGCAGATAGTACGGCTTTACCGGCCCGACTTGGTAGCCGAGGCAACCAGAAACCGCGAGGCAGAAGATTGTCGCAAGTGAGGCTTTCAAGGCGCCGGTGACGCGGACGCTTCGGGGGGAGCCGACGCTCCGGGAGCGTTGGAAGGATCGGCGCTTGTGCTCGTGCCCGGCAGAGGGAACAGAGGTTCGGGCGCAGTAGTCGTATCGGGTGCGAGCGAAGCCGGCGGGGGAAGCGAGCTGTCCGAGTCTGAGGAAGGCAAGGGCGCCTCATTATTCGGTGCGCCGGGCCTGGCGGATCCAGTTCCCGCATTACGCGCTCCCTGCGCGTCAGGTTTTTTCTTGGCGTTCTGCGACACCGGTATCGCCGGCTGAAGCGCAGCATCACCGAATTTTGCACGCAGCTGATCGATCCGCTTCTTGGCCTCGTTGCTTTCCTCTGAGCCCGGTTGCTGTCGAATTACCTCGTTGTAGTAGATGACAGCAGCGCGATAATATTTTTGTTTATCGTAAAATTTCGCAACCTTGTACGAATTGTTTGTCTGTTTGTGCTCAAGAATGTCGAGATTCTTGCGCGCCTGCGCTGCTTTCTCACTTTTCGGGTAGTGGAAAAGGAAATCCTGGAAAGCTGTTTTCGCATTGGCTGCAGCAGCGGCGTCATTTGTGCCTAGCTGCGAGGCCGCAAACCAGATATAACCGATTTGATATTGGGCATCGACGGCTACCGGCTCGTTCGGAAACTTATCCACCACCGCTTGGTAAGCCTGGATGGCCGCATCGTTCGCCCCTTGCTTCTCACGCGCAAGGCCAATATTAAACTGCGCCCGCGCGGTGTATCTTCCATATGGCGCGGTGCGGACAACATTCGCGAAAATAGTCACCGCACGATCTAACGCCGAGGCGACTGGAATCCCCAAAACCCTCAATTTTTTGCCGTTCAGATAAATTTCGCCGACGCGAAACTGTCCCTCGATCGCGTCGTCAAAATGCGCGCTGCTCGGATATCTTTCGACCAATTGCAGATATGAATCGGCCGCCGGAGTGTATTGACGGGTCTGTTCCTGCAATTGAGCGCCGCGATAAAGAGCAGTGGGAGCCAGCGCGTCTTTGGGGTGCTTTCTGACGAGGGTCTTATACGCCTTAATCGCGCGCTTAGTGTCCCCATCTTTTTCCGCCTTTTGTCCGATCTGATACAGCTCCGATGCGTCCCCGCTCATCTCTTCTTCGCCGGGAGGCACGTATTGCGCTTTTTGACCGGGTTTGAAGATGATGGAAGCGATGCCCGGTTTAGGTAAAAGGAACAGTGTGACAATGAGAAATGAGAAGGCGCGAATAAGCAGTTGCATCCGGGTGTGGCAGGGTAGTTAACTTATCCGACGCGTCAAGTTTTCAGCACGGTCTTCTCTCCTGATGTGACATCTTTTCCGACGGACAAAACCGACTAATCTCTCGATTCCAATTTGAATCTAATCGACCAGCAAAAAATCCGCATCGGCTCGTGCGCCTGGAGCTTCGAAGACTGGCACGGTGTCTTTTACCCACACGATTTGCCGGAGTCCCACTGGCTGCAATTTTACGCCGAGTATTTCCCCACCGTTGAAGTGGACGCGACGTTTCATACTGCTCCGGCGGAAAAGAGCGTGCGTCGTTGGGCGGAAGCGACTCCTGCTAGTTTTCGGTTTACCTGCAAGCTTCCCCGTCAGATCACGCACATCTGCCGTCTGCGCGATTGCGCAGCGGAGCTAAATTCGTTTCTCCGCGCAATCGAGCCACTTGGCCCAAAGCTCCAGATGATTCTCATTCAGCTCCCGCCTTCTCTGACGCCAGCCGACAGCAAGCAGGCGTTGCGCAAATTTCTTGCGCAATTGCCGCGGGATTTTCGGTTTGCGATCGAATTTCGACATGCTGGCTGGCATCGGCCGCAGTTCATTCGGCTGCTGGAAAAGTACCGCATCTGCTGGGTCTGGGCCGATACCACCCCGCTCAACGAGCGAAATCTTGCTCCCTTCGAATTTCTGCCGTGCACCACCGATTTTCTTTACCTGCGTTTGCTTGGCGATTACGCAACTAAATACGATGTCGATGGCGGCCACGTCCATCGTTACGAAAAATTACTCTGGAAACGCGAAGCCGCATTGGAAAGCTGGTCGCTTAAGATTCAGCGGCATCTTCCCGATGTACGCAGTGTATCGGCATTTTCCGGCAATCATTTCGAAGGATTCGCGCCCGAGACCTGCCAACGTCTCGCCCAGCGTCTCGGCTTCGATCTTCTGCTACCTTCGCAAACCGAACAGGCGTTTTCGGCAGACACAAGGTCGCAGCTCGATCTACAGCTGTAGCGTCAGCTCGGCACGTTTGTGTTTTTGGAAAATGCAGACTTGGTGAATCTTCAGTTCGGCCATTTTTCGCGCGAGCCTCGCAAAATTTTCAGCCAGCTGCACGTGCGAATGCGCGTCGGAGGCGGTCGTGAACGGAATTCCCTTCTCGATTACCATCTCGATGATTGGATCGGCCGGATAAAGTTCGTTTACCGGCTTGCGCCAGCCGGCGGTGGAAAGCTCAAACGCGAGGTTACGCCCGCGGACGAATTCGAGCGTTTCATTGACCAAACTGCGGACATCCGCAGTCGGCCGATGACCATGGATCTTGATCAGATCAAGATGAGCAAGACAATCAACCAAGCCGGTCGCGGCAATTTCGCGAACACGCCGAAAGTAATCGGCGTAAATGGCGTCGATGTTTCGGCCGTCGAATTGCGCCGCGCCATCCGGCACGCTATCGAACATCTGATCGGCACGATCCAGGAAATGCACCGAGCCCAGCACAAAATCCAGCTTGTCCCAATGCTTTTCGATCCATTTCTGGCCAGCCGCCGAATGCACTGGATCGTTATCCAGCTCGATGCCGGCGCGGATTCGCAAGTCGGGATTTCGTTCCCGCAACCGATCAATTTCATCAAAATCGATTCCTGCGTGGTAACGATCGTGATCGGTAAAAGCGATGTCTTTTAACCCTAATCTGCGCGCCGAATCCGCCCAGGGCTGAAGCAGCGCCTGTGTGTACCGCTTTACCCGATGGCCCTGCGGATGAGCGTGGTAGTCGGAAAAGAGGCGTGTTGGAGTTTTGGAGTGTTGGAGTTTTGGAATTGCTTCAGACATTAATCCATCACTTCGCTCAGGGGACGGCCAAGAATTTTTGTCGAATTCGGAGCTCCAGATATTGAGGAAAGAAGACCTCGGCGATGAACACCTTGTTGGGTGTGAGCTCGCGCGTTGAGATTGTTTCGTTGTACTCGATCCGCTCGCCCGGGTTAATTAAAATTGTTGCAGTTTTTTCAACGATGGCGTGATTCTCCGACCATTTTGTCAGAATATCGCCCGCGGAATTCATTAAATAGATTTCGATGCGCTGGCTGGTCGGAAAATCAAGCGTGACAGGGCGCTTGGACAGATTTGCCACAGTCATTTTCACACTGAGCTGGCGGACTTCAGAAAGCTTCACGGTTTGCGGCGTGATTTGCAGATCGAGAGCGAGCCCGCGCAGCCGTGGATCTTTGTATTGCGGGACTACGTTTGGAGAAAACGGATGAAGAATGCGGCTCAGCCAACCTCGTTTTCGCGCTGGCGTGGGCGTAGGCGTGACATCCTGGCCGAACATGCCGTCAGCCACGAAGACTACCAGAGCGAGCAAAACAACGCGGCGCTTCATGAAGCCCTAAAGAGCGCCGAAACTTTTCTGGGTTGCAAAATTCCTGTCAAACCTTTTATGAACTCGTGAATGCCTTGGGAGTCAACCAGTATGAGAACTCTCGGTGTGCTGGCGCTATGCCTGACGGTTGGGCTGACTGGGGGCATCGCGAAACAACGGCACTGCACATTTCGCGTACACGCACAAGCGAACTCTCAGGATACGGAGGTGTTCTCAATGTCCGCGCGCGCGCAATCTTCCGGGAAGGATATTGCCATCCAAAAGTTGCCTTGGATTACGGAGCGCGATGTCGTCGCGTTTGCTCCGTACCAGGCACAGGACGGAACATACGGCGCACTGTTTCAGCTCGACGAGCACGGGCGCGTCGTGCTCGATACTTTGAGCGTTGAGCGCCGCGGTGGCTTCCTTTTCGTCTTCATCAACGGGCGAATGATCACTGAACTGCAGATCGACAAGCGCGTGTCGGACGGCAAGATTTACATCCCTTCCGGACTTAGTGCCGCGGATATTCAGGTAATGAAAAAAGACTGGCGCTTGATCGGTCAACGAAAACGCTAACCAGTTGATCGTCCATGCGACTGTTATTCGCCGCAGTTGTTTTCGCTTGCGTTGTGTCAGCTTCGATGACGATTCAGAGCGCCCAAAATCATGGTCTCGATCTTGTTCTCCCAACGGACAACGACGCTCTGTTTTCGGGAGACGGCCCTGCGTTTTACCAATACATCGAGCGCGACTGCCAAGGTGTAAAATCGACGCCGTGGGAGGGCGGCCAATACGGGTTTGTGCGTGATCCCAAAGACACTGCAGGCGGCGTGGTTTACACCCGCTTTCACGAAGGAATCGATATTCGGTCCGTGCACCGCGATGCAAACGGCGAACCGCTCGACGAAGTGCGCGCCATCGCCGATGGCAAAGTCGTGCACGTGAATCTCGTGCCGGGCCACTCAAATTATGGGAAATATATCGTGATTGAGCACCGCTGGGACGGCTCGAATTACTACAGTCTGTACGGCCATCTCAGTTCGATCGCGGTGCAACCTGGCGAACTGGTGAGGCGCGGACAGCGCATCGCAGCCATGGGCTACACTGGAACGGGCATAAACCGTGAGCGCGCGCATCTCCATCTGGAATTGTGTCTGATGTTTAGTCGTCAATTCGAAGCCTGGTACAACACATTTTTTAGAAATGATCCCAATCGCCACGGCATCTACAACGGCATGAACCTCGCCGGTCTCGACATCGCGCGTCTCTACTTGGCGCTCGGAAAAAATCCGGCGCTCACGATTCCCGAATTTCTTAACGAGGAAGAGGCATTTTACAAGGTCACCTTGCCGAAAGCTCGGCACTTCGATCTGCCAACGCTGTATCCGTGGATGCTTACAGCAGGAAAACGAAGTGGATCGGCATGGGAAGTCTCGTTCGCGCGTTCCGGTGTGCCGTTGAGAATTGAATCGAGTGACAAACGCGTAACGCAGCCCGAGCTAAGCTATGTGAAGAAGGCTTCGACCGAGTATTCCTATTTGACTCGCGACATCGTTGCCGGCCACCAAGCAAACGCCCACCTTACGAATTATGGCGGGCAGCTCATGCGATTGCTGATTTGGCCGGACTGAGTCGTGCCAAAAAGTGTCAGCAAGACGTCGGTGTGCCTTGCGCGACCGCGACGCCATGCATGATTGCGCCTTGCACAAAGCTGAGACACTCCACAGCCGCGCTCGGTTTGCCAGGGAGCGCGATCACCAGCGCGTGATCGACGACCGCCGCCAGGTTGCGTGAGAGAATCGCATTCGGCGTGATCTTCATCGACTCCGCGCGCATCACTTCACCGAAACCCTGCAATTCTACTCGCATGATGGCGCGAATCGCTTCCGGCGTGACATCGCGCGGGCCGATCCCCGTGCCGCCCGTCGTCAGAATCAAGCCGCAGCCTTGTTTGGCAAATGAGCGAATGGTCTCCTGAATCCGGGCCATCTCGTCCGGCACAATCGCTTCCGCCAACACGTGCCAGCCGATTTTCTGCGTCGCTTCTTTCAACGCTGGCCCACCCAGGTCGTCGTAATGGCCTGCACTGGCGCGATCCGAGATCGTGATAATACCGACCGCTATTTGGTTGAAGTGTTGGAATGCTGGAGTGTTGGCGTGTTGGTTATCTTTCATTACTCCATTACTCCGCCGCGCACACGCTCTTTGGTCTTTCGAATCAAATGCAGATCGCTAATGAGCATCTCTTTATCCACCGCCTTGCACATATCGTAAATCGTGAGCAACGCGACGGAGACGCCTACCAGCGCTTCCATCTCCACGCCGGTCTGCGCGATTGTCTGCGCGGTGCACTTCACTTCCGCGCCTTCGCTTGACGCAAGAATCTCGATCTTCACTTCACCGAGCGGCAGAGTGTGGCAAAGCGGAATCAGTTGCGCGGTTTGCTTGGCGGCCTGAATCCCGGCAATACGCGCGGTCGCCAACACGTTGCCTTTGGCAATTTGATCTTTTGCAATCAGATCGAGCGTGGCGCACTGAAGCCGGATCTTTCCACCGGCAACAGCTGTTCGCTTGCTCAGCGGCTTCGCCGAAACATCAACCATTTGGGCGCGACCATCATGAGCGATGTGTGTGAGTCGTTTCATTTGCTTGTCATTTCGAGCGGAGCGAAGTCGAGGAATCCCGTGGAGCTAACGATGGTTGTGCAGCGGGATGTCTCGACTTTGCTTGACATGATAACGACAGATCACCCGCCGATTGCAATCATCTTGCGATTGGGCTGGTAATTATTTCGAAAGTCATGTTCTCGCGGCTTTCGTTCGACCACGCTAAGGAAGAACTGCTTGAGCTGTTCATCACCCGCGCCGGCACGCAGCGGCCGCATGATGTCGAACTCGAGATAGCTGCCAAGACACGGTCGCAACTTCCCATCGCACGTAAGCCGCAGTTTATTGCAGGTCTCGCAGAAATGCAGATTCGTCATCGCACCAATAAACCCGATGCGCTGTGGGCGCGCGGGAATCTGATAGTAAGTGGCCGGACCATTTGTTCGAAATTCCGCCTCCGGAATCAGACTGCCGTAAGCTGATTCGATTAGCCGTTTCGCCTCCAATACCGGTATGAAATTGCTCTCGTTCAGAACTTCCGTGGTGCTCACCGGCATCATTTCAATGAATCGAAGAACCAAGTTTCGACCTGCGGCGAACTCGATCAACGGCAGCAGTTGATCCTCGTTGCGGCCGCGCATGAGGACTGCGTTCAATTTGATCTGATCGAATCCAGCGGCGATGGCCGCTTCGATTCCACTAAGCGCCTGCGCATGAAAATCCCGGCCGGTGATTTGCAAATAGACGGCGGGATCGAGTGTATCGAGCGAAATGTTCACCGATTGCACGCCAGCATCGCGTAATGCTCTGGCCATGGTTTTCCCGGGCGTGATTTGGCGTGCAAGCAATGTCCCGTTGGTGGAAAGACCGATACTCCTGATCCCGGGGATCTCAGGTAGTTGCCTAACGAACTGGACCACGTCGCGGCGCGTCAACGGTTCGCCGCCTGTGATTCGCACCTTCGAGACGCCCAGCTCGGCCGCGATGCGAATGAGCCGCAGGATTTCTTCGTACGTCAAAATTTCGTGGCGCGGCAACCACTCCTGCAATTCCTGGGGCATGCAATACGTGCAGCGTTCGTTGCAACGATCGGTGATCGAGACGCGCAGATAAGAAATCCGATGGCCGTAGCGATCCTGCATTGCAGCGACACGTTACGGGGAACGCGACATTGAATCAACAATACGCATCAATTGACTCAATATGGCGGACGTAGGATCGTCGCGCTATGCAGCGTCGAGTCCTGTCCGTCACGCTGACATTCGGGATAGCGGCCGGGGCGTTGGTTTTCACTGGTTGTGGGACGACGGGAGCGCGCATTTCCCAACACCCGGAAATCTATCAGCGTCTCTCGGCGAGAGACCAGGCATTGGTCAGCCAAGGCCAGATTCGTCCAGGTATGTCGATGGACGCGGTGTGGCTGGCCTGGGGCACACCCGATCAAAAGATCCCCGACAACATGGGTGATCGTCCCACGGAAACGTGGGTCTATTTGCGTTACGAAACACCTCCCAGCTACGGCGGACCGTACTATTACGGCCCATTCGACTGGTCATATATCCCGCCAAAGTTCGTCTACCCGTCCAGAGGAGTCACTTTCTCAAACGGCAGAGTTGTATTCTTCCGCTACCTGCCAGCGCCAGCGCCACTGTAACGCCGAGTTTGGCTTGCCAAGCTGGTGCGGGGTGTGATTTGCTCGGAGCATGAAGCGTCGGTTTTTCCTTCGCATCTCGATCCTCGGCCTCGCGGCGGGCGCCATCATTGTCACGAGTTGCTCCACGCCCGAAACGCGAATTTCTGAGCATCCAGACCTTTACCAGAGTCTTTCACATAGAGACCAAGCGCTGGTTACTCAGGGACAAATTCGCGCAGGGATGTCGCGAACCGCTGTGTGGCTGGCGTGGGGTTCGCCCGATCAAAAAATTATGAGCAACATGGGCGGCAATCCGATAGAAACCTGGCTATACACTTATTACGCTACTTGCGCCTACTACCCGTATTGCGGCCCGTGGGACGCGTATTTCGGAGCCCCTTTGTACTACCCGTTTTGTGATTCCTGTTTCCCGCAAAGTATCCCTTATCCGCGCAAGGTAGTTACTTTCGTCCACGGCAGGGTTGTGTCCTTCCAGTACGTCGCTTCGCGCTAAAGCCGATCAAAAATACTGTCGCATTGTCGCGCGTGACAGATGAGTATTTAAGCGGTCCAATCAATGGCTTATCGCTCATTTCGACAGTTCCTAGATAGTCTGGAAGAAGCGGGCGAACTGAAACGCATCGCAATCCCGATCGACACCGATCTGCTCATCGCTGAATGGGCCGACCGCGAGATGAAATCGCCCGGCGGCGGCAAAGCGCTGTTGTTCGAGCATCCGATCGTAGATGGAAAGCGATCCGAATTCCCGGTTGCCATTAACACCATGGGATCGCGCCGCCGCATGGCTATGGCATTACAGGTTTCCGACGTCGAGGACGTCGCGCGCGAAATTCAGCTCATCCTGAAGGCAAAACCGCCCACTGATTTGCGTGAAGGCTGGAATTTACTGAAACAGGGAATTCATCTCCTTCATGCGCGGCCGAAATCAGTACGTGACGCGCCGTGCCAGGAAGTGGTGCACAAAATTGAGAATGACGACGGCTTTTCACTGCGCGATCTGCCCATCCTGAAATGCTGGCCAAAAGACGGCGGGCGTTTCATTACCCTGGCGAATGTGCACACGCGCGATCCCGAAACCGGCGCGCGCAACATCGGCATTTACCGTTTGCAAGTCTATGACGAGCGCACCACCGGAATGCATTGGCAGGTTCACAAAGTCGGCGCGCGCCACGGCAAACGCTACTACGAACGCGGTGAGCACATGCCGGTCGCTGTGACGCTGGGTGGCGATCCGGTTTATACATTCGCTGCGACTGCGCCGTTGCCGGACGGCTTGGACGAACTGTTGTTTGCCGGGTTCCTGCGAAGGAAATCAATTGAGCTGGTTCGCTGCAAAACGATCGACCTAGATGTGCCGGCCGATGTCGATTTTGTTCTGGAAGGTCATGTGCAGCCCGGCGAGATGCGCCGGGAGGGGCCGTTTGGCGATCACACCGGTTTTTACACCGCAATCGAAGACTACCCGGTTTTCCATTTGACGGCGATTACCCACCCGCGGGACGCGATCTACCCGACCACGATCGTCGGCAAACCGCCGATGGAGGATTTCTACATGGGGGACGCCTGCGTGCGGATTCTCATGCCGGTATTCAAGATGAATTTTCCGGAAATTGTGGACATGACGCTGCCCCCCGAAGGCGTATTTCACAATCTGGTTTTCGTAAGCATCCGGAAGCAATATCCGTATCAGGCTTTCAAAGTGATGCATGGCCTCTGGGGTATGGGCCAGATGATGTTCAGCAAATACATCGTAGCTGTGGACGAAGATTGCGATGTGCATAACACGAGCGAGGTGCTATTCCGATTGTGCGCGAACACCGACCCCGCCCGAGACACAACCGTAATCAAAAATCCAAGCGACTCGCTCGATCACGCGCCGAGCGAACAGAACATCGGTTCCCACATGGGATTCGACGCCACACGTAAATTACCAGGTGAAAATTACAACCGATCATGGCCGGAATTGATCAAGATGACAGACGAAGCGCGAGCGCTGGTAGATGAGCTACAGCGGAAGCTCCGATAAATGTCATCCCGAGCGAAGCGCAGCGAAGTCGAGGGATACCGCAGCAGGGTCTTTAGGCAACGCAGCGGGATTTTTCGACTTCGTTCTGCTGTCGTTTCCCTTCGCTCACAGTGACAGGCGTGTCCTTATGGTCTGCGGAAAAGCCGACCGGCATCAACGTCGCGAGCAAGTCCACCGGGCGGCACGCCGCGAAGATCATAAACGCGCCCCGTATATGGACTGTAATAAAAGCCAGGCCTTCCCGCCCAGCGTGCAAAAGGGTAACCGCCCGGCGGCGGTGGCCCATACTGCGCAGCCTGATTCTCCTGGATGATCTTACCTGTTAAAGCGCCAGCGGCGGCCCCTGCGGCTGCACCGATTGACGCGGCGCGCACGTTGCCCGTCGCCGCACCGCCGATGATCGCGCCGGTGGCAGCACCCCAGGCTGCGCCCTGGCCGACCGGCGTGTCACAGGAACTTAGAAAAGGATAAATCAGCGAAATACCTGAAACAATCATGAGAGTATTCGTCTTCATAAAACTAGGTTTGCCCAATGAACTAATTAACCGCACGGGGCCAGATTGGTTGCGAACCAAATCTGCATAATCCATGCGCCCTCTGACCGCAGCTTGGATACAGTGACTTACGGCCTTACAAAGACTCTATTTGTTTTGACATCAAGCACCAATCCGCCGTGCGCAATCTTTTTTGAGCAGTCGTACTTTTGATGTGGCGGATACGGGCTGATGACAAGACCGGACGGATCATGAGGATCTCGCTGGCCCGTGGGATAACCACCGACAGGCGGCGGATATTTTTTCTCAGCGTCTGCTTTTGTGATTGCCGTCGCTTCGATGACGTCGTGGCCTTGCCCAATTCTCGAGTCGATACCTTGCGCGTGAAGAGTTATGCCGATAGCAAAAAGCACAACTGCAACTGCGGCCATAGTTTTCAGAGATTTTGTTTTCATATGTTGTTTCGGTAAAGATTTCGCAGCTAGGAACTCAGACGGATGCTTGGCGCGGCAAATTCAAAAAAGATTTGAACAACTGCACCGTAATCCGGCCTGCCTTCTCCAGCTTGCTCAAGCGGTATTCTTTTTCGAAAACTCGGAATTTGTCCAGTTCAATCCGCCGAAGTAGAGCGCGGTAAATGGAGCCCATTATTTCTGCGGGCGCCATCGCGCGGCGATCTTCAGGCGGGAGCTCAACTGCCGCGCGGGTGAAGAATTCTCTCGCGCGCGCCGCTTCGAACTGCATCAACTGGAGGAAGTGCTCGTTGTACTGTTGTTTCGCCAGCTCTGTTTCCGAGTAGTGGAACCGCGCCAGATCTTCCTGGGGCAGATAAACGCGCCCTGCCTGAAAATCCTTCCGAACGTCGCGAATAATGTTTGTCATTTGCAAGGCGAGCCCAAGGTCGATCGCATATTCTCGGCAGCACGGATTTCGATAGCCGAAAATTTCGATGCTCACCAGGCCAACTGCGCTGGCGACGCGGTAACAATAGACGCGAAGCTCTTTGAAGGTGGGATATCGCAGGATGCTCAAATCCATTTCCACGCCGGCAATAATTTCCTCCAGCATCTCTGGCGGCAGGGAATATTTCTGCATCAGCTGTCTCACGTCACTGGCAAGCGACGGCTCGTCTGAAGCGGCGGCTCGCAGCATCTGGCGCCATTTCGCCAGGCGCACTCGTTTCTCTACCACGCTCAGTTCCGACGAATCAGCAATGTCATCGACCACACGGCAGAACGCATAGAAAACGGTAACGTCTCGTTTGCGCTCCGCGCCTAACGAAAGGAAAGCCAGCGCCAGATTCGATCCGCTCTGGCGGGTGATGGTGGCCGCATTCACATCCGCCTTTTCGAAGGCTGCCTGATCAATATTGAATCCATTTCTCCTGGTGAATGCGGCCTGTTTCGCATTGACGGAAGAGACAGACCCATGAAGCCAACAGCCAGCCGGTAACCATTCCACGGAGACAGGCAAAGCTGAATTTCCATAGGAAGAGCGCGCCCAATCGATCGGCAATCGCGCCGCGTAGAATAGCGTCGCAAACCATGATGCCATAAAAGTGGATTCCGCAAATCACGAGAAACCACACGAGGCGGCCGGCATTTTTTTGGACGAAATGAACGTGCGCTCGCATCGCTTCAATCAATGTTTCGTTATGCAACGCCAGTGAGATTTGCACCGAACAGAACGCGATAATCAACCCGCTCATGAGAACGCGCGCAATCGGTAGGTAATCGAGCACTCCGGGAATGTTCGTGAAGTACGCAAGCACCAGCGGCAGGCGGACGATCAATGTGCTGACTGCAACCACAATACCAGCCCATTCCAATACATAACTGAACCGCCGCATCGCGAACCGGAAAAGTTCGCCTTCTTCAAAGCTGAGGCCCTTAATCCAAGCCAGACAGACAGTGATGAGATAAACCTGAATATAAACCCCGAGAAGGTATTCGAAGATGAATGCGGTCGCATCCACTGTAGCCGAGATCCGCAGCAGACCCGCTGCGGGAACAAGCCCACTCCATTCCGGTAACCGCCAAAACACGATCGGCTTCAGCAGGGACGCCAGCGCGCTCAGCAACAGAATCAGATAAACGAGATAACCCCAAAAGCCGTACCGTTTCCGCAGCGCGCGCACCAACGCGCCGTGCAATCCACGCCAGTTCAAAATCATCAGGACTGCGGCAATGACAGAAAGCGGATACGTGGTCGTGGCGTTATCGAAAATTCCTGCCACCCCTTCGAGCGCGGGCAACAGAGTTTCCCTCCATATCTCGCTCAATCGCGGCCAAGCCCACTGCGGCAACGAAGTGATCTGGCTCAAGTCCAAGTCCGCCCAGTTCCGAACTGGCGTGAAAGTGACGAACTGAAAGACAAAGTAGCCAAATCCCAGGACCGCGAACGTGATCCAGATGCGTTGGTACCGGCGCAGGCAGTGAAGACCGTTACCGAGCGCTCGTCGCACCGGGGTGAAGAGCATCAACAGCGCGTAGCCACCGCAAAGCCCCAGCCAGCCGTAAACGCCTGGCGCGGCTTGCCACGCCTCGGCAAGAATTGGAGCGGGAGCACCGGAGTATTGGAGCCATGGAGTAATGCGAGTCAGAACATCACTCCAACATTCCATTAGGCCATCACTCCATCATTGGCCTAACGAATAAGGCCCCAATGCGGATGGAACGGCCAGTAAACGAACAAGCCCCGGCCAACCAGGTTTTCCTGCGGGACTGGTCCCCAGTAGCGGCTGTCGAAGCTGTTGTAACTGTTATCGCCCAGGGCGAAATAGCCGTTACGCGGCACGGTGAAAGTCTGATCAGGTTTCGACAGAAATTCATGACCCAGCGCATAACCGCGATAAGGCGGTCGCGCCGACATCACCCGCTCGAACCCGTAGCCCTCTGCTTTTTTGCCATTGATGTAGAGAAACGGCGGATCGATGCGCAACTGGTCGCCGGGTAAACCGGCCAATCGCTTAATGTAAAAAGGCGGACCGGCGACCGGGTCCTCGCGAATCGCCGGAATACCATTTGTCCTGAAGACAAAAACATCCCCGTTATGCGGCTTAACAAAGTTGTAGCTGCACTTATCGACAAACACCTGGTCGCCCGTGTCGATTGCGCCTCTGGCAATAATTTCGCCGCGATGACAAAGCCGACC
>Ga0126383_10001373_pt1 | contig 15072 bp, 17 predicted proteins | sample PanSoiMetPlot_35_FD_96882 | JGI IMG/M metagenome (GOLD analysis project Ga0126383, IMG submission 96882) | Tropical forest soil microbial communities from Panama - MetaG Plot_35 | ecosystem: Environmental > Terrestrial > Soil > Tropical forest > Bulk soil | place: Panama | collected 2016-02-17
AATGCGTTTGGGCTGGAAGGCTTCGATGAGGTGAAGCGAAGCCTGGAGTTGCGCCGGCAGGCGCACGCGGAGAAACTCGAAGCCGAACGTCGCGCCGCCCAGGAACTCGAAATCGCCAGGCAAGTGCAGGCGCGGTTGTTTCCGCAAATTCAACCGGAGTTGCAGACCCTGGAGTACGCAGGTATGTGCCTGCAGGCGCGGCAAGTGGGAGGGGACTATTTCGACTTCCTGAACCTCGGGCCGCAGCGGCTAGGCTTGATTATCGGCGACGTTTCCGGCAAGGGGATTGCCGCCGCTCTGCTGATGGCAAATCTGCAGGCCAGCCTGCGCCAGTCGGCGTTGGCCATCGATCAACCCGAGGCATTGCTCAGATCTGTGAACCGGCAGTTCTATGACAACACCGACGACAGTGCCTACGCATCGCTTTTGTTTGCCGAGTACAACGACGCGACCCGCCGCCTACGCTACGCCAACTGCGGACATTTGTCGGGCATTTTGTTGAGAAGAGATGGCAACGTGAAGCAGCTTGAGTCGACCACCACGCTGTTGGGGCTCTTCAAAGATTGGGATTGTGCCATGGGGGAGCACGAGCTTTCTGCGGGCGACGTGCTTGTCCTTTACACTGACGGCATCACCGAAGCCGTTAACGAGCGGGGAGAAGAATTTGGCGAGCAGACCCTGATTGAGTCGTTGCGGCAACACAGGGAATTGCCGTGCCAGGCTTTGCTGGCTGCAATCGTGGATGGGGTTCGGCGATTCAGCCCTCACGAACAGCACGACGACGTCACGGCCATCGTCGCGAAATTCAGAGGCAGTGGATGACGCATCACTGGGTGAGCTGCTTTCTTTTTTTATTGTTTCGTTGACGCCAAAGTGCGGCAACAGTCAGTTCAAGGGATCGAATTCCTCTGCCACTCTTGCAAGAAATTTTATTCCAAGGCCCTAAGTATTGAAGAGTACAAAGAGGCGACGTAACGATGAGAGCGACTGCGATTAAATTGAAGGCATACAAGCCGCAACAAAAGCAATTCAGGAACAGTATTTCGAAGGGCAGCAAATCCTTTTTCTTGAAGATCTCGAAATAGATGGCGTTGCGGGAGAAAAACGGGACTTCAACGTGGCCCTGGCGATGAGTCAGACGCTAGAAGACTTCGGTAACGCTGACGCCGCAGATGGCGTGATGAAGCCGCATTTCCTCGCAGCTCTGACCGAGCGGGCGAACAGAAGACTACCTAGCAAGGTCCCAGGCGCCCATGGGTATTCGAGCCACATTGATGGCAGTCAACAAAAGCGCCATGCGCTCGATTCTAACCACTCGCCCCAAGGCTCCAGACGTTGTACTCAATATTGTCTGCCAGAGCTTGAGAACATGACCTGACTGCGGTACGCTTCAGTTCGCCCGGAAGCCATTCCGGTTCGGAGTTGTCCGATGAAAAACCTTGCTGCGTCACTCTGCATTCTGACTTTCATGCTCATTGCACCTTCGGTGCTCTACGCGCAGAACGTGCTCACCTGGCACAACGACAATTCTCGAACAGGTCAGAACCTGCAGGAGAGGAGTCTGACTACGGCCAATGTAAATTCGACACAATTCGGAAAGAAGTTCTCGTTCGTGGTGGATCAGCAGATATACACGCAGCCGCTTTTCGTAGCGAACCTGAGTATCCCAGGACACGGAACGCATAACGTTGTTTTTGTCGCTACGGAAAATGACAGTGTCTATGCCTTTGACGGGAATGGTATCCCCAAGCGTCCCTTATGGTCAGTTAACTTTACTGACCCGGCTCATGGCATCACTGCGGTTCCCTGTGGCGATATTGGCGGCTGCGCCGTTTCGACAGTTGTCGGAATCACCGGCACGCCGGTCATTGATCCGAGCTCAAAAACCATGTACCTGGTGTCTTTCACCAAGGAGAATGGGACCTATGTGCAACGGCTGCACGCGCTCGATATCACCACAGGAGCTGAAAAATTCGGAGGCCCTGTGCTGATTCAAGCGACCGTCCCCGGCACCGGAGATGGAAGCGTCAATGGCATGGTTTCTTTCGACGCATCTCATGGCAACCAGCGCCCTGGGCTGTTGCTGCTGAATGGGGTGGTGTATATCGCTTGGGCGTCATTTGGCGATATTGATCCATACCATGGATGGGTCATGGGGTACTCGGCGAGCACGCTAGCTCAAGTTTCGGTTTACAACGCGACGGCGAACGGCAGTCGAGGGGGGATTTGGCATTCCGGCGGAGGACTTGCAGCCGATTCCTCGGGCAACATTTTTACGGTCACGGGCAACGGCACCTTTGATGTGAATACCGGTGGGACAGACTACGGCGATGCGATGATTAAACTCGCCGCCACAGGATTGACCGTTGGGGACTACTTCGCTCCCCACAACGAGGCCATGCTGTGCACGGACGATCTTGATCTGGGTTCCGGCACTGCGCTACTGCTCCCCACGCAGCAGGGCCAATTCCCCCATGAACTGATCAGCGCTGGCAAGCAGGGCATGATTTACGTGGTAAACCGCGACAACATGGGGCAATTCAACACAAATACTGACAACGTTGTCCAGGAGTTGATGGGGTCTGCAGGCGGATACCTGGCTAGTCCCATTTATTGGAACAGCCAAGTCTACTATTCCGGAGTAAGCGATTTTGTGGCCGCGTACGCTCTGACATCCGGCATGCTCTCGACCGCGCCGGTTTCGAAGTCACCGACGACCTTTCGACTGGGTAGCAACCCCTCGGTTTCATCGAACGGGACCACGAATGGCATTGTGTGGGCCGTGGATGTAGTCGCCCCGAAAGTCTCCGGAGTCCTGCACGCTTATAACGCAACCAATCTCTCGAAGGAACTCTACAACTCTAGTCAAAATGACAGTCGCGATGATCTGGGCGTGGCAGTGAAGTTCGCGCCGCCCACTATTGTCCGAGGCAGTGTGTACGTAGGAACGGCGAATGCTCTGGTTGTGTACGGATTGCTTGCACAGAAGTAGCTCGCATTCGTCGGAGTCCGGACACAACGAAGCGATTAGGGAGCCCAATGGACAAATGGGGGCCGTCGTCCTGTTGTCCTTCCATGGGCGAGCCTCAGGGCGTGGTGTTCAAGAGGATCGTGGTCGTGTTTGAGGTGATGTTGACTAGGGCGACATCTGGCTGACCATCCGCGTCGAAATCCCCAGGGTCAAAGAGACCGGATTCGCTCCCGCGTGCAGGGTAGTCGCTGGATTGAATGTTCCGTCGCCGTTGCCGGACAGAAAACTTACGATCCCTCCCACATTCGTAGCTGTGCTACTGATGACCAAATCCAACTTCGTGTCACCATTGAAATCGGCGACCACAACCCCGCTTGGGTTTTGGCCGATTTTGTAATTGGTCGAATGCGAGAATGTCCCGTCGCCATTTCCCAGTACCACACTGACTTCATTCAGGGCATTCACCACCAGCAGGTCAAGCTTCCCATCCTGATTAACGTCGGCAGCGGCGCCTGATATACCGGCGTTCTCGGCAATGGTAAAAGGCGGAGTCGGCGGTTGGAACGTGCCATCCCCGTTGCCGAGGATCACGTCCACGGTGCCGGGCTTTGCACTGTTGACAAGGGCTAAGTCCAATTTGCCGTCGCCGTTGAAATCACCGGCAATGCACTGGCGGGGGAAGTTGTTCCCAACACTGGCGACGCGAGCGGGCTGCAAAGTGCCATCGCCATTGCCCAGCAGCAGACTGACGTCACCAGAAGAAGTGAAACCTCCGTCTGTTACCGCGACGTCTGGAATGCCGTCGCCGTTGAAATCGCCTACAACGACAGAAACAGGGTTGATACCTACGCTATAGCCCACTGGCGATTGAAATGTTCCGTCACCGTTGCCCAGCAGTACGCTGACCTGCCCACTCGCAGTGGTGCTCTCGGCAATTGCAAGCAGATCAAGATGCCCGTCCCCATTTAAGTCTCCAACGGCCATGCACCAGACCGGAACTGTTCCCAGCGGATAAGTTACCGGCGCCGCAAAAGAATGGTTGTGAGCCAGGATCACTGTGACCGCTGCTTGGGTCCCGAATGCCAGGTCGGTTCTGCCATCTCCGTTGAAGTCTCCGGAGACTACTGCTTCAGGGAATGATCCGGCAGCGAATTCCGGGGCCGCCAAGAAGGTGTTCTTGGCGCTCAGTAAGACACTGATGTCACCGGAGTTCGAGTTGGAAACCTCCAGATCTGCAAGCCCGTCACCATTGAAATCACTGGCTAGGATAAAAAGCGGGGCGGGACCAACTGACCAGGTGCTGGCATGCTGGAAGGTGCCATCCCCATTGCCCAGGAGAACGCTCACGTCATTTCCAGAGACGTTAATGACCGCAACATCGGCTTTGCCATCGCCATTGAAATCTCCGACAGCCGGATTGCGTGCGTTGACACCGGTGGACAGCGGAAAGATCCTTTGCTGTTGGAATGTTCCGTCTCCTCTTCCGAGGAAAAGGGAAAGTTGCCCAGCTTGAGCAGGGCAGGTACTGCCCGGACACTGGGAAACGATGACATCCGTCTGGCCATCGAGGTTAAAGTCACCCACGGCAACCGGGCCGGGATCCGAAAAACTAATCTGAGTGCTGGGGCTGAACTTCCCGTTGCCCTTGCCGAGCAGAATATAAAATCCGCCTGGAGATCCGAGCACTTCCCCAACGACATCGGGATTCCCGTCACCATTCAGGTCAGCGACGACAAGTGTGCCTGCAGAGGGAACGGAGAACGAAGTCGGAGGTTGGAAAGTGCCATCACCGTTACCTAGCTGAACGGTGACCCCAGCGGAAGCCAGGTATATCAAATCCAACTTGCCATCGCGATTGAGATCGGTGCTGCTGATAAAGCTAGCGCCTTGGTTGCTGGTAACCATGGCAGGCTGGAACGTGCCGTCTCCATTGCCCAATAGAATGGCGAAGTCTTGAAGAAGGCCAACCGCGAGGTCGAGCTTGCCGTCTCCGTTGAAATCGCCGGATGCCACACTATTCGGATGTTGGACCACTCGATATGTCACTTGTGGCTTGAAGGTCCCGTCTCCCAGGCCGAGTAAAACGGAGACCGTCGTGTTGAGAGTATTTGCTACCACCAAATCGGTCTTGCCGTCGCTATTGAAATCCGCGGCCGCGGCGGCAACTGGTAGGTTTCCGACCGGATTAAGACTTTGCCGCCAAGAATGGCGCAGTCAGGCATTCACCGGCAACACGAGCAGGGCCAAGGGGAGGAAGAGGAGGAATAGACGGACTCGGTTCATACTCACACCTCTTGCCTGTCTAAACCCAGGCCGAACACAAATGTTTTCCACAAGCTCGCGACAGCAAGTCGAAACAAACGAACGCAGTCTGACGCCTTGGATGGCTCCTGTCAATTGTGCACAACTTTTGTGTCGTTAACCCATCAAATGTCCGGTTGAATTAGCACCTGCGTCTGGTGGCGGACAAGACGCTGGAAGCTGATTTTTTCAAAGGTGCCTTGCAAAAGTCGAGGCTCGACGCAACAAGCAACCTGTCGAGACGGCATCTGTGACCAAATCCGGGAATTGATGCCGCTGCAAGGCAAACTAGAGTTGCGATCACGCGATCGCGTGTGCACCGCCCTGTTGATACTTGGCAACGGCGGTTTCTACATTGAATAGCAGTGCTTCCCGTCCAAGCGTTTTGCCAAGGGCAGACTTATGGATCATTTCCAGTACGCTGGGAGTAGCACCGACCAGCCACACCGATACGCCAGCTTCGCGCTGCCTCTTTTCAGCTTCTGTCAACATCCTAAGGGCGGTATATTCAAGGTCGGGGACACCGCTGAGATCTATTAGCACGACCTTCGCGTTGTGTTCCTCGATGAGCCGTCTCATTTTCAGCCCTATGTGTTCGGCATTGGCAAAAAACACTCGCCCTTCTGGCCTCAACAACAACAGCCCACGAAAGCTCTCGTCTTCCGGATGTTCCTTCGTTCTGGGCCGGAACACATTCGTTCCTGGCTTGCGACCCAGAACATGAACCGGGGGATCAGCAACCTGATATGCGAGCGCGATCAATGAGACAATGATGGCTACAACAATTCCCTTCAACGTCCCCAGCAGCACGACGCTTGCGAAAGCCGTCAGTGCCCAAATGAACTCGGTTCGACGAATGCTGAGAATATCGCGAAATTCTTTGGGCTTAATCAAGCCGACAGAGTAAACAATGACGACGGCGGCGAGTGTGGCTTGCGGCATCATGCCAATGAAGGGTGCGAGAACCACCATTGTGATGAGTGTACCGGCTGCTGTTACTATCTCGGATAACTGGCTCTTTGCTCCCGCCAGACGGTTAACGGCGGTTTGCGTAGTACCTCCACCCCCTGGCATCGCGCCAACAATGGCACCGCCGACATTGGCGAATCCTGTCGCCAAAAGCTCCCGGTTAGCCTTTGGAGTCGCCTCTCCGCTCTCCGTAAAGGCCCGCCCGGCAGCAACAGTTTCAGTAAAACTCATCAGCGCGATTCCTAAGGCTCCCGGCCACAATGCTTCTGCTAATGAGAGGTTCGGAATCATCAGAGATGGCAGGCCCTTAGGAATGTAGCCGACCAAGCCCACGCCATGTGTTTGCAAACCGAATAAGTACGCCCCGGCGATACCCGCAACCACGGCGACGAGTGGGGCCGGGATCTTCGGAGCGAATCGTTCCAGAAGCACCAGTATCAGGATCATCGATATCCCAACGGCTAACGTCGGCAACGACGTGTGGGAGAGACCTCGGAGAATGGAAAGAATACTGTGGAAGAATGAACCACGAGCGAAGTGTATGCCTAAAATCTTGGGCAACTGATCAACGACGATGACGAGACCGATCGCGGCCTTGAATCCGATCAGCACGGGTTCTGAGATAAAGTTGGCTAGAAACCCTAATCGGAAAACGGAAGCGATCACTAATATTCCGCCCACAAGAAGTGTCAGAGTGGCTGTGGCTTGCAGAAGAGACGTCGCGTCGGCATTAGGAACTGCTTCGCTGAGCTGAGTTGCTGTCAAGATTGCAATGGTCGTGGTTGTGCTGACGCTGAGGACACGTGATGTGCCAAGCCCGGCATAAATGATCATTGGCAGAAATGCCGTATAGAGGCCCACCTGCGCTGGCAATCCTGCAATGCTCGCGTAAGCCATCGCCTTCGGCACGACAATTGCCGCTGCGGTCAATCCGGCAACGACATCGGCCCGCAGCCATTCTTTGCGATACGATCTTAGCCAACCGGCTATCGGGAAATGCACCTGAGAGTTGCTCGTCGACAAGTTCATTCCTTCCTGGCACGACTGCTGGGTAAATCGGTGGATGTGGCTTTCCTGATTAAACTCGCACTCGTTCAGACAGAGAACCGTGGCAAAACGTTAATCGAATGTAAACTGACACAATTTACAGGTGGTTCCCGGAGCGGCCCATGTCAATGAGTCTAATCACCTCTGAGTGTTGAAAAAGGAACCTCCCGTGATTTCGCTGATCTTCTTCCACTAGTGCTCGCCGCTGACAACAGTGACCAGAGTCACTCCCAATGCTTTCGAAACTGTAAAGTCTGCCAGTTTCCAGTTCTCCGCCGACGCGCAACCATGTAATCAATTCGCATGGATGAAAGTTGGTGTATAGGCCAACATGGTCACCACCTGTGCTAACCCACTCTGCGACGCTCCATTTCGCTACTTTCGCAAAGGCAAGCTAGTTTTGGTTGAGGCATCCCGCACAGTTCCCAGTGCGCTCCTGGAACCGTCCCCACAAGTGATGGAGCGAAACCCTGAGTTTTTCTGGCTTTGTGACCAGTGCTGCACCACTCTGACCATCGAAATCGACAATGACGGTACCGTTCGCGTGAGACCAAAGCTGGATAGGAACGCTTGATTGAAAACTTTCCACTCCTCGTATGAGCCGTGTCATTTGTGGTCCTGATACTCTCGGCACAGATCGGTGATGTCCTGTGTAAGAAGGTGCATCGGTCACAAGAGGAGGGAGGCAGAGATTTCGGCGTTGTGCTCACCGGTGCCCTGAGGCTGCCTGGCCTCGTCATTGGTTTCAGAATTTCGATGGGGATAAGTCGCTACGACCTTCGCAAGAATCACGAGCAGGCCGCAGTGAGCGCAAGCTTTCAAAGATCATTGATGACACGGCACAACTGCAATCTAGGCTCTGGGGCACCGTTCGTGCTGCGATCGCGGCGGTGCCTCCAACCACAACAGGGTCTGGTGCTCTCAGGCGGGAACGACATTGTCCTGACGCAACGATCCACTCAAGCTGCTTGGTGGCATCAAATTCCGGCCTCTGTGTGGGTACTGCTGGCAGTAATCTCCGTCGGCTGCACCTTTCTGATCAGCTATCGTGCGCGTCGGACGGATTGGTTCGTGTTTGTCATTATGCCGGTTGCGTTGTCCATCTCATTCTTCTTGATTTCTGACCTCGACAGCCCGCGTGGAGGTGCCATCAGATTAGTTCCGCATAATCTGATAAGCCTCCCGCAATCCCTGCATTCACAGTAGCTTACGGGAGAGCAGGAGAGCGCCAAGAAGTTGGCAGATGACGCCCGGGACGCTCACCTGTCATTTGTGACAGTGGGGCGGGTTGGCAAACTCTCGTTACACTCAAGATCCTCCCCGAGGGCTGACCGGATCCCAATGAGTGAAGTCGCCCGATTTCAGTAACCAGATGGTGCCACGATTTACCCGGAGCTTTGCCGCCGTTTGGTTTCCCAGTTTCCTTGTTCTTGCGCATATTCCAAACCGATGATGTTGTTCACTTGGGGAGACGACACGTGGAAGCCTGGTAAGCGAGACATCGCCCAAGTTGTTACGGTTTCTTGACCGGAGGGGAGATGAAAACAAAGACGATCGTACTCACATTAGCGCTGTGCTTCTCTGGCGGAGTAGTCTGCTTCGCTCAAGACCCAAACCTGGGCACCTGGAAGCTGAACGAGGCTAAATCGAGACTCTCGCCCCGAGCACCGCAGAATACTATCGTTGTCTACGAAGCTGTCGGCGAGAAATTGAAGGTCACAATCGATGGCATTGGCAGTGACGGCAAGCCGATCCACACCGAGTGGACAGGCAGGTATGACGGCAAAGACTACCCGGTCATCGGAGACCCCAACTCAGATGCAAGGTCGGTTACGAAGATCGACGAACACACGCTAGGATTCAACATCACGAGAAGCGGAAGGATCACCGTTAGCGGTCGTATCGTCGTCTCTGCGGACGGCAAGAGCCGGACGGTAACTTCGAGTGGGGTTGATTTGACAGGTAAGAAAGTGAGCAGCGTGTTGGTCTACGACAAGCAACAATCAGAGGTCTCCGCGCTGCCAGTGCATCCGAAATAACTTGATTTTAAGACGGCGCTAGCCGGAAACAATCATGTCGAGTGCCAGGTCAACTAACGATATCTATTCATTGCTTCATTCGCGCCACGTGCGCTTGCGCGTCCACTACCCGAAAGACCTGGTTGAGGTGGTGTTGCGGACGGACCTAGATTGGGAGAAGGACATTTTCCCGAGAGCCGTTGATTGCCACGGCTTGTTCGCCGAGTTTGAATTGGAAACGGCTCGCCCGTTCTTGTATCTGAAGCCATGTCTGCGAACACCGTCAGGAGTGCTCTGGGCTAGAGGGGCAAATCGCCTGGTGGTAGCCACTCGAGAGGATGTCCATGACATCCACCCCTTCTTTCACTCCGCCGAACACGGCCGAATCCTCGATGTCATTACGCTTCAATCAAAGATCCTGAACCGTCAGCACTGCCTGCGAGTTTATTTGCCCGCAGGGTACGATGAAAATACATGCCGCTCGTTTCCCGTCCTGTATATGCAGGACGGACGCAACCTGTTCTTTCCCCAAGAAGCCTTCATGGGGCAGGATTGGGGAGTCGAGGACAAACTGGCACTGCTGAACGGGATGAACGCGATCCGGCAGATGATGATAGTTGGTATCTTCTCAGGCGAGCGGATGCAGGAATACACGAGCCCCGGCTATGAGAGCTACGGGCGCTCAGTGGTGGAGGAAGTCAAGCCCTACATCGATTCTCACTTCCGGACACGGCCCGGACCGCTGACCACAGGGGTGATGGGGTCTTCGCTTGGCGGTGTGGCGTCGTTTTATATGGGCTGGCAATGGCCGGAGGTATTCGGAAATGTTGGCTGCCTGTCGAGCACGTTTACCCACAAGGACAATCTGGTGGAGCGGGTTCTGACAGAGAACCGCAGACATGTACGCTTCTATCTCGACAGTGGGTGGCCGGGTGATAACTATGAGGTTGGACATGCCATGGCGGTGGCGTTAGCGGAGCGCGGATATCGCTATGGTCTCGATTTCTTGTATTTTGCTTTTCCAAATGCCATACATTCGGAACGCGATTGGGGCCAGCGCCTCCACTTGCCCTTTCAGTTTTTCGCCGGTCAGCCAGCGGTGATTTCGCGGCTTAAGGAAGGGCTGCCCAGCAAATAGGCCAGCATCGCACAGCCATGTGTTTTCGTCGTGAGGATTGAGAATTCCCCCGCTAGTCAGGTTTTCGACAGCTACGAGCAAGAAAGGTTGACTGTCTGGCGCTACTTGGCGCTTGTCGGCAGCGTCGGGCGGGCGGATCATTACGATGTGCAGACCAGTGTCAGTATTCTCGTAGCGGATGATTTTGCAGAGTGGCGAGCCTACACACGCAACCTATTGCAAAGTCGGCAAGCATACCAGGTCATCGGCGAAGCAACCAACGGGCTTGAAGCCGTTCAGAAGTCGATAGAGTTGCGTCCGGACATTGTGCTCCTGGATGTCAGAATGCCAATCCTGAACGGAATTGAAGCGGCTGAACGGATTCGGCAAGCTTCTCCGGCTTCGAGAATCATTTTCGTTTCGCAGAACGATGATAGAGACACCAGAACTGCGGCTCTGGCTACTGGCGCAGAAGAATACGTGTTAAAGGCGAAAGTATCCACTGACCTTCTACCCACCATAGACGAGATTCTGCGGAATCGTCATGGTCTGCAAGTAGTCAGGCCGATTGAGTAAGGGGAGCATGCTCATTAAGCTGCTTTAATTTGCTCTTCAGGAACATCAAATTCTGCAAATCCGCAATCGAGGCACACTGCTACTTTCGAAACGCCCAAACGATTGGTTTCTTAAGACCTTCAATTCCTGGAAAGTGGATGGCGACTTCACCGCCAAACTGACTCCTGACATGGTAGGATGCACATCTTTTACAACCGATAACCATCCTCCACACGTTGGAGGGTAACCTCAGAAACGCAGTTGAGGAGGTGACAGCCGTCACTCTATGGTGGTGATTGGTGAAGATCCCTGTCTACGTCAACAACGCGGTCCGGCAATATCGTCATGCATGCGGGCAATGTATGGGTTGAGAAGCAGCCCTACTTTCTCAGTCCGACGCGGCGCTCCACTTCCTGGAACCGCCGATGTTGACGAAGCGCATCGAAGTGGTGCTACACCTTGATCTGGACGAGGTTGCCCTCACGGAGGAAGCACGATTTTTCCAGGGCGTCGAGTGCGAGCAGTTTTCTCATTTTTGGGGGGCAAGTCCAAGCCGAGGCTTCAACCTTTTGCATCGGCTCGGGAGTCACTCCCCAAACTGTCTGAGCCGCCTAGCATCTCTGTCATTACTGACAGTTTTGGCTGCTGAGTCCAGGAACTAAGATCAGCGATACACTGAACCTGGAGAGACTCCGGAATCGCCTCGAAAGGCTTCAAAACAGGCCAACCACAGCGTGGAGATTCGATATGCGCAAACTTCATCTGTTCGCAATCGGTGTTCTGTTACTTTCAGCATTTGTTGCTTCGGGCCAAGACGTCCGTTACAACTTCGACAAGAATACCGATTTCTCGAAATTCAAGACCTACAAATGGGTAGCCCTCAAAGATGTCACGAAACCCAATGATCTGATCGATAAACAAATCAAGACGGAAGTGGACCAGCAGCTCGCGACCAAAGGCCTATCCAAAACAGAAGCTGACAGTGCTGACCTCTATGTCGCGTACCAAGCTGCAGTCGGCCAAGAAAAGCAGTTTACGTCCTACAGCTCCGACTGGGGATACGGCGGAGGCTGGTATCGAGGAGGCTGGTACGGTGGCGGTGGTACGACCACGACCACTGGCCAGACATCGACAATCTACACTGGCCAGTTGGGACTGGATATGTACGATTCAGCAAACCACGACCTGGTCTGGCGCGGCGTCGTTAGCAAAACGATCGACCCAAAGGCCAAACCCGAGAAGCAGGAGAAGAACTTGAAAAAGTCGGTGGCTAAACTTTTGAAGAATTATCCCCCGCAGAAAAAGTAGTCTCGGAACAAGCGCCGACCCTACGGAAAGTATTCATCCATCGATTCTGCGGAGTGGAGATGTATTGTATTCACGAGCTACGCAGTATTCTCCGTTACGCTGGCGACAGTACCCAACTGCATGAGCTGATCCCAAGTGCTGGTTGAGAATAAGTGCAGAGCACGAGCAACGAATCCGGTCCAAACCGGCTTGATGGCTCGCTCCCCAATCCTGGTCCGTCTTCACCCTGAAAATACGCGCAGAAAAGCTAGTCGCGATTTTTCTCGCTCGGCATCCACCCGGCGACCGTCATTTCTTCTTCGGCGGAAACTCCTTCATCAACTTGGCGATCGCCTTGTTGACCAGCTCGAGCGATTTGTTCTTTTGTTCGACATCCAGCTTTTGCTTGACGCTGCCGGTCCAGATCACCTTGTTGGCGCGCCGATCGACAACAGTAAGCACGAATGTTCCTTCCGGAACGTAGGCTGCCGTTAAACTGTCAACACCGCCCGAACCCGTCCACATCGTGGCATCAATGGCGGGCGGAGCGCCGGTCGGGCTGAACCCAAGGGGTATGCCACCTGCATTGTTAATTCCAAGGTCCACCCCTCCCGCAGGAATGAGTATCAGGTCGCCATCCTTTACCAGCCGCGAGAACCCTTTTGCTTCCAGTTCCGAATCGATGCCGTCCGTGATGTTTATATAGAGCAGTGGCCGGGTGGGAGGTGAGGGCGGCGTCGCCCACATATAGGTGGCGTACCGGGAAAAATCCGTTCCCTTGTCGTAGCCCACGTTAACCTTTTGAGCATAAACACTCGCCGATGGAAGGAGCGCCAACACGAGCCAAACACGAATGGCCTTCAAGCTCCGGTTCATTGATCCTCCGACGCCAGCTACGGGTGCCAGGAATTATCCTTTCGTGGGCGAGAACCAGCAGTCGCAGACTACTGCTTGTGATCGCTTGGAGGAACTGGTACTTGTCCTAGTCCACCTTCGAGTTTGCAACCTGCCAAAAGTGGGCTGTCGAACTTTTGTAAAGATCACTTGGGGGCGGCGCAGATGGAGGCTGTTCGTGAAGTCCTTAACCCAAACCTGAACCCGGTTATCTTCCATGAGTCGTACTCTCAGCTGGCCGACATTATCCGCAAGACTCGTTGCTTGTTCACCGGTCGACCCTTCTGGGGGAAGTACAACAACGCCGGTGAGCATGTCTGGAGGTTTCCGCCCAACCTTTCCGAGATGCTGGCGGCAGTGCGAAGTAATGATGAGCATGCCACATGCGCCTGGATGCGACTCAGTGCAGAGCGAATGCGCAGAGGGATTCTGAGTTTGGCTTTTTCCACGATCCCGCGCTTGGCAAAGAAAGGACTGCCGTCCGACGTGCCGGTGGCATCGCGCGCACTCGTCCGGTGGTTTTTCCAAGTAGTGTTCCCTCGAAAGAACTATGGACGGCTGGCGATGTGGTTGAACTCCTTGCGGAGACTATCGACCATAGCAAGGGAGAGCTCGATTTGCGCGCCACGGTGAAGGCATCGCATCCGGCCTGAGCCAGCTGCGCTAGTGCGTGATGCCGGAGCGCGGCAATCTGCAAGACACTCACTGCTGGTCCCGGGGGATAAAGACGTCTTGACAAGAGTCGTTATAACGATTACTGTAAGGGGATGGCCGGATCAAACCGAGCACTTCGCATAGGAAGCCCTGAAGAATCAGCGTATTTGGATTTGCTCCGCACCGCCGACGTACTCACACGGGGGGCGATCGGGGTGCTCAAAACCGAGGATCTTTCCCTTACGCAATACAACGTCTTACGCATTCTGCGCGGCTCGCCTCAGGGGCTCCCTTGCGGAGAGATCGCCAGCCGCATGATTACCCGCGATCCCGACGTCACCCGGCTCCTCGACCGCATGGAAAAACGCGGCCTGATTTCGCGAAACCGTGAAACCCGGGACCGGCGTCAGGTGACCGCGCGGGTCACCCCGGAGGGCCTCAAACTCGTGGATCGTATGGATGAACCGGTACAGAAGATTCACCGCAAGCAGTTAGGGCACTTGGGAAAAGACCGGCTCCGAGCTCTTTCGGACCTCTTGGCTGCCGCCCGAGCCAGGGTGGAATAATTTTTGTTTCTTACATTTGTTGAAACGACTATCGTCGGAACGCATCTAAGCGGGGTGACAGGAATTGTAAGCGACTTCTTCAGACAACCGAAAGGGTGACTACCATGACGACCACGACCGTAGCAGCGCCGCAAACCACCATCACTACCTGGAACATCGACCCGGCTCATGCCGTCGCTGAGTTCAAGGTCCGCCACATGATGATCGCCAATGTAAAGGGCCAATTCTCCAAAGTTTCAGGAGTGTTGACCCTGGATGAGTCCGACCTGGCGAACTCCAGGGTGGAAGCCAAAATCGAAGCTGCCTCCCTTGAAACCCGTGACAGCCAGCGCGATGCCCATCTCAGGAGCGCCGATTTCCTTGATGTGGAGAAGTTCCCCTCCCTGCACTTCAAGTCCACCGGCATCAGCCTCGTTAGGGCCGGAGAACTGTCGGTCGAAGGCGATCTGACCATCCATGGCGTTACCCGCAAGGTCCGCTTTGCAGTGGAAGGGCCCACGCCCCCTACCAAGGATCCCTGGGGCAACACCCGGGTTGCAGTGTCAGCGATCACCAAGATCAATCGCGGGGACTTCGGCCTGACTTGGAACGCTGCGCTCGAAACGGGCGGCATTCTGGTTGGCGACGAAGTCACCATCACTCTGGATGTTGAGTTCGTGAAGGCCTGACGGCAACAGATCCTTCTCTGGGTCG